>Ga0172376_10006456_pt1 | contig 12753 bp, 13 predicted proteins | sample Lak35m_FD_121114 | JGI IMG/M metagenome (GOLD analysis project Ga0172376, IMG submission 121114) | Freshwater microbial communities from Kabuno Bay, South-Kivu, Congo - kab_092012_35m | ecosystem: Environmental > Aquatic > Freshwater > Lake | place: Democratic Republic of the Congo: South-Kivu...
GAGCCGGGCTCTTGTCCGTTCGGAACATACAGATCGATGACAACGAGTCCCGTGGTCCGGACCGCGAGCACGCGTTTTTGCTCATCTTCAAAACCGGGAATGCCGGTCGCCAGAACTTCGATGGGCTGGCGTGATAGCACAGCGACCCCGTTGTAGGTGCGCTGACCGCTGTAGGCGCATTGATAGCCGAGCGCGTCGATTTCGGCCACCGGAAAATCCGGATCCGGCAGTTTGGTTTCCTGCAGGGCGATGACGTCCGGCTTACTCTCGGCCACCCAGGTCGCTAATTGCGGTAATCGCACGCGCAGCGAGTTGACGTTCCAGGTGGCGATGGTGATCTGTGACATCTGCCTAGGTTAAACGACCTGTGTACGATAGCGGTCATGAGCAGAAAAAATTTCGACTTGATCGTGATCGGTGGCGGTAGTGGTGGTTTGGCTTGCGCGCAACGTGCTGCCCAGTACGGTGCTAAGGTGTTATTGGCCGAGTCTGCCCGTTTGGGTGGCACCTGCGTCAATGTCGGCTGTGTTCCCAAGAAGGTCATGTGGAACGCAGCGCATATTGCCGAAGCGGCTGCGGACGCTCCTCATTACGGATTCGATCTAGAGTATCGCGGTCACGATTGGTCAGCTCTGCGTCGTAGTCGTGATGCCTATATAACGCGGCTCAACGGCATCTACGAGCGCAACCTCGCTGCGAAGAACATCGAGTTGATTCGCGGCATGGCATCCTTCGTCTCCTCGCATGAAGTTCGTGTTGGTGACGAGGTTTTCGAAGCATCTCGGGTGGTGATTGCAACCGGTGGTCGTCCTACCCTGCCGACGATCCCGGGTAGCGAGCATGGCATCACCTCAGACGGCTTCTTCGAGTTGGATCATCTTCCGCCTCGTACCGCTGTTGTGGGTAGCGGCTACATCGCCGTGGAATTAGCAGGTGTACTGCATGCCCTGGGAAGCAAGGTCACGCTGGCATTTCGTCGTGAGCGAGTGCTGCGACATTTCGATGTCATGTTGTCTGACGCCCTCATGAAAATCATGCGTGATGAAGGGCTGGCGCTTATAGATCATGCTGCACCACGCGCACTGGAGCGCGACGCCGATGGTTTGTTGCGGCTCTTGTTCGATGATGGTCGCCAGATCGGTCCCTTTGATACGGTGATTTGGGCTATTGGGCGAGAGCCCATGGTCGAGAGTTTGGCACTCGACCGAGCCGGCATTCGACTAGATAGTCGCGGCTTCATACCGGTCGATCGATATCAGGAAACGTCAGTGAGAGATTTGTACGCCATCGGCGATGTGACAGGTCAAGCGCAGCTGACTCCCGTCGCGATTGCAGCCGGTCGCCGTCTCGCTGATCGTGTTTGGGGCGGTATGGCCGGACGTCATTTGGACTACAGCAATATTCCAACCGTGGTCTTCAGTCATCCGCCGATCGGCACTGTGGGTCTGAGCGAAAGTGAAGCCATCGATCGTTATGGTCAACATGACGTCAAGATATACACATCGGGTTTCGTGCCGATGTATCACGCGCTGACGTCACGCAAGCCGCGTGCTGAAATGAAACTTGTCACGGTCGGCACAGACGAGCAAATTGTCGGCTGCCACGTTATCGGCGCCGGAGCCGATGAAATGCTGCAAGGCTTTGCTGTCGCCGTTCGTATGGGTGCAACCAAGCGCGATTTCGATGATACGGTCGCGATTCATCCGACGAGCGCAGAAGAGTTCGTCACGATGCGTTAGGGCTGCCCTTTTGGCTGTCCGCAAGGTACACGCCGACTCAGCTTGTCATTGACTTGAAATAGCCCGAAGCCCGGAATGACGCCATGCGACGCCTGACCGGGCAAAGATACAAATCGGTTTTTTTGGCCCTGCTGTTGGCGTTGTGGGTGGCGGGCTGCGCCCGTCAGCCGTCGCCTATCCCCGCAGAGCAACTTCAGATCAAAATCAACCTGCTATGCACCACGTGTGACGATTTTTTGCAGTGCAGAACAAAAGGTCAGTCGCTCGAGTCGGATTTCACATTCTATCGGCTCCGCGAGAAGTCTTTCTTCTCGCAGATTGCGACCATTTGGGATTATTTGATCCAGTGGGTCTATCGAAAAACGGACGATGAGCGACCACTGACGGTATACGTCGAGCAGGGTGGTGTATCGCGCGTGCTGGTGCCGGATGCGACGGCGAGAGTCGACCTTGTCACCGGACTCATCACGCTACCGGATGCGACGATCGACATGCGCGATGGTCGCTGGCTCGTTGACGGTGAGTCAGCGGGGCAATGTCGAGCCATGATTCGTCGTGATGGCTACCGTTGGTTGCGCTCGCTGCTAAACAAGCCGCTGCCAACGGAGGGCACTCCATGAGAGTGACCTTACTGGCCTTGAGATATTTGCTTGCTGTCTTTTTTGCGGGTGCCGCTGTCAATAAGTGGAAGCAGGGCTACGTCACCACTGATTACTTACGCGGTGTCTTCCTGCAACGTATCGAGGAGATCGACCCGGAATCATTTGGAGCTTGGTTTATCGAAAACGTGGGGATCCCGCATTACGTTCCGCTAGCGTGGCTCGTCTGCTGGGGCGAAACTCTGATCGCGCTGGGGCTGTTGTTCGGGTGTGTCACCCGAGGTGCCGCAGCGGGTGCGATGGCGATGATGTTCGCGTTCGCCATCGGCGGTTATTACGATGCGTCGTTAATCGTTTTAGCCTTGATGTTTTTGCCATTTGTCGTTTTGCCAACGGGACGTTGGCACGGGTTAGACAAGCGTTTGCATGCTCGATATCCCCAATCTATTTTCTTTGGCTGAGGCAATTTAATGAATAAGTTCGGACCTGTGCGTTTGATGCCGGGCGTGACCCGCGGACACGTAGCGGCTTACCTTTGGGCGGCTTTCGTCAGTATTGGCATCTTTACCTATGCCACCGCGCTTCAGCCGTATCTGCTCGAAGTCAATATCGGTGTGCCAGCAGCCGAGCGAGGCGTCGTTTCCGGAGACCTGCAGTTCTGGCAGGAAATTGTCACTTTGATGTTTGTCGGACTTTTTGGAGCCTGGTCGGATCGAGTAGGAAGACGCGTTGTTTACATCATCGGATTTTTGATTACAGGGCTCGCTTACGCTGCATATCCGTTTGCCGATGATGTCGGTCAGTTGTTGATCTATCGACTGATTTATGCGGTCGGCATTGCGGCGCTCGGCGGCATGTTGGCAACGGTGTTGGCGGATTATCCAATCGATGCCGATCGCGGCAAACTGACTGGCATTTCTTTCTTTTTGAATGCGGTCGGCGCGTTACTGTTTTTTGCTGTGCTCACTCGACTACCCGCGATGTACCAAGGTTTTGGCGCGACCGAAACCGAAGCGGGTCGATTTGCTTACCTGACAATTGCTGCGGTGTGCGTGGTCAGCGCACTCATCATGTTGGGCTTGAAGCCTGGCGCTCCCGAACAGGTGACTGAACGGTTGCCTTTGATGACCCTACTACGCCAAGGCTTGAGTGCGGGAAAACGTCCGCGGATTGCATTGGCTTACGCCGCCTCGTTCGCGGCGCGCGCTGATCTAGTGATCGTCGCGTTGTTTTTGTCGCTCTGGGTACAAACAGCAGCGCTCGCGGATGGCGCAACGGCCGCTGAGGCGACCTCGCGGCAAGGCGCTCTGTTTGGCATCGTGCAGGGCAGTGCGATGTTGTGGGCACCGTTTTTCGGCTGGCTCGCCGACAAAGTCGATAGAGTCACTTTGGTCATCATGGCGACTGTTTTATCGGTAGCGGGCTACGGTTGGATGGGGTTCACGCCAGATCCTGCGGTCGGAGGTGCTGCGTTCGGCGCGGCCGCTTTGCTCGGCATCGGACAGGCGAGCGGCATTCTCGCCTCGCAAGTGTTGATTGCTCAGGAGGCTCCCGGCGCGATCCGCGGCGCCGTCATCGGAATGGTCGGTTTCTTTGGCGCGCTCGGTATTCTGGCGATTTCCAAGATTGGAGGTATTGCGTTCGACGAATGGCGCCCAGGAGCGCCGTTCATCATCATGGCCGGAGCCAACGTGTTTTTGCTAGCTTATGCGATCTGGGTGAGGACTCAGCCGAGAACGCCCTCGGGCTAGTTCGGAAGCCGGTGCGGCTATCTATTTGGATTCCGTTTGATCGCGATGTCCGGCGAAGGACATCCGATCCAACACGCCGAGCAGCAACGCAGAAACCACAAAGGTCAGGTGCAACATCACGTACCAGAAGATCTTGTCATTAGGGATCGTCTTGGCATCCATGAACACCTTGAGCAGATGAATGGACGAGATGGCGACAATAGACGCAGCAACCTTGAGCTTTAGAGTGCCGGCGTCTAGTTTTCCGAGCCAGCCAAGTTTCTCGCCTTGTTGTGCTACGTCGAGTCGCGACACGAAGTTTTCGTAGCCGGAGAACATCACCATCACGATGAGACTTCCAACGAGGACGATATCGATCAAGGTGAGGACGATCAGTACCAACTGATCTTCGGCCATTGAGCCAACCTCGAGAATGACATGCAGAGCTTCTTGGAAGAATTTGACACCGAGCGCGATCAATGCGAGCGATAAACCAAGATAGAGCGGCGCTAGCAACCAGCGGCAGGCAAAAATCAGTTTCTCGAGAGTCTTCTCAATCACGAATGTTTCCCCAAGCTAGAAGTTGCTGCGACGACTCGCGCAGGTTGTCATTTTAACCCTGATTGCCTCGGAAGATACGTACCGGAGGCGCGCCGGCGTCTAACGATCTTTCTTCCATGAACTGCAGTCCGAGCTTTTCCAGCACCCGGATCGACCTTCGATTGTGTGGCAGCGTGATGCTGTAGACTACGGCAATCGAGAGCTTTTCTCGGCCTCGTTCGAGAACGGCCGCTGCGCCCTCGGTGGTGAGGCCAGCCCCCCAATACGACGATGTTACGGCAAAGCCGATATCCGGCGCTGGCAACGACGGGCGCTGCACCAGCCCGCACATACCGATGCCGAGCGGCTCGCCATGCTCTTGTTTGAGACCCATCCAGAGCAGACCATGCCCGTGTGCTGCGTAACTCGCGATCGGCCCTTCGCGCAGGTAACGACGGGCGTCATCCAGAGTCCTGACACCGCGATCGCCGATGTATTCGTGGAAGGACGGCTCGTTGAGCAGGTTGAGCACCATCGGGGCGTCCGTCTCTAGGAACTCACGCAGCACGAGACGGGGGGTTTCGATATCCCAGTTCATGCCGAGCATCTTAAGATGTTGTCATGCCTACGCAATCGACCGCCGAGTCCAGTCGCCATCCTGTTCGTCACCTAGTCGTCATTCTGGGCGATCAGCTCGATCGCCATTCCCCGGTTTTCGATGATTTCGATCACACACAGGATGTCATCTGGATGGCCGAGGTGATCGAAGAGTCGACCAAGGTGCCGGTGAGCTTGCCGAGGATCGCGATCTTCCTCGCGGCCATGCGGCATTTCTGCGAAATGCTGCGTAGCGAGAAAATTCAAGTCGACTATCGCGAGCTTTCTCTCGGTGAGCGGTCTTTGGCCAACGCATTAACAAGCGCGCTGCAGCGTCATCAGCCTGCAGAAGTCGTGATGGTTGAAGCGGGTGAGTGGTCCGTTCGCGACAGCCTGCGAGCTGTCGTTGCAAAGCACGGCATCACTTTGGAGGAACGGCAAGATAGCCATTTTTTATGCTCGCATCGCGATTTTGCCGAGCATGTACGTGGCCGAAAACAGCTTCGCATGGAGTTTTTCTATCGCGAGATGCGGCGCAAGCACGGTGTTTTGCTTGATCGTGACGGTAAGCCTGAGGGCGGTGACTGGAATTACGATGTCGAGAATCGCGGCAGTTTCGGTAAAGCAGGACCCACGGATGTTCCGTCACCCGTAGGCTTTACGCCCGATTCTTTGACCGCACAGGTCATCGATGAAGTAAGAGAGAAATTTCCGCAGCATGTCGGAAAATTGGATCGCTTCGACTGGCCGGTCACCCGCGATCAGGCGCTACTCGCTTTACAAGATTTTATCGACCACCGACTCAACCCTTTCGGTGAGTATCAGGATGCGATGTGGACCCGCGAGCCTTGGCTCTATCACTCGCGTATCTCTGCAGCACTCAATCTGAAATTGCTTCATCCGCTCGAGGTAATCAAGGCGGCGGAAGCAGCCTACCGCTTGGGTAAAACCCCGCTTGCAGCAACAGAGGGCTTCATTCGGCAGATTCTCGGTTGGCGCGAGTACGTTCGTGGCGTGTATTGGCATCTCATGCCAGGTTATATCGAGCGCAATACGCTGCGAGCGAGTGAGCCGTTACCCGCCTTCTTCTGGACGGCGAACACCGATATGCACTGTCTCTCGGATTCCATTGGGCAGACGCTGGACTTGGGCTACGCTCATCACATTCAGCGCTTGATGGTGACTGGACTCTTCTGTTTGTTGCTCGGCGTCGACCCCAAGAAGGTTCACGCCTGGTACCTCTCTGTTTATGTCGATGCTGTGGAATGGGTCGAGCTGCCCAACACGCTTGGGATGTCTCAGTACGCGGATGGTGGCGTCATGGCATCGAAGCCTTACATCGCGTCTGGTCGCTACATCGACAAGATGAGCAACTATTGCCGGCAATGTCGCTATAAGCCGGTCGATGCTACGGGGAAGGACGCATGTCCCTTCACGACGCTGTACTGGGACTTCCTGATCCGACACGAGCACGAGTTAGCTGGTAATCCGCGAATGGTGATGCAAGTTCGTAATCTTGCGCGACTGACGGATGCGCGCCGAGCAGACATTGCCAAAGCCGCAAGCGATTTGCGTCAGTCGCTGCGTCTTCAAGTCAATGGTAGTAACCTAGCGTCATGACTTCGGCGACCCATAATCTCTCGCAGCGATTTCCTCGCAAGCGCGCTTTCATCACCGGTGCAGCGAGTGGACTTGGCCTCGCTTGCGCTGAGATTTTGGCTCGTGAGGGTTGGCAGCTTTTTTTGACAGATGCTGATGGTGTTCGGCTCGAGCTTGTCACCCAAAGTTTCGCTCGAGACGGTGCAAGCGTCGCGTCCTATGTTTGTGATGTTCGAGATGCCGATGCCGTCGAATCAGTCGTGGCTGCTGCTTGTCAGAGCGCTGGCGGACTCGATCTCGCCATCCATTGTGCTGGTGTCGCTGCCGCCGGTCCCTTTCATGCCACCACGACCGATGATTGGCGTTGGGTGCTCGACATCAATCTGCTCGGAGTCGTCAATGCCAGTCGAGCGGTCATTCAGAGAATGGCCCGGGGCCAAGGAGGGATCATCATCAACATCGCGAGTGCAGCGAGCTTTTGTACCGGCACGCAGATGTCGATCTACAACACTTCCAAAGCAGCAGTCGTCGCACTCAGCGAATCTTTGATGCAAGAGTATGCCGACTACGGTGTGCATGTAGTCGCTGCAATGCCGGGATTTTTCCAGACGCGACTAATGGAGTCTGCACGAGGACCGGAACGCACTCTGCAAGCGGCGCAACGTTTGATCGAAACGTCTAATTTAGCGGCGGAGCAAGTAGCCGAAGAAATGCTTTGGGCAGCGGCGCGGGGATCTACCCATTTCGTCTATCCGAGTCGATATCAATGGCTGTGGCGCCTGAAACGATTGATGCCGCAGCGCTTCCAAAAACTGTTGCCTCGTATTCTCAAACGGAGAGCATGATGTTGTCGCCTTTTCACCTAGCTATTCCTGTTCATGACATCGAAGCTGCTCGAGGTTTCTACGGTGGACTATTTGGTTGCGCCGAGGGGCGATCAGACACCGAGTGGGTTGATTTCGATTTTTTTGGGCATCAGTTGGTAGCTCATCGCGATCCGGCCAAGCAGGCTTTTTCGAGAGCGTCACATACCAATAAAGTCGATGGTAAAGACGTGCCGGTACCCCACTTCGGTGTGGTTTTGGCATGGGATCAATGGCACACGCTTTCGACGCGCCTCAGTCAAGCAGGGGTCGAGTTCGTGATTGAGCCCGGCATTCGTTTCGCGGGTGAAGTAGGCGAGCAGGCAACCTTCTTCCTGTACGATCCGTCGGGGAATGCCCTCGAGTTCAAGGCTTTCAAGGATCCCTCACGACTTTTCGCCAAGTGAACGACCCCGCTATTCGTGATCATAGAATTGGCGTCGCGAATGGATTGACGCTGCACTGTCGGGAGTATTTGAACGACTCGTCGCAGCTTCCTATTCTTTGTCTTCCCGGGCTGACTCGTAACGGACGTGATTTTCACGAACTCGCCTTGCATTTGTCGGCCGAGCGTCGAGTTCTCACATTGGATTTTCGCGGACGGGGGCTGTCCGATCACGATCCGGACTGGCGACGTTATCGCCTCGATGTGTACGTCGAGGATGTCATCGCCGTGCTTGATGCACTACAGGTCTCGCGCGTCATCATCATCGGTACGTCGTTAGGCGGGCTTGTGGGAATGTTTTTTGGTGCCCAGTGCCCTAGCCGATTGGCGGCACTGGTACTCAACGACATCGGTCCGGAACTAGATCCAAAAGGTATGAATCGTATTGCGAGTTCCGTCGGCCAGTCAGGCGCTGTCGAGACTTGGGAAAAGGCCGCTGCCGCTGCCAAAGAAGCGCATGCGGCTGTCATGCCGGACTTTACGGCGTCGGATTGGGCTCTGTTCGCAAAGCAGATTTATCGCGAGCGTGAGGATGGGCTGATTGCTCGTGATATGGATCCCTTGATCGGCAAGGCACTTCGGGAGGAGGCAGGACCGCCGCCGGATTTCTGGCAGGTGTTCAAGTCATTGTCGTCCCTTCCGATGTTGACGGTTCACGGCGAGCTGTCAGACCTGCTGACGGCGACAACGGTATCCCGCATGCAGTCTTGCAACACATTGATGAGCACTGTCTTGATCCCATACCGTGGTCATGCGCCGACGCTCAATGAGCCCACGAGTCGCTTGGCGATAGAGCAATTTTTGGAGAATTTACGGTGACAGATTCAGCGGTGACGATGCTGACCATGGCGCTCTACATGGGGATTTGCCTGCTGCTCGGATTTGTCGCATGGCGTCGTACGCGAAGTCTCGACGACTTCATTCTAGGCGGTCGCAGTCTTGGCAGTTGGGTTACTGCGCTGAGCGCGCAGGCGACCGATATGAGCGGTTGGTTGTTGATGGGGCTGCCTGGGCTCGCATACGCCTCGGGATTCGATTCGGTGTGGTTGTTGCTCGGGCTGGTGGTCGGCACGTGGCTGAATTGGCGGTTTATCGCTGCAGCCCTGCGCGATGCAACGGAGCGGTTTGGAAACGCGTTAACCGTGCCGGACTATCTCGAAAATCGATTCGATGATCGAACGCATAGTTTGCGTGCGCTCTCGGCTGTCGTGATTCTGTTGTTCTTCGTTTTTTATACCAGCTCCGGATTCGTAGCAGCCGGTAGATTGTTCGAAGCACTTTTCGGTATGCCCTATATCGAGGCCATGCTGTGGGGAACTGCAGCGATGCTCGCGTATACCTTTCTTGGCGGATTTCTCGCCGTCAGTTGGTCGGATGTGTTGCAAGGCACTTTGATGTTCTTCACCTTGATCCTGGTTGCGATTTTGGGTGTCTCGATGGTGGGTGGTATCGAGACCACGTTCAGCCGGCTCGAGGCGCTCGATGCGCAGCTCTTGGATCCGCTCATCGCCGATGACGGCGCCAAGCTCGGCTGGATCGGCATCGTGTCGCTGCTGGCTTGGGGGCTCGGGTACTTTGGCCAGCCCCATATCCTCGCGCGCTTTATGGCCGCTCGCTCCGCCGCGCACATCACTGTCGCGAGACGGGTGGCGATGAGCTGGGTCATTATCGTACTGGTTGCGGCAGTCGTGGTTGGTCTCAGCGCGCGCCTTGTCTTGCCGGTCGAATTGAGTGGTCCCGATACCGAGAAGGTTTTCATCTCGATGTCGACGACGTTTTTGCCGCCGATCTTCGCTGGAATTTGTCTCGCTGGTGTGATGGCCGCCATCATGAGCACGGCATCCGCACAGCTGCTCGTTGCGTCGTCGGCCCTCGCCAACGATCTCTATCGCAGTTTATGGCGTCGCGATGCCTCGCGTTCGGAACTGCTTTGGATCGGGCGCTTCGCCGTTTTGTTGATCGCATTGCTCGCCATGTGGTTGGCCCGAAATCCGGATAACACCGTCTTGTCTCTGGTGGCTTGGGCATGGGCCGGCTTCGGAGCGGCTTTCGGCCCTGTTGTCATTCTTTCGCTCTACTGGAAGCCCATGACCCGTGCGGGTGCGCTTGCTGGCATTCTCGTCGGCGGAGTGACCGTTGTGCTGTGGAAGCAATGGGCGACGCTCGGCGGTATCTTTGAACTCTATGAACTGTTGCCAGGCTTCGCTCTCTCGACCTTGGCCATTGTCGTGACGAGTCGAATGACCCACGAGCAGCAGGCGTGAACGACCAGACGTCATTGCAACGTCTCGGTCCGGTGGCTCTGGCGCCGGGTTATAGCCCATGGAACGCGCGCTCGTATCTGCTGGCTGCGATGATCACGGTCGGCATGCTGGCCTTCATCAGTTTTATTCAGCCTTACCTGCTCAATGCCAATCTTAAGGTGCCCAGTGACGAGCAGGGTCGGGTGCTCGGCCTGCTTGGCTTTAGTAACGAGTTGTTGTCGCTGCTCTTGGTGGCACCCATCGGCGCTCTATCCGACAAGATCGGACGTCGACCTGTTTATACCTTGGGATTTCTTTGGCTCGCGGTCGGATTTTTCCTGTATCCCTTGGCGAGAACCGTGCCACAGCTTTTGGCTTGCTCGCTGTTCTTTGCGGTCGGCGTTGCCGCAGTCGGCTGCATGATGGCCACGGTTCTTGCCGATACCCCAAAGGAAGAGTCGCGTGGATTATTCGTCGGCATCACCGGGTTCTGCCAGGGCTTAGGCGCCACCTTGGCGGTTTTGGTGCTGGGCAAAGTTCCTCAGCGCCTGGCAGCCGATGGAGTGGATGCGATCGTTGCAGGGCGAATCACTCTCGGGTTGGCGTCGGCGCTATGCCTATTGTCTGCACTTGTCTGTTGGAGCGGTTTGCGCCGTGGCACACCGAGCGAAATAGGTGAGCGAGAGCCGCTAAGCAAGTTATTGCGCGCAGGTCTCGCTGCGGCTTCAACGAATCCGCGTATTTGGTTTGCTTATCTTTTGCAGTTCGTTTCGTTTGCAGATCGCATTGTCATAGGCACGTTTTTCAGTGCTCGTCTGCAGCAAACGGCAATCGCCAACGGGCAGACGGTTGGTGAGGCCGTGTCTGCTGCTACGCGACCGTTTGTGATCGCCAACGTCTCGGCGCTGGTGTTTGCCGTGTTTTTCGGACTCATGCTTGATCGATTGAACCGAATTGCTGCTGGCGTCATTGCGATGCTGATTGCCGGCTTAGGCTACATGGCGGGTGGTTTCGTCGGCGACCCTTCAAGCGATTGGATTGTCCCGGTCGCTATCATGCTCGGCATGGGTCAAATCTGCGCCATCATCGCCAGTCAGACGGTGCTCGGACAGGAGGCACCGCGGGACGTGCGAGGCGCCGTATTTGGTCTCGCGGGTATCTTCGCTTCCTTCGGAATTCTATTCACTACGGCCTTCGGTGGATGGTTGTACGACTTGATTGATCGCAGCGCGCCGTTCTTTTTGATCGGAGCGGTTAATCTCGGTGTGATGATTTTTGGCTTGATGCTGCTGCGACAAAAAACGATATGACGATGATGCGACTCCACATAGCAACCTGTCGGCCCCTGCCTGAGCCCGATGTCGACGAGTCTCTCTTGCTCGGCGCCTTGCATGAAGCTGGTATCGATGCACGTATGGTTCCGTGGCGCGACGATATCGATTCCGTCGACACGACGCCGACGATCATCCGTTCCACGTGGGATTACATCCATCACGTTGACAACTTCGTACGCTGGGCGGAAGCGGCTTCGGCGCGTGCTCCGCTTTGGAATTCAATCGATGTCATTCGACGCAACGTGCACAAGGGCTATTTGCTGGATCTGCAATCGCGCGGTATTCCAGTCACACCGACGATTCTGGTGCGTCGCGGCGACTCGCGGGACCTGGTTGACACCCTCGCCGAATCGCGTTGGATGGACGTCGTCATCAAGCCCGCCGTCGGCGCGGGCTCATTCGAGACACATCGATTGCGCGCCGATGATCCTGGTTGCAACGGGCTGTTTTCGAAGCTGTGCGCGGAGCGGGACCTGCTGATTCAGCCGTATCTGCCTTCGGTGGAGGGACACGGTGAGCGCGCCCTAGTATGGATCGATGGCGAGTTCACCCATGCAGTGCGGAAATCGCCTCGCTTCGCCGACGATGCCGAAAGCGTTTCGGAAGCACTACCGATCTCGAGCGCAGAGCGCGCTCTCGGCCACGCCGCTTTGCGCGACGTTGCTGATCAGCTGCTATACGCACGCGTTGACGTTGCGCTGGGGTTCGATGGCACCCCGGTGCTGATGGAACTCGAACTGATCGAGCCGTCATTATTTCTGTTACAGAATCCGCGCGCTCTGCAACGTCTAGTCGAGGGCATTCGTCGTCGACTGCATTCCGCAGTGCAGCGCTAGATCACGACGAGTCGAGCTCCTTCCGGAGATTCGAAGACGGTACGCTCGGCAGCGCCAGTGCGCTGGAACACCAGCGCGGGTTTTTCGAGCCATGCTTCATTGTGAATGCCGATGGTCAGTCCCGCCGCATCGAGCGAAGCGGCGGGCCATGCGCGCGAGTCGACTGACGGTATGGCCAGCGGCGTTGCACCGAGTGCGCGCCAAAAACCTGTTGAGATTTCGGGGGCC
>Ga0172376_10006457_pt1 | contig 12753 bp, 10 predicted proteins | sample Lak35m_FD_121114 | JGI IMG/M metagenome (GOLD analysis project Ga0172376, IMG submission 121114) | Freshwater microbial communities from Kabuno Bay, South-Kivu, Congo - kab_092012_35m | ecosystem: Environmental > Aquatic > Freshwater > Lake | place: Democratic Republic of the Congo: South-Kivu...
CAGCGCGTCGATGAAATGCTGACCGGTGTGCGCTCGCAGTTAGCGATCAAGATTTTTGGTGACGATTTGAATGAACTGAAACGCCTATCCGAGCAAGTCGCGCAAATCGTTAAAACCGTACCTGGTGCGCGAGATATTCGGGTTGACCGATTATCCGGGCAGCAAACGCTCACGATCGATATTGATCGTCGTGCAATCGCCCGCCATGGCATTAACGTGGCAGATATTCACGCCATTATCGAAACCGCGATCGGTGGTAGCGAAGTCAGCCAGCTGTATGAGGGTGAGCGACGCTATGCCATACAAATGCGCTACCCGGAGAATTTCCGTAACTCGGTTGACATCATCCGCGAGACCACGCTGCGCACGGCAGACAACGCATTGATCCCGCTTGAAAGTGTGGCCAGCATCAAGCTGGTCGATAGCCCGCCAATGATCAATCGCGAAACCGGTAAACGCCGTGTGGTGGTGGGTAGCAATGTGGTTGATCGCGACTTGGGCGGCTTCGTCGCCGAGGTGCAGCGTCGGGTCGAGGCTGAGGTCAAACTACCGGAAGGCTATTACTTCTCATGGGGTGGTCAGTTCGAGAATATGCAGCGCGCTATGGGTACCTTGATGGTCATCGTGCCGCTAACGGTGCTGGCCATTTACTTCCTGCTATTCATGATGTTCAACTCGGTCAAGCTGGCGGCGCTGATCATCACCGTGCTGCCGTTTGCATCGATTGGTGGTGTGTTCGGGCTCGCGGTGACCGGCGAGTACCTGTCTGTGCCCGCGTCGGTTGGCTTTATTGCGCTGTGGGGTATCGCCGTGCTGAACGGCGTAGTGCTGATCACCTATGTGCGCAGCCTGCGTGAGCAAGGCGTGCCGATTGATCAGGCACTGCGCGATGGTTGCTCGCAGCGTTTCCGCCCCGTGATGATGACGGCCACCGTGGCGTTGCTAGGCTTGGTGCCCTTCCTGTTCGCCACGGGGCCCGGCTCCGAAGTTCAGCGGCCACTGGCCGTGGTAGTGATTGGCGGGCTGATCACCTCCACCCTGCTCACGCTGGTAGTGCTACCGGTGCTATACCGCTGGTTTGAACCGCCGGTCATTCCCAAGAAGAGCGGCGACGAGTTCAGCTAAACCCATAGAGATGTCCATCGCAGCAGGGTACACTGCGCGCGATGGAAACCGCGCGACCTTCCGAACAACTCAGCCACGCAAACCCGGCTCGCGCTGATCGCGAGCCAAAAACCGTGCTGCTGCTGAATGCCAATGCGGCCGGTGGCCGCGCTGCCGGCTACAAACGCCAAATTGAAAAACATACCGCGCCGCTGCCACGCCGCCCGATGGTGTTCGTCAGTCGCGAGGCGAGTACCGCGATCCGTGTAGTCGAGGCACTACCGCCCGGTAGCCGCGTGATCGTGTTTGGCGGAGACGGTAGCGTGAATCAGCTGCTGCCCGCGCTACTGGCAGGTGGCCACACACTCGGCTTGGTCGCAGTGGGAAGCGGTAACGACACCGCGCGCGCGCTCGGCGTCGACCGAATGAAATGGTCGGTCGCGCTTGATCACGCGCTGCAATCCGCCCCGGAGCAAATTGATCTCGGTGAGATCCGTTACACCAATGCACGCGGCTTTACCCAAAATAAATTATTCATCTCGAGTTTTTGTGCCGGGTTTGACGCCGCTACCGTGCAACAAGCGCAGTCATTACCTGCGTGGTTGGGCGGCATGCCACGCTACACGCTTGCGACATTCATCATGCTCTCATCACTCGAGAGCTTTGATCTGCGCATCTCGATTGATGGACAAGCGATTCATGCCGGGCCAGTCTTGCTCGCCAGCGCGCTGAACTCGGCCACCTATGGCGGCGGTATGCAAATCGCGCCTAGCGCAGCGATTGATGACGGCGCACTCGACCTGCTGATCGCCGAACGCATGGGCCTGCTGCGTGTACTTTCGCTGCTGCCGCGCATGCTGCTCGGCCGCCATCTAGGCGAACCCGGTGTGATTCATCAGTGTTTTGGTGATCTGCACATCAAGGCACAGCAGCCGGTGCCGATGGCCGCTGATGGCGAGTATCTCGGCGAGGCCATAGAGGCCAGGGTCAGCATACAAGCCGCCCGACTACCCGTGCTGCGCGCGCGCATTGCGCTATGATGCGGCGAAATCATTCGTCCAGCACCGCATGATCGAACTGACTCTACATGGCTGCAACGGCGGTATCGGGGGCACCCGCCGACACACCACCTGTTACGGCATTGGCGAGCAGCTCATCATTGATGCCGGCACGGGTCTGACTACGCTGTCGCTTGATCAACTCAAAAAAATTGATCATGTGGTGTTAACCCACGCGCATCTAGATCATGTGGCGTGCTTACCGCTTATGCTCGACTCAGTCGCAGGCACGCGCGCGACGCCAGTCACCGTGTGGGCCAGCAGCGAGGTGATCGCGCTGCTGCGCACGCATCTGTTGAATGATCATATCTGGCCTGACTTCACCAAAATCCCCAGCGAAGATCAGCCATTCATGCGCTTCGCCGCTATCGATGCGCAAGGCGCCGATATTGCCGGGTATTTTTTCAAGCCATTGCCCGCGTCACACGGCATACCTGCATGCGGCTATTTGGTCAGTCGGCAGCACGATGCCATCGCCTTTTCTGGCGACAGTGACGACTGCGCGGCGTTTTGGGAGGCGATTGCGACAGAGCCCCAGTTGAAGGCAGTAGTGGTGGAGTGCTCTTATCCGGCGCCCATGACTGACATGGCAGATCTGTCGATGCACATGCACAGTACCGCACTCATCAAGCGCATCAATGCACTGCCTGCGGATGTGGCGAGCGTGATCGTGCACCGAAAACCAGGATTAGAGCAGCAAATCGCAGAAGAACTCGATGCGGGCCTTGGCGACCGCGACCTCAGGCTACCCGAGCCCGGACAGCGCTACCAGTTCGGCTAACGCTGTCTTTAACTTGTACGCAAGCTAGCTCGCCGCGCGCGCAAAACTCTCGGCGCCCGAGAGCTGCCACTCACTGCAAAACGGCTCCGGCAAATTCGCCAGCTGCGACTCATCCAGCAACACGCCGGGTGTTAATGTCGGAATTTGAGTATCCAACGACACCGCACGCCCTGAACCATCGCGCACCATGATGTAGTGCGGCGTGATTTGCTCAGGATGTTCCAGACCGGCTGCACCAACCAATTCAGCGACCGCCTCAACCGTCAGATCATGGAAGTTTTTCACGCGCGTAGCTTTATCAGGCACCACCAAGGCACGCTGACGATCCGGGTCTTGTGTGGCTACACCCGTGGGGCAGTGATCGGTATGGCATGAGCGAGACTGAATACAACCCAGCGCGAACATAAAGCCACGCGCAGAATTACACCAGTTCGCACCGAGCGCCATTGCACGTGCGACGTCAAAAGCAGAAATGATTTTGCCTGAGACACCAATCTTTAATACATCACGCTTGCCCACACCTACCAGCGTGTTGTGCACCAAGCGCAGCCCTTCGCGCATCGGCATGCCCATGTGATCACTAAACTCTACCGGCGCAGCACCGGTACCGCCCTCACTACCATCCACCACAATAAAATCCGGCCAGATATCTTCTTTCAGCATCGCCTTCACAATACCGAACCATTCCCACGGCTGACCGATACACAACTTGAAGCCCACCGGCTTACCACCGGAGAGTTCACGCAGACGACGAATAAAGTCCACCAAACCCAGCGGCGTCGAAAACTCGCTATGCCCTGCCGGTGAAACGCAATCCTGACCCATCGGCACGCCGCGTGTGCTCGCGATTTCTGCAGTCACCTTAGCCGCAGGCAGTACCCCGCCATGACCGGGCTTCGCACCCTGAGACAGTTTTATTTCAATCATCTTGACCTGCGGTGACTGCGCCTGCTGCGCGAACTTCTCCGCATCGAAATGACCCGCCGAATTACGGCAACCAAAATAGCCTGAGCCGATTTCCCAAATCAAATCACCGCCATGCTCACGGTGATATGGCGAGATCGAGCCCTCGCCGGTGTCATGCGCAAAGCCACCCATGTGCGCGCCACGATTCAGCGCGCGAATTGCGTTCGGTGAGAGCGAGCCGAAGCTCATCGCCGAGATATTGAAGATCGATGACGAATAAGGCTGCTTGCAATTTGGCCCGCCGATTTGCACACGCATCGTCGCAGGATCGGCATGCTTGGGGGCGGCAGAGTGCACAAACCATTCGCTATCGCTGGCGTACATTGAACGTATCGTGCCGAAGCCGCGTTTATCATTTTGGCGCTTGGCGCGTGAGTACACCATCGCACGCTGATTACGTGAGAACGGCAGGTCTTCCTCATCACTTTCCAAAAAATATTGCCGTATCTCGGGACGGATATATTCAAGCATGAAACGCAAATGACCCGTGACCGGGTAGTTACGCAAAATTGCGTGGTGCGTTTGGCGGTAGTCATGCAAGCCGACCAGAAATAATGCCAGCGACAACAGCGATAACCAAATCGATATTGGCAATAACAGGAATATGCCAAACCCGGTCAACACCCAAGGCAAAAAACGTGTGTATTGCATCATGCGATGTCCCCTCAGATAACCCCGGCGCAGGCTGGGGCCCAACCATTCGGATTAATTCACAGCCCCTATCGAGTCATCCCGGCGCAGGCCGGGATTCAGTCGTTTATTTTTAATTAAATACCACCGACACAGTGGGATCACCCGGCAGACCGATGTATTGCAAGCGCACGCGCATACCTGCCTGGGTTGGCGCTGGCGTAATCAAACTACCTAAACTCAGCAGATCGCCTTTTTTGAGCGAGATGCCCGCTTGCTTCAACGATTTTGCCAACCAGATCGCTGCATTCAGCGGGTTACCCATAATCGCATTACCTCTGGAGCGCCCAAGTTCTTTATTACCGTCAGCTTCATCAATCAGCACCACCGTCATATTCGCTAATGAATCTGCAAATGCCTGCGTTACCTGCACCGGAATCTCTTGTCCGACCACACCACCACGAAAACCTACATTCACTGCGGTAAATCGATTCCCTGAAAACTGCCCCTCCAACATCAAATCAGGCAATTCAATAAACGGCACCACCGATTCCAGATGCGCCAGGGCCTGCAACGGCGTGCTCGCCTCCGACAGGCCGGCGTCTTTCACTTCAACGATCAGGTCTGCTTCGTACAACGGACGCGCGCCGAAGTCATGCGGTAGTACGGCAATGATGTCGATGATATTGCGGTCGTACATATAGCCCCAGCGCGGGCCATCCACACCAAAACGCTGCTGCACCGCTGCGCTGGTAAATGCCGCCTTATAGCCAATTGGGCTACCCAGCACATGCGTCAGTTTTTTTGCCAGTTTCTGCTTGGCGCACTCCGCATCGGCCACGCTAATGTCATTGGTAAATGCGCGGCTCAAGCGGCGTTGCGTGAAATCCTCAAGGTAGGCATCGATCGCAGCGTCACTTGGACAAGCAGCGCGCACGACCGGCGCAGCGAAAGCAATTGCGCTGATCAGCAGCGCGGGGATAATCCAGCCTCTCATGGGTCGGTCTCCTCTTGGTATGGGGCCGAGAATAGCACGCGCCACCGCGCCAAAATCCCTACAAGTCGTGGCCAATCAATTGACCCGAGGCGTAATTATTCGAGTATTTTCAGGCGATTTAGGGCTTTATTACCAAATCACTCATATGTTATTAATAAATTGTTCACTTTCTCTATTTTATTGATTGTCAATCTCATCTCGGTTCAAGTATTCTTTCCTCGCGGTAACATTTTAACCGGAGGGGAGACATGGCGAAGAATATTCGCTTCGGTGAGTACGTGCAGGCTGTAACGGTCGATTCCGACTCGATCAGCTACTCGAAACTCATTCCAAAACCGAAGCTAGACAAGAACGGGAATGAAATCCCGATGAAGCCCGAGAAGATGCAGCTCGCGGGCGCTGACATTTATAACCTGCTACAGCCGTACATCAGTGTGCGTTTCATGGAGCAATTGCAAGCGGTGCTGCCGCTCGCGCTGTATCTGGCCTTGTTCCAGATTCTGGTGCTGCAACGCTCGGTGAATGGATCAACCTCTATCACGCTGGGTCTGGTGGCGGTGATCGTGGGCCTGATGATCTTTATGGAAGGCCTAAAACTCGGCCTCATGCCGTTCGGCGACATCATCGGAAACACGCTTCCGAAAAAATTACCTTTGGTCGGCGTGTTATTCATTGCTGGCTTGCTGGGTATTGGTGTGACCTACGCAGAACCTGCGATCGGCACGCTGAAGATTGCCGGCTCAATGGTCGACCCCGAAAAAGCGCCGATGCTTTATTACGCGCTAATGGTAAGAACCGATGTCACCGTGTTGCTGGTGGGCTTTGGTGTGGGCTTGGCAGCGGTGATTGGCTCAATGCGCTTCTTGTATGGCTGGAGCTTGAAGCCACTGATCTACATCTCATTGATTCCAACTTCCATACTGACGCTGTACTGCGCTTCAAATGAGCACCTGTCATCGATCGTCGGCTTGGCATGGGACTGCGGCGGTGTGACTACCGGCCCGGTGACGGTGCCACTGGTGCTGGCGCTCGGTATTGGTATTGCATCGTCGGGTGGCAAGGGCGATAGCTCACTGTCCGGTTTCGGTATCGTGACACTGGCATCGATTTTCCCGATTCTTGCCGTGCTCTCACTCGGTGTTTATTTCGGTTTCACCGTGTCGCCGGCCGAGATCAAGGCAGCGAATGCGGTTGTTTTCGAAGCTGCCAAAACCGCTGCCGGGGCAAGCGATGTGTCGACCTGGGATCTGATCCTGATGGGTCCGATCAAAGACGGCGTGCAGGCGATTGTGCCGCTGGTGATCTTCCTTGGCTTCGTGTTATTCGCAATCCTTCGCACCAAGTTGCCAAACGCATTCATCATCGTCTGGGGCTTGTCCCTGTCGGTGGTGGGTATGTGCTTGTTCAACATCGGTCTGCTGTACGGTCTATCGTCGCTCGGCGACCAAGCCGGTAGCCTCATCCCGGGTACCTTCCAGGAAATCACGATTCCGGAGCGTCTGCTGTCACCGGGCGAAAACCCAACCTACGGCAACCTGTATGGTCCGTTCTGGGGTGCGGTGATTGCGCTGATTTTTGCATGGGTACTGGGCTTTGGCGCAACCTTGGCTGAACCTGCATTGAATGCCCTTGGCGCCACTGTGCAAAACATGACTAATGGCTCGTTCAAAAAGTCGATGCTGATGTATGCAGTGGCCGGTGGTGTATCGACCGGTATTGCACTGGGTGTGGCCAAGCTGATCTTTGACTTCAACTTGCTTTACATCCTGATCCCCGGTTATGTCATTGCTGTGGTTCTGACGACACTTTCCACCGAAGAATTCGTCAACATTGGTTGGGATTCTGCAGGGGTGACCACCGGTCCGGTGACAGTACCTCTAGTGCTGGCGATGGGTCTTGGTTTCAGTGGCGCGGTGAAAGCGGTGGAAGGTTTCGGTATTCTGGCTGCTGCCTCGATCGCACCGATCTGCGCGGTGCTCGGGCTGGGCGTCTACGTCCAGTGGAGGGTCAAGAAAGAGCTGAAAGCTGCGGAAGCCGAAGGCGCATAAGCCGACAGATCAACGAACAAGTAAAGAAAAGGATATTCACATGGCTAAGCGTAAAGTTACCAACCTGACCGAGGTTGCACTCATTACCTGCGTAGTGCAGAAAGGTCTGGCCGACACCATCAACAGCTCGCTGCTGGAAGTTGGTGTGCAAGGTTCAACCGTGCACATGGGTGTGGGCACCGGGGTGCGTGAGCGCCTCGGTATTCTCGGCGTCGCGGTTGATGTCGAGCGCGAGATCATCAGCGTGATGGTGCCGCAAGACCAAACCGATCGTATCTTCGAGCGCATGTTCCTCGCGGGCCGCCTTGATACACCAGGCATGGGTTACATCTACGTGACCCCGCTGATGCAGGCGGCGACCTACATCCCACCTAGCCTGATGCAAGACTGATCAGGGCGTGAGGAGATCAACATGAGCACAAAAGACAAAGTCGATATCCCGTATATCGATTACACGCGACTCATTACCCTCATCTTGTATGAAGGTGGTGGCAGCCGCGTGATGGAATTGCTGCACCATAAAGGCCTGAACGAGTGCCATATGTACTCGGTGCGGGGCAACCCGATTGGTCGTGCGTCATTGGCCGGTGGCCTGCCAGAGATCCCGAAAACCGAGATCGTTCATCTGGTGGTGTCCGCTGACCAGGCCGACTACGTGTACGCGATGCTTTATGAAGAATGTGACATGAAGCATCAGGGCAAGGGCATGATTACCGTGAACCGTTTGTCACGCTCTTCCCGAGTCGCGCTGCCGTCCGGTGTGGAAGAAGCAGCCTGATCGCCACGCACACAACAACACCTAATACAGGAGAGATCCATGAGTGACGTTATCAAGAACATGATCCAGCGTAACAAGCGCGCGATTTTCGATGTCGAGGCGCTGGTCCAGTTCAACGTCGGGCAAATCCAGGTCGCGCGAAGCACGATCGAGGAAAACATCACCGACGCCCAGCAGAGCTATCTGATTAACGCAGCGGGTAACCGTGAGTTGATCATGCGTACCACTGACGATGTGTTCCGCAATCGTCTGATGATGATCGACGGCCTGACACCCACCAACAATGACGAAGAAGCCTTCCAGCTGTCGATGGCGAACCGCGTCAAGGTGGAGTATCTGGAGCACCGCTCGAAAATCAACCGCAAAATGGCAAGCATCGCGATCAAGATGGCAGAAGCAATTCGCGCCCTTGGCGATGTCAGCCAGACCTTCTACGAGTTGAACGAAGAGATGGTCAACTACATCGACGAAATCGCTGACTCCAACGGTCAGTGGATGGACGGCGAGCTGAAGCAGATGATGGGCCAGTCGTCACACCACGGCAATGAGTCGCGTGTGAATGAGATCGAAGAAGTGGTTCGCAGCATCAACAACAGCTCGATGGAGACCCGCAAGATCATCGAAGAGACGTTTGCGACCGGCGAAACGCTGAAAGACAAGCTGAACTTGATGCAGGATGCAGGTAACGAGCTGCGTGAAAGCGTGATCTCGCTGCGCGAGAAGGTCGACGCCAACCAGAAGCGCGTGGCAGACCAAATCGGCGGTTAAATATCGCTTTGCCGTCTGGAAACTTTCCGGACGGTTCGATACACTACGGGCTGGCAATTCGCCAGCCCGTTTTTATTTCCGGGGTCGCTCGGCCCTTGCAAAAAAAGAAAGTTCGCAGGAGCCTGTATGAAGCGCCGTGTCATGGAAGTAATGGATGGGTCGTCGCACGACCGCGCCGGCAGCATCGTCGAATGGATCATTACCTTCGTGGTGCTCACCAACTGCAGCGCGGTGATTTTGGACTCGGTGCCGGAGATTCATGCCGAGTACAAAGATTTCTTCCATGAGTTTGAATTCTGGAGCGTGATGTTCTTTTCGGCCGAGTACCTGATTCGGGTCTGGTCGTATGGCGCGCGCTACGCAGCGGACCAAGGCGGCGCCTGGCGCGGGCGGCGCGAGTATATGTTCAGCTTCTTCGGCTTGATTGATTTCTTTGCCACTGCGCCGTATTTCGTGCACAGCTTCTTCCCGTTCCTCGATCTGCGCGTACTGCGTGTGCTGCGCTTGCTGCGGATTCTTAAGCTCTCGAAGTACAACACGGCCTTGCAAGATTTAGCGCATGCAGTGATGTCCGAGCGCAAGGCGTTTGCCTCTGCGCTGTTTCTGATTCTGATGGCGACTATTGTGTCGGCGTCATTGATGTACTTCGCCGAGGGCCACAATCAACCCGAGCACTTCGGCTCAATTCCGGCGTGTATTTACTGGTCGATTATTACGATTACCTCAGGCTACGGTAACGTCGAAGAACTTACCGCAGTCGGCGACATCATCGCCCTGCTCACCGGCTTCCTGGGCGTATGTATGTCGGCGATCATGACCGGTATTGTGGCGTCTGCTTTCTCGAACCAGCTCGGCCGCAAGAAAGCCGCATTCGGTCAGCAATTACGTGAAGCACTGGCCGATGGTGTGATTACCGAAGCCGAGACCGACACCCTGGATCGTCTACGTCGTCAGTACCGCCTGTCTGAAGCACAGGCGCGCGAAATGATGGAAGAGGCACGCAAAGAGTTCGAAGAAAAATATCAGCGCAAGGTGCGGGATGTTGCGGCTGGCGAGTAATTGCCTCGACCAATAGCTCTGGATCCCGGCCTTCGCCGGGATGACCCCATTAGAGACTTATCACGCCGCCACCGCCGGAAACAAATCAGACACCCGCCCTGTCGCATCAACGCGGTAGCAACGCAGATCCAGATTAAACACCTCGGGCTTGACGATGGATTTACCCATCAACATACGCGCGCACTCCTGTATGCCTTCGGGTACGGATGGATGCGGAAAAATCAACTCAGCCAGCACCTCAATCCCCGCATTCATGGCAATCATCAACGCAATCGCCTGACTGGTGCTCGAAGCGTGATTACCCATCACCCGCATGCCAAGGATTTTCATTTCATCGTCATCCGACACCAGTATCTTGAAAAAGCCGCCGGTCTTACCCATCGCAATCGCGCGGTTGATATAGCGATAATTCATCACCGCCATTCGATACGGGATCTTTTTCTTCTTGGCCTGGGTCTCGTTCAAACCAACCGCCGCCACCTCCGGGTTAAGGAACATGATGGTGGAGATATTTTCATAGATGAGTTCATGCTTGGGTTTGCCAAAGATACGCTCAACCGCATAACGCCCCTCAAGCTCGCCGACATTCACCAGTGAGATATCGGCAGTAAAGTCACCCACGGCATAGATGTTCGGCACCGTGGTCTGCGTATCATTATCTATGCAATAGCCGCGCTCATTCAACTTAACGCCGGCATTCTCCAGACCCAAGCCATCGGTATTCGCCACGCGGCCAACTGATACCAGCGCGTTGTCGACCACATAGGTTTCATGGCGACCGTCTTTGTAGTCAAGCACGTACTCCACTTTGCCGTCGACCACTTTCATCGAGGCCAATGAGGCATTGTGGTGAATCACCACGCCGTGTTGTTCAAGATTCGCCGCCAGGGTATGCGAGATATCTTCATCCTCGAACGGCAGGATGCGATCTTCTTTATCAATCAAATACACCTTGGTACGACCGAAGTTCGAAAAAATCGTCGCAAATTCGCAGCCGATCACACCCGCACCCAAAATCACAATACTGCGCGGGAAATCCGGCAAACTTGCAATCCCATCGCTGGTGAGTATGGTTTTTTCATCGATGGGAATCTCGGGCAAATACCGCGGGCGGCTACCAATCGCGAGCACGATATGGTCGGCATGGATGATCTCGGTGCCACCATCGTTGAGCGTAATTTCGATTCGGTTGGCATCCAGCAGCTTGCCATGGCCGTGGTACTCGGATAAATGCCCGCTGCGGCGGAAATAATTCAGTTGCTCACGTAATTGACGGTGCTTCTCGCCGACCGCATGATGCATCTCGTGAATCACGGCCGGGTAACTCAACTCGCAGTCATGCACGGTGTAACCGTGATTGGTTTGGCGCGTTTGCAGGTAGGCCTCCGACATCTCCCACAAGGTTTTTGACGATAGCGCGCCATTGAAAATACCTGCGCCACCTACCTTGGCTTTCTCAACCAGCGCGACGCGCTTGCCAAAATCCAGCCCGCGCATCACCGCTGCAAAACCCGAGGGACCACCGCCTATCACCACCAGATCAAACCGCTCCATTGTTTTTCTCCTTATTCGAACTTAATTGTTCTAGCGAATACCTCATTTCGCCCATGTTTATGTTATGGTGAATTAGAAAACAATTTTTGTGAAAAGGTCATGGTAAATCAATCCGTCATTTTAAGGCAATGGCCATTATGGGTACCGGCACTGGCGGCTACAGTGCTGGTGGCTGGCCTGACGAGTGATAGCTCCGCCATATTCGAGCTGATTAAAGTCGCCGCGTTGTTGGCGGCGGTGGTAGCCGCTGTTCACCACGCCGAGGTCATCGCGCAAAAAGTCGGCGAACCTTATGGCACGCTGGTGCTGGCACTCGCAGTCACCGTGATCGAGGTTGCGCTGATTCTTTCATTAATGCTGACCAAAGCCGCGAGCGCTGCAAGCATCCCCAGAGATACGGTTTACGCCGCAGTCATGATTATTTGTAATGGGGTAGTTGGACTTTGTGTCCTGATCGGCGGCCTGCACCATCGCGAGCAAACCTTTCGTATCGAAGGCACTGGATCGGGGTTCGCCGCCTTGGTTGCTTTAACTACGCTGGTACTCGTCATGCCGACCTTCACGACCAGCTCGTCAGAGGGCTCATACACCGACTCGCAGTTGGTATTCGTTGCCGCTTCTTCGCTGGCGCTTTGGCTTGTTTTTGTTTTTATTCAGGCGGTACGTCATCGGGATTATTTTTTGCCGGCTGAATCTATGGCCGATGAAAATGTGCATGCGGATCCGCCCACCTCGGCTGAAGCCTGGATAAGTTTCTTGTTACTGATTGTGTCGCTGGTGAGCGTGGTGGGTATTGCCAAGCTACTGTCACCAACGGTCGAAATGTTCGTGATGAAAGCGAATGCACCGAAGGCCTTGGTCGGTATCATCATCGCGATGATTGTGCTGATGCCCGAGACTTGGGCTGCTGTACGCGCGGCGCGCGCAGACCGTTTGCAGACCAGTATGAATCTGGCGATTGGTTCCGCGCTGGCTAGTATTGGTCTAACGATACCGGCTGTCGTTATCGC
>Ga0172376_10006458_pt1 | contig 12751 bp, 12 predicted proteins | sample Lak35m_FD_121114 | JGI IMG/M metagenome (GOLD analysis project Ga0172376, IMG submission 121114) | Freshwater microbial communities from Kabuno Bay, South-Kivu, Congo - kab_092012_35m | ecosystem: Environmental > Aquatic > Freshwater > Lake | place: Democratic Republic of the Congo: South-Kivu...
AAGTGTTTCTACTGCACTTCTGTATTCATTGAGCTTTGTTGTAAGAGCACGATTATGACGTGCTTCCATTGCAAGTTTGTTCATTTCGATCTCGTCCATCTCGGTGACTGTGCCCCCGCCGAAGGCATCTGCTGCCTTCTGTATGGACTTCTTACGAGACTTCTCAGCCTCGACTGCCTTCTTCGGCTTGCGGCCCTCATTGATGCCGCGGAGCCGCATAAGCTCTCTGCGAAGAATGTTCTCGTCGAGCTCATAGACCTCGTCTGTGGTCTCAGCAGGCTCGACTGCGACAGGAGTCTCTTCAGCTTCGGGCTCTTCCTCAGCTTCGGGCTCACCGAGCTCAGCTTCTTCAGCCTCACCTTCCTCGTCCTCTGTCTCGATAAAAGCAGACAGCTGGATGTCTTCATCCTTGAGCCGCTTCTCGATGTCCTTGGGAAGACCTGTGATCTTGATGTCTTCCTCAAGCATCTTCCTGAGGTCGTGGTCGCTGATCTCGAAGACATCATCGTCAGAGACGCTCTCGTTCACGTGCTTCTTGGAAGTGTGAAGTGCGCTCTTGACGTTCTTGCGAAGCTCATCAAGATCAACCTCATAGTAAGCTGCCTGCTTTGACACGTTATTCTCCTTGTCTTCGCTAACTATACTGAGAATCTTATTCCTCTCAGCTTCAGTAAGTGCATTTAGTGCTGCAGAAGCTTCAGCAGCAGGGCTTGGCTTCTTCGAGAACATGGAGGCGAGCTCTTGGAGCGCCTCCTTGTCAAGGTCTACCTCGTCGTCCTCGTCTTCCTCTGTGAGGCTGGTCTCATCTTCCTCAGCATCCTCATCATCTTCTCTGATGTTGAATGCTTCCGAGAGAAAATCACCTGTGCTAGATGTAGATCCACCGACTAAGTGTTGCTCGATGAAATCTCTAATCCTGGGAGTTACAGCTTCAACGATGGCCTTCTTTGCGTTCTCCTCAGCAGCCTCTCTAAGCTGCCGAGCATCTGTGATAGCTTCTTCAAAAAGTGTCTTTGACATGTTTCACCACTTCCTTAAATATAGGCTCAAGAGTCGCTCTCTTCGACAGCTCTTATTCTTAATCTACTTCTGACAAGCGCACGTTTCCCTGGATCCATCAGATCTTTCATATTGTTCATCTTAAACTGCGGCATGCCAGTTACAGATCTACCGTTTGTGAAGCTGGAGCTCCCAATAAGTCTACCAGGTGCTGTGGTGTAACCTGATCTCGTATCAGTTCCGCCGATTGCATGTCCCATAAACTTTCCATAAAGGGACCTAAAAGGAAACGGAACTATGCCCTTCACAGGAGTCATGTCCTCCATCAGCTGCCCCTTGACAAAAGACCTGTTGTCAACTCTTCCGCGCGTCATCTGGTGAGATCGTGCTGGACTGTTTGTGCGTGCCTGGATGGCAACTGAGACTTCGTAGTCCTGTGGGTCTTCGTCAGGTTCTTCTTCTGAAAAAGGCTCCATGAAGTACGGGAACAGACTGTAAGAAGCACGAGGAACATCGTTATGCAGCGAAGACCGCCCGTACCCAGCATCACGCCGAGCATCGTGCGGTCTTCCGTAGAACTGCCTGTGCTGCATCAGGAAGATCTACCAGTAATCAGGCTCCCGATCTTCTGTGAAGAGATGGCCCTTGCAGAAGCTGCGGGCGTGAGAGCTGTACCGGGACCTGATCCGTACTCATTGTTAGCAACGGGAAGTGCACCGATAAACTCGTCCTGGTCTGCTGGTGAGATGCTACCGGGCTTTGCAGAGTTCAAGTTAGGAACATAAGCAGATGCCGGTAGACCACCACCGCCAGTTACGACGTCAGCAGGGTTTGGCGTGTTGACGAAGTTGAGATTGACAGAACCGTAGATTCCATCGTCTCTAACAACTCCGTTTGTCACACCGATGTTCGGGATCGAATCACCGGGGCCTCCTGCACCGTTCAGTGCAGAGATGCCAGCATTCAGAACAGCTTCCTCGTTGTACTCACTGTAGAGAGGAGATCCAGCAAAGATCGCTTGGAGGTTGGAATCATTCCGCGCGCCCAAGCCGCCGAACCGGGGACCACCCCAGGGCTTAACAGTTGCGACTCTGTGCGACGTGGCCATGTGTTCCTCCTATCAGCGACGCAGCTGAGCTTTGCGCTCGCGGATCACCTTGAGGCGGCGGAGAAGGATCTGCTCGCTCTCCTCAAGCTTCTTCTTCTCTGATAGTTTCGTGTACCCAGTTACATCTCCGGCGCCGGCACCCTTGGCTGGCTTCTCGCCGCTGAGCGCCTGGGGACCAGCGAAGTCCTCGTCGACTTCATCAGCTTCGAGGTCCATCTCTCTCATTGCCTTCTTGCTCTCCTTGGAGGCAAGACCGTGCTTGGCCTCGATCTTGGCCTTCTCCTCGAGAACGATCCTACGAAGCAACTCAGGTGTAAGTTTCTTTGCCATGTTATTTAGACTCCTTCTGTTAAATATAATGCTGCGGTTAAACTCTGCGAATAGGCTCAGAAAATGCTAGATCAGCCCATTTTGAAGCGCTATCGAAAATATCTAGGGGATCAGCGTTGAGCATCGCCTTCGAAGCTGTGTCGCCTGCTGTCATCACAGCCTGCTCATGAGTAATTCCTCGTGCGCCCGGCACCGGCTCAGGTGCCTCTGTTAGTCTCTGCGCTGTATCAGCGAAGATGCTCTGAAGAACTGGGTCGCTAGTTATACTACCGATCTCACTCTTTGAGACTCTGGCGCGTGGTGGCGCTGCTGGCTGCTGCTTCGGATTGACCTGGATCGACTCAAGGTGAGCGCGGCGGCGGGCAAGTCCTGGATCGACGTCGACCTGTTGCGATCTTGCAGCTGAGATCTGCCTCGAAGACCTTGACTCATTGAGTGCAGGCTCTGTCAAGATCTCAACAAGACACTCCTTGATGATCGACTTCAGCTCTTCCTTGTTAAGTCTCATATTACCTCCAGGAGATAATATCGTTGAAGAGTCTGTTGATACGGTCTGATGAATCAAATGCCTTATTAAGGTCTGAGGGTCTAACCTGGCGAGACTCATTCATCATGAATGCGCCGGGAGTCGAGGGCTCAGAGACTATATCAAAGCAGATAAGCTGGAAATCTTCCTGTACGATCAGCGCATCGCCCTGCTTCCGAGTGGAACCAACACCTCTTGAAGAGATGCCAAGTGTGACACCACTCTCAATTAGAGACTGCAGGATCTTTCCGCTTGGTGTGTTAAGAAGCTCAACAGTTCCTACGCAGACTCCGCCTTCCATTCTTGCATCTCTAACGATGTGAGAGACGTTCTTAAGCTCAACAACAGCAGTATCTGGGTGGTCACACTCACCAAGAGCTCTGTTCTCACGAATGAACTTCTGGTAGTTTATGATCTCTCTGCTGAGGATGGGCATCGGGTAGATTCGACCGTTCTGGTTGATCGTGTCGGCGCGCTGGAGAACGCCTCGGAGCATGATCTTTCCACCGTCTCTGCCGCTCTGCTCCTTGATTACTGTTGGATTGATCGAGAGCGGGAACCACTCTGTCAAAAGTACTTGATCTGTGCTCATATTGAAGAAACCTCCTGGATAAGTGAAGTCAAGGTAAGCAGCTTCATTGCAAGATCGTCGTTGACCTCTTCAACGTTAAGACTCTCGATCTGACTTCTAACCCTAGAGGATCCTTCCTTCAGGATTCCATTCTGCGTCTTGTCACATGCAAGGCTGATCGACTTAATGGCAGCTTCTTTGATTGAACGAGCGCGCTCTACAAACTTTGGAGATGTCTCGTCAGTGATTGTGATGTACTCATTGAGAATCTCTCTCTGTGCTGCTGTAAGCTTGCTGCCCCACCGGTTGTTGAACTTCTCGTTCATGATCTTGACAACAAGCGAGTCGACATTGTCGCCAACCTTGACCTCGACAGGAGACTTATGCTCTGCACTGTTTGTCAAGTAGTCGATCACTTGCGACTCAAGAGAGATCATTCTTGATAGGTCTGATGAATCTAGCTGCTTCCACTCGTTGATCACAGTCTGCACTAGGGCAAGAGATCTGTAGTTAGGAATTCTGCGAGAGTAGAAGTCCTTGTCTGCAAGGTTGTGGTTGATGTCTCTTATGAGAAGAGACTTCTCTCTTTCAGCTTTCTTCTGATCGATCCTGCGGATCGAAGATCTAGACTCGGAAAGAACTGTGGAAGCATGCGTCGGATTCGAGACAGAAGATCCAGATATCGCCTTAAAGACTCTGAACTCCTTGAATATCTCTGAGTCTTTCTTGAAGTGCGACTCTAGAATCGCCAGAGCACGCTGTGCGCGATCCTTGTCACCTTCGACAAGAGCTGCTGAAACTGCTCTGAGTAGCAGCTCATATGTGATTCCGACGTTTCTTTTCTTGTTATGTGTGAAGTGGTTCATGTACCTTCCTCCTCGCTTTGTCTGCTAGGAGATTTTGCAAATCTAGCTTTGAGACCCTTAACAATGCTATCTATCTCTGATGTGCTGGTGTCGCTGTAGTGATCTTCCTGCGACTCAAACTTCATTAGATCTTTGTGCGCATCCTTCATCGGATTTATGAGATCTTTTTTCTCTCCGTAAGGATGAGATATGCTGTCTGACTGCTTCTTTGGATCGTGTGAAGTCATGCGTCCATGGTCAGACATACCGGTGTCTATTCTGCGACGCTTCTTGTTTCTGATCTCTCTCTTCGCGTAGTCGGGACCCATTGCAGTCTTCTCTGTTAGAGTCTGCCGCGGGAACATCCTGTCGACAAACTGCTGAGCCTTGATCGGAGCGTACTCATCGTTGATAGAGAGCTTTGACGTGTCGAAGTCATCCTCGTTAATCTTGTCTTCTTCTGCAAGCGGACCACCAGGCTCAGCTGCTGAAGCGGGAGTTCCCGATAGATCGGCTGATTCACCTTCCGGAAGCTTAGTAGACTCTATCTTCAGGTCCATCAGCTTGTCCTTGATTAGCCCCTTCTCGATCGCGTCAATCTCTTCGTCCTGCATGCCAAAGACGCTCTTCCTGACCCATCTACGATCAACGAATCCGGCCACCTGCAGGGCTGAAGCTGCAATAGTGAACTTCGTTGAAAAGAGCTCGAGCTTCTGCTGCTGTGCGATGGAAGACGGGTTTGTAAGCTTCAGGTCAAAGTCAAGAAGATCTTCACCGTCAAATCCGTTGCAGTGCAGGTGAATGATGGCAACTTTGTTAAGCTCAGAGATGATGGTTCTCTGAATTCTTGCGATCGTCCTAGAGAATCGAATGTCTTCCTGTGACAGCGTTGCCTTTGCACCGAGACCTTCGTCGTAGCCAAGGAATGCCTTGGGAATCTTCAGCGCAGCGAAGAGCTTCTTCTGAATATACTGGACATCTTCAATTGCAGCCGCATTCTGTCCACCGGCGAGGGGGTCGATCTTGGTACCTGTCTGACTTCCTCGAACAGGAATGAAGTAGTCCTCGTCAACGCTGAGTGGGTTGTACCTGAGGTCGACTCGACCCGTGGTGCGGTCAACAACCTGGTTCTTCTTGAGCTGCGTCTGGGCTTGCTCCATGTAGTTAGAAATCTCTTCTGGTGGCACATTGCCCACGTCAATGTAGAAGACTCGACGATCAGGGGCGCGGACGATACGATACACGAGCATCGCATCCTCGACCAGGATGAGCTGGCGCCAGATGCGTCGGGCAGCTTCAAGAACTGAAGATCCATACGGCAAGAAAGCGTCGTTGCCCAGGATTCTAAAGTGGCTCACTTGCCAGTTCTCTAGGACTTGGTTTCCCTGTGTTGTCCACCTGTACCTAACAGCAAGTGGATCGTCCTTGTCGAATCCTTCCTCACGCTCGACTTCGTTGACTGGCATCGGATAGACGTTGATAACGCCGTGCTCAGGAGAAACGTCGTTGAAGAGAAAGAAGTCTCCATACTTGCACATGTTCCTGACCCAAGAAGTCAGGTTGAAGTTGACGTTCAGCGTGTCAAAGAAGAGCTCTTGTAGGAGCTTTCTGATGATAGGATTCTCAGAGTAGATGTGTAAGCAGTTTCCCTTCTCGTCAGGAGAGACTGTCTCCTCAGCGTAGATGTCGAGAGCGCTTGCAATCTCTGGAGTGTACTCCATCTCCTGAAAGTCTGAATACCTAGCAAGTCTGTCGTAAGTGCCGTAAGCACTCATCGCAGTTGAGTAGACCTGACTTTGAGTCTTTCTAAAAGTCTCAAAAGCAGATGTTGTCTTCTGAGAAGGAACAAACTCCTTCACTCTTCTCTTGATGACAGGACCACTTCTAAAGAGAGTGGTAAGTTTTCCAAAGATGTTTTCGTCTTTTGCCATTTCTTAGCCCTTTAGAACCCAGGCGAATTCTTGGTTAAATGTACCATATTGTGGTCGCCTAGAAACAAGATCTCGCTTGTTTGCAGCTTTCTTTTGATGGTCGCCTTCGAGGACCTGAGTTGAGGCGCCATCGAAGGTGAGAGACTTCTTTGTCATGGATCCAATGAGTGCAGCAGCAATCGCTCTTTGATCTTCTGTATCATTGTCAGAATCAAAGAGCCAACAGCCGATGGCAAGGCTCATGACGAGGTCGTCGTTCTCACCTTTCATGGCTTGCACCTTGTTGTTACTCCATACGAATGTCTTAAGCTCTTCGTAGAAGCGGGACGAGTAGATCTTGATCTGTTTGTTTCTAAGTGTCTCTTCGAGCTTGTTTAGAATGAGCGGTCGCGTCTTCGAGGAGGTTGTGAACCCAAGCGAATCTGCCTCGAGATCAGGAACAAAGCCTCCAATAAAAGCACCCCTGCTCTTTGAGCTGTAGATCTTCTTATATCCGGCATCTTTCATTCTAACAAGAGTTGAGTATCCAAAGCTATTGTTCTCTGGACAGAGAAGCGCTTCGTTGTAGAGCTTACCAAACTCTATCAACATGTCGCCAAATCTGTCAGGTGATACCTTGCCCTTGTACTCTGCGACGACCTCATCATCTGTTGCATCAAAGATGTGGAAGGTAGAGTAGTCTTTACCGTCGCCTCTTGCGACGTCGGCGCTTATCACATATTTGTGATCAGGTTTGGGTCTCTCCCAGACCCACACATTTCTATCAAATCCTGCCTTCTCAACGGGCGGTCTGACCAAGCTCCGGAGCCATTCGATGTCCTGGTCGCCAAGGAAGGTCTCTCCAGAAGCAGCGAAGTCGCAAAGGTACTCCTGAGCGATCTCACGCTGAGTTAAGTTGCGGGTCTCTTTGTCAAACCAATCTTGATCACGCTCCGGGTGGACGTCCCAATTGAGACGGATCGCTTTAAACTCGTTCAATCCTGCTTCTGCATCAGTAAACAGCTTGTAGTACTGGCCGCCGACGCCGTTTGGAGTAGAAAGCAGAATTGCTCGACCGCCAGTAGACAGCGTCGGGTAGAGACCTGTCCACAGTGTATCGAAATCTCTAACGAAAGCCGCTTCATCAACGATGAGAAGCGAAAGAGCTTCTGATCTACCAGCGTCGTCTGACGTTGGGATCGCTTTGATGGAAGAACCGTTAGTGAGCTCGAGCAGCTGGCGGTTGTTCGTCACAATAGGCGACAGGACCAACCACTCAGGAAGATTAGCAATGATGGTCTTTGACTTCTTAATGAAGTTCTGCGCGACGCCCAGCTTGGTGGCAATGATGAGGATGTTCTTGTCTTTGTGAAACAGTGCCATCCAGACTGAGTACGCTGCGACCAGAGTAGAAAGTCCGAGTTGTCGACCCTTTACAACGATGACGAATCTGTTGTCTCTGAACGAGTCAACGCAGTCGTCTTGGAACGGATACGTCTTAAACGGTATCGTTCCTCGGGTCGGATGCTGAATCTTTACATAGTTATTGAAGAAGTAGGCAGGATCTTTACCGCACCTTACGATCTCTGCAATCTGCTTTTGCTTTGAGATGTTCATTCATCTACTTTAAAGACCGTATTGGCTCTGTAACACGCGATCTTTCGAGGTGAGTAGGCAGACATTGTCATGAGCTCAATAGAGGTGTCGAATGACATCTGCTTGGTCTTAAGCTTGTATCCGGTAGCTTTCTTAAAGTCAGATGAAAGCTTCTCCATGAACTTCTTAATCTTCTGCGTCGCCTCGTTCTCGCAGGCTTTCGTCTGATCGAACTGAGGTCTATCAGATACCATGTGAACGATGGTGGCGAACTTGACGATGATAGTGTCACCCTGCAGTGACACCTTGATCGACTCGCTGGCATTTCCAGAGGTTGAGCTGTAGCCAAACGATGTGTCTGTTAGTTGTGCTATTGCTTGGATGGTTGACGCTTTCATGTTCAATAACTATTCTGGTTTGCAGAATCTTTTAGGTTGGGTCGCCATCCTTGTTTCCACTTGTCTCTGTTTGTCTCAAAGTAGTTGACAGTGCAGTCAAAGCAAGCTTCACTTATTAGAAAGTGCATTAAATCAGTGTCAACGTTCATCGCGCAGTCACAAACCGGGCAAAACAGCGGGACGTCTGCTAGGTCACGACCTGACATATGATCTTCCTCTCTCGTGTGTAATCTCAATCATGTGATCGACGCTGTCCTTGATCTCATCGATGTGTGAGATGATCAGGATGTTCTTGAAGTGCATCTTCAGCGAAGCCAGAAGCTTAGAGCACATGTCAAGGTTATTCTCATCTAGAGCTCCAAAGCCTTCGTCTATGATAAAGATACTCGGCTTAGGAAGCCTAGAAACTCTTGACAATGCTGCTCTAATGGCGATTGCTGAGATCATCTTCTCCATGCCAGAACAAGACTCAATTTGGCGTCGCGAGATTGCATCTGTGAAGAAGATGTCAAGATCTCCGTTTGTCGGATCTAGAGAAAGCTCTACAGAGAAATCAAAGAACGGAGAAACAAGGTCTGAGATGTAGCCGTTGATCTTGGGAAGGTAGTCCTTGACCATCTGTGCTTGGACGCCGTGCTTAGATGTGTTGTCTATCAGTGTAGAGAGCAGCTTAGCACGATTGTAGTCTTTTTCCAGCTCAGCAAGCTCGACTTGCATTCTCTCGACAGAGCCTTCAGACTTGCTTATGTCTCTGATTATCTGATTTCTTCTCTCAGAAAGAGTTGCAATCTCACCATCTAGGCTTCTCTTGCTGTCAAGAACACTGGTGTCAAGTTCTCCCTGTATAATGTCATTTTCTAGAGCCTCAATTTTAGTCTTGGCTTTTGTTACCTGGGATTCGTTCTGCTTCACTTGATGCTCAAGGACACTCTTCTGCACAGTGATCTTCTTTCTTAGTTCAGAAGCTCTGCTAGCCTTGTCAACGATATCTCTGAGCTGAGAGATTCTCGATGCATCTATTTCAGCTCTTGCTGATGTAATTGCACTCTCAAGCCTGGCAAGCGTGTCTGTCGAGGACGAAAGCTTATCTCTAGCAGATATCGCATCTTTTTTGAACTGGCAGGCGGAGAACTGGTCTCCGCAAGGTACCTCTTCGAGAATCTTACAAGAGGAGATGAGGCTTCCGTGAAGCTGCTTCTTGTGAGACAGATCTCTTTCACTAAGCTTAAGATCGTTTTCTTTTTTGGAGAAAGACTCGATCTCTAGCGACGCAGACTTCGCTTCAGCACTGTCTGCAATTTCGTCAAGCTTCAAAAGCTTTGAAGCAAGATCTAACATCTGATCTTGCAGATCTTTGGTAGCCTGGACGAGCAACTGAATCTCTTTGATCTGCTCGTCTCTCTGATTCTTGGCAATCTCAGACTTCTGTATTTTTAGTGCATTCTGGAGAGATTCACCGCTTATCTGGTCTAGCGACTTCTGCAGATCAATCTCTTTGGATTCAAGCTCTGAAGACTCCTTCAGGAGCACTTCAATCTTCGTCTGGAGCTCAAATATTCCAGTTCTAAGATCTGATATCTTGGTATCGCCCTTGAGAAGATGTCGAACAGGAGATAAATCAGCCCTGGCCAGCTCGTAGACTCTTTCAAAAGCATCCAGCCCGAGAAACTTCGTCAAGATCTGCTTTCGGCTGGTCGACTTGTGATCAAGAAAGTTTAAAATCTGACCCTGAGAGGCGACAGCAGATTCAAAGAAATCAGAAGGAGATCCAATGATGCCTCTTATGATCTTATCAGTCTCACGGCGCTGCTCGTCGTCCATTGTAACAGCACCAGACTGAGAGACTCTGCCTAGTGAAACATTTGTGGTCGAAGATTCGCCCTTTTTGGTCTTGACTCGAGTAGTTGTGCGCTTAACAAGGTAATCATTGCCTCGAGCCGAGAAGCAAACCTCTGCATCACAAGCATCGCTGTCTGAGTTGATGATAAAGTGAGACCTTGGCAAAGATCTGTCAACTTCGTTGAAAAGAGAGTAGGACAGAGATCCTACGATGGACGATTTACCTGCTCTGTTCTTTGCAAAGATGCCAGTAATTCCATCTAGCTTCTCAAAATCTATCGAATTGTTCTCACCATAGCAGAACAGGTTGTTGAACTTCAGAGACTTCAGAGTCCAGTGGTCGACGCTGCGAGACTCAGCATAATCAGTCTGCTCAAGATACTTCTTGAATTCAGCGACGACGGTCTCTCTCATCGCTGGATCGTCTATGTTGCCCGTGATGTACTCACTGAAGTAATCCAGGTGACTAACGCCTCCGGTTGACAGGACTGTGTCCTGCAACGTTCTGAGCTGAGTTTCAGTCTCTCTTACGATCACGTCTGCGATCTTCTTGTCTTTCTTCAGGTGCTTGACAATAGAGATCACGTCGGGATCGTTCTTATCCTTGGCGATGACTCTAACCTTGGCGGTCCTAGGTATTGCTTCAAAGTCAGAAGCTGATGTGCTCGAGTCGATTGTTACGAACGGGTAGCTGTTTTCAACTTTGACGAACTTACAAGTCCACTGATCTCTACTCTTTATGTCCCATACAAGATAGCCCTTGTCAGTCTCTTCGCCGAAGTTCTGCTGGATTAGCGATCCGCAGTACCTGAATCGACCATCAGAATCAAGCACCTGGCGCTTGTGTATGTCGCCAAATATTCCAAAATCAAATCCGTCGAAAGTAGACAGCGAAACACCTGCCATCTCGACGTTCTGGTCACTCAGACACTTGTTGACAGAGCCGTGAAATAGTGCAATGTTAGTGTAATCACTTCTCGGAACAACAGCGCGCCAGCCCTCCTCATCGAAGCAGGAGAAGCTGTGGATCGAGATCTTCTCTTCTGCAGAAAGAAAGATCTCTCCGCTGTTCTTCCAGAGCCTGATATTCTCTGCGTTTATTGCATCAACGATGGGTGTGATAGCATCCTGTCTATCTCTGTTGTGGATCAGACCGTCGTGATTTCCAAGGACCATGTGCACAGGTGCAATCTGTGCGAGCTGCTTGAAGAACCACGTCGTAATCTCAATTAGCTCAGGCGTGATGTTGTGCGTCTTAGAATGGACAATATCACCAACAAGCAAAATGATGTCAGGTCTTTCAACTGCCATCGACTTGTAGAGGTCTTCAAAGATCTCGCGATACTCGTCGTGGCGCTGGAAGCCTCTGATGTGGATGTCTGCGATGTGTGCAATTTTCATAGAAGTGATCCGCTTGAAATCTTGGTAAGTTTGTGTGCAAAGCTGGACTTATATCCCCAGGGCTTTGCTTTGTCAATGCACTTCAGCGCTTCTTCTCTAGGCATTTCTCCGAAGTCCTTGTATTTTGCTGGAGGCTTTGCGATCTTGACACCGAGTCCCCAGCTTGTGAGCCTGTCCGCTATCCTGTTTTCTTTATCCTGGACGTCTCTATCGAGGCAGAGAATTACCTCTGACTCTGCGGCCACCAGCCTGGAAAGCAACCGCGAGGACTCAGAGATGGAAGATCCAAGCAGACATGTTCCATTTGCTTTGGTCTTGATCAAGTCAAACGGTCCTTCAAAGATGCAGACAGGCTTAGAGAAGTCGATGTCAATCTCATTGAATATGATCTTGTCTTTGGGAACAGGACAGTTAATGTATCTGAACTTGGAGTCGGGGTCGATGGACCTAGAGACCCAATAGTTCAGGTCGCCCTCTGCGTCGACAGAAGCAAAGATGACCCTTCTTTGAAACTTATCTTCTGAAGACCAGCAGATCCTGTATCGCCAGAGATCAGATTCTGTCAGTCCGCGCCGTTCGCAGTACCTCTTGACAGCCCTGAAGTTGGGGTCTTTTGATTCGCAGATGACAAGGGGCATCGCTTTCTCAGGAAGATCAGGAAGCGGTTCAGGATCTTCCTCATGCTGAATGATATTTCCATGCTCTTCTCCAAGCGACTCAGCAAGCCATGCACCTTCACTCTCTCCGATATGATCTCTAACAAGCCTCGTAACCTTCGAGCCCTTGGAACCGCAGACCCAGCAGTGGTACTGTAGCGTCTCAATGTTGACAGAAAGCTTGAGCTTATCTGGTGTCTTGCAGATTGGACACGGAACAGCAACATCACATCCGTCTCGTGAGACTCTGATGTTTCGGAAGACTTTCTTGAGTGCGTCGACTCGCTGTGTTAGTGTAATCACACAGTAATTGTTTGTGTGATTGGTTGGTTTTTCAAACCAAATACTGCAACAACGTAAGCGTCAGCCATGTCGTAGCACTGCGGTTTAACATTTCCAGTCTTGGTCTTGGGCCAACTGAACGTTATTCTTGAAGAGACTGCCTCGTAGATCTTGTCCTTGGTTGTCTTGGACTTGTCCTTGTAGTCGACAGCGATTCCAGCTGCCTTCCTTGCCACAACAGGATTGACAAGATTCTCATCACCTCCAAAAAGCTGGTGACAGATGCAGGA
>Ga0172376_10006459_pt1 | contig 12749 bp, 8 predicted proteins | sample Lak35m_FD_121114 | JGI IMG/M metagenome (GOLD analysis project Ga0172376, IMG submission 121114) | Freshwater microbial communities from Kabuno Bay, South-Kivu, Congo - kab_092012_35m | ecosystem: Environmental > Aquatic > Freshwater > Lake | place: Democratic Republic of the Congo: South-Kivu...
CTATAGAGTGAAACTTCGAAAACATCGCCCAAATCCTCAATCGCCAACGTCCGCTAATCGCCCGTGCCTCACCTCATCACGAGGCACTTGTGAACGTGCGTTTTCGTCCGTGGGACCATAATGGATCAACTTCAACAGCGGCTTCAATCACAAGAAGCTCTGTGACGGCCTGACCTTCACGGCGGGCTCGGCGTGCGTCTACTCGTGCGCGTTCTGCTACGTCGAGGACCTGATGCGCAAGAACCCGCACGGCCTCCCGCACCCGGAGGACCACCAGCACCTCGTGATCCGGCGGCGTAACGCTGTGGACGTCGCGCGGCGACAGCTGACGTACAAGGACGGACGGAAGCGGTTCCCGGATCCGGACGACCGCCGCGTGATCTACGCGTCGCCCCTGGTCGACGTGGCGGCGAATCTTGAGCTTGCCCGGGAGACGATCGAGATCTGCCGGGTCATTCTCGAACTGACCACGTGGCAGATCCGGTTGCTGTCCAAGTCGAACCTGCTGCCGCGGATCGCAGCGGAGCTTGAGCCCTATCGCGACCGCATGATCTACGGTGTGTCGACCGGAACGCTCGACGACACGCTCGGCGCCTCCTTCGAGAAGGGAACCGCGTTGGTCTCGAAGCGGATTAGTTCCCTGCGGAATTTGCAGGATGCAGGGTTCCGCACCTACGCGATGGTCTGTCCCTCGTTGCCGTTGCCCGACGAGCAGGCTTATCGCGACTTCGCGGAGCAGGCGGCGGAGGAACTCCGGACGGACCGCTGTGAGCACGTCTGGGCGGAGGTCCTGAACGTCCGCGGCGAGTTGATGACGAAGACCTGCGCGGCGCTGCGGGAGGCCGGCTTCGTGGAGTCAGCCGACCGGTTGGAGACGGTGAGCACGAACCGCGACGCCTGGGAAGACTACGCGCGGCAGACCTTCGAGGCGCACGCGAAGCTCTACGAGGCGCGCGGCGAGTCGGCGAAACTGCGCTTTATGCAGTACGTCGGCCGCGGCACCCGGCCCTACTGGGAGTCGCAAGTCGAGCGCGGCGCGGTCCTGCTGTGACCGCGACGACGCGGCGGGTGAGTCATCACCTCTGGCGGCGCGTCGAAGGCGGCGACGAGACGCGCGTCGGCGCCGTCACTCCCGATGCGCAGCCGTCAGCGCCCGCAGACGCTTCAACTCGGCCCGCTGCGCCGCGCGGAACCGGCGCTGGCGGGCCGCGTTGGTCTTGCGCCTCTCCGCCAACGACTTCGCGGGTCGTCCAGGCCGCGGCGAAAGCGGCAAGTCTACGCTCGGCGTAAAAAGGTTTCGACGTCGGAAAGCCGCGGGAGCGTGAGCCAGCGCGAGCGCACGCAAGCGGCGCGGGGCTCCCGCATCGAAGACCGCACTCACCGCAGACCGCGTCCCTTCGAACGACCACGCCGGCGCATCGACTCCAGCCATGCCAGCAAGCCGGTGACCTAGGCGGGGCAACCCCACCGCGATGCGCCGGCCCTTCAGCCGGGCTTGTCGGACGGGCACATCCCGGGCTAGGGTGAAGCACCCCTATGGCTCGATCCGCCGCTGTTTGGTCCGCCCTCCGCCGTGGCCTTGCCCTCTTCGCACGGGCAACCCCCTGCGATGAACGGGCAAGCAAGGCGCCCGTGAGCGCGCTTCGAGCAGATCGCGCAACGCGGGGCGCTTGCTTTGAAGCCCCTCGCTCTGACGCGCACAGGCGGACACCCATGGCGAGCCTGCCAGGCGCCACGCGGCGGGCGGCAGCGCGGGCGGCGGTGGCCGCGGCGATCGCAGTGGCGTTGGCGCTGGCCGCAACCACCGTGGGCTACGCCGCTACCTCGAACGCCGGTGGACGGCCGAACATCCTGTGGCTCACCAGCGAGGACCACGGACAGCAGATGGGCTGCTACGGCGACTCCCTCGCACGTACGCCGACTGTCGATGGGCTCGCCCGCGTCGGAATCCGTTTCAACCACGTCTGGTCCAACCACCCGGTCTGCGCCCCCGCGCGCACGGCGCTCATCACCGGCGTCCACGCCACCAGTCTCGGGGCCGTCCACATGCGTTCAATGGTGGCCGCCCCGGCGGGTATGCGCCTCTTCCCCGCGCTGCTGCGCGAGGCCGGCTACTACTGCAGCAATCGCAGCAAGGAGGACTACAACGTCCCGACCCCGGCGGATACGTGGGACGACTCGTCCGCGCGCGGGCACTGGCGCCAGCGGCGCCCCGGGCAGTCGTTCTTCGCCGTGTTCAACTCCAACCGCTCCCACGAAGGTCAGCTCCGCACGCGCGACCCGGAGCGCGTCACCGACCCCGCCCGCGTCCGCGTACCCGCCTACCACCCCGACACCCCGGAGGTGCGGCGCGACTGGGCGCGCTACTACGACATGGTGAGCGAAGCCGACCGCGAGGCCGGCGAACGGCTCCGGGAATTGGCGGCGGACGGCCTGGCCGACGACACCATTGTCTTCTACTTCGGCGACCACGGCAGCGGGATGCCGCGGAGCAAGCGCTGGCCGTCCGATTCCGGCCTGCGCGTCCCGCTCGTCGTGTATTTCCCGCCGAAGTGGCGTCACCTCGCCCCCGCCGGCACCAGCCCCGGCGGCCCGTCGGATCGGCTCGTCAGCTTCGTCGACTTCGCTCCGACCGTGCTCAGTCTCGCGGACCTGCCCGCGCCGGCTTGGATGGAGGGACGCGCGTTCGCCGGCACGCGCCCGCAGCCGGCTCCGGCCTTTCTCTTCGGCGCCCGGGGCCGCATGGACGAGCGCACCGATCTCGTCCGCAGCGTCACCGACGGCCGCTTCGTGTACGTGCGCAACTTCCTGCCGCTGGTCTCGCAGGGGCAGCACGTCGCCTATCAGTTCGGAACCGCAACGACGCGCGTCTGGCGCGAGCGCTTTGACCGCGGGGAGCTGAACGAAGCGCAGTCGCTCTTCTGGCGCACGCCGAAGCCGACCGAGGAGTTCTACGATCTCGCGACCGATCCGGACGAGGTGCGCAACCTCGCCGCCGACCCGGCGCAACACGCGCGCCTCGCCGCCTTCCGCGCCGCGCTCGACGATCATCTGCGGTGGACGCGCGACATCGGCTTCCTCTCCGAGGCGGAGCAACACGCCCGCGCCGCCGGCCTCGCGCCGCACACGCTGGCCCACGACAACGTCCGCTACCCGTTCGAACGCATCCTTGCCGCCGCCCACCGCGCCGCACCGCGCGTCGGCGCGGACGCGGAGACATCGGAGACCTTGGGTGGCCTACTCACCGACCCGGACGCTGCGGTCCGCTTCTGGGGCGTGCAAGCGGTGCGCGTGCGCGGTGCCGCGCAGCTTGCCGGCTGCACGCCGCGCCTGCGCGCGCTGCTGACGGATCCGTCGGCCTCCGTTTGCATCGCGGCGGCGCACGCGCTGGCTGACTCCCCGGTCGCCGACGATCGATCCACCGCGCTCGCAACGCTGGCGCGTCACGCTGACCCGAAGGACTCCGGGTACTTCGCGAGCCTCGCGGCGCTGGAGGCGATCGATTCCCTCGGAGAGCGCGCCAAGCCGCTGCACGCGACCCTCGCCGCGCTCTCCTGGAAGGGCTCCGCGCCCCATGCCCGCTACCAGAGCTACCCCGCGCGTCTCGTCGCCTCGATCACCGGTATCGCCGCCCCGACCGAGCCGGCGGAGCGGAACTGAGCGGTGCTCGCCGGGGCGTCACGCACGCGCCTGCGCCCCTCACCCAACTCCGACGGACCGCCACACCGAGAGTCTTGACGGCGACCATGGTATCAGAATGATACCAGAATGCCCCGCAAGATTCGCAGTCTGATCGCTGATCTCGAGCGATTGGGATTCGTCAACCGCGGCGGCAAGGGAAGCCATCGCAACTATCTTCATCCCAAAGGGCTGCGGATCACGCTCTCCGGCAAGGCCGGAGCGGACGCACGTCCTTATCAAGAACGTCTGATAACCCAAGCCATCGAGGCTCTCACCCAATGAAACCCACGCGCCAACAGATCCGCGAGCATGCCCGACGCTACCTGAAAGTCGTGGAATGGAGCACGGAGGACAACGCCTTCGTCGGCAGCGCGCCCCCGATCATCGGGCAGTGTTGCCACGGGGAAACCGAGGCCGCGGTCGTCCGAAAGCTGACGCCCATCGTCGAGGCGTGGGTCGAGATCTTCCTGCGGGATGGCCGTCCCCTTCCGAAACCCTCCGCCGGGAGAACCTTCAGCGGAAAGTTTCTCGTCCGGGTTCCGCCTGAAGTCCATCGCAGGGCCGCTCTCAAGGCGATGGCGCGGGGCGAGAGCCTCAACCAATTCGTGGCCGAGGCGATCGCCAACGCCTGACGGCTTCCGCCGCTCAGACGGTGGGAGAAGCATGCCGGTTGAGGCCCGCACCCGGGCAGGACCATGGCGCCGGGGCTTGACCAGCCGCGCCACCGCCACCGCGCCGCCCCCCACCCGCCTCACCTGCTCGCCCGCCTTACTCGCTCACTCGCCGCCCACGCGCTCACCTGCTCACCGGCATCAGCGGTAGGCGCGCAGTTCGAGGATGCGGGCGTGGTCGAGGCCGTGGGTGGCATCCACCCGCACGCGGAGCGCGGTGACCATCCGAACACTCGAAAGGGCATGCACGCGGCGGCGCTGATAGTTGTCGCGCTCGCACACGACCTCGCTCCACGCACCGTCCGTCTCCACCTCGATGACGTAGTCGCTCACCGTCTCGGCCTGCGGGCGGCCCCACTGCATCCTCTTCGTGTAGCCGTCGGCCTGCGAAAGCGTGAGGTGTCGGTGCTGGCCGGTGTCGAAGATCAACTGGACTTCACCGATCTGCACCGGTGAGGCCCAGCGGACCTCGATCCACGCCGGCAGTCCCGCTGCCGGGTCACTCATCCACCGATGCAGACCGGGCCGCGCGCGGTCGGGGGGCGCACAGGTCACGGCGGCGGGCGCCGCTGCGGCCGGGTCTGAGGCCGGCTCTGAGGCCGGGGCCGCGCTGGGCGCCCCCGGAACCCCGCTCCCCTTCGGTGGCGGCGGGGCGGCAGCGGCACCGCGGAGCACGTCCTCCCAGAGATTATGCGCCACCCGTCCGCCCGGACGCCCATGGATGGCGCGGGTCTGACCGCTCCGGATCCACTCCGGTTCACCGCCGGGTTGGTGACTGGACGCCGTGACGGTGGACGCGGCGCGCACGAGATCGTCCGCATCCTCGTTCGCGACGCCGATCAGGTAGCAATCGTCGCGGAGCAGGCGCTGCTGCACGCGGCGCAGGAAGGCGGGATCCGTCGCGGCCTCGGCGAGAGCCGCGCCCTCGCGCAGCGCCAGAGCGGCGGCGGTGCCGAGCCCTTGGCCGACCGCGGCGCAGGTCGCCATCACGCGGGTCGACGCGAACGCGATGTGCGTGGCGGAGAGGTTACGGCCCGCAAAAACGAGGTTGCGCACGCCCGCCGAAAGACACGAGCGCAGCGGAATGTCGTAGAGAAACGGAAGATGATGCTGCTCGCACGGTGGCAGGGCGGGCGCGTCGACGCCCTCCGGCGGATGCGTATCGATCGGCCAGCCGCCATACGCGATGGCATCGGCGAACGGCCGCGACGCAACGAGATCGTCCTCGGTCAGCACGTGACGCCCCACGAAGCGCCGGCTCTCGCGCTTGCCAGGCAGGAACCCAAACCACTCCAGCGCCCAGTGGCTCGCATCGACCTCCGAGCGGTTCTTTACATGATCCCAGATGCCAAGGACGATCGCGAGGAGTTCGTCGCGGATGCGCTCGTTGTCCTTGATCGTGTCGAGGCAGCCACCCCACTCCGCCCACCAGTAGCCGTACTCGAGGCCCAGATCGGAACCCGCCCGACCGAACGGCCGCAGACGGAAATCGTCGTCCTTGAACCGCCTCACCCACGGCGGCGCGACGAAAGGCATCGGCTGGGCGTGGCGGCGCGCCTGAAAGAGGATCGTTGACCCGAGCGTCCGCTGGTCCGCCACCGGCGCCGCCAAGGATTCCCCGAATTCGTCGCGCCCTTCGCGTCCGTGCCGGAACGGGGCGCCCGCTTCGACGCCGAGACGGCCATCGCCCGTGCAATCCGCGAACAGCGAAGCCCGGATGCGGAACTGATCCTCGGTCGAAGCCCGCGTCGCGGTCGCGAACCGGATCGCACCATCGACGACCTCCGCCCCGTCCACGGTGGTGTTGAGCAGGAGGGTGAGGTTCGGCTCTCGGCGACACTTGTCGTAGAGCAGCAGATCGAACATGGACGGCGAGCGCTGCGGATTCCTCACGGCAAGATCGAGCCGCAGTTCCTCGACGATTCCGCCCTCGCGCAACTCCGTCTCCAACGCCACCCCGGCATCCAATCCAGTGGCTCCGACGATGTGCATGCGGACCTCGCTCGACGCGTTGCCGCCGAGCACCGGGCGGTCCTGGCACAGGATTACCCGCGCCCCGAGCCGCGCCGCGGCGAGCGCGCAGCTGACGCCCGCCGGACCGCCCCCGGCGACGAGAAGATCACAGGCCAACTCGTGCTGCGTCACGATGACTGCCTCCCGGCCCCCGCGCGCGGTCCCCGCCGCGGGAAGCCGAAGAGTTCCTGGCCCAGTCGCGCGATGACCTGTCGCTGCGCCAGCGGCGGACGGGCTCCGAACGGCCAGTCCGCGGCGTCGGCCAGCGCGCCGATGACCGGGACCAGCGCCCCGACGAGTCGCGCCACGGCGTCGACGGAGACATTCTCGAGCGAGTCGGACGGACTGTGATGCTGCCAGCGGGCCCCGGGCGTGTTCGTGCGGAAGAACCACAGCGACGGCACGCCCGCCCAGTTGAACGGAAAGATGTCGCCGAACGGTGTGACCTCCGGCTTCGACGCGACGGCGAGCCCGTGCCCGGCCAGCGCAGCCTGCGCGTGCCGCGCGAGGGCGCGGTCACCGACGCAGTACATTTCCCAGTGTCCGAGCGGCGAGGACACGCTGTCGAGATTCACGACCAAGCCCCACCTCCCGCGGTCGGCCAGATGAGCGCGCACGTAGGCGGCGGCGCCGACGGAAAGCTGTTCCTCGGCGCCGAAGGAGAGGAAGCGGATGCCGCGCCGCGCCCGCCCGCGACGCTTCGCCAACAACCGAGCGATCTCCAACAGCCCGACAACCCCGGACGCGTTGTCGTCCGCGCCAACGTTGCCAGCCTGCGTATCGTGATGCGCCAGCACGAGGATCTCCGGAAGGAGCGGATCCCGACCCGGCAGCACCGCACTCACCGTCGGCGACAGCGCCGGCTCGAGCTGCACCGAGGCGGCGAGCCGCACGCGGCTGACCCCGGCCTTCCGCCAGCGCCACGCATCGAGGTACGCCATCGCCACGGTGGTCGGCATGCCGTGACGCCGGACCCACTCCGGATAGACGCCATCGCTCTTGGTCCAGGCAAAGGGGAGGCGCTCATCGACGTGAATGACCGCATCCGGCGCCGCCGCTACGAGCCGCCGATGATCGCGCGCGCTCGTCGGCAACGGGCCGAAGACCGCGGCGACGCGACCCCGCAACGAGCCCGGGGCGAGCCGCGCCGCCTCCTCGGGCATTTCCAGCCAGACCAGTTCCCGTTCCCCGGCGGCGCAGCCGGGAGCGCCGGCGAGGATGCGTGCGTCCGCCGCGCGCCAACGCCCCCCCTCGCACGCGGCCAGATCGACCCGCGACGAACGATGACTCAGGCACGGAAACTCCAGCACCTCGACCGACCGCAGACCGCCCTTCGCGAATTCGCCCGCGACAAACGCGGCCGCGCGATGCTCCTCCGGCGTCCCGGCGCGCCGCTCGCCAATGTCGGCGCACAGCACCTCCCAGTCACGCCAGAGACGGCGGCGATCAACGGAGACAGGTGCGGGACCACGGGAGGAACCGGATCGGGGCATGAAGCGGAGGGGGAAAGCGATCGGGGCGCGGGGAACGGAAAGGCCAACGACGCCGGCCCCGCACCCCTCGGCGCGAAGCCGCTCCGTCGACCGACCACCCGCCGCAGAATTTCCGCCTGACCGGCCACCGTCAAACCTCTAGTCCCCGAGACGCCGACTGCGTCGGCTTCCGCCCGGCATCCGACGAGCCGCCGCACGCGTCTCTCCAGCATTGCCCCTCCCCGCCGCCTTGCTTTGCTCGCAGGCTTCGCCATGCCGTCCCCTCAGCCGCCGGCCGTACCCGGTCCCGACGAACGCGCCGCCCAGGCCCTCCGCGCCGCGACGCGCTTCCAACTGGACGCGCCCCCGATGCAGGCGGCACCCCACGGATCTGGGCACATCAACGACACCTTCGCCGTGACCTGCCGGACCGCGTCCGGACAGGCCCGACGGTATCTTCTGCAGCGCATCAACGGCCGGATCTTCCGGGACATCCCGGCCCTGATGGACAACATTGCGCGCGTCACCCGCCACGCCCGCGCGCGCCTTCCCGCCGGCGACGGAGAACGAGCATTGACCCTCATCCCCGATCGCGAAGGTGCCGCCTTCGCACGCGACGAAACCGGAGCCGCGTGGCGCTGCTATGACTTCATCGAAGGCGCGCGCACCTATGACCTCCTTGAACGCCCGGAGCAGGCCCGCGAGGGCGCCGCGGCGTTCGGGCGATTTCAGGGACTGCTCGCCGACCTTCCCGCACCGCGCCTGCACGAGACGATCCCCGCGTTCCACCACACGCGCCGGCGCTTCGAAACCTTCGTGGAAATCCTCCGTCGCGACCCCGCCGGACGCGCGGCCTCCGCCCGTGAGGAGATCGCCTTCGCCGCCGCCCGCGAGTCCACGGTCGACCGCCTCCTCCAGCAGCACGCCCGCGGCGAACTTCCGGAGCGCATCACGCACAACGACACCAAGCTCAACAATGTGATGCTCGACGACGCCACCGGCCGCGCGGTCTGCGTGATCGACCTCGACACCGTCATGCCGGGACTCGCGTTGTACGACTTCGGCGACCTCGTCCGATCCGCGACGAACGCCGCCCCCGAGGACGGCACCGACCTTGCGCAGGTCACGGCGAGACCAGAGATCTTCACCGCCCTCGCCGAAGGCTACCTCTCGACCGCACGGGACTTCCTGTGTCCCGCCGAGATCGCCGAACTCGCGTTCTCCGGACGCCTCATCACCTTCGAGATCGGGCTGCGCTTCCTGACCGACTTCCTGGAGGGCGACGTTTACTTCAAGACCAAGCGCCCCGGCCACAACCTCGACCGCGCCCGGAACCAATTCGCGCTCGTCCGCAGCCTCGAGGCGCAGCAGGATGCCTTTCAGCGCCGCGTCGACCACCTCGCCGCCCATCCATGAACGTCCTCATCACCGGAGGTGCCGGCTTCATCGGCAGCCACCTCGCCGCCCGCCTGCACGGCGAGGCGCACGTCCGCGTGCTGGATGACCTCAGCACGGGCCGCCGCGACAACCTCGCCGGCCTGCGCGTCGAGTTGATCGAAGGATCGATCACGGACCGGGCCGCCGTCGCTCGCGCCATGCGGGACGTGGACGTCGTCTTCCACCTTGCCGCGATGGTGAGCGTGCCGGAGTCGATGCAGCGCCCTTACGCCTGCGTGGAGAGCAACGTCAACGGCCTGCTCAACGTGCTCACCGCCGCGGTCGAAGCCAAGGCTCGGCGACTCTGCTTCAGCAGCTCGGCGGCGGTCTACGGCGAGCGCCCGGAGTCGCCGAAGCGCGAGGACCTCCCCCCGGACCCGCGCAGCCCGTACGCGATCACGAAACTCGACGGAGAGTACTACTGCGGCCTGTGGTCGGCGACGACGCCGCTCGAGACCGTGTGCCTGCGCTACTTCAACGTCTTCGGCCCCCGGCAGGACCCCAGGAGCGCCTACGCGGCGGCGGTGCCGATCTTCCTGCGGCAGGCGCTGGCGAACGAGCCGATCACGATCTTCGGGGACGGCGGCCAGACCCGTGACTTCATCTCGGTGCACGACGTCGTGGCGGCAAACCTCTTCGCCGCACAAACCCCCGGAATGCGCGGCGTGTACAACGTCGGCTACGGCGGCGAGATGACCATCCTCGAACTGGCCCAGCGCATCCTCCGGGCCACCGGCTCGCGCGCGGCGATCCAGCATGCGGCGACGCGGCCCGGCGATGTCCGCCACTCGCGCGCCGACGTCACGCGGCTCCTCGCGGCGGGTTTCCGCCCGACCACGTCGGTCGACGCCGCGCTCGCCGAGTTGGTGGCGGAGAGCCGCGGCGGCGCCTGAACGAGGGAAAGAACGCTCGCGCACCGGCGACCGACGGCGAGCGCGTCGCTACGCCTCCTTTAGCCGGAGCGCACGCACCGAGCCGCGCGCCAGCCCCCCCGCCCGCGCGCCCGCGGGCGGCGATCGCCTTCTCCAGAAGCGACGTCGCCTGCGACTCATCCCTCCACTCGCCCGCGGGCGGCGAAGCCGCGCTCAGCGGGTCGATGCCTGCCCCGCACCGGCAGCCGTGCCGACGCCTGGCTGCAACCCGGCGACGGACAGCCGCTGCCGCAGGACCTCGTCGCCGGTTTCCGCGCGCAAGGCGAGCGTGACCTCGCCTCCGCCGGCGGCGCCCCACTCGATGCTGATCAGGCCGAAGTGGTTGTAGCCGAAGCGTGAACCGATGCGGTGGCGATTGATCTCGTGGCTGAAGACCACCGGTCGGCGGGCCGGGTTGGCCGGCGGAGTGCTCGCGATGATGGGGGCGGAACGATTCAAGGCGGACGAGGTGAGATCGAAGACGGGGTAGCCCGGGTCGATCGAGCTGCCGTCCGGTTCGCGCAGCGGGTCGAGACAGCTCAATTCGCCGGTGTGTCGGTCGCCGGAGAGCAGGATCACGCCCCCGATTCGATGGTCATGAATGAACTGGAAGAGCCGACGACGCTCGTGCGGAAAATTCCCCCACTTTTCAAAGCGATGATCGTCCGCGATGACCTGAATCGAGGAGACGATCAGCCGCACCTCCGCCGGTTGCCCGAGCGTGCGCTCCAGCCACGCCCATTGCTCAGCCCCGAGGAGCGTGGTGGTGGGGTCGGTGGTTGGCCGGTAGTTCCCCGGGCGGCCCTCGACCCGCTGATGCCGCGGGAAATCGCCCTCCTCCAGCGGGGACCGGAACGATCGCGTATCGAGGATCACGATTTGGACCCGCCTGCCCGGCGGTCCGAGGATGATCGAGCTGTAGACGCCCGGACGCGTGCGGCGAGGGCTGTCCTTGGGCTCGCCGTAGAAGTCGTAGAAGTGCTGCTGCGCCTCGGCGCGGCCCGGGAAGTCGGCGCCCATGTCGTTCAACCCGTAGTCATGATCGTCCCAGGTGCCCATGATGCGGGCGCGATTCATCAGCAACTGGTAGGCGGGCACCGCGCGCTGGCGCGCGTACAGGTCGGGCAAACGGTCCAGCACCACGCGCGTGCGCTCGGCAAGCGTCTTGCCCGGCGGACGAGGATCATCGGCGTAGACGGTGTCGCCCAGCCACAGCCAAACATCGGGATCGGCTTTCACGACCGCGTCCCAGACGGGGGCTGGCTGCGTGGAGTTGTTGCACGAGCCGAACGCGACCCGTTGGACGACCGTGGAGAGATCGGCGGGCAGGTCGAAGGCCCGCAGCACCGGTCCTGCCGCGGCGACGAGCAGCGCGGCAACCGCGCCACTCAGCCAATGCAACCCGGACGCCGAAGCAGAGGATAGCTGAAACATGGCGTAAGCAGACCGGTCTCCGCGGTGCAGATCAACCCCGCTTTTCCCACCACGGCGCGGTACCGGCCCTTAGGACGCTGCGCGAGGCAGGCCGAGCGCCTGTCGCAGCAAGGAATGAACCTGGAGGTTCAGCAGCACCCCGGAGAAGGCCTCACTTCCGGGCCCGAGGGCCACGAGTTCGGCCATGTCGGACGTGTGGGAAATCCCGGTCCAACCGACCGCCAGATGGTTCGCGAGCACCTGACCGAGGATCACGATGGGGCTGGACCGCGCGCGGTACGCGTCGGAGTAATCCTTCCGCAGCGCCCGGTGCACGAGGGCGGCCTCGGCCTTCGAGACGTTCAGGCCGGTGCCGAGGACAATGCGGTCGCGCACGGCGGCGGCGTCGCTCTGGGCGGAAAGCCCGTCGATAATCCAGTCGTTGGTCTGGCGCAGCGTGAACGCGCGCTCGAACGCCGCGTCGGTGTCACCGTAGGCGCCGCCGGTGCCATTGAGGCCCGGATTGGCGTTTCCATGGTCGGTGGTGACGATCACCAGCGTGTCGTCGCGACCGGCCGTGAAGCGCAGCGCGACGGCGAGGGCGTCGTCGAAGGCCAGCTGATCGTGAACCAATCCGCCGAAGTCGTTTGCATGGGCGGCGTGGTCCACGCGCGCGCCCTCGATCTGGAGCACGAAGCCACGATCCCCGCCCTGCGCACTCAGTCGCCCGAGGGCCACCTCGGCCATCTCCGCCAGTGTCGGCACTGCGGCGGTGAGCTCGGCGGACGCGGCGCGATCCAAGGAGAACGGCAGATGGCCGGAGCTGAACGTACCGAGGAGACGTCCCGACTTCGGCGCGGCGGCGAGCGCCGCGCGGTCGCGCGCCACGGCATAGCCCGCCGCAGCGAAGGCGCCAAAGAGATCCTTGCCATCGGCGCGACGCGCCGGGTCGAAGAAACGGGCGCCGCCGCCGAGGAACAGATCGATCTCGGAACGGAGGTAACGGTCCGCGATGGCGTCCTCGTCATTGCGCCCGGGGACGTTCACGGCGAAGCCCGCCGGCGTTGCGTGCGTGACCGTCGCGGTCGACACGAGGCCGGTCGCCCGCCCCGAGGCCCGGGCCGCGTCGAGCAACGGCTGCGGCAGTTCCC
>Ga0172376_10006461_pt1 | contig 12748 bp, 13 predicted proteins | sample Lak35m_FD_121114 | JGI IMG/M metagenome (GOLD analysis project Ga0172376, IMG submission 121114) | Freshwater microbial communities from Kabuno Bay, South-Kivu, Congo - kab_092012_35m | ecosystem: Environmental > Aquatic > Freshwater > Lake | place: Democratic Republic of the Congo: South-Kivu...
AATGGCAGCTACTGATCGCTCGTGACCACGATCGATCATGGCGCTCCCTGAAGAAAGCGATCCGCCCGATTTGCACTGGACAATCGACCGTCGCATCCCGCTTGCGCTCATCACCACGCTGCTTGTGCAGTTCGGTGGGTTCGTCTGGTGGTTTTCTTCGGTCGAATCCCGCCTCACGGTGAAGGAGCAGCGTCTGGCCCGTGTCGAGCAGCGTCTCGACGAAGACCAGCGTGCGATTTCGGCGATCGTCGAGCGTTTGGCGCGGATCGAGGAACGCGCAAACGCGCAACTTGAGCTGCTGCGTCGGATCGATGGGCGGCTACAGGAGCGTCGGCAATGACGGTTTTCGACACAGCACTCGGGAGCCTCTTTGCCGACGGCAATCTGGCTCAGTCCGGGATCTGGCGTAGTGGGGGTCAGGGACCAGGGCATCCGGTGCGGCTCCAGCGCGTGCAACCGCAACCGGTGTTTGAGGTCAGCGGCGCCAGGCTCATGCAGGACGCCACGCTCTTCGATATCCGCGCTGAGGAGGCGCTGGGCGTCGCAGAGGGCGATACGCTCGAAGTATCGGGTGTGATCCATCGCGTACAAGCGCCGCCGACTTCCATGATGGATGGCCGCATCCTGCGGCTAGATGTCATCACGCTATGAAACTTGGCCTCGAGATCGAGGGGGATCTGAACAAGATCCTCGTGGGTGAAGCACGTGTTGCAGAGGCGGCTGTCTCGGCGGCCGTCCGCAAAGCGGGAGAGAACCTAAAGAACGAGCTGAGAGCGCAGGTTGCAGGCGCTGGCCTTGGACGACGCCTGGCGAATGCTGTTCGCTGCAACGTCTATCCCGAACGTGGTGAGAGCCTCAGCACGGCAGCATGGGTCTTTGCCCGCCCCGGCAAGGGCGGACGCGGTGGAGCGGCGGATATCATAGCAGCGTTCGAAGAAGGCACACTGATCCGCCGCAGCGGCGGACGCTATCTCGCCATCCCCACCGAAAACGTTCCCATGAAGGGCGCTGGTCGCCGAATGACCCCGAACGACATGCAGAGCGGGACGAAGTTCGGTGGTTTCGGTCGAGACCTCGAAGTAGTTCCGACAAACCGCCCCGGCGTATTGCTGCTTGTCCTGCCGGTCGTTCGCGCCACGAACGGCCGCACGCTGCGCCCGGCAACGGGTCGCCGCGTCAAGGCGGGGCGCAATGTCGAATGGGTGCCGATGTTCATACTGGTGCGGCAGGTTCAGATGCCACGCCTGCTGGATTGGCGTGGACCGGCGGAAGCTTACGCGAACCGTCTGCCGGATCAGATTGTGCGGGAGTGGGAGGCGCGCGATCGCGCGAGCCGGGATGCCCAGTAAACGGGAACTCGTCCTCCAGGTCCTTCACGCGCGATTGACTGGAGTTCCTCTTGCCAAGGTGGAACGCAATCGTCTGCGACCAGACAGGATCCCGCCCGAGGGCTTGATCATTTTGCGGGACGGCGAGATTGGCGAGCCTGAGGTTCTGCTATCGCCGCTGAGCTACGTCTGGACGCATGCAGCGCGCATCGAGGTGTTCTCGGCATCGGGGGATCCGGACGCACATCTCGACACGCTGCTCACGTCTATCGCCACCGTCCTCGGCGTTGATCCCGCCTTGGGCGGAGAGATCGATCAGATGGAGATCGGAGCGCCGGACTTCGACGGCGCAGCACCTGAGGGTGGACCGGACGTCAAGGCCGCCATCGTGCCCATCCGCCTCGTCTACGAGACGAGCAATCCGCTGACCTGACGCGCCTGTCCCCAGACGCGGCTTCCAAATCTTTGAACCAGAAAGAGGAGACCCGGCATGGCGCTTGGTTTCGGTGCAAATGCGCGCCTGATGGCGGCCTATGAGACGACCTACGGCACACCGCCGTCCGATGGTTATCACCGGGTGGGCTTTTCCCGGTACGGGCTATCTGCCCGCCAGCCACTGCTCGACAATGACCTTCTTGGCGAGGGACGCGATCCGGCGCCTGCGGTGCTCGGCGCACTCACCTGCGACGGTGAAATCGTAGTGCCCTGCGATGCCCGCCAGATCGGCTTCTGGCTCAAGGCGCTGCTGGGTGAGCCGACAACGACGGGCACCACGAATTTCACGCATAGCTTCCAATCCGGCGGCGCCACCATCCCAAGCCTGTCGCTTCAGGCGGTCAACCCGGACGTCCCGTTGCGGCGCACGCATTTTGGGGCCCGCGTCGATAGCTTCACGCTACCGCTTCGTCGCGATGGCCTGACCAGCGCCACCCTCTCCCTCATTGCGCAGGGAGAGAGCACGGACAATGTCGATCGCGATCTGACCCCTGTAAGCTACAACGCGCTGCGCTTCGGCTCCTTCCAGGGAACGATCCGACGTAATGGCGCCGCCATGGGGCGCGTCGTCTCCGCCGAGATCGTCTATCGCAATGGCCTCGATCGCATCGAGACGATCCGCTCCGATGGGCTGATTGATAGCGCTGAGCCGACCGTCGCCGCCTGCACCGGCAACATCGTCGTCCGCGTTGACGGGACGACGCTGATCGAGGCCGCAACCGCAGGCACGCCGATGGAGCTCGATTTCGGCTATGTGCGCGACGCCAATACCAGCCTGATCTTCACCCTGCACGAAGCCGTCCTGTCGCGGCCCTCGGTTCCGATCGAGGGCCCGGCCGGCATCCAGGTCACCTTCGAGTTCCGCGGCGCCAAGGATCCGACGCTCGGCCGCATGCTGACCGCGATCCTCAAGAACGACGTCGCCGCCTACGGAGCCACGCCATGATCCGCCTCGGCCTCAAATCCGAGCCCTATTGGCTCGACCTGCTTCCAGGCGTGCGGCTGAAGGTCAGACCCTTCGGGACCGCGCTCTTCTTCGCCGCCCAGTCGGCGATGCTCCGGGCCGATACGGCCGGCGAGACCGCAAGCGAGGTCATCGACGCGCTGCGCGGTGTCGCCTTCATCAAGGCGCTTGCCCGGCTTGCCATCCTCGAGTGGGAGGGTGTCGGCGACGACACGGGCGCGCCCGCACCGGTCTCGCCCGGGGCCGTCGAGGCGTTGATGGAGATCTGGCAGGCGGCCGCTGCCTTCGAGCGGCTCTATGCCCGGCCGATCGCGGAGATCGACGCGGAAAAAAACGGCTGACCGCCCGCGCCGCATGGCATTTCGGGGGCGGGCCCGGCTACTGCGCCGCCTGCACGGCACGCTGCCCGGCATGTCCCTATGACCGCGAGGCCCCGGCCAGCATCGAGGGCTGGCAAATATGGGACCTCCTCGAGCGCTGCGCGGGCCAGTTGCGCATGGGGGCTGCGGGGCCGGTCGGTCTGGATTTCGGGGCGGTGTTCGTCATGGGCGACGCGCTCGGTGTGAGCCGGGCGGCCATCGCCGAACTCCTGCCCGCGGCGGAGCTGGGCCTGCTGCGCGGCATCGCCCGGCGCGAGGACGAGAGCACGCATGGCGAACCGTAACATCTCCGTGCGCCTGCAGGTCGATGGCGGGCGCTTCAAGGCCGAGCTCGTCGAGGCCGGGCGCACCGGCCAGCAGGCGATGGAGGCGATCAAGACCGCAGCGCGCGAGGCAGGCACCGCGCTGGAGGGAACAGGCGATTCGGCGCGCAAGACCGAGCGCGAGCAGGAGAAGCTCGGCCGCTCGGCCGAGCGGCTGCGCCGGCAATATGCCGAGGGCTATCAGGCGGCGCGCGAACAAAGCCGGGCTGGCGAGCTCCTCGGCAAGGGGCTGCTGACGCAGGCCGAGTACGCGAGCGTCGTCGAGGGGATCGGGCGCAAATTCAACGCGGCCGGCTCACAGGCACGCAGTTTTGGTCAGGCTGTCGAGACGCAGGGCCAGAAGGCTCGCATCACTGCCCGACAGTTGGCGCAGCTGCAGCCCCAGCTCAACGACATCTTCACGACCCTGACCACGGGGATGAGCCCGCTGACCATCGCGCTCCAGCAGGGCCCGCAGATCACCCAGATCTTCGGCGGCATCGGGGCGACGTTTCGGGCAATCCCGCCTGTGGCGCTGGCGGCTACGGCAGCGCTCGCGGGTGTCGGGATCCCGCTTGGGATCATCCTCTCGCGCGCCGTCGACCTGGCCGGCGAAGCGCGCGGCCTCAACCTGGCGCTCGCCGCAATGGGGCGCCAGGGGCAGGTGACGGCCGGCCAACTCGGCGATCTCGTCGACAAGCTGCGCGATGTCGGCGTCGCGCGCGACGAGGCGCGCATGACCGTCGCGACCTTGATCCGCACCCCAAGCCTGCCGAGCGCAGAGATTCCACGCCTCGCCAGCATGGCGCCGGATCTGGCCGCGGCGACGGGAAGCAGCGCCAGCGAGGCCGCCCGCCAACTCGCCGAGGTCGCGACCGGCGGCTATGACGCGATCCTCAAGCTCGATCGCGCCCTCAACGGTTTCCTCAACCCCGCACAGCGCGAGAACATCCGGCTCCTCGCCGAGCAGGGCGAGAAGTCTCGGACCTATGGCGTAGCGATCGCGGCTCTCCAGGACCGTATCCGCGGCCTCAACGAGCAGTCGCTCTCGCCCACCCAGCGCTCCATCAACGAGATCGGCCGCGCCTGGGACCGCTTGGTCGACAATCTCGCCCGCGGCGCGATCGGCCGGGTCACGTTGCAGGTCGTCGAGGGCGCAATCTCCGGGGCCGCCAATCTGCTCGCCCCCTCCCAGCCGCGCGTGCGCGATCCGGTGCTCGAAGCCGAGGACGCGCTTCAGCTGGCAGTCGAGCGGCTCGAGCGGTTCGATCGCGAGACGCGGCTCTACCGTGACCCCAATGCCGAGACCGTCATCCCCGGCTTCGGGTATGGCGCGCCGACCGCGGTGCGCGGGCAGTTGCAGGAGCAGATGGCCGCGGCGCGCGCGGAGTATGACCGGGTACGTGAGATCGCCGAGCGTGCCCGGCCGATTGTGCAGACGCCGACCCAGTCGGTTGGCGATCCCACGCTTGCACCGAGCCCGGTACAGCCGCCGGCGATCGGTGAGGAGACTGCCCGGCAGATCGCCGACCTCGAGCGACGCCAGCGCGTCTACAACGCATCGCCTTCCCAGCGGCCGAAGATCGAAGCCGAGATCCAGGCCGAGACCGCCGCGCGCGAGCGAAGCCTCAACGCGCTCGAGGCCGAGCGGCTCAAGCGAGCCATGGTCGCCGACGCGCTCGCCCAGCAGCGCCTCAATTATCGCGACCAGACCGGCGAGATCGAGATCCAGGGCCGCGCCACGCTCGCGGTCGCCCAGGCCTATGCCCAAGGCCAGGCCGCCGTCATGCGCGCCGAGGCCGCGCGCCAGGCGGCGAGCGAGGCCTATCGCGGCGGCATCGACCAGGCGGCACGCGCCGAGCAGATCTTGCGGGCGCGCGTCATCGATACGATCGAGGCGCAGACCCGTGCGGTGTTCCAGGCCGACCTCGCGACCCAGAGCGCGACGCGCCTGGCCGAGGCCGAGAGCCAAGGCGCGGCCGCGGTCCAGAGAGCCGATGTGGCCGAGCGCTCGCTTGCGGCAACCCGCGATGCCCGTGCGGCATTGTCGCTTGCCTCGGGCATTGCGCAGGAGCGGCTGCGCAGCGCGATCGACGCCACGACCCAGGCCATCAACGCGCAGGCGGCTGCCGAGCGCACCCGTCAGCTTGCCCGCGAACGCCGCCTGGCCGAGAGCGAGCGCGACTTCGCCGAGCGCGATGCCGACGCGGCCAAGATCGGCGATCCGGCGGCCCGGCGTGCCGCCGAGTTGGGCATCGAGCGCGACCGGCGCCGGCAGGCGCTGCGCGAGCGCCTCCGCGCCGAGGACGAGCAACTCACCAAGTCCCAGGACGCCGCTGCGGCGTTCCGCGAGCAGGCACGGTATTTCAGCGAGATCCGCGATCAGGCCAAGAGCCTCGCCGGGGACATCACGAACTTCCTGGTCGATGGTTTTGCCAATGCCAGCAAGGGCGGACAGAGCGCCTTCGCCAACCTCGCCGACGGCGCGGTCGGGCTCTTCCGGCGCATGGCTGCGCGCATCGCCGCCACGCTTATCGAGCAGAAATTCGTCCTGCCGATCACCACCCAGATCGTCGGTGCGCTACCCGGCCTGTTCGGCGTCGTCGCCCCTCAAGCTGCGGCACAGGCCGGCGCGAGCGCCGCGGCCGGATCCGCCGCAGCCTCGGCAGGACCGGGCTTCTTCGAGAGCATCGGCAATTGGTTCACGGGGCTGTTTGGCGCCGGCCACGCAGGGGCGATCGTCGGTGTCGCCCCCTCCCATGTTCGTCGTGTCGCCCTCGATGCCTTCGAGGGGGCGGAGCGCTTCCATGCCGGCGGCATGTTGGGATTGCGGCCCGACGAGGTGCCCTTTGTCGGCCTACGCGGGGAGGAAGTGCTGACCCGAAACGATCCCCGCCATCGCTGGAACATGGACCGCTTCGAGCGGGCCCGTATACCGGCGGGCGAGGGCGACATCAGCGTCAATGTCTACGACATGCGCGTCAGCCGCGATCAGCCGCCAGCGCGCACGGAGCAACGTCGAGGGGCCGATGGCAAGCGCGAGATCGCCGTCTTCATCGAGGACAAGATCGAGGAGGCCATCCGCAGCGGCAGGCTCGATCGCGCGCAGGGCGAAACCTATGGCGCGCGGCGCATGACCAAACGGGTCTGATCTTGGTGCGTCGAGCGGAGGGCCTCAGTGCTGTCCGGTCAACTCGGCTCGTCATCGCGCAGAAGACGAACCAGCATATGGCGGATATGATCCTGACCGCCGAAGAAGATCGCTAGGATGCGTAGTTTCTGTGCTGCCTCGTCGACATCGAACCAGTAGATGGCGCGGTCGATGGCGAGATATCGAACGCCGGGAAGAACATCGTCGCGCGCCGTACCGCGGATCGGAAACATCGCCAGCCGGTCGGCCGCCCTTCGGATACCCATGATCCGTTGCGCGGCGTGCTCGAGCGCTTCCTCGGGGCTTTCGCCGAAGCCGATATAGCTTTCGAACAGGTGGTCGAAGATCAGCTCGAAATCGCGCTCGCTCTCGGCCGAGAATTCAACCGCGAACGGCATGCGTCTGGCGCTTACGGGTCAGCATGCGGGTAAGACGGTCGTCCATCTTCGCGCCTGAGATGAACTTGCCTGCTCGGCGCTGCGTCAGCACCTCCACCAGGGCGGCCCGTTCCTGCGCCTCGTTCTCCATCTGCCGGCGCAAGAGTTCGACGCCTTGTTGGAGGACCGCACTGACGCTCGCGAAGCGGCCGGCATCGACCAGGGTCTTGGCAAAGGCATGCTGATCGTCGGTCAGGGAGATCGAGGATTTGACGGTCATGGCCTTACCTCTCGGGAAGTTCGACAGAGAAGGCGGTGGCACCCAGTAGTACCGGGGTCAATTGCCATTGGTTTCCAACACGCCTTCTGCGCCAGGCGGCCCAAGGATAACGGATCATGTCGACTCTCGTTTGGCCGAGCAGCCTGCCGCAACGGCCGACGGTTGGTGGCTATCAGGAGCGCTTCGCCGAGACCACCTTGCGCACGGCGATGGATGCCGGCACGGCCAAGGTCCGGCGCCGCTTCACCGCCGCCCCGCGGCAGATCGAGGCGACGTTCAAGGTGAACGCCGCGCAAACCGGGATCCTCAAGACCTTCTTCGAGGACACGACCGCCGGCGGAGCCTTGCCCTTCGACTGGACCCATCCGCGTGAGGGCACGCCGGCCACGTTCCGCTTCCTCGAGGTGTTAATCGGCGTGCAAAAAGGACCCCGTTTACGGGGTGATCGGCGTCCAAAAAGGACCCCCCTGCTCCGAAGGTCGATATTGATCGGCGACAGCCATAGCCGATCGGAAACAGGGATGTTGATTGTGGAAACAATTGGGAAGATTCGCCGGGCACATCAGGTTCAAGGGAAGTCGATCAAGGCGATCGCGCGGGCGTTGCAGCTTTCGCGCAAGGTTGTGCGCAAGGTCCTGCGGTCTGAGGCGACGGATTTCCGTTATGTGCGCGAGGTGCAGCCGCGACCGAAATTGGGGCGGTGGCGCTCGGCCCTCGATGATCTGCTGGCGGAGAATGCGACGAGGCCGGCGCGCGAGCGGCTGACACTGATCCGTGTTTTCGAGGCGCTGCGCGATCGGGGATATGACGGTGGCTACGATGCGGTCCGGCGTTACGCGCGTGGCTGGCGACGCGAACGCGATGCGGACCGGACCCAGGCCTATGTGCCGCTGCGCTTCGCGCCCGGCGAGGCTTACCAGTTCGACTGGAGCCACGAAATCGTCGTCCTGGCCGGGGTGACGACGCAGGTGAAGGTGGCGCATTTCCGGCTCTGCCACAGCCGGATGCCATTCATCCGCGCCTATCCGCGCGAGGGGCAGGAGATGCTGTTCGACGCGCACGCGCAAGCCTTCGCCTTTTTCAGGGGCGCCTGCACCCGGGGCATCTACGACAACATGAAGACCGCCGTGGACGCGGTCTTTGTTGGCAAGGATCGGGCCTTCAATCGGCGTTTTGTGCAGATGTGCGCCCATTATCTGGTCGAGCCGACCGCTTGCACGCCAGGCGCCGGGTGGGAGAAGGGTCAGGTCGAGAACCAGGTCGGCAATATCCGGGAGCGCTTCTTCATGCCCCGGCTGAAATTCGGGAGCTACCAGGAACTCAACGCGTGGCTCGTCGACAGATGCGTCAGCCACGCCCAGAGCGCCGAGCATCCCGATATCCCAGGGGAGACGGTCTGGTCGGTGTTCGAAGCCGAACGGCCGCATCTGGTCCGCCAGGTTGGCCCGTTTGACGGGTTTCACGCGACCCCGGCCTCCGTGTCGAAGACCTGCCTGGTGCGGTTCGACAAGAACAAGTACTCGGTCCGGGCCAAGGCGGTCGGTCGTCCGGTCGATGTCCATGCGTATGCCAACCGCATCGTGATCCGACAGGATGGCGACATCGTCGCCGAGCATGAGCGCAGCTTTGGCCACGACAAGACCATCTACGACCCGTGGCATTACGTTCCGGTGCTGGCCCGCAAACCCGGGGCGCTGCGCAACGGCGCGCCGTTCAAGGATTGGGTTCTGCCCGCGGCGATCGAACATGTTCGTCGGCGGCTTGCCGGCAGCAATGACGGCAACCGTCAGATGGTCGATATCCTGGTGGCTGTTCTCAGCGATGGTTTGCCTGCGGTGGAGGCCGCTTGCGCGAGCGCCATCGCGGACGGCGTGTTCTCGAGCGACGTGATCCTCAACACGCTCGCCCGGGCACGCATGACGGTCGTGCCGGACAGCCTGACTGTCCCGGCGCACCTGGAACTTCTGCATGCCCCGGCGGCCGATTGCGGACGCTATGACCTGTTGCGGAGGATCGGCTGATGGAGCGCCAGGACATCCTTGAGATGATGGCCAGGCTCGAGCTTGCCGGCATGCGCGCCGCCTTCGACGAGGTGCTGACGACGGGCCTCAAGCGCAAGCACAGCATTCAGGCGATCATTGCCGATCTGCTCAAGGCCGAGATCGCGGAGAAGCAGGCGCGCTCGATCAAATACCAACTCACGACCGCCCGGCTGCCGCTGGCCAAGGAACTCGGGGATTTCGCCTTCGACGGGACGCCGATCAACGAAGCGCTTGTGCGCAATCTGGCTGGCGGCGGCTTCCTCGATCTTCAGCGTAACGTCGTCCTGGTCGGGGGAACGGGCACGGGCAAGACACATCTGGCGGTTGCGATCGCGCGGGCCTGCATTCGCGATGGCCGGTGTGGTCGCTTCTTCAACGTCGTCGACCTCGTCAATCGGCTCGAGGCGGAAATGCGCGCGGGACGACCGGGCAGGATCGCGGACCAGCTCGGTGGCAGAGACTTTGTGGTGCTCGACGAGCTTGGTTATCTGCCCTTTCCTCAATCCGGCGGTCAGCTCCTGTTCCATCTCGTGGCGAAGCTCTACGAGCGGACATCGGTGATCGTGACGACCAACCTTGGCTTTGGCGAATGGCCGAACGTGTTCGGCGACGCCAAGATGACCTCGGCGCTTCTCGACCGGCTGACCCATCATTGCGACATCGTCGAGACCGGCAACGACTCCTGGCGCTTCAAGAACCGGGCCTGACGCGATCGCGCGCGCAGGCCCAGCGGCGAGGCCCGGCCCCGGCTGTGGATTTGTGGACGATGCGCTGCGCGCACCGGTCGCCTTGCCGTGGACAACGCTTCGCGTTGCCCACCGCGTCGACCTTCGCCCACAACTCCACAGCCGCCACAATCATCAAAAGACTTTGAATTTCTGGAACTGCGACGGCCAAGGGTTCGGCTGGCGCGAGGAGCGAACCCGTGCCGATCCGGTGCCGGGTCACGCGCGACAGGCGCGCGCAGCTGCAAGTCGGGGACATCCGATAGATCAACCACCGTCCTGAAAACCCCGTCACGCCTCGCAGCGACATCCCAAAAGGGGGGTCCTTTTTGGACGCCGATAGGGGGTCCTTTTTGGACGCCGATTGACACTCTGGAGCCTGATGGCACGATCGACCCGGCCAAGGCCGACGCGGCCTGGGCCCGCACGACCGATCCCAGCCGCGCCAAGCCCGTGGGCCTGAAGCCCGTCGCCGAGGCGGCGGTCGGTTCTGTGCGCGAGACGCTCAAGGAGCAGGGTCTGCCGGCGAGCGGCAACGTCACCTTCGTCCAGGCGCGCACCGCCCACGAGATCGCCAAGGCGCATCTTGCCAGGCTGCGGCTGCAGCGCATGAAGGGCGAGTTGGTCGATCGCGTCCGCGCGACCGCGCTCGTCTTCAGGCTCGCGCGCGAGGAGCGCGATGCCTGGGTCAACTGGCCGGCGCGCGTTGCGGCATTGATGGCGGCCGAACTCGGGCTCGAGGCGCACCCGATGCAGAAGACCCTGGAGACGCATGTCCGCGCCCATCTCGCCGAGCTTGCCGAGACCCGACCTGAGTTCCATTGAGCCTGGTCCGGGGTTTGGCGGGGCGTTCGTCTTCGACGGGGCGGAAGATCTCTGGCGCTCCTGGCGCGACGGGCTCACCCCCGATCCGCCGCTCACCATCTCGCAATGGGCCGATCGCCACCGCGTCTTGAGCGCGCGTGCGTCGGCCGAGCCCGGCCGCTACCGCACGGACCGCACGCCCTATATGCGCGCGATCATGGATGCGCTGTCGCCATCGCACCCGGCGCGGCGCATCGTGTTCATGAAGGCAGCCCAGGTCGGCGCTTCCGAGGGTGGCAATAACTGGATCGGCTACGTGATCCACCATGCACCCGGGCCGATGTTGACGGTCCAGCCGACCGTTGAACTGGCCAAGCGGTTCTCACGTCAGCGCATCGAGCCGCTGATCGCTGAGAGCCCGGCACTTCGCGAGCGGGTCAAGCCGGCCCGCGCCCGCGATGCCGGCAACACGGTGCTGTCGAAGGAGTTCCCGGCGGGGTTGCTCGTGATCACCGGGGCCAATAGCGCGGTGGGGCTGCGCTCCATGCCGGCGCGCTACCTGTTCCTGGACGAGGTCGATGCCTATCCGCCCTCCGCGGATGAGGAGGGGGATCCGGTGGCGCTCGCCGAGGCGCGCACGCGGACCTTCTCGTGGCGCTCGAAGATCTTCCTGGCGTCGACGCCGACCATCCACGGCCTGTCGCGCATCGAGCGCGAATTCGAGGCGTCCGACCAGCAGCGCTTCTTCGTGCCATGCCCGCATTGCCAGCACCGGCAATGGCTGCGCTTCGAGCGGCTGCGCTGGGACAAAGGCAAGCCGGAGACGGCCAGCTATGCCTGCGAGGCTTGCGAGGGGGCGATCGCCGAGCATCACAAGATCGCGATGCTCGACGCCGGCGAGTGGCGCGCCACCGCGGTCTCGCGCGACCCGGCCACGCTCGGCTTCCACCTCTCGGCGCTCTATTCGCCTGTGGGTTGGATGAGCTGGGAGATGATCGCGCGGATGTGGGAGGCGGCGCAGGTCAATGACGAGGCCAAGCGCAGCTTCAAGAACGGCGTCCTGGGCGAGACCTGGATCGAGACCGGCGATGCGCCGGACTGGCAGCGTCTCTACGAGCGGCGCGAGAGCTGGCAGCTCGGCATGGTGCCCAGCGGCGGCTTGTTCCTGACCGCGGGTGCCGATGTGCAAAAGGACCGGATCGAGGTGTCGGTCTGGGCCTGGGGGCGGGGGCTCGCAAGCTGGCTCGTGGATCACGTCGTGATCGAGGGCGGGCCGGGCAGCACCGAGGGATGGCGCGCGCTCGCGGCGCTGCTGGAGCAGACCTGGCCGCATGCCCATGGTGTGCGGCTCGGTCTGGCCCGGCTCGCGATCGACACCGGCTACGAGGCGGCTGCCGTCTATTCCTGGTCGCGCGCCATGGGCCATGCGCAGGTCGCGCCGATCAAGGGCGTGGAGGGGTTCAACCGGGCAGCCCCGGTGATGGGGCCGAGCTATGTCGACGTCTCTGAGGGCGGCCGCAAGCTGCGCCGTGGGGCCCGTCTATGGACGGTCGCGGTCGCGACCTTCAAGACCGAGACCTACCGCTTCTTGCGGCTCCCGCGGCCGACCGACGAGGAGCAGGCGGAGGGGGCGCAGTTCCCGGCGGGCTATGTCCACCTGCCGCGCGGGCTCGAGGCGGAATGGGTCAAGCAGCTGGTCGCCGAGCAGCTCGTGAGCGTGAAGACGCGGCGCGGCTTCCAGAAGCTGGAATGGCAGAAGCTGCGCGAGCGCAACGAGGTGCTCGATTGTCGGGTCTATGCGCGAGCGGCCGCGTGGATCGCGGGCGCCGACCGCTGGAGCGACGAGAAATGGCGTGACCTCGAGGACCAGGTAGGGCCGCCGCCGGCCGCGATCGCGCCG
>Ga0172376_10006469_pt1 | contig 12730 bp, 12 predicted proteins | sample Lak35m_FD_121114 | JGI IMG/M metagenome (GOLD analysis project Ga0172376, IMG submission 121114) | Freshwater microbial communities from Kabuno Bay, South-Kivu, Congo - kab_092012_35m | ecosystem: Environmental > Aquatic > Freshwater > Lake | place: Democratic Republic of the Congo: South-Kivu...
CCGCACGTAGGTGATCGCGCCGCGGTAGCTGTCGTAGTGGCTGTCGAAGATCATCGCCCGCAGGGTCGCGGCCGGGTCCCCCTGCGGGGGCGGAATCCGGTCGATGATCGCCGCCAGCAGTTCGTCGATGCCGATCCCCGTCTTGGCACTCGCCCGGATCACCTCGGTGGGGTCGACGGCGAGGCTCTGCTCCATCTCGAGGAGCACCTCGTCGACACGGGCATGCACGAGGTCGACCTTGTTGATCACCGGCACGATCGTGAGGTTCTGGTTGATCGCCGCGTAGGCGTTGGCCACCGTCTGGGCCTCGACGCCCTGGAAGGCGTCGACGAGCAAAAGCGCGCCCTCGCAGCATGCCAGGCTGCGGGAGACCTCGTAGTGAAAGTCGACGTGTCCGGGGGTGTCGATCAGGTTCAGCTCGTAGCGTTCACCGCCGTGCCGAAACTCCATCCGCACCGCCCGGGCCTTGATCGTGATCCCCCGCTGCCGCTCGAGCTCCATGTCGTCGAGCATCTGGTCCTTCAGTTGACGCTTGTCCACCGTGCCCGTCCGTTCGAGCAGCCGGTCGGCGAGCGTGCTCTTGCCGTGGTCGATGTGGGCGATGATCGAAAAGTTGCGGATGTGCTTGCAGTCCATGCCGAGAGTGTACCGTGCGCGGCGCTGGTTTCGTGACACGCAAGGCCAAACGTTCTGCCCGAGGGGCGAACAGTCGGGCAAACGCTCGTGCGCCGGTCAGCCGCGCGAGCGGCGGTGGTCGAGGCGGGCCAGGCCGGCGGCACCGATCGAGCCGGCGTCGCCTCCGAGGCTCGCGTAGCGGATCGTCGTCCGCTCGGCGAGCACCGGAAACGCCCGGTCACGAACCTCCTGCCGCACGCGCTCGAGGAACGCACGGCCCACCGGATTCGCCTCCCGGCCGAACGTCATCGCCCCGCCGATCACGACCACCTCGGGGTCGACCGCGTGCATCAGCGTGACGATCCCGATTCCCAGCCAGCGGGCGGCATCCATGAGCACGCCGGTGGCCAGCGCATCCCCCCGCTCGGCCTCCCGGGCGATCACCAGGGGCGTCAGTTCCTCATCGGCCGCCACCGCCGCGGCCAGCGTCCCGCCGGCTCCGGCCGAGAGCCGCTCCCGTGCCACCGCCTTCACCGACGTCGCGCTGGTGTAGGCCTCGAGGTGGCCGGGTTGGCCGCACGGGCACATCCGGGCGGCGGCGGAGGGATCGACGAGGATGTGGCCGCATTCCGACCCGTGGCTGTGGGCCCCCTCCACGTTCACGTCGCCGATGATGATGCCGCCGCCGACTCCCGTGCCGAGCGTGAGCAACACCAGCGACGAGGCGCCCTTCGCCGAGCCGACCCAGAACTCTCCGTAGCCGGCCGCATTGGCGTCGTTGGCGAACGTCACGTCGCGGCCGGCATGCGCCGCGACCCGGTCCCGCAGCGGGAAGCCGTCCCAGCCCGGCAGGTTGCCCGCCCGGACGATCGTGCCCTGCGGGATGTCGAGCGGGCCGGGTGATCCGAGTCCCACCCGGGCGATGTCCGCGGTGGCGATCCCCGCGTGCGCGGCGAGCGTGTGCACCGCCCGCCCCATCCGGGCCGCCGCGTCCTCCGGACCCCGCTCGGCCCGCGTCGGCTCGGTGTGAAAGGCCACGAGTCGGCCGCGATCGTCGACCAGGGCGGCTTTGACGTTCGTGCCACCGAGGTCGACACCGGCGAACAGGGGCTGCTGCGCCTCGGCCAAGGGCAGGAGAACCCGGTCGGCCGCCATCACTCGGGGAGCCGGGCCATCTCGACCGGCGATGTCGGGCTCGTGCAGGCCTTCATGAACTCCACCAGCGCCTCCTTCTCCGTGGCCGTGAGGTTGAGCGGCTTGATCTTGTCGCTGAGCGCGGGATTGGGATGGCCGCCCTTGTCGTACCACTCCACGACCTCTTCCAGCGTCGCGACCGACCCGTCGTGCATGTAGGGAGCGGTGAGGGCCGCGTTGCGGACCGTGGGCGTCTTGAAGGCGCCCCGGTCGGCCTCGTCCTTGGTGACCACGAAGCGGCCCAGGTCCGGCTCCGCCTTGTCCATCCCGATGCCCAGATTGTGGTACTTCTCGTCCGCCAGGTTCGCCCCCACGTGGCAGGCGGTGCAGTTGGCCTTGCCGAAGAACAGCTCCCGCCCCTGCTTGGCCGCGTCACTCAAGGGGTGCTTCTCCGCGGCCTCCTTGGCCGCCGCGTACTTCGCGGCGAGGTCTGGATCATCGGCGATGTCGTCCTCGTCCATCGCGGAGAAGGGCAGGAGTTGCTCGTGGTAGTCGTAGGGCGACGGTGACGTCACGATCGACCGTTCGAAGGCGGCGATCGCCTCGCCGACCCGGTCGATGGTCACCTCGCCGAAGATCGCGTCGAACTGCTTCTTGTAGACGGGGATTTCCGAGAGCCGCTGGACCACCCCCTCGTGCGTGAAGCCCATCTCGATCGGGTTCTGGATCGGCCCCACCGCCTGTGCCTCGAGCGAATCGACGCGTCCGTCCCAGAACTGCTTCCCCGAAAGGATGCGATTGAACGAGACCGGGGAGTTGCGCCCCCCGAGCTGTCCCCGGATCCCGACGCCGGTCTTCGTGTGGGCGGTGTAGCCCTCCGCCGGATTGTGGCAGCTGGCGCAGCTGACCGTGGAGTCGGCGGAGAGCCGGGTGTCGAAGTAGAGCTGGCGGCCGAGTTCGATCTTGGCCCGGGTCATCGGGTTGGCATCGAGGCCGGTGACCTGGGAGGCACCCTGAGAGAGGCCCAGCGGCAGAATCGGCTCGAGCACGCGGAAGTTCCTCGGGTCGGCGAGCCAGCGGTCGATGTCAGCCAGCGTGATCGGCCCCGTGCCCGGAACTCCGGCGGTCAGGGCGGGGTCGCCCAGTTCGACCCGCTCGCTCGGCTGCGGCGCCGGTTCCGCCGCCGGCTCGGGCTGGGCCGCGGCGATCGCGGAGTCGGCGGCGGCGACCCGCGCGTCGACCTCCTGCCGCGAGGCATCGATCGCCCGGGCCGTGTCCGAGGCTGCGGACACCGCCGGCGGGTCTGCGGCGGGAGCCATCTCGATCGTCTCGATCTCGACCACGTCTTCCCGCGCGACCGGCCCGCCGCCGGGGGCACACCCCGTGACGGCCGCGAGCAGGATGATGGCCGGTGCCCACGCACGACTGTCGATCGCCCTTGTCCACACGCTCACGTGACGTCCTCCCTCTGGAAATGCTGCCGCCTGATTCGCCACCACGAACACCGCGGCCACATTGTACGACCGTGATTGCCGGAGGCCACGGGAGCGAAACCGGCCCCGCTCAGCGGCGGCGAAACAGGTCGGGGAAGGCGAGCCACTCCAGTTCACCCGGGTGGCCGAGGCCGTCCGGAAAGGCGATCGAGGCGATGGCGCCCTTCTCCATTCGAACCGCCGCCGAGCCGTCCCCGATCGAGGCCGCGACGAGCCTGCCGACGCACGGAGCATGACCCACCCAGGCGATGCTCTCGGCGTCCCTGGTGAGCGACCATTCGACGACGGCCTGCCAGTCGGACCCTGGAGCCAGCGCTTCGACCACGAACACCGGCGGCGTGCCGGGCAGCTCGGCCGCGAGGATCTCGGCGGTCTGCCGGGTGCGGACCAGCGGACTGGTGGCGATGAGGCCGACTTCCATCCCGGCCCGGGCCAGCCGCTTCACCAGCCTGGTGAATCGACGACGGCCCTTGCGCGTCAGTCGTCGGGACCGGTCGTCACCATCCGCCGATGCATCCTCGGCGATCGCGTGGCGGACGATGTACAGCCTGGTGGTGAGCGTGGCCATGACTCGGCTGATTGTCGCGGCTTGCGGCGCGGCGAACAAGCGGAGCAGCGGTGGCCGCGACCGGTGGGGTGCGTCACGACCGCCGCCAGATATCGTCCCAGGGGACTCCCGACGCCTCCACCGCAGCCGCGGCATCCCCGCGCCAGCGGAGGGCGTCGACCGGATAGCCGGCCGTGGACACGAGCCCGGCCGCCCGGCCGCTCCACCAGGTGTTGAAGGCCTCCATCGCACGTTCGCGGACGTACTTGGCCGTCATGCTCGCCAGGGCCACGGGCAGCCGCGACTCTCCCCGCACGGTGAACTCGATCCGGCAGGCCCGGCCCGAGATCCGATACGCCGACCGCTCGGGCGTCTCCTCCTCGACCTGCACCAGCGGGGCCGCGAAGGCGCGTGACACGAGTGGCGCGTAGCGGCGGCGCCCTCCGTGACGGTCGCACCAGACCACCGCCTCGCCGGTGGCCGCGGCCGCGGCGGCAAGATCGAGCGTCACCTGGGACAGCAGGTCGCTCTTGTTCAAGCCGGCGGCGAGCGCCGCGTTGAAGGCGCGGGGCTGGACGATCCGGCACCGGACGGCGACCAGCCGGAGGCCGTGGGCCGCCAGCGTCTCGACGGCCTCTCCCGCCAGGGTCGCACACGCAGTGGCGTCGTTCTCCCTCGGCACGCCGAGCCGGTTCACGATCGGCTCCCACTCGGCTGCGGGTTGATCGCCGGCGTGGACCGCCGCGAGCAGATCGGTCCACGAACGGGGCACCCCGCCCCCCGCGCAGGCCAGGCCGGCCAACGCCCCACGTTCCAGCGCCGCGAAGCCGTCGCCGCCGCGGAAGATTTTCTTCGAGTCCCCCCACATGCCGCCCAGGGCGGCCACGGCGCGTGTCCATCCGGCGTCGGCCTGGTCGGCGCCGGCCGTCGACTCCCAGACGGTCGCCGCGACCACCAGCGGTCCGAGATTCGGTCCGTAGCCGGCCTCGTCGGTGCCGACGAAGAGGGTCATTGGTCGGCCACCGGGGCCGGCCACTGGCGGCAGTACTCGTAGATGGCGATCGACGCCGCGGTCGCCGCATTGAGGCTGTGCGGCAGGCCCGCCATCGGGATCTCGGCCACGCGGTCGAGTCGGTCCAGTTCATCCGGCCCGAGGCCCAGCCGCTCGTTGCCGACGACGAGCGCGGTCCGTTCCCGGAACCGGAATCCGAACAGCGACTCCGAGCGGGTCGTCTGCTCCAGGCCCACCAGTTCGTAGCCCTCCTCCCGGAGCCGGTCGAGGACGGGGGGGAGGCTCCGGTGGACGACGAGTTCGACCGACTGGGCCCCGTCGCGGGCGATCCGGCCGTCAATTCCGGCGGCCCCGCAGGCCACCAGATGGGTGATGCCGAAGCAGCCGCAGGTCCTTATGATATGGGACAGGTTCACATGGCTTCGCATGGCGGCGCAGGCCACGACGAGTTGGCGGGGAGCTGCCAGCATCTGCGGAGGCTTGTGACGGATGTGTTCGAAGCGGGACACGCTGAGACCCTCGCGGGACGTGGCTGCCTGGCGATTGTGCGGCACGAGCGCCGCGATGGGAATGCTCGGGGCCGCCGCCGCGGTGCTGCTTGCCGCCGCGGGTGCCGCATCCCCCGGGATCGGTCTGACGCCAGTCGACCACGAAGGCTTGCTGCGGGAGATCGAGCGGCATCGCGGGAAGGTCGTGGTGCTCGACTGCTGGAGCAGCTCCTGCCCCCCCTGCGTCCGGGAGTTTCCCGGCCTCGTTCGGCTCGCCTCCGCCCGCCGGCCCGACGTCGTCTGTCTGTCGCTGGCGCTGGACTACGACGGCGGCGACCTGGACGAGGTGCTGCCGCCGGTCCGCACCTTCCTCGAGTCCGTCGGTGCCCACGACGTGACCAACCTGATCGCGACCGAGGAGGCTGACGCGATGTACCGCAAGCTCGACCTCGCGGGCGTGCCGGCGGTCTTCGTCTGGCGTCCGGACGGCACGCTGGCCCGGCGCTTCGACGACGACGTCGCGGCGACCTCGCTGGGCCGTCCGTTCACCTATGCCGACGTGGCCGAAGCCGTCGACTCCCTGCTCGCGGCAGCCGGCCGTTGAGTCGGCCCTGATGTGACCGTAGGATCGGGTCGGCCGTGCCGCCCGAGACCGTCCCGGCCCGCGTGCCCCGGAGAGATCGATGCCGTCGGCCAATCACCGGATCCCCGACCCCGGCCGCCTTGCCCGAGGCCGCGGCGACGTCGTCCGAAATCCGCTCGCGGGGGGCCGCGAGACGGTCGAGTCGATCGTCGTCGCCTTCACGCTGGCGCTGCTGTTCCGGGCATTCGAGGCCGAGGCGTTCGTGATCCCGACCGGCTCGATGGCCCCCACGCTGATGGGCAGGCACAAGGATCTCGACTGTCCCGCCTGCGGGGCCACGCTCCGCGTGGGCGCCAGCCAGGAGTGGGACGAGGCCGCCGGCCGGATCCGCCCCGACAAGCTCGTGCCGGCGGCAACGTGCTTCAACTGCGGCGACGTGATCCCTCTGGCCCGGGGCCCGGGCCAACCCGATCCGCGGTACCCGTCGTTCAACGGCGACCGCATCCTGGTCGACAAGTTCGCCTACGACTTCGGCGAACCCGAGCGCTGGGATGTCGTGGTCTTCAAGTATCCGGAGGATGCGAAGACCAACTACATCAAGCGGCTCGTCGGTCTGCCGGGCGAGAGCCTGTTCATCGCCGGAGGCGACATCTGGACGGCCCGCGAGGGGGCCGAACCGGAGATCGCCCGCAAGCCGCCGCAGACGCTGCGGGCGATGCTGCAGTGCGTTCATGACGCCGATCGCGTGGCGGAGGAGCTCGTGCAGGCCGGCTGGCCCACGGCGTGGGCCGACTGGTCGAGCGACGCAGAGCGGACGTGCCGCTGGTCGAGCGACGACGACGGGCGATCCTTCTCCGCGTCGTGTCCGCCGGACTCGTCGGCCGAACTCCGCTTTCGCAACATCGTGCCGACCGCCGACGACTGGCGGACGATCGGCGGCGGCGGGCGGCCTCGCCCGCCGGAAGCGAGCCCGATCGTCGACGTGCAGCCCTACAACACCATGCCCGGCCGCCTGCACCACGTCGGCGATCTCGCGGTCGAGCTCTCGGTGGAAAGCCGGCAGCCGCAAGGACGCCTGGCCCTCGATCTCGTCGAGAACGGGGCCCGGCACGTGCTCGAGGTCGATCTGGCCGACGGGACCGCGCGGATCGACGTGCCCGGGGGAGCCGCCGCGACGGCCCGCACGGCCATCCGGGGGCGCGGCACGTGGCGGTTGTGCTTCGCCAACGTGGACGACGAACTCTCGCTGACGGTGAACGGGCGGCGGGTGGAGTTCGACGCCTCGACCGCGTGGCGGCGGCCGATGCCCGCCGCCGGGGCCGCGCCGGTCGTCGAGCCCGCGGCACCGGGATCCCCCGGGCCCAGCGACCTCGCCCCCGTGGGCGTGCGGCTGACGGGAGGCGACGTGCGGCTGTCGAGATTGCGGGTGCTCCGCGACGTGTACTACATCTCCATGGTCGACGTGGCTCGTGACGGCAGGCCGATCGAGGAGGACGTGCTCGAGTTTCCGCTGGCCGACGGGCAGTACTTCATGCTCGGCGACAACTCGGCGGCCAGCAAGGACAGCCGGCTCTGGCTCGACGGGCACCACGTCGATCGCCGGCTGCTGATCGGCAAGGCGCTGGTCGTGTTCTGGCCGCACGCCGTGCCCGCTCCCTGGGGCATTCCCCTGCGGTTTGGCGGCTGGGATTTGCGGTTGCCCTCCTGGCCGAACTTCGCGAGGATGCGCTTCGTCCGCTAGCACGTTCCGCGGGCCGCCAGCGTTCCGGGAGGGAGTGGCACGGATGTCGCTGCTCAGCGTCGAAGGACTCGTCAAGAACTACGGCCGCCGCCGCGTCGTCGACGGCGTCGACTTCCACGTCGAGGCGGGGGAGATCGTGGGCCTGCTGGGGCCCAACGGAGCCGGAAAGACGACGAGCTTCCGGATGACCTGCGGGATCGTGATCCCCGATTCCGGCCGCGTGCTCCTCGACGACGAGGAGATCACCGACTGGCCGATGTACAAGCGGGCCCGCGATGGCGGCATGGGCTACCTCGCCCAGGAACAGAGCGTGTTCCGCAAGCTGACCGTCGAGCAGAACCTGCTGGCGATCATGGAGCTGGTGGGGATGGCGCCGAAGGCCCGCCGGCGGCGGTGCGAGCAGCTGCTCGAACAGTTCGACATCGTGAAGATCCGCCGCTCGAAGGCCCACTACATCTCCGGCGGCGAGAAGCGCCGCCTCGAAATCGCCCGCTGCCTGATCACGGAGCCGCGGATCATCCTCCTGGACGAGCCCTTCACCGGCATCGATCCCGTGACGATCCACTCGATCCAGAAGATCATCCGCGGCCTCCGCGACGACGGCATCTCGATCCTGATCACCGACCACCGCGAACGGGAGACGCTCGCGATCACCGACCGCAGTTACGTGATCCGGGCCGGCAAGGTGCTCTGCCATGGCAGCGCCCAGGAAGTGCTCTCCAATCCCGAGGCGAAGAAGTACTACTTCGGCGAGAGCCCCGGCGTGGAAGCCGCCTAGCCGGGCACGGCCGGCGCCGACGAGCCTCCGCCGGCGGATTCCGCCGGAGATGCCGCCCCGGCGCGGGCACGCGGGGTACCATGACGTTTTCTACCGGAGCAATCTCCATGCGCCGAATCGTGTCCCCCGCGTTCCTGCTGCTCGCCCTGGCGGGCGGCCGATTGCTCGCCGCCGCCGAGCCCGCGCCGGCCCCGCCCGCTGAAGCGATCGCCGTGGAGGAGGCGCTCGACCACGTGGGGGAGGAGTGCACGTTCGAGTTCGTGGTGGAGGCCACCCGGGCGATCCCCGAGAAGCACCTCTGCTTCCTGAACTCGTGCCGCGACCATCGCGACGAGCGAAACTTCACCGTCGTGATCTTCGAGGCCGGGCTGGAGCGGCTGAAGGCCGACGGCATCGACGCTCCCGCCGAGCACTTCGATCGGGCGACGATCCGGATCCACGGCGTGGTCGAGGAGCGCAAGGGACGGCCGCAGATCGTGCTCGAGGAGCCCGGGCAGATCACGGTCGTCAAGCCGGCTGCGGCGGCGGCCGCGGCGGAGGAGTGAATGAGGCCTCCCGGTCGCTTCGTCCTCCCGCCGCCCCCCCGGGGTCTGCCGCGGAGGCTCCGCACGTGGTATGCGGTGACTGCCGCGATCATCTCGGCGGTCGTGGCCGCAGCGGCCCCGATGTGCCCGGCGACCGACGGCCGGGGCAGGCCGATGTGGCGGGTTGAGATCGTCAACGACGGAGACACCGTCACGTGCCGTGACGTCGAGGGGCGCGAGGTGCGGGTCCGGATGGTGGGCATCGACGCGCCCGAGCTCGACCAGCCCGGGGGCCGCGCGGCCAGGGGGGCGCTCGTGGCCAAGCTCCGTGGCGGCGTGGTGCGCGTGGCCGGCGACGCCCGCGATCAGCACGGCCGCCTGCTCGGCACGCTCCTGATCGACGATCGAGACCTGAATCGCGAGATGGTGGCGGAGGGGTGGGCCTGGGCATTCACCGGCTTCGCCGCGGACGACGAGCTGGTGGCCGTCGAGTCGGCCGCCCGGCGGGCCCGCCGCGGACTCTGGGCCGACCCGCAGCCGCTGTCGCCGGCGCGGTGGCGGGAACTCCATCCCCCACGCGCCGCACCGCGATGACCGGCGGCGTTCGAGCCCATCCCCTTCCTGCCGAACGGCCGCTGGTTTAGCGTCAGGTCATGGCTTCCCCCGACGACATCGTGATCACCGGGCTGGGCGTCGTCAGCCCCGTGGGTGTCGGGCGGCAGGCCTTCTGGGAGGCGGTCGTGGCCGGCAGGAGCGGGATCGGGCCGATCACCGGCTTCGACGCATCCGGCCTCGCCGTCCGGTTCGGCGGCCAGATCGTCGACTTCGACCCGCGGCTCCTCGTGAGGCCGCGAAAGAGCCTCAAGGTGATGAGCCGCGACATCCAGCTCGGCTTCGCGGCGGCCGATCTGGCGACCGCCGACGCCGGACTCGCCCCCGGCTGCGTGGCCCCCGAACGGTTCGGCATCGTGTTCGGCAGCGACATGATCTACGCCGACATCGAGGATCTCGAGAGCACCTACCGGCGGGCGGCCGAGGGGGGACGGTTCGAGTATCCACGCTGGGCCGAGGCCATCCAGCAGGAGGTCCATCCGCTCTGGCTGCTCAAGCACCTCCCCAACATGACGGCCTCGCACGTGGCGATCGCCCACGACGCCCGCGGCCCCAACAACTCGATCGTGCTCGGCGAGGTCTCGGGGCTGCTGGCGGTCGCGGAGGCGGCGAGCGTGATCCGCCGCGGCTGGGCCGACGTGATGATCGCCGGCGGCACCGGCTGCCGCCTCCATCCCACGGCGATGGTGGCCCGCGGCGCCGCGCAGCTCTCCCACCGGGGCGACGACTTCGCGGCGGCCTCCCGGCCCTTCGACCGGGACCGCGATGGCTTGGTCAACGGCGAGGGGGCGGGGGCCGTGATCCTCGAATCACGGCAGCACGCGGCCCGCCGCGGGGCGAGCGTCATCGGCCGCGTCATGGCGACGGCGGCGCGGTGCGAACCGCGGGCCCGACGCGACGGCATCGCGGGCACCTCGCTGCGGCAGGCGATCCGGGCAGCCCGCGAGTCGGCCGGCCTGGAGGCCCGCGACGTGGGGCACCTCAACGCGCACGGGCTCTCCACCATCGAGATGGATCGGGCGGAGGCCCAAGCCATCGCCGCCGAACTGGGCGACGTGCCGGTGACCGCCCCCAAGTCGGCCTTTGGCCATCTGGGAGCCGGCGGGGGCGTGGTGGAGATGATCGCCAGCGTGCTCGGACTCGCCGCCGGCGTCGTGCCGCCCACGAGGAACTACGAGATCCCGGATCCGGAGTGCCCGGTGAACGTCATCCGCGGCGGGCCGCTGGCCGGCCGCCCGGCGACGGCGATCGCCGTCAACGCCTGCACCACCGGCCAGGCGGTCGCGGTGGCCCTGGCGTCCGAGTGACCACGCGTGGCTCCCCAGCGGGCCGTGGCTCGGCTCACCAGGAGCCGTTGAACCCGAACGAGAAGCCGTTGTAGAAGGTCTGCCCGCCGACGTTGATCGGGTTGGTATCCCGCTGGTCGAGGTCGAACTGCCGGGTGGCCGTCGCCATGCCGGCCACCCAGAGGAAGTCGTATCCGACCTGGAGGGCGAAGTTCGGCGACACCTGCCAGCCGGCGAGCAGGGTCAGGTCGCCCACGAACCCCGCTGTCGTCTTCGTCGCCTCCTTCTCGAACACGACCGACGTCGGCGCCCCGCTCGGAGGTGGCGGCGGGACGGGCTTGCCCGTCGTATTGACGCCGTAGGCGGTCTGATTGGTGCTGGCGAACGTGAGCGCGGGGGCCGCCCGGCCGCGGAGGCCCCAGTAGTAGAACTCGTTTTGGCTGATGAGTTCGCCGCCGATGTTGCAGCCCAAGAGCCAGTTCGAGGTATTGATCGTGTAGAGGCCGCTGAACTGCGACGCCGGCACGTTTGCCCGAATCGTCGAGAGCTGGAAATCCTCGTTCACGGTGGTCAGCCGCGGCCCGATGATCAGGGCCGGCAGCCAGCCCCGCTCCGCGTGCCGGGTCCAGTTGCCCCCGGGCGACAGCACGAGTTGGTCGCGGCCCAGCCGGCGGCGAAGCTTGTAGTCCCACTCCCAGCTGTTGAAGTCCGAGTTCATCCGGGTGTTGTAGGTGCTCGCCCCGTTGAAGCCCGGAACGAGGGAGCCGAGCGGCGTGATCACGCGCTCCGCGTCGATTCGGGGGTTGTATCCGTCGGTGTCGTTGTAGGCCATGCCACCGTAGTAGATGAACTCCAGAGACTGGTCGCGGTCCAGGTAGTCGCGGCCCAGCGACTTGCCGATCGTCACTCGGGCACCGGGGGCGACGTTGAAGGGCTGGGCCATCGTCGTGAACTTGTCGACGTCGATGAAATCCTGAGCCAGCGGCCGACGCTTGTAATCCTCGACGATCACCACGCGGTTGTTGCGGCTCCGCTCCATCCACAGCGACTCGCCGCCGATGTACCAGCCGCCGTTCCAGAACCAGCGGCCCGAACTGGCCTCGTAGGGCATCTCGTCGAGGTTGAAGTCGTCCATCAGCATGCCGTCGAACGGCTGCGACGAGACCTCGAGCATCCTCGGCTCGCCCGCCGACTCCACGACCGATTCCATGATCGGTGCCTGCACGATCTCGCCGCCGACGGCGCCGTCGGCCAGCACCGATTCCGGTGCGCTGTCCAGGCCGGTTTCCTCCGGCTCGAGGACGATGCGATCGGAAATGATGGCGCCCGAAGGCTGCTCACTCCCGGCCTCCGAGAGGACCGGAGGAACCGCGGTGGGATCGAAGACCTCCGCGGCAGCCGCCGGCTGAGCCAGCAGCACGACGGTCGAGCAGGCGGCCCACGCCACCGGCAGGATCACGAAACGAGTCAGGCGAGCGATCACGGTCGGCCTCGTCAGCGTTGCGGGTTAGTCGGAACAACCATCACGATCGTCAGGTTCATCGTCACCGGCACGACCCGATCCGCAGTTATTTTCGGCAGTCTCGCCCCTGGTCGACCCAGACCGCCCACCCCTCCCCCGCGAGCCGTCGCGAGCGACCCCGAAGAGCCGTCACAACCGCGCCCCGGCAGTCTGGGGTGAACGGGAGAGTAGGGGCGGATCGATGACACCTCTCGGGCGGCTCGTCGGCTGCCCGGGAGTCACCCATGCTGCCTTCACGAAGCCACCTGCTGCTGGCCGGATTGCTCCTGTTCCTCGCGGGCATCCAGTTCCGCGTGGTGCAGTCGTTCACGCTCAACGAGCGGTCGAGCACGTTTGTCGCGGCCCGGATGGGCTCGGGGCTCCAGCCCGCCCTCTGGCAGGCCGCCCCCATGAGG
>Ga0172376_10006475_pt1 | contig 12725 bp, 16 predicted proteins | sample Lak35m_FD_121114 | JGI IMG/M metagenome (GOLD analysis project Ga0172376, IMG submission 121114) | Freshwater microbial communities from Kabuno Bay, South-Kivu, Congo - kab_092012_35m | ecosystem: Environmental > Aquatic > Freshwater > Lake | place: Democratic Republic of the Congo: South-Kivu...
CGTGGGCCGATGTGCAGGGTGGCCTGCACTGATGGCCCGCAAGACCCGCGCCACGATCCCGTCTAAATTGCATCAGGATGACCGCGAGGTGGTGGGGTTCCTGACCACCCTCATCGACTATGAAACAAGCCTCATTCCCACGGGGCAGGGCATCCGACATTTCCTGCCGACAGTGCCTGAAGGCTTCCTTTTGGCCGATGGATCTGCGGTGAGCCGGGCCACGTACCAGACGCTGTTCCAGGCGCTGGGAACGACCTACGGGGCCGGTGACGGCGTCACGACATTCAACTTGCCTAACGTGGCGGGCTTTGTGGTGAAGACGTGATTGTCCGCACGGCGCATGAAGGCGACATTGCGCAGATCGTGGCGGGCATTCAGGACTTCGTGACCACGACAAGCTACGCGAGCGAAGCGGTGGACGTGGACCATGTGCAAGCCACGCTGACGAACCTACTGGCCATGCAGGACGGCTTGGTGGCCGTTCTGGAAAACGACGCGGGCACGTTCTGCGGGGCCTTTGTGGGCCTCGCGCATGCGCACCTGTTCTCAGGGCGGCGCATGCTAGGCGAACTGTTTTTGTACACGACACGGGCCGCGCGCGGGCATGGGGCCAAGCTGCGCCGCTTTGCCGAAGACTGGGCGCGGGACAATGACTGCGTCGTCTTCACAGCGTCATATCCAGTGAGCGAAGGCCATCTGGACAAGGTTTACAAGCGGTGGGGCTTTGACCCCCACGAAGTCCATTATCGCAAGGAACTGTAGGCATGGGCATTGCAACCGCAATTATTGGCAGTGCGGTCTTGGGGGCCGGGGCAAGCATTGCCAGCGGCAAAAAGGCGGCAAAGGCGCAAGCGCGCGCCGCGCAGCAAGCGGCTGACGTTCAGCGCCAGCAATACGAACAGACGCGCGCCGACCTCGCCCCCTATCGCGACATGGGCGCACAGGCCATGCAGCCCTATGCCGGGGCCTTGGGCCTGATGGGACCGGAAGGCTATCAGAAAGCCTTGCAAGGCTACACGCAAAGCCCGTTCCTGGCACGCTTGGTTCAGGACACGACCAAAGCCGTTGACGCCTCGCGCGCGGCACGGGGTGGCCTGTTCTCGGGCGCGACGGCGCAAGAGATCGGCGATCGGACGGGCCAGCTTTATCTGGGCGACTACAACAACTACCTGTCGCGTCTGGGTGGCCTCACCGACATGGGCCAGAACGCGGCGGCGCAGACCGGCAACTTCGGGCAGAACGCAGCCGCTGGTCAGGCCAATGCTTTCACAGCCGCAGGCAATGCCCGCGCGCAGGGCTACATCAACACGGGCAACAGCATCAACAACGCGCTCAGTCAGGGCGCGCAGTTATATGGGGCTTACAGGGGCGGCTGGTTTGACAAGCCGCCGGGGCGCTAAAACATGGCACAACTCATGCAGCCTAACATCGTCGGCAACTTCCTGTCCGCCTACAGCAGCGGCCTCGAACGCCAGCAGCAGCAGCAGGACGCAGCCTACCAGCGCCAGCGGCAGGCGCGGGCGGATGAGATGGCGGAACAGAAGTACGCCTTTGATATGGATCAGGCGCAGTTCAATCAGGCAATGCAGAAGCAAGAGTTGATTGCCCGTGCCGCCTTTGCTTTGGATACGGAAGAGAAGTGGAATGCGGCAGTGCCGCAGCTGATGCAGCGGCTGGGAATTGAAGGCCCGCCCCCTCCATTTGCAAGGCGCGGCCAAATCATGGCTGAAGCGCAGTCGGTTGGTGACCAGCTTCAGCAACAAATGCGTGAGCGTGATGCTGCGCGTGCCGACAAGGTTGCTGCTGCCAACATTGCACAATCGTATGCGGCAATGCGCGCGTCGAACAGGGCGAACCAGCCACAAGCAGGGGCGCCTGTAAAATTGCCGCCAACTGCTATTCAAACACAAGACGGCAAGACGTTGCAGAACATTGGTACTGAAGCAGGCGCGGCCGGAAAGATTGCCGCCACGTTGAGGCAAGCCGAATCCGCAATCAAAGGAAACTACTCAGGCCCCTCATTTGGCCTGCAACGCAATATCGCCGGGGTGATGAGTCAGGTTCCTATAATCCCATCAATTTCGCGTGGTGTCGCGCAGGCGTTTGGCTACGACAAGTTAGGCGATGACCGCTACCAAGACACAATCAATGCGTATGATCGTATTGATCAGGCTGCAAAGATATCAGGCATTGAGGCGTTAAAGGGCATTGGCGGATCTGACACAGAACGCGAATTGTTAACAGCCATTCAGACTGGTGTGACGCCTGACTTGTTGCCAGAAGAAAATCAGCGCCGCATGCGCTCTCAGATTCGGGCCGCAGAAATTCTTGGCGACAAGGAAGAAATGGCCGCGCAGTATCTGCAAACCTACGGCACGCTTGCGCCTCAGTCGCTTCCGCAGGGAACGCCCTCCTTTCAGTCTGTATGGCGGAAGTATCAGCGACAGCAGTGGAACGCGCACCTAGAGAATGAGCGGCGCATTGAAGAAGAGCAAGCGCGGCGTAGACGCGAGGGCCAGAACCGACCGGCGCCAGCTGAAGCAAAGAAACCCATTATAACGCGGGTAAAGTGATGCCGACTTATCGCGTGACTATGCCTGACGGCAAAGAGTTCGAAATTACGTCTCCTGACGATAAGGAAATGTCAGAAGACGAAATCCTGTCGGCATTAGGTGCTGTCCAGCCTAAGAAGCCAAAAATCACCGCGCAGGAATACGACAATGCCTGGCTGGCCAACGTTTCCGGCTTGGGCACTGGCCTTGGTGATGAATTCCTTGCAGGCGTAGGCTCCGTCTTCCGTCCTGACTTGGGCGACTACAGCAAGCAGCTTGGCACGATCCGGGATTCGCAGCGCAAGCTGTCAGAATATGACCCAGCAGGCTCTATTGTTTCCAACGTCGTCGGTGGCATTCCAACTGCGTTTCTCGGCGGGCCTGCTACGGCTGCGGTGAGCAAGCTGTTCCCAACAGTTGGCAAGGTTGGAAACGCGGCCATAACGGGTGCTGGCTTTGGTGCCGTTTCCGGCTTCGGCTCTGGTGAGGGGGGCCTTGCAAACCGTGTGAGTTCTGCGGGTGTTGGTGCGGTGCTGGGCGGAAGCGCGGGTGCACTTCTTGAAGGCGTCGTCGCGCCGCTTGCGCAGACACTGTTATATTCAAAAGCTGCGCCCACCATGTTCAACCAGAACACCGGCAACCTCACGCCGCAAGGCATGAAGTTCGTGGCGGAATATGCCAAGCAGAACAAGCTGGACATCGACGAACTGACAACGGAATTGCAGCGGGAAATCGCCGCGCAGGCCAGCACGGCGGGAAAAACCCGCGCCATCAATCCGCAACAGGCCATTGCATTGGCTGAAGCACAGTCGCTTCCAGTTAGAGCGCCCATGACGCAAGGCCAGCTAACGCAAGACCCCATGCAGTATCTGTTTGAATCCGAAGCCGCCAAGGGCCGCTTTGGTGAGATGGCGCGCAATCCCATCCAGAGGGTGTACGACGCGCAGCAGGAAGTTTTGAATGCCAACGCTGCCGCTATCCGCAATCAGGTGGCAGGGCTGAAGCCGGGCGTTGACGCCGTGTCAGAGCCTGGTATGCGCGGCCAAGCTATTCAAAGCGCACTGGCGACGATGCGCGACACAGAGCAGGAAGCTGTCAGAGGGCTATATAGTGCCGCACGCAGCGGGGGTGACGCGGCGATTGACGGGCGGGCTTATCAGCAGGGCGTGCAGAAAGTATTGCTGGACGTTGCCGAAGACTTTGACCCGGACAGCGTGCCAAAGGTTACGGCGATCTTGCAGCGCCTGTCGGACAACGCGCAGACGAAGGGGTCTGCCGACACCCTCGTTTCCAGCGTGTTTCGGGCACGTCGCAACCTCACGTCGGTGCAAGGTGAATTCGGCACTGCGGACGGGGCGGCAGCCGGGCGGGCCAAGCAAGCGTTGGACAAGTACCTTATCGACACGATGGACGAAGCTGCCATGTCTGGCGACGTGACGGCGATTGACAGGTGGCGCGAAGCCATCAAGGCATTCAAGTCGTATGCCACGAAGTTTGAAGGCGACGACCTCATCCAGACGCTGACGGAACGAGGCAACACGGGCAGCACCTTGGCGGTGGACCCCGTGGACGCTGTCAACGTCATCTTTGGGCGTGACGCTGTTGGCTTCGTCGGGAAGGGCGGGCTAACGCGCGACTTGCTCAAGATGAAAGACTTGCTCGGCGATGATTCCGTTGCATGGAAGGCGTTGAAGGAAGAGGCATTTCTGCGCTTTCTGCGCAAGTCGGACGGGGCGATGCGGCCCACGGAGCAAGCCTTCTCTGGTGCCAACTTCTCAAAGGCATGGAATGATGCGCAGAAGAACAGCCCGCACATCCTGCGCGTTCTGTTCACCAAGGACGAACAGAACCTCATCAGCCAGTTTGCACGCTACGCGCAGCGGGTGACCATTGCCCCGACTGGTGGCGTCAACACGTCAAACACGACTGGTGCGGCCATGATGTTCTTGCAGAAATTGCTGGGTTCCAAGTTTGCTGGGCCGAAGCTGGAACAGTTTTTGCAGACCACGCCAATCCTCAAGGGGCTGGTGCAAATCCCGGATGCCTATCGGGCGGGTGCTGCGGCGCAGCCCGTTGTGCAGTCAACAGTCATTCCGTCCTCGGCCCGCATTCGTCCTGAATTGACGGCTGTGGCGGGACAGACCGCTGGCAACCGTCAGTAATCATCCGGCGGCACCATTCGTGCCACGACGGCAGTCAGGATCAAAGCCCCGGCCCCGGCGAAAGCCTCACGGCCCAAGCCAAACCAGATGATTGCAAAGCCCGCCCCGTAAATCAGGCGGACTTTTGTATCCCTATTCAACAGCTTCATGCGCTTCCTTAAGGTTCACACCGAATGGCACAACTCTTCTACCTCTCCGGCCAGCAACTGTCGGACGGCAATGGCGCGCCTTATCCAGCTGCGAAGGCATACTTTTATGTCACCGGCACGGTCACACCCCTAGCGACATATTCCGACGCAGGATTGACCGCCGTCAATGCTAACCCTGTTGTCGCAGACGCAAACGGGCGTTTTGGCGACATTTACCTTCAGTCGGCGCGCTACAAGGTGCTTTTGACCACATCTGCCGACGTGGCTATCGACACGCTCGACCCGGTTGACGGGGCGGTGCAGACAATCACGCAATCTACGGAACCAACTCCACGCTATCCATTTTTAAGGTGGCACGACACAAGCACGGTGCCAGCCCGCATGAAGCGGCGCGCGTCCGATAACGCCTCATGGATTGACGAAGGCCCGGTCGACAGCCTCATCTCGGCGGCGTCGGTGTCGGAAGTGCTTGTCGGCACAGAGACAGGCAAGTCCGTCACCCCTGACAACTTAGCGGGGCTGTGGCAGCGGGGTAGTGACATTGTTTCAAACACCACGCTATCGCTTCCGGCAACAGGCGGGGGCGTGTTCACCGTCACGGGCACGACAACGGTTGACGGCATGTCAACGGCGCAGGGCGGGCGGTGCGTGAAGCTGCGCTTTGCGGGGGCGCTGACGCTGACGCATAACGTCACCAGCTTCATTCTGCCGGGCGCGGCCAACATTACCACGTCGGCGGGCGATACGGCGGAATTTATCAATGACGCGGCGACGGATGCTTCAGGTTCGAATTGGCGGTGCTTCAATTACCAGTTTGCAAACGGCGCGCCCTTGCAGACATCGACGCCGAACAGCCAGTCGGCAACGTATACGGCAACCGACGCGGACAGGGGCAAGCTGGTCAGGTTCTCGGGCCTTGGTGCTGATGTCACGCTGAACCTTCCGGCGGCAGCGGGGCGGGCGGGGTTTGTGCTGTACGTGGTCAACGACGACACCAACGACACGGTTGGTTATGGCGTCATCGTTGATCCCAACGGCGCTGAAACCTTGGACGGCGTCACGACACGCAAGGGGTATGTCGGCACGCGCGTAACGTTGCTCTGCGACGGGACGGGCTGGCGCACCGTGTCAGGTTATTATCGGTACTTCTCCGGGGATCAAACGATCACCGTGAACACATCCATCACCCTGCCACACGGACTTGGTGTTCGCCCGCGTCGCATTTGGTGTGAAATGAAGTGCGCGACTGCGGAGCAAAATTATTCTGCAGGGGACATTCTCACCGTAGCCATTCAAGAAGGCAATGCGGCAGGACAAAACGGTGCATTCTGCACTCCAGATGCGACCAACCTGAACGCCAGATATTGCTTAAATGTCTGGTGGCTTACGAACAAAAACTCGCCTTCTGGAACCAATTTCCAAGCGACCGCCGCCAACTGGCGCGCGCGCTTTTACGCAGAGGACTGACATGCCCCTCCCCGCATCCAGCCTCGCGCACCTTGAAGGCGTCCACCCCGACCTGGTCGCTGTCGTTCACCTCGCTGTAAAGCTATCCCCGACACCCTTCATAATCACCGAAGGCGTTCGCACGCTGGCTCGCCAGCGCGAACTGTTCAACAAGGGTGCGAGCAAGACCATGAACTCGCGCCACCTGACCGGCCACGCCATCGATTTCGCCCCCGTGGTGGGGGGCAAGGTAACGTGGAAGTGGCCTGCGTTCCATCCCATCGCGGACGCCTTCAAGCAGGCAGCGAAGGAACTCAAGGTGCCCATCAACTGGGGCGGCGATTGGAAGACGTTTAAGGACGGCCCTCACATTGAACTGAACCGCAAGGCGTATGCCTAGGAACATCACCTATGACAGACCTGACGAAACTTCACCGCGACGTTGGTGAATTGGACGGAAAACTTGCCGCTCTGACAGCCCAAGTGGATCGCCTGTCAACACAGGTCGAAGTTTTAAACAAGGTGCTGCATCAGGGCAAGGGCGTGCAGTACGCGCTTCTCCTCATCCCCGGCACCATAGGAATCCTGACGGGCGTGGCGGGATATTTTGGCATCAAATTCACGATTGGACATTGAAAGGAACAATTCCATGAAACTGTACATTGACCTGATCGTCGGCGCGCTGAACCTCTTTCCTGGCATGAAGACGAAGATCGCTGCCGTTGCCGCTGTCATCTCGGCCCTCATCGTCGCTGTCAGCAGCGCCCTGTCGGCTTTTGGCGCTGGCTTTACGATCCCCTACCTGAACGAGATCAACGCGGTCCTGATCGCGCTGACCGCGGTGGGCGCGGCCAACCAGCCCAACAATCTGCCGAAGCCGTGATCATGACTTCCATTCGCTGGTCGCTGTTCGGCGTCTTGCTGGCCCTGCTGTTTATCTTGGGCTGGCAAGCCAATGGCTGGCGGACGAAAGCGGGGCAGGCGGAAGCCTACCGGATCGAACTGCGCAACGAATTGCAGCGGCGGGTGGCAGCGGATGCCAAGCGCCTTGCCATCCAGCGCGAGTTGGACGCCGCGCAGGCGCAAGTCATCGAACGTGTCAAAGTCGTCAAACAGACTGTCGTGAAATATGTGGAAGCAAAGCCTGAGTGCGATCTCAATGAGTTTGTTGCTAGCCGGTTGCTCAAGCTACGGCAGGGCAACGACGTGCCCGCAGCCCCCGACCAGCCTGCTGACGCCGGAAGGGCCGTTGGCGAAGCCCAGTGACGTTGCGGTCAGATTACAGCCGGACGTGCTGCAGCAGTATGTTGATGATGTTGCCAGATACGAAGCCCTGCGGCTGCGCCATGCGCAACTCAGCGGCTGGGTGATCGACTGCGGAAAGGACTAACCAATGCCCATGCCAATGATGCAGAACTATCTGCAACAGCTCTACGACCAGTACATGCGCCCTGCGCCAGCGCCCGCCCCGACGCCCATGACGGAAGAGGAACAGCGCGCCAAGGCGATGCAGAATTATCTGGTGCAGCTGTCGCGCAACAGCCCGCGCGGGCAGGAATTTGCAAAGCGCCAGGACGAACTGCGCGCCATGGTGCGGCAGGCGCAGACCACGCAAGATCCCATGCAGCGGCGCGCCATCGTGCAGGCCATGCAGAACAGCGGCATGTTCCCTTCGGAGTAGGCAATGGCTGACAACGTCCTGGCACAAATTCCCCGCCGCCGTTATCCGTCACAGGCGGAACAGATGGCGCAGGACGTGCGGAATTATCTGCAGCGCCTTCAGTCCGACTTCGTCGCGAGCGGTGAGCGGGCGGGCCAAGGCTTGGGGCAAGTCATTGAGGACGGCAACTATCTAGAAGGCGTGCCGCGTGTGGTGCTGGGTGGCTTGGGGGCCATCGGCGCGCCTGTGTCGGCGGCTGTCAGTCCCGTCCTTGGCCCGCTTCTTGCGCCCGTAGGCGAGGCGGTGGATACCTATGTCGGCCAGCCCATCGAGCGTGGGACGGGGTATCCGGCGGACATTACCAATGACATCTTTCTGTCAGCCGCGACGGCGGGGCTTGCCCCTGTGGCACGTCCTGCACTGCGGGGGGCGGGGAACTTTCTTGCTACAGCCGGGGATGCGGTGGAAGGGGCGGCGAACCGGGCGGGGTACACGTTCAGGCCAGACGAAGGAACTAGGTTCACTTTCGGTGGCCCGACCGCGTTGACGGCGGACAGGGCGGCATTAGCTCAATTTGATTCCCTCTTAGATCGTGGAAACACGTCGCATGAGAAAATGTGGGGGAAAACAGGCTGGGGGATTGCCCCGGACGGCCACCGTGTTTTTGAAATTGACGACAGTGCGTCACGAATAATTCCTGACATTGATCGCTTGCCGAAAGACGCGGTCCCGCTAGCAAGCGTATTTCAACACGATTTGCTTTTTGACGCTTACCCTCAATTGTCAAACGTTGCAGTCAAATTCGATCCGTCAATGAGCGGCGGGCAGATTTACAACAACGTAATGACAATCGGCACAAAAGGTGCTGACGCCAACAGTTTGCGGCGCACGATTATTCACGAAGTAAATCACGCTGTGCAGTCCATTGAGGGGTTTGATCCTGGCACAAATCCGCTAATGGTTGGTCACGCAAATTATTACGACAGCATAGGCGAAACTGCGTCACGCAACGCGGAAGCGCGAGCCGACCTGTCGGCAGCGCAGCGGCGCAAATCATACCCGGATGAAACGGCTGACACTCCACGAAGCCAACAACTTCTTTTGCAACAAATTCAGAACATCATGGAACGCGGTGGCGGCAAAGGCGGTGCCCAAATTAGGCAATCTATTGGCGACGGTAAGTTCTACCTAGTGGGGCGTAATGGGGAATGGGGCACGCAAGGTTATGCCACCTATAATGAAGCTGCGCAGGCGGCGCAGGCTGCATTCTCAAACGCAGGGCCAGTCAAGCTGGCAAATACCCCAAAAACCTTGTCTCATTCTGAGCTTATTGCGCGCGGGGCTGATGGTTATCTGTCAAGCGCGCGCGAAATGCAAATTCCAGTTGCAAAGGTTGTTGGCCGCGAGCCAACACCCGCCGCCGCAGAGGGTATGCCTTATGTGAAAGGACGCCCAATAACGCAGCCCATCGAGGTCGAATACAATCCTGCGGATGACACGTACACGCTTTACGCCGGGAACCATCGCATAACGCAGGCGGAGTTAAATGGAGACGAGCTAATTCCCGCCTTTGTTCAAGGAAGCGGCGGCAATTTCGGCGCAGGGCCAGTCAAGCTGGCGGATGATGTTGCAGAGGGTGGGCAAGGTGGTAGTGTTGGGGGCATGGGCGATAGCACCTACAGCGCAAAAGTCAGCCGTTTAACGCAGGCGGATACCAAAAGGCTGTCGGCAATAGATCAGAGAATTTCCGAACTGGCACCAGCTGGTCAAGCCTACGCAAAGCCGTACCAGCAAGCACTGGATGCGCACATGGCAGCGAGGCCTGCGGGGATGCCGCGCAGTGCTTGGGCAGATAGCTTTGAGGTGCCAGATGAATTGGCACGTCTAAAGCCAGCGCACGACGAATTGTTGCAGCTAAAGTCAGAGCGAAAGGCTCTGGAAGGCCGCATGGCAAAGCGCGACACGCTGGCTCCTGTTCGCGAAGCGGCTGAACTTTATGCCGACAAGGTTGCCAACATGCACAAGAATTCAAACCTTGAATTTCAGGCGATGACTGTCGCGGAGTACAACGCTGCACCCGCCGTGAAAGTCTACAAGTCACCAAATCATAACGGCAGGCAATCCAGCGAATACAAAGTCATCATGGTCAATGGCAGGCCAGCCTATGCCCGCAAATCCAACCACTGGGGCAAGTTTTACACGAACATCAAAGACCCAGAGCAAGCCGCCGCTCAGCTTGGCATTTCTTTGGAAGAAGCCACAAGGCTTGCTGCGAACGATCCATTTGGGCGCATCGGAACAAAATCGCACGAATGGCGTTTGCAGGGCGGCAAAGAGGGCGCAAACAATAGCCAAGCGGGCTATGTGTTCTTGGACGAATAAGGTGCGCATAAACGAATAGGGCGCAGCCTGCAATCCGCAAGTGCGCCCTATCTATGCACTGCAACGAAGGCCGAAGCAATCGCGCGGCATGTTCTAGCAGAGTGCTGTGACCCTATCGACATACAATGTGGCCGTCAATCAAAACCCCGATAAGTAAATTTAGGCGCTATTGGGTGTCTTTTTGGCGCAAATGCCCCGAACGGGAAAGACCCAGTCAAAACCCAATCAAAACCACGCCAGCACATGCTCGACCATGACCACCGTGCTGCCGAAGATGCTGACAGACACGGCGGCAAAGAAACAGATCCCGATGCAAGTGATCAGCCCTGAGTTCAGCTTGTCATCAAAGCGTTCCTGGCGTGTGCGCGCCCACCCGTGGCGAGGCCTTTTGATGTAGCGACTGGCCATGTCACAGCGTCCCGTAGTGCAGGACAACGCAGAACAGCACGACGAGCGCTGTTGCGGCATCAATGACAAAACAGGTGAATAAATACATGCCGCGTGCTACGCGGCGAACAGCCTGACGCATGAGATATGACCTCTGTGTGGGTTAGGGCCTGTATCGGGGTTGCCGCCCCGAGCAGGCCCGCTGTGTTTCAGCGGTTGGACATTACCACGCCAATCCTTGTCATATCCTTGACGGCGGGAACTATCTGTTTTGTGGTAAATTTGGCTGAAAGGCTGGTGGGCGCTGCTGGGATTGAACCAGCGACCCCTACCGTGTGAAGTTACCGGATAGCTAGCATTTCAGCCATTTTCCGTCTGTTTTGCTGCCAGCAGTTTATGTTCTGTTGCGTTCCTGTTTGCCCTGCGTTCAGGGGGCCTGTCAATCCGTGACAGCGCACCCTATCCTTTTTCCAGCGCCTTAGCCGCGCCTTGCAGATAGGTGGGGCTGTAGCGCGCATAAACGCGGAACGTCACGGACGGGCTGCTGTGCCCCAGGAACTGCGCGACAGCTTCCATCGGCACCCCGGCCTCGACCATGGCACAGGCCGCGCTGTGACGCAGCACATGCGGGCTGACATCATCCAACCCCGCCCGCCCCGCCGCCGCCGCAAAGGCGCGCTTGACGCTTTGGACGGGCTTCCCGGCATATTCCACCACGAAGGCCGTCAGGGCCGCTGTCCGCGCTTCCTGAAGGGCATTTAGCAACGTGTCATTGATCGGCACCGTCACCCGGCGCTTTTGCCGTCCTGCGGCCTTGTAGGCAATCTTCCGGCCCGTTAAATCCACGTCGGCCCATTTCAGTTCTAGGATCGCGCTGGCCCTTGCCGCCGTATGCCAGGCCAGCATCGCGAACAGCCAGACATGGTGCGCCTTGCACTCGCGCAGCAGCTGGTCGAATTCCGCCCGTGTCAGCCGCCTGTCGCGTGGCGGGGGTGCGCCTGGCAGGGCAATGTGGGGGGCTTTGCCGATCAGCCGCTGGCGCTCGCAGTGGCGCAGGGCCGCGCGCAGGATGCCCAGTTCCTTCCGCACCGTGCCGGGGGCGGCTTGCCGGCCAGCGACATACCGATCCACCATGTCCTGACTAATGGCGTCCGCCGGGGCCTCGCCCATGGCGTAGACAATGTGCCGGGCTTGCAAGGCCATGATGTCCTTGCCGATGGCCTTGGACGCGGCAAGGTAGCGTTCCACGGCCCCTTCCACCGTCAGCCTTCCTGCTTTTCCCCGTTCGATGGCTCGCGCGATGTCGCCAGCCTCAGCGTGCGCTGCCGCCACGTTTCTTGAACGCAGCGTTCGTCGGTGTCGGACGGCCCCGTCGTACCACTCAAGGACAAACCCGCCCCGGTATTTGGCGACCCGCTGCCGCTGCATTCGTACCGCTCCACCTCTTCGGCCTGGATGCGGATCAAGGCACCGACGCGAAAGGATTGCAAGGCCCCTGAACGGATCATGCGGCGGACCACGTCGGGGTGGCAGTCCCAGCGGGCGGACAGGGTCTTGATGCTGTAGGGGGCCTTCATTGCGCTGCCTCGGGTTCTGCCGTCTCGCATGCCCAAACGTCCTCTTGGCGCTGGATGTTCTGCGGCCAGCCTGACGCCTCGGTAAACGACTTTTCCTCAAATAGGACGTGGTTCGTGGGCTGCGCCGCAAAGCGCCCGTTGTTCATTTTCAAAAACATAAACTCTTTGCTCTGCCCCGGCTCGGCGGTGTACCCGTCGCCGATCGGCAAAGCCGTAAACAGATAGTCGCCGCGCTCTATGCCCCCGCCGCATTTAGCCAACCCTTCAAGCCCGTGCAGAAACGTGTATTCGTGCAGGCTGAATTGCCAGCCGTAGCAGTCCCACGTCTGGGCCTGTTTCACCGTCCAAGGCGCGGGGTTGTTCCCGTGAGCCAAGGCGTGCAGGGGAAGATCGCGCACGACGGCGCCGCA
>Ga0172376_10006481_pt1 | contig 12721 bp, 8 predicted proteins | sample Lak35m_FD_121114 | JGI IMG/M metagenome (GOLD analysis project Ga0172376, IMG submission 121114) | Freshwater microbial communities from Kabuno Bay, South-Kivu, Congo - kab_092012_35m | ecosystem: Environmental > Aquatic > Freshwater > Lake | place: Democratic Republic of the Congo: South-Kivu...
CGGCTGGCAGGCCTCCCGGGTGGCTGGATCCGCGCCACGCGCGGCACGCACCTCGTCGTGCCGCGCGAGCGCCTGGCCACCGACGGAGCCGTGATCTTCGCCTCGCCGGTCGACGGCCGCGTGATGTTCCTGATTCCCTGGCCGCGCCACACGGTGATCGGCACGACCGATCTCGACGCGAGCGTCGACGGTCCGGTGCGCGCGACGCGGGCCGAGGTCGACTACCTGCTCGCCTCGGCCAACGGGCTCGTGCCGTCGGCCGAGCTCGGCCCCGACGACGTGCTCTCGACCTGGGCCGGCCTGCGGCCCCTGCTGGCCTCGGCGGCCGATCGACCCTCGGCCGTCTCGCGCGAGGAGCGCAGCGAGCGCGAGGGCGCGCTGTACACGATCGCGGGCGGCAAGCTGACGGCTTACCGCGCCATGGCCGAGGAGCTCGGTGCGCGCCTCGCGCGCGATCTCGAGCGTGGCGATGGCGCGCACCGCTCGCCTACGCGCAGCATCGCCCTCGTCGGCGCGCACGCGCGTCCGGTCGCGCGGCCCGCGTGGTCCGCGCTCGATGCACGGGGCGCGCTCGTGCACTGCGCTCCGCTGGCCGCCGCCTGGGAGCGTCGCTACGCGGCCCACGCGCCGGCCGTGGCCGAGTTCTGCCAGCGCGTCGAGTCCGGACGCAGCGCGCTCGACGAAGAGACGTTGCTCGGCGAGGTGGACTGGGCCGTGCGCCACGAGGACTGCCTGTCGGCGCGCGACTTCTTCCTGCGCCGCACCGATCTCGGCTACACGCAGCGCGCGCTGGACGAGGTCCTCCTCCAGGCCGTGCTCGAGCGCCTCGCGCGCGCGCTCGGCTGGTCGCGTGAGCGCCTGGAAGCGGACCGCCGCGCCCTGCACGCGGCCCTCGCCGGTCTGCACGCCTGGCGGGAAACGGATTCCCGACCGGCGGTGGTGCGGCGCGCGGAGTAGCGCTCCGTAGCGTGTTTGCGCCGCGTCCGGCGGCGGAAGGGCTCCGGTCGTGGGAATGATGGACCGATAGGGAGTACGTTGTCCCCCCTGCGAGGCCGTCCGGCCCGCCCCAGAGACCCATGATGCTCTTCGCGCTCGCCGCGTTCGCTGCTGCCTTCGCCCTCTTCTGTCTCGGTCGCACCTGGCTCGGCTGGGTCGTACCGGGTGCGCTGCTCTTCTTCGGCTGGTGGCGCTCCGGCCCGTCGCAGGAGTTCGTCTTCCTGTTCGGCGCGGGCCTGTTCGCGCTGCTGGCGCTCGTCACGGGCGTGCCGAGCATCCGGCGCGAGCTCCTGACGAGGCACATCCTGCCGCTCATCGCGCCGATCCTGCCGCGCATGAGCGACACGGAGAAGGTCGCGATCGAGGCCGGCACCGTCGGCTGGGAGTCCGAGTTCTTCACCGGCAAACCGAACTGGAAGCGCCTGCTCTCGTTCCAGCCGAAGGAGCTCACCAAGGCCGAGCAGGCCTTCCTCGACGGACCGTGCGAGAAGGTCTGTGGGATGGTGACCGACTGGGAAGCGAACCAGACCGGCGACCTCCCGAAGGAAGTCTGGGAGTTCGTCAAGCGCAACGGCTTCATGGGCATGATCATCCCCGAGGAGTTCGGCGGCCTCGGCTTCTCGGCCGCGGCCCACTCGGAGGTCGTGCGCAAGCTCTCCAGCCGCTCGGTCGCACTGGCCGTCACGGTGATGGTGCCGAACTCGCTCGGCCCGGCCGAGCTCCTCTTGCACTACGGCACCGACGAGCAGAAGAAGAACTATCTGCCGAAGCTCGCCAAGGGCGAGGAGATCCCCTGCTTCGCGCTGACCGAGCCGCATGCGGGCTCGGACGCGGGCTCGATGCGCTCGAAGGGCGTCGTGTGCGAGGGCACCTTCAACGGCAAGAAGGTGCTCGGCATGCGCCTCGACTGGGACAAGCGCTACATCACGCTGGCGCCGGTCGCCACCGTGATCGGCCTCGCATTCCGCCTGTACGACCCGGACAAGCTGCTGGGTGACAAGGAAGACCTCGGCATCACCTGTGCACTGATCCCGGCCAACCTGCCGGGCATCGACATCGGCGAGCGCCACGATCCGCTCGGGGTCGCCTTCATGAACGGTCCGACGCGCGGCAAGAGCGTGTTCGTGCCGCTCGACTTCATCATCGGCGGCAAGGAGCTGGCCGGCCGCGGCTGGCTGATGCTCATGCAATCGCTCGCCGCCGGACGCGGCATCTCGCTGCCCTCGATGTCGTCGGGCGCGGCGATGCTCGCCACGCGCACGGTCGGCGCCTACGCCAGCGTGCGCCAGCAGTTCGGCCTCGAGATCGGGCGCTTCGAGGGCATCGAGGAGCGCCTGGCGCGCATCGCCGGCCTGACCTACCTGATGGACGCGACGCGCCGCTTCACGGCCGGCGCGGTCGACGCGGGCGAGAAGCCCTCGGTCGCCTCGGCCATCGCGAAGTGCTACCTGACCGAGGGCATGCGCACCGTCACCAACGACGCGATGGACGTCGTGGGCGGCTCGGGCATCTGCCTCGGCCCGCGCAACATCATCGGCGGCGGCTACGCTGCCCTGCCGATCGGCATCACGGTCGAGGGTGCGAACATCCTGACGCGCTCGATGATCATCTTCGGACAGGGCGCGATCCGCTGCCACCCGTTCGTGCAGGACGAGATGCGCGGAGCGTTCGAGAAGGACGTGGTGCGCTTCGACCGCGCCTTCTTCGGGCACGTCGGCTTCGTGTTCACCAACGTGGCCCGCACTTTCTGGCTCGGCCTCACCGGTGGCGCCTTCGCGAGCGCCCCGACCTCCGGCCCCGCGACCGCCTACTACCGCCGCTCGACGCGCCTCTCGTCGGCCTTCGCGCTGGCCGCGGACGTCGCCATGGGCACGCTGGGCGGTGCGCTGAAGCGCAAGGAGATGCTCACCGGTCGCCTGGCCGACATCCACGGCTGGCTCTACCTGTCGTCGGCGGCGCTCAAGCGCTTCCACGACGAAGGCTCGAAGGAACGCGACTTCCCGGCCCTGCGCTGGGCCTGCGAGTACGCGCACCACGAGGCGCAGGAGGCCTACCACGCCTTCCTGCAGAACCTGCCGCTGCGCCCGGCCGCCTGGGCCTTGCGCTTCCTCGCCTTCCCCTTCGGCCGCTCGTTCGCAAAGCCTTCCGATCGTCTGACCCACCGCGTCGCGAAGAGCCTGCTGGAGGGCGAAGGCGCGCGCGAGCACTTCACGCGCGGCATGTACCTGCCGGCACGCGACGAGATGGGCCTCGGCCTGCTGGAAACCGCGCTCGACAAGGCCATCAAGGCCCAGGGCGTGCACAAGAAGATCCAGGCCGCGCTCAAGGACAAGAAGCTCGAGAAGAAGCCGACCGAGAGCTTGCTCGAGCGCGCGGTCGCGGCCTCCGTGATCGACGCCAGCGAGAAGGGCCAGGTCGAGGAGGCCGAGCGCGCGCGCGCCCAGGCCATCGCGGTCGACTCCTTTCCCCGCCGCCAGATGGCGGCGAAGAACGCCGGCTGACCGCTGCTGGGCGGCGGCGGAGGGTCAGGGGTTGTGAAGAAATCCCCCGGCAGCCGAGGACCAGCAGGATGCGTCGTGGCTAGGCACGCCGACGACGCGTATCCGCTGCGATACTCGGAGAAGGCGTAACAACGCCACGACGCATCCTGCTGAGCTCGGAGGCGGCGGGGGATCTCTTCACGATCCCTCAGTCTCCGCCGCCGTAGCCCAGCGATTCGAGCTGCTCCAGGTACTCCTCCAGGCGCGCGGGCGAGAGGTCCTGCACCTCGCCCGGGCGCAGCTCGCGCGCGAGCACTTCCAGGGCCGAGAGCCGGGCCTCGAGCTCGTTCGCCAGCGAGCGGGCGAGCTCCGGTTCGCGCGCGGCGAGGTCGTCGCGCTCGAGCGGATCGACCGTCCAGTCGTAGAGCTCGACCGGTCGCGCGGCCTGCGGATGGCGGTCGAGGATCACCTTGTGGCGCGCGGTGCGCAGGGCGAACTTGTCGCTGCCGTAGAGCGTGCCCTCCGCGAGCGCGCTGCGCGGCTCGCTGTCCCGCCCGTCCGCGACCGCGAGCAGCGAGGCGCCCTCGTGACGCTCGCCCGGGGCGACCCCGAAGAGCTCGCACAGCGTCGGCGCGAGATCGAGCGTGCGCACCTGCACCGGCACGACGCGCGCGGCCGCCTGCGCGCCCGGCGGCGGCGCGATGACGAGCGGCACGCGCACGAGCTCGTCGTAGAGGCTGTGGCCGTGCTCGAAGGCGCCGTGCTCCCAGAACTCCTCGCCGTGGTCGGCGGTCAGGATGACCGTCGTGCGCGCCAGGTCGCCGCGCTCCTCCAGCGCCGCGAGGAAGCGCCCGAGCTCGTGGTCGACGTAGGCCACCTCGGCCTCGTAGGCCGCGCGCACGCGGCGCACGTGCTCCACGGAGACCCCCGGCTCCTGCTCGCCGGGCGGCACGCGACTGCAGTCGGGAAACGCGAGCGGGCGGCGCGGATCGGCGAGGCCCTCGGTGTAGCGCGCGGCGAACTCGCCGGGCGGGTCGTAGTCGAGGTGTGCGTCGAACAGGTGCACGAGGCAGAAGGTCGGCCGCCCGTCGTCGCGCTCGAGCTCGGCCAGGGCCGCGCCGAAGGTCTCCCCCGCGCGGCGGATGTCCTGGTTGTAGGCGTGACGGTGGCTCTCGTGCTCGAAGCCGCGCGTCAGGCCGAGCAGCGGGTTCACGAAGGCCGCGTTCGTGAAGGCCAGCGTGCGCACGCCGGCCGCGTCCAGCCGCTCGGCCACCGTCTCGACATCGGGGCTGATCGGAGTCAGGCGCGTGCGCTTGCCGCGCGCCTGGTGCACGCTGGGCGAGACGCCGGTCAGGATCGAGGCCGCCGCCGGCAGCGTCCAGCCCGACGAGCTGATGGCCTGCTCGAAGCGCGTGCCACGCGCCGCCAGCGCATCCATCGCGGGCGTCGGATGCTCGCCGCCGTAGCAGGCGAGCGAGTCACGCCGCAGCGTGTCCACCAGCACCAGCACGACGATCGGAGCGTCGCTCGCCGGGCGCCCGCAGCCGGAGAGCGCAGCCAGGACGATCAGCAAGCACGCGCAGGCACGCGGGAGTCTCACCCGCGCGAGTATAGACCGCGCGCCGCCCGGCGCTCAGCCCCCGCCGGCCGCGAGGCGCCGCGCGACCAGCGCGGCCACCTGTGCGTCACTCGATTCGGCGCTGGCCTCCTGCCAGGCCGCGCGCGCCTCGGCGCGCCGCCCGCGGCGCAGCTCGGCATCGCCCCGCTCGAGCAAGAGGACCGCACGCGCCGTGTGGAATTCCTCGAGGCGCGGCTCGGGCACGACCAGCGCGAGCCCGGCCGCGCAGGCCGCGAGTGCCGTGACGAGGTCGCCGCGCTCGCGCCAGAAGGCCGCCGTGCGGGCGTAACCCATGGCCACATCCGCACGCACGCTGCGCTCGCGTAGGTCGTGCGGCGCGTGCTCCGGTGTGAACTCGGGCGTCGGTGGCACGAGCGCGGAGACGGCCTCGCCTTCCTCCAGGAGGCGCATCACGACTCCGCTGGGCACGTCGAGGAAACCCGGCAAGCGCAGCGGCTCGGGGCTGGCGTGGTAGAGCGCGAAGCGCTCGGCGTTCGCGCGCGCGACGGCCGCGACACCCGCGCCCGCCTCCGGCAGGGCGAGCTCCGGATGGCGGGCGACGAGCTGCCGGCGGTACCAGGGCTGCGGCAGCAGACCGGCCGCGATCAGCACGACGTCGGGACGCTGGCCCTCGACCACCTGCAGGTAGGCGCCGATCAGCGCGGCGTTGTCACCGAAGGTGAAGAGGAGCGCAGGTCCCTCGGGCACGGCGAGGAGCGCGCGACCGTAGTCGGGAAAGAGCCGATTCGCGCTCTTGTCGAGCGCGCGCGCGCGCACCACGACGAGCGGCAGGAGCGCGCCGAGGAGCCCCAGGCCGGCGCCGAGGGCCAGCGCACGCGAGCGGCGCGCCAGCAGCGCCAGAACGACTCCGAGCGCGAGCGCCGCCAGCAGTGCGAGGACGACGTAGGCCGGCAGGAACAGGAAGCGCAGCTCGGAGATCGGCCCCGGTTCGAGCGCGAAGTTCGCGTTGGCGAGGATGCCGGCGTAGTTCACCAGCACGACGAGGAGCCCGGCCGCGAGCGCCGGCCGGAGCTCGCGCCGCAGCGCGCAGCAGACGCAGCCCGCCGCGCTCGCCACGAGCACGACTGCGGGCCACTGTCGCGTCGCGAGCTCGAGCACCGCGCCGAGCTGCCCGAAGAAGAGCTCCAGCGGCCGCGCGATGTGCTTGCCCGTCGGCATGTCCGCCAGGACGAGCGCGCGCCAGAAGCGTCCGAGCGTCTCCGGATCGCCGTAGTCGATGGCCGGGTCGGCCAGCGAGCGCAGCGGCAGGTACAGGAAGGTCGCGAGGCCTAGCGCGAAGCCACCCGCGACGCGCGCCATTCCGCGCGGGCCGAGCTCGCTCCGCGCGCCGAGGGTCGCGGCCACGACGAGCAGCAGGGTCGGCCCGCCGACGTCGTAGTGCACGCCGAAGGAGAGCCCGCACAGGAGCGCCGCCCGCTCGAGGCGCCGCGCAGCCGAGCTCGCGCAGACGAGGAGCAGGGTCCCGACCAGGAGCGCCGTGCTCAGGCTGTAGACCTCGGCCGAGAGCGACTGGTTCCAGAGCTCGAAGCCGCAGGCCAGGAGGAGCGCGCCCGCGCCGCTCGCGAGTAAGGCCACGCTGGCGGGCATCCCGGGCAAGGCCCGGCGCAGGAGCCGCAGCACGAGGAGCGCGGCCAGGGCCGCGGTCAGCGCGCCGAACGCCGCGCTGAGCAGCGCCAGGGCGCGCGCGGCCGAGGCGTCGCCCACCACGCTCGCCAGGCCCCAGGCGAGCGTCATGTAGGTCGCGTAGCCCGGCTGGTGCGGCACGCCGCCGACGCAGGCCGCGGCGGTGTACTCCGCGCCGTCGCCCTCGATCACGACCCCGGGCGCCGCCGTGCGCACGTAGAGCGCGAGCACGAGCACGAAGACCAGCGCGGCGAGGCGCCGCTCGCCACGCACCGGCCATTGGCTCGCGCTCGATTCGGCGATGGTCACGCGCGGAAGAGCCTACTCGGCCCGCGCGCGCGCGTCACCGGACCAGGTCGAGCTGCAGCGCTCGGCCCGCGTGGCGTGCCTCGAGCTCGAGCAGGGCCCGCTTGCGCTCGAGCCCGCCGGCGAAGCCCGTCAGCGAACCGTCGGCGCCGATCACGCGGTGGCAGGGCACCAGGATCGGGATCGGATTGGTGGCGTTGGCGCGGCCGACCGCACGCACCGCGCGCGGCGATTCGATGCGGCGCGCGAGCTCCGCATACCCGAGCGTCTCGCCGTAGGGGATGCGCACGAGCTCGCGCCAGACGCGCTGCTGGAAGGGCGTGCCCGGGGCCGCGAGCGGGAGCTCGAAGGCGCGCAGCGTACCCGCAAAGTACGCGCGCAGCGCCTCGGCCAGGGCCGCGAGGCGCGCGGGCTCGACGCGCGTGCCGGGGAGGCGCGCGATGCGCCCGTCGCGCTCGAAATCGAGCGCGACGACGGCGCCGGCCGCATCGACTGCGCCCACGAAGGTCCCGAGCGGGGTCTCGATATCGGCCGTGAACAGGTTCATCCGAGCGATTTCCAGAGGTGGTAGGTGGCGAGGCTCCGGTGCGGAGCGAAGGGTTCCATCAGGGTCGCCGCGGCGCGCGCGTCGGGACGCTCCGCCAGGCCGGCGAAGCGCCGCAGGGCCTCGTGCAGCGCCACGTCGCCGATCGGCGCGCAGTCCTCGAAGCCGAAGGCGCGCAGGCAGAGGTACTGCACCGACCACGGCCCGAGGCCGCGCACGCGGCCGAGGCGCTCGACCACCTGCGGCACCGGCTCGCCGCGCAACCCTTCGAGCTCGAGCTCGCCCGCCTCGATCGCACGGGCCGCGTCGATGAGGTACTCGGCCTTGCGCCGCGAAAACTGGCGGCGCGTGAGATCGGCGTGGTCGAGGCGCGCCACGGCCGCGGGGGCAGGATGGGCCACGAAGCCGTCCCCCACCGGCGTTCCGGCGAGCTCGATCAGCGCCGCGCGACAGGTGGCCGCGAAGGCCACGTTCACCTGGGCGCCCACGACGACCCACACCAGGCCCTCGAACAGCTCGGTGGCGAGCGGGATGCGCAGGCCCTCGCGTCCGCGCACCAGCGCCGCGGTCGCGCGCGCGCGGCGCATGCGGCGCACGAAGGCCTCGCCCTCGCTCGCCAGGCCGAGCCAGCGCACGCAGCGCACGTGCACGGCGCGCAGCAGCGCGGCGGAAGTGCGCCGGGAGAGCACCCGGACGCGGGCGCGCTCGCCCTCGAGCTCGAGCTCGACGCGCAGCGGCTCGCCCTCGAGCACGAGCGCCTTCGCGAGCGTGCTGCCGCGCACGCGCTCGGTACGCCCCTCGGCGTCGCGCCCGAAGAAGCCCGCCAGCTCGTCGTGTCGGAATCCGGAGGGCAGCACGAGCTCGAAGCCGGGGCGGCGGCCGAGCTCACGGTAGGCCGCCGGAGTCAGCCCGTTCAGCCGGCGGAAGTTCTCGTGGAAGGCCGAGGCGCTCTCGAAACCCGCGGCGGCGGCCGCGTCGAGCACGCTGGCGCGTTCCTCCGCCAGGGCGCGCATGGCGCGCTCGACGCGCGCGCACACCAGGAACTCGGCCGGCGTCAGGTGGAACTGGTGGCGGAAAAGTGCGTTCAGCTTGGTCGCGCCGAGCCCGGCGCGGGCGGCCAGGGCGCGCGCATCGGCGCACGCGGCGGGCTCGGCCCGCAGCCCGGCCGCAAGCCGGCGTGCGAGCTCGCGTTCGCCGTCGAAGCCCCGGTGGAAGTCGTCCGGCCGACAGCGCCGACACGGGCGCAGACCTGCGGCGCGCGCCTCGCGATCCTGCGCGAAGAAGCGCACGTTCTCGGGGCGCGGAGCGCGCGCCCGGCAGGTCGGCAGGCAGTAGATGCCGGTCGTGAGCACGCCCACCAGGAACGCTCCGCGGTCGAGCGGATCCTTGGCGCGGAAGCGCGCCAGGAGCTCGTCACGCGGCGGCAAGAGGGCGGTCGTCACGCGTGCATTGGACTCGATCGTCGCGAAGCCCGCCTCCGGATTCCTGCGCGGCAATCCGCTTCCGCCGTCGGCCCTGGAAAGGCGTGGAACCGGCCCCCCTCGACTCTATTATCGCCGCGATGTCCCCGCGCCGTCCGCTCCTCGCGCTCCTCGTGCTCGCCGCCGCCTGCGGCCCGCGCACGGCCCCGGCGGCGCGGGACGGGGCGCCGAACGTCCTCCTGATCACGATCGACACGCTGCGCGCCGACCGCCTGGGCCTGTACGGCTATCCGCGTCCGACCTCGCCCGAGCTCGACCGCTTCGCCGCGGGCGCGGTGGTGTTCGAGGAGGCTCAGGCCAGCGCGCCCTGGACGCTGCCCTCGCTGGCCTCGCTGCTGACGGGCGAGGATCCGGCCACGCACGCCTGCCGCAGCTTCGGCTCGGTGCTCGACGACTCGTTCGAGACGCTGCCCGAGCGTCTGCTCGCCGCCGGCTACGACACGGCCTGCGTCACGAGCCACCTCTTCACGACGACGCGTCACGGATTGCAGCAGGGCTTCGTGCACACGGATGACTCCTTCGCCTATCCCGAGGTCGAGCCAGCGCGCAACATCACCTCGCAGGTGATCTCCGACAAGGCGATCCGCTTCCTCGAGCAGAAGCGCGCCGCGGCCGACGGCCGGCCGTGGCTCCTGTGGCTGCACTACTTCGACCCGCACGAGGAGTACATGCCGCACGAGGACCTGGCCGCGCTCTTCACGAGCGAGGGCGAGCCCACGCCGGCGACCGTCTTCGGCGACCGCTACGACGCCGAGGTGCGCTACACCGACCACCACGTCGGACGCGTGCTGGCCAGCCTCTCCGAAGCGGGTCAGGCCGACGACACGATCGTGGTCGTGCTCTCGGACCACGGCGAGGAGCTCTACGAGCGTGGCGCGCTCGGGCACGGCCACTCGATGCACCGCGAGCTCCTGCACGTGCCCTTCCTGCTGCGCGCGCCGGGTCTCGCGCCGCGCCGCATCGCGACGGTCGTACGCCAGACGGATGTGCCCGCGACCGTGCTCGAGCTCGCCGGCCTCCCCGCACCCGCCTCCTCGGGCCGCAGCCTGGTCCCGCTGCTGCGTGGCGAGACGCTGCCCGAGGCTCCGGCGCTGGCCGAGCTCGCGCGCGGCGCGCGCCCGCTCGACGCCCTGCGCTCGGGCACGCTGAAGCTGATCGTGGCGCCGGATTCCGGCGAGCTGCAGCTCTACGACCTGGCACGCGACCCGCTCGAGACGAGCAACGTGGCCGGCGAGCGTCCGGCCGACGTCGCGCGCCTGCGCGGCGAGCTCGAGCAGCTCAAGGTGCTCGGCGCGCAGCGCGGCGCGCGCTTCGGCAGCACGGCCTCGCTGGCCTTCACGCCCGGCCTCGAGGCCGACCTCGAGGCCCTGGGCTACGTCGGCGACGAGGATGAGGACGAGGAGGAGGCGCGTTGAGGGCCGCACTGCTCGTCTGCGCGGGCGCACTGGTCGGCTGCGGCGACGGCCTCGAGCGGCGCGTCGTGTCGTACGCGAGCGGTCAGCCCTGGTCGGAGGTCCACCTGCGCGCGGGCGTGCCGGGCGGCTCGTGGAGGACCTGGTACGAGAGCGGACAGGCGAAATCCGAGGGCGAGTACGCGGACGGGCGGCGCCACGGAGCGTGGACGACCTGGTGGGAGAACGGCCAGCTGCAATCGCAGGGCAACTTCGTCGAGGGTCGCCCGGACGGCGAATGGCGCTACTGGTTCGCCAGTGGCACGCCCGCCAGTCAGGGCACCTTCGCGCACGGCATCCTCGAGGGGGAGTGGAGCGATTTCTACGGCGACGGTGTGCTGCGCTCACGCATCACCATGCACGGTGGCCTGCAGGACAACGTGGCGCGCCTCTACTGGCCGAACGGCAAGCTCAAGCACGAGTGGACCTACCGCTCGGGCATCCTCGACGGCCCTTACCGCGACTTCCACGAGAACGGCACCGAGGCCCTGGTCGGCGAGTACGTGGCGGGCAAGCAGACGGGCACCTGGCTCGTGCTTGCTCCGGACGGAGCCGTGAATCCCGAGTACTCGGGCGTCTACGAGGATGGCGTGCGCGTGAAACCCTGGGAGCCGCGCTGAAGACCCCGATGCAGATCCTGTTCCTCGCGCAGCGCGTCCCCTATCCGCCGAATCGAGGCGACAAGATCACGACCTGGCGTCTGGTCGAGCGCCTGAAGCGACAGCACCGCGTGAGAATCGTCGCCTTCGCCCATGACGAGAGCGACCACAAGGCCGCCGAGACCCTGCGCGGAATAGGTTTCGAGGTCGCGACCTTCGAGCCGACGCCGCGCTGGAAGGCCGCGCCGACCCTGCTCGGCTCGCGCCCGCTGACGCTCTCGGTCTATGGCTCGCGCGCGCTGCAGGCCGAGGTCGACCGGCACATCGGCGCCTGCGACCTCGCCTACGCCTACTCGTCGTCGATGGGCGCCTTCTTCCTGCCGCACGAGCTGCCGCGCGTGATGCACTTCGCCGAGCTCGACTCGGACAAGTGGCGCCAGTACGCCGAGAAGACGCCTTTCCCGATGTCGTGGGTCTACCGGCGCGAGTGGAAGACGCTCGCGGCCTTCGAGCGCGCGCTCGCCTTCGCCACGGTGCAGAACGTCTTCTGCACGCCGCTCGAGCAGCGGATCTTCCAGGAGCTCATGCCCGGCGCGCCCTCGATGGTGATGCGCAACGGGGTCGACCTCGCCCACTACCGCCCGGCCACGAGCCCGCCCGATCCGGACCTGCTCGTGTTCGTGGGCGTGATGAACTACTACCCGAACGTCGACGGGGTCACGTGGTTCTGCCAGGAGATCCTGCCCGAGCTGCAGCGCCGCCGGCCGAAGACGCGCCTCGCGATCGTCGGTTCGCACCCGACCGACGAGGTCAAGGCGCTGGCGAGGCTCCCCGGCGTCGAGGTCACGGGCTTCGTGGACGATCCGCGCACGTGGCTCGCGCGCGCGGCCGTGTCCGTGGCGCCCCTGCGCATCGCACGCGGGATCCAGAACAAGGTGCTCGAGGCCATGGCCATGGGTTTGCCGGTCGTCGGCACGCGCTCGGCCACGCAGGGCGTCGATGGCGTCGCCGGGCGCGACTACCTCGTGGCCGAGAGCGCCGGGGAGCAGATCGAGGCCGTTTTTGGTCTACTGCAGGACTCCGAGCGGGCGCGCGGCCTCGGCCGCGCCGCGCGCGCGTTCGTGGAAGAGCACTACGACTGGGAAGCCTGCCTGCGGCCGCTGGACGAGATCCTCGAGAAGTACGTCACCAAGCGATGAGCCACCCGAAGACGGTAGAGACGTTCGATCAGTGGGCCGAGAAGGGCCGCGACAAGGAGCTCGAGCACGAGCACCAGGACGTCGTGAAGCAGGTCATCGCCGCGATGGCCCTGCGCCCGGGCGAGCGCGTGCTGGATCTCGGCTGCGGCAACGGCTGGGCCACGCGCCTGATCGCGCAGGCCAACGCCGGCGTGCAGGCGATCGGAGTCGACGCCTCCGCTAAGATGATCGAGCGCGCCGAGGCGCTGCACTCGAACACGATCCGCGCGCGCTACGAACTCGGCACCTTCGAGAAGATCGACTACAAGGACGCGCACTTCGACCGCGTGTTCTCGATGGAGGCGCTCTACTACGCGAGTGACCTCGGCCAGGCGATCCAGGAGTGCTTCCGCGTGCTGAAGCC
>Ga0172376_10006483_pt1 | contig 12718 bp, 12 predicted proteins | sample Lak35m_FD_121114 | JGI IMG/M metagenome (GOLD analysis project Ga0172376, IMG submission 121114) | Freshwater microbial communities from Kabuno Bay, South-Kivu, Congo - kab_092012_35m | ecosystem: Environmental > Aquatic > Freshwater > Lake | place: Democratic Republic of the Congo: South-Kivu...
CCGTTGGATCAGGGCTCAGCAGGCCGCCGGCCGCGCGATCAACGTGCCGGATGTGGCGGCCTCCTTCCAGGAGGCGGTCGTGGACGTGCTCATTCGAAAGGCGATCACCGCCTGCATCGACCAGGGTGTGGAGCACCTGGTCATCGGCGGCGGAGTGGCAGCGAACAGCCGACTGCGCGAACTGGCTCAACAGCGCGCCGCGCAACGCGGGATCCGAGTCCGCATCCCCCGTCCGGACCTGTGTACCGACAACGGCGCCATGATCGCCGTCCTGGGTGCCAAACTCGCGAAAGCAGGAGCCGAACCCTCCACGCTGGCGTTCGCGACCGTCTCGACCATGCCACTCACATCAGTCCTGGCAGACCTACCGAGTTGATCGCTGACTGTCGATGTTAGCGCTCGTTGAGCTCAGCGGGCGGCGATGGGGCAGGTGACGTCGGCCGCGGGCAGCCGGAGAGTGATGAGGTAGTCGGTGACGGCGTCGTTGATGCAGTCGGATCCGGTTCGCGGATAAAGGCCGTGGATGGTTCCGAGGTAGGTGATCAGTCGTGAACCAGGCAGTTGGCCGGCGGCCACCTGGGCTCGCGCGTACGGGGTCTTGATGTCGCCGACGGCGTTCACGATCAGGGCGCCGTTGACAAGTTCGATGGGCGCCGTGCTGGAATCCAGGGGTCTGCCCAGCTCACCGAGTCCGGCACACCACAGGCTGCGCTCCAGGGTCGGGATTCCGGCGACCGTGATGCCCTCGCGCTCAGCGCGGTCGGCCAGGGCAGCGGCCTGCAGGTAGGTCGGGCGCTGTGGACGGTCACTGCACATCACCAGGCTCACCACCGGGTTGACTGGCATATCGAAGGTGGAGACTGCCGAACTGTCCTCGTCCGCAGGCGGCTCATCAATGTCCCGGCCCAGCTCTGTCAGCAGGTCGCGAAGTGCGGTGAATCCGCGCTCGTTCTGCAGATAGGTACGCATCACCTGATAGAGGCTTCCCGCATCGTCTTGGTGCGGGAAGCGCGTGAACGCGGATCCACGCCAGGTCAGGGTGGTGGTGTCCATCGCGTCCATCACCGGCTGTACCAAGGTGGCAGCCTTGGGATACACCGAGGCGAAGGATCCGAGTGCCGCCCGCCAGGCGGGAGCTTGGCTCCCGGCCGCCTGCAGGATGGTCTGGCTGGGCGGGGCCACCCCGTCCAGGACCAGCGCACGAATCCGATCCGGATGGGCGCGCGCGTAGGCCATGCCGATGGTGGTTCCGTAGCTGGTACCCAGGTACGTCCATTGCTCGACCCGCAACGCATCACGCAGCGCCTCCAGATCCGCGATGACCTCGCGTGTTCCCAGGTGTTGTGCGATGCCTGGGTTGGCGTCCACGCAGGCGCGGAGCACCTTGGCCAGCCGCTTCGCGTACTGGCTCGCCACCTGCTTCCAGGGGACCTCGCCGACCTGCGGCATCGGGCCCATCGCGACCTCGGCTCGATCGCACTCGGTCAGGGCTGGCCCGGAGTAGCCGACCCCGCGTGGATCCCAGGCGACGATGTCGAAGTGTTCGATCACCTCCGGCGGCAGGGACATGGCCGCGGGGCCGGCGCCCAGCATGAACCCCAGTCCGTCCACACCCGATTGGCCAGGTCCCCCCGGATTGAAGGTGAGTGTTCCGATGCGCTCGCCTGCGGCTCGGTGCACCGCGTAGGCGATCGACACCGATTGCGGGTTGGTCGGATCGGACCAGTCCAGCGGCACCTCGAGCCTTCCGCACTGAACCCTCGGTGGCAGGCCAGATGGGCATGCCCACGGCCTGATGCTGATCGCCGTCGGTGCCACGGTCTCGGCGGGCTGCGCCGCAACCGGATGCCCGGTCATCAGGAGCCATCCGGTCAGCAGCAGCATCGAGATCTGAACGGTGGCGGTCCGGCATCGCGGCATCCCGGTGCGCTCACTCACCGAGATCCCCCACATTGGCATCGGCGGCACGTGCTACGAGGCCGGGGAACTGCGAGTCCAGGTCGAGGCTCAGCTGCCAGGTCAGCGAATACATGCGTGCCTGGGTTGTCTCTTGCCCTGAGATCACGGTCACATCTTTGCCGCTCACGGCAGAGCGGTGCCGGGCGGTATCGGAGGTATCAGTGGACGGAGTCCTGTGGGGAAGTTCCCCCCTCAGTCCCACCGTTCGAAGGGCTGATCAACGACCCTGCCCGCCAACAGGTCGTCGATTCTCTGGCCGAGGTGGCCTGGGAAGAGGCGGTCTGTCGTGGTCCGAAGGTCCTTCGCCTCCCACCATCGGTGGCCGAGGATGTCGTCGACCTCGGTGTGGGTTCGACCTGCTGATGTCAGGTCCGGTGCCTGATCCTGGATGCGGGCCGTCATGATCTGCTCATGTTGCAGGATGCGTCGTCCCCGGTGCTGGTAGGTGCAGTCCCTGGTCCACAGCGGTGGGCTGAAGGCTGACTCGTCGAGGCTGATGCCGGTCTCCTCGGCCAGTTCGCGGGCGGCGGTGCGCCCGAGCGACTCGCCGGGTTCGATGCCACCACCGGGCAGTTCCCACCAGGGGGCAAGGTCGGCCCGGCCGAGGTCCCGCACCAGCAGGAGCAGGATGCGGCCGGCGCCGTCCTGTAGGACGACTCGCACGGCGGACCGTTCGACGTCGAACTCGGGCCAGGTGGCCGGCTGGGTGGCGATCACCTGGTTGGCAGGTAGCCGGCGAGTCGGTCGATGGTCTGGTCGAGGTCCTCGGTGGTGGTGCGCGGGTTGATGATGCACAGACGCAGCACCGTCCGGCCACGCAGCACCGTGGATGATGCGGCAGCGAATCCGTCCGCATTGAGCGCGGCGATGGCCCGACGATGATCGGCGTCGGTGCAGCCTCGTCCGGCGAAGGTGATGATCCCGAGTTGCGCGCCGGTGACGACCTCCAGTCGCGGATGGGCCGAGATCACTCGACCCGCGTACTCGGCCAAGGCGATCCCACGGTCGATGGCCTGCTGCAGGGTGGGCAGCCCATAGGCCCGGAAGGTGAGCCAGAGCTTGAGGGCACGGCTTCGGCGAGTGAGCTCCATGCTGCGGTTGTGCAGGTCGATCTCGGTACCGTGCAGATCGGCCAGGTACTCCGGATGCATGGCGAAAGCTCGCTCCAGGGAGCCGGGTCCGCGGACGAACAGGCAGGCGATGTCGTACGGCTGGAACAGCCACTTGTGCGGATCGGTGACGAAGGAGTCGGCCAACTCCAGGCCGGGCATCGCAGCCCGCCCGCGCGCAGAGAGTGCCGCCGCTCCGCCGTAGGCCCCGTCCACATGCAGCCAGAGGCCCTCGGCTCGGCAGATCTCGGCCAGGGTCGGCATGTCATCCACGGCACCGGTGTTGGTCGTTCCCGCGGTGGCGACCAGGGTGGCCGGATGTCGACCTGCCGCTCGATCGGAGGCGATCGCCTGCCGCAGTCCTTGCGGATCCAGCCGGAACTCGTCGTCGGTCGGCACCAGGTGCAGGTGCTCGGGTCTGGTGCCCATCGCGCGTAAGCCGCGCGGGATGGAGGCGTGGGTCTGGTCGCTCAGGTAGATCACGCCATCGGCGTGCAGGGTGCGCGCGGCGATCAGGCCGGTGATGTTCGCCATCGATCCACCGGACAGCAGGATGCCCTCGCTGTCGTCGGCAAGGCCGAGGGCATCGCGCATCCACTCCAGCACCACCAGTTCGACCGTGCTCGGACCAGACCCGCCGCCCCAGGAGGACGCGACCGACTGCAGGCCGGTGCCCAGCCAGTCCGCCAGGATGGCGGGGAAGGAGGACGGTCCGGGCACGCGTGCGAAGTAGCGAGGATGGTCACCGTGCTGCTGATGGGCCAGGACCACATCGGCCAGCAGACCGAGGTCATCGCCGAGATCGTGCGGGGTGCTCGGAACAGCCCCGTCCACCGATCGACGCAGGGTCGCCGCATCGGCCGCGCGGATGGCGGGCAACTCCTGCAGCCTGGTGAGGTGGGCGATGGTGCGGTCGACCATGGCGTAGCCGAGGGCCCGCATGCGCTCGGGGTCGACTGCGAGGATGTCGGCGGGTACCGCGACCCCGGGATCGTCGTCCATAGTAGGACGACGATAGCCGCCCGCTGCGGCCGGCAGTTCAACTGTGGACGGCCTCGACCAGGATCACTCGCGCACCACTACCCGTCTGCCAGATGGCCAGGGTCGCCTGGGGTCCCTCAGGCAGCCGAAGTCGCTCCCGCCAAGCCTGGGCGTCCAGCCGGGCGCCGCGCGACTTGATCGTCACGTTGGCGACTCCCCGGGCGCGCAGGGCAGCGCGCAATGCCTTGGGTGCTGTCGGTAGCTCGGCCAGGACCCGGTAACTGGACAGTAGCCGTGTCGATCGGGTTGGGTCGATCGGGCTGGCAGAGGTCAGCCAATGTGTGTCCGGGTCGAGTCGTGTCAGGCCCGAGCCTCGGGCCAGCGCATCGACCAGGCCGGCATGGACGACGATCCGGGCTGGCTCGTGCAGGTAATCGTCCAGCGGGTGCGCGTCCGACTGGTCATCGCCGAGCTCATTGTGGCCCGCATCATCATCGATCGCATCGATGGTGCCGGGTGTGACCACGCAGGCTCGACGTGCGGATCCGAGTGCCGGCCAACTGATCAGGCAGGTCTCCACCGGACCGGTCGGGGTCGCGATCCACGCGGCCTGCCAGCCGGCCGGAACCCGGGTCGGAGGGAAGCCGGGCGCGACCTTCGCGCACACCCGGAACCGCTCGGCCAGTCCTTCCACGAATGACCACGGAGGCGACCAGCGTTGCGGATCGCGCTCAGGTCGGGCCCGGGAGCCGTCGACCGATCGGGTGCTCCCGCGCCGAGCCGGATCGATGAAGACCAGGTCCGCCGGACCGATACCGGCTACTGCCTCGGCCAACACCTGGTCGTCGGTGATGTCGCCGCAGATGACGCGTGCGGCCGGGGCGTTGGCGCCCAGCAACTGGGCGATGGCTGGATCACGCTCGACGGCAGTGACCTGCATCCCGGCCGCCAGGAAGGCTCGGGTGTCCAGGCCCAGGCCGGCGGTGGCATCCAGGACGGCACTGCCCGATGGCAGGCCCAGCATCCGGATCCGTGCCTGCGAGACCTCAGGTCGGGTGGCTTGCTCGAGCCCGTCCCGGGTGAGCAGCAGGTCGTGGGCGTCGATTCCATATCTATGCGTCGCGAGCTGGCGAAGCTCCGCCTGGGTGAAGGCGGCAGCTCGCTCGGCCCCGCTTGGGGCCAGGTCGGGCTGAAGGAGCGCCTGCTGACCGGCCGGGCTGCCCAGCCAGGAGGCGGTGGCGAGGTCGATCGGGCCCATGGCCCAATCCTGGCCGACCGGGACGGCGGTCAGGAGGCCATGAATCAGGTGCTGGCACCCAGGGTCGTCTTGGTGGGCCGCTTCGGCAACTGCGGCTTTCCGATGTAGGGGGCTTCGAGAATGGCCTTCTCGAGCAGCTCGACATACGCCTTCTCGCGCGCGAGGTCGGTCTGGGCGGCTAGCTTCTCCGAGGTCAGCGAGGTCTTCTCGTTGGTCAGGCTGGTCTTCTCGCTGGTGAGCAGGGCGACCTGCTTCTCGAGCTCGTGCACCTTGCCCTTGAGTTCGGCGAGTTCCTTCTCCCGGGCCTCCCGCTCCTTCTGGCGGGCCCAGATGACCTCGGGGTTGGCGTCGACCGCCTGGGTGATTTCCAGGTCGTGCAGATCCCGCTTCAACTGTTCGACCTCGTTGAGCAGCCGGTCACGCGTGGTCTCGGCTTCCTGGAGTCGACGCGAGAGTTCCTCCACGAGGGCCCGGTGACCCGCATTCACGTCAGCCAGGACCAGCCGGAGCTGCTCAGTGTCGAGCCCGAAGCCGCCGGCGTCCCAGATCTTGCTGGTTGACATGTGAAATCCTCCCCCGCAATCGCTGGCCGGATACTCGGCCAAGGCGCAACGCGACGCTGCCTGATCATGACGCTGTTCCGCCACAGGTGAGACGCTAGTGCCTGGACGGGACATGCGAAAGGCCGTTGGGACGAGAGTGCCCTGAGGGAAGAAATTGATCGTATGTTGCGTGGGCGCTACCGTTTCCGGTGGCCTTGTGGGGGTGGCGGTGGCCTCCCTCGGCCAGATCGAGCCGAGCGGTCGGGCCTTTGATGACCTGGCTGGCACTCGACTTGACGGAGTGCTAATCGGTCCGTATCGTATTCCTGGCACTCCCACCCTGGGACTGCTAACTGACGTACTCACCCCAGCCCTTTAGGGCGTATCGATCCTTCGGAGGACGACACCGTGTCGGTCACCATCAAGCCACTCGAGGACCGCATCCTGGTCCAGACCCTCGAAGCCGAGCAGACGACTGCCTCAGGCCTGGTCATCCCGGACACTGCCAAGGAGAAGCCCCAGGAGGGCAAGGTCCTGGCAGTTGGCCCGGGCCGTTTCGACGAGGACGGGGAGAAGCGCATCCCCCTCGACATCAAGGTCGGCGACGTCGTTATCTACAGCAAGTACGGCGGCACCGAGGTCAAGTACAACGGCGAGGAGTACCTGCTCCTGTCCGCCCGCGACGTTCTCGCCGTCGTCGAGAAGTAGGACGACCCGTCAAGTTCATCTCTCGCTGACCGTGGCCCGCCATGGCTGCCGCGCCTCGCGTGGCGCTGGCGGGCCACGTCAGTAGGACCCCCTATTCGCTGCAAGGAGAAGACGAACCATGGCAAAGATCCTGGAATTCGACGAGGACGCTCGGCGTAGTCTCGAGCGCGGTGTGAACGCACTCGCCGACGCGGTCCGCGTCACCCTCGGCCCCAAGGGCCGCAACGTCGTCATCGACAAGAAGTGGGGCGCCCCCACCATCACCAACGACGGCGTGACCATCGCCCGCGAGATCGAGCTCGAGGATCCGTACGAGAACCTCGGCGCCCAGCTCGCCAAGGAGGTGGCGACCAAGACCAACGACATCGCTGGCGACGGCACCACCACCGCCACCGTCCTGGCCCAGGCCATGGTGCGGGAGGGCCTGAAGCAGGTCGCCGCCGGAGCCTCCCCGATGGAGATCAAGCGCGGTATCGACAAGGCCGTGTCGGCCATGTCCGAGGAGCTGCTCAAGGTGGCCCGCCCGGTTGCCGGCAAGGACGAGATCGCCCAGGTGGCGACCATCTCCTCGCAGGATGCCGAGATCGGCGTTCTCATCTCCGATGCCTTCGACAAGGTCGGCAAGGACGGGGTGATCTCGGTCGAGGAGTCCAGCACCACCCAGATGGAGCTGGAGTTCACCGAGGGCATGCAGTTCGACAAGGGCTACATCTCGCCCTACTTCGTCACCGACTCCGAGCGGATGGAGTCGGTCCTGGAGGACGCCCGCATCCTGCTGGTCCAGGGCAAGGTGTCCAGCATCCAGGAGTTGCTGCCGCTGCTGGAGAAGGTCGTCCAGGCTGCCAAGCCGCTGCTCATCATCGCGGAGGACGTGGAGGGCGAGGCCCTGTCGACCCTGGTGGTCAACCGGATCCGCGGCACCTTCTCATCGGTTGCGGTCAAGGCACCGGCCTTCGGGGATCGCCGCAAGGCCATCCTGCAGGACATCGCCACCCTCACCGGCGCTCAGGTGGTGTCCCCCGAGGTGGGCCTGAAGTTGGACCAGGTCGGCCTGGACGTGCTCGGCTCGGCCCGACGCGTGGTGGTCACCAAGGACAACACCACCATCGTGGACGGTGGTGGTGCGCACGGCGACGTGGAGGATCGGATCGCGCAGATCAAGCGCGAGATCGAGGCCACTGACTCGGACTGGGACCGCGAGAAACTGCAGGAGCGGCTGGCCAAGTTGAGCGGTGGTGTGGTCGTGATCAAGGTCGGGGCCCACACCGAGGTCGAACTCAAGGAGAAGAAGCACCGCATCGAGGATGCCGTCTCCGCGACCAGGGCCGCCATCGAGGAGGGCATCGTCTCCGGCGGGGGTACCGCGCTGGCTCAGGCCTCCAACGTTCTCGAGGGCGACCTCGGGCTCGATCACGACCGGGCCACCGGGGTGGGCATCGTCCGACGCGCCTCCTTCGAGCCACTGCGCTGGATCGCCGAGAACGCCGGTGAGCAGGGCTACGTGGTGGTGTCCAAGGTCCGCGAACTGCCGGCGAGTCATGGCCTGAACGCGGACACCGGGGTCTACGAGGACCTGGTCGCGGCCGGCGTCATCGATCCGGTGAAGGTCACCCGCTCGGCGCTGCAGAACGCCGCGTCCATCGCCGGCATGCTGCTGACGACCGAGGCGCTGGTGGTGGAGAAGAAGGAGCCGGTGGAGGAGCCGAGCCACGGCCACTCGCACCACGGCCACTCGCACTAGGCAAGGGCTGCGAGGGTTGCTCGGTAGACCGACAACCTCGCTAGCAGAAAGGGGACCGCCCCGGGCCGTTGGCCCGGGGCGGTCCCCTTTCGCCTTGTTGCGCGGTCGCCTACGAGGCGACGGTGAGCCGACCGGTGCGCCGCTCCTTGCGGTAGATCGCCTCCCGCTCGTCCTCCGAGAGGCCGCCCCAGATGCCATAGGGCTCGCGTACCGCGAGGGCATGCAGGGCGCACTCCTTGACCACCGGGCAGGCGGCGCAGATGGCCTTGGCGGCCTTCTCGCGGGCGGCCCGGGCGGGGCCGCGCTCGCCCTCAGGGTGGAAGAAGGTATTCGGGTCCTCGCCGCGGCATGCGGCTTCGATCTGCCAGTCCCAGAAGTCGGAATTCGGGCCGGGGAGCCGGGAAACATCCGCCATGTTCGTCCTCCGTGCGTGAAGTGACCGCCGATTCGTTCGCGTGACCTCACTCTACAAATCGTTTCATAGGTTGGTCAATACGTTTGGACAACAATCTCCCGAAATGCGCATCTCCCCCCATGGCCGCAAAATGACCACATGCCCGGCGCACCCGAATCAATAGCCCCCATGGGGCTGACGGTTGCTGCCGTGGCTCGCCAGCTGGGGGTGGCCCCGGCCACCTTGCGCACCTGGGATCGTCGGTACGGCCTGGGCCCCTCCGAGCGTTCCACCGGTGCTCATCGCCGCTACACCGAGGCCGATCTGGCCCGACTGCAGCACATGCGGCGTCTGGTGCTGGAGGGGGTCCCGCCAGCCGATGCGGCCCGGCAGGCCCTGGCAGTGGGCCCGGAGCAGGCGGCCGCCGCACCGCGGGTCTCCGTCCTTCGGCCGACACTGCGCCTGGCCGAGACCGAGGCGACGGACGCCCGGCACGGGGGTGGCCGGGTCATCGCCCTGCCCGGGGCGACCCCAGCCGTACGCGGCCTCGCCCGAGCCGCCATCGCCCTGGATGCGCACGCCTGCTCGGCCATCATCGACGACAGCATCGACCGCAACGGGGTGGTCTGGGCCTGGCAGTTCTTGATCGGGCCGGTGCTCACCGGAGTGGGGGAGCGCTGGGAGGCCGACGGCTCCGGGGTGGAGGTGGAGCACCTGCTGAGCGCGGCGGTTGCCGCCTCGCTGAACTCCGCCGCGCGGGGGCTGCAGGTCCCGTTGAGCTCCCGGGCGGTCCTGCTGGCCTGCTCGGACGACGAACTCCATGTGCTGCCGCTGATGGCGACCGCGGCTGCCCTGGCCGAGGAGGGCATCGCTGCCCGGCTCCTGGGTGAGCGACTCCCACTGCCGGCACTGGAGGAAGCCGTGCGACGCACCGGCCCGGCCGCGGTCCTGGTGTGGGCGCAGATACCACGATCGGCCGATGCCAGCCGCCTGGCCGGATTGCCGAACTACCGGCCCACGCCGGCCATCCTGGTCGGGGGTCCGGGCTGGTACGGCGACCTGCCGGCCGGGGTCGATCGGGTGGACAGCCTCGAGGGAGCGGTCAGTCGGATCCAGCACGCCGTCGGTGCCTGACCTTCAGGCAGCCATTGAGGCTGCGGCCTCGGGTCGGTATGCGCAGGCCCTCGCTCAGGCGGCCGAGATCGAGGCGACGACGGACCCGCTGGTCATCTCCGCGTGCTGCTGCCTGCGCGGGAGCATCCTGCGCCAACTGCATCAGCACCAGGACGCTGAGGCGGCCGATCGCCGGGCCTTGGACCATGCCGGACCGGGAGCCAGCGACACCCGTATCGACGCCCTGGTGGGCCTGACGGCAGACGCGATCGCGGACCCCAGGCGGGCCCTGGGCCGCTGGCAGGAGGTCGAACCCCTGCTCGCCGGGGCCTCGTTGCGGGTCCGGGTCCGGGCCGGCTGGGTGGGCGCCGAGGTGCACCTCGGCTGCGACGAGCACCGCACCGCCCTGATGTGGGCCGGGGCCAGTGCCACCCAGGCCGAACTCGTCTCAGCGCGCCACGCAGCCAAGAGCCTGCTCGTCCTGGGGGTCTGCCAGATGGCGGTCGGCGAGGCCCTGGGTGTGGAGTCGGTCCGCACCGCGGCGGTGCGTGCGGCCGTCGAACGGCTGCGTCCGGTGCTGTGGCCGAGCGCCTACCTGCTCGCCTGCTGGCTGCCGGAACCGGCCAGCGGACGCTGGTGGCGGTGGTCCCAACAGGTCGTCGAATCCATTGCGGCCGACCTGCCGGTGAACCTGCGCATCGGCTGGCAGTCCGATCCGGCGATCGCCGCCCTGTACATGTCGCCAGGTGCCACCGCAGGGCCTGGGATGGGTGCCGATTCGCCGATAGCCTTGGCGCCATGAGCAGCGAAGGGGTGCCCGGGGGATTCCCGGGGGTGCCGGAGAAGTTCGCCTACCTCGGCCTCACCTACGACGACGTCCTGCTGGTGCCCGGGGAGTCCGACGTGGTTCCCAGCGCCGTGGACACCACCTCGGCCGTGACTCGCAACATCAGCGTTCGGATGCCACTGGTCTCCAGCGCCATGGACACCGTCACCGAGGCTCGGATGGCGATCGCGATGGCCCGCCAGGGCGGGGTCGGGGTCCTGCATCGGAACCTGTCCATCGAGGAACAGGCCGGCCAGGTCGACCTGGTGAAACGCTCCGAGGCGGGGATGGTGAGCAACCCCATCACCTGCTCGCCACAGGACACCCTGGCCGAGGTCGACCGCCTGTGCGGTCGCTATCGCATCTCCGGGGTGCCGGTCGTCGATGGTGGCGGGCGACTGCTCGGCATCGTCACCAACCGGGATATGCGCTTCGAGGAGGACATGAGCCGGCCGGTGGCCGAGGTGATGACGGCGATGCCGCTGGTGACCGCCCAGGTGGGGATCAGCCCGGAGGACGCCCTCGCCCTGCTCGCCACCCGCAAGGTGGAGAAGCTGCCGATCGTCGACGCAGACGGCCGACTGCGCGGCCTGTTCACGGTGAAGGACTTCGTCAAGAGCGACAAGTACCCGCACGCCACTAAGGATGCCTCCGGTCGACTGGTGGTGGGCGCTGCCGTGGGGGTCGGGGACGATGCCCGCAAGCGCGCCCTCACCTTGGTGGAGGCCGGGGTCGACTTCCTCGTGGTGGACACCGCGCACGGACACTCCCGGGCGGTGGTGGAGATGGTCCGACTGCTCAAGGAACAGACCAGCGTGGACGTGGTGGGGGGCAATGTCGCGACCCGCCAGGGGGCCCAGGCCCTGGTCGATGCCGGGGCTGACGGCATCAAGGTGGGCGTCGGGCCTGGATCGATCTGCACCACCCGGGTGGTGGCCGGCGTCGGCGTCCCGCAGGTCTCGGCGATCTACGAGGCGTCGTTGGCTGCCCGCCCGGCCGGGGTCCCGGTCATCGGCGACGGTGGGCTGCAGTACTCCGGGGACATCGCCAAGGCTCTGGTGGCGGGCGCCGACACGGTGATGCTCGGCTCCCTGCTGGCCGGCTGCGAGGAGGCGCCGGGCGAGGTGGTCTTCATCAACGGCAAGCAGTACAAGTCCTATCGGGGGATGGGCTCGCTGGGCGCCATGCAGTCGCGGGGGCAGGCCCGTTCCTTCAGCAAGGACCGCTACTTCCAGGACGACGTCCTCAGCGACGACAAGCTGGTCCCGGAGGGGATCGAAGGCATGGTGGCCTACCGCGGACCGCTGACCGCGGTGGCCCATCAACTCGTCGGTGGCCTGCGCGCCTCGATGGGCTACGCCGGTGCGACCTCGATCCCCGAGCTGCAGGCACGCGGACGTTTCGTCCGGATCACCGCCGCCGGCCTCCGCGAGAGTCATCCGCACGATGTGCAGATGACGATCGAGGCACCCAACTACTCCGGCCGATAGGGGCATCGTGAGCGACATCGTGATCGGCGGGGCCAAGCGTGCCCGCCGGGGCTACTCCCTGGACGAGATCGCCATCGCGCCGAGCCGCCGCACCCGGGATCCCCAGGAGGTCTCCACCGCGTGGAGCATCGACGCCTTCCGTTTCGAGGTGCCGTTCATCGCTGCGCCGATGGACTCCGTGGTCAGCCCGGACAGCGCCGCCACCCTGGCCGCATTCGGCATGCCGGCGGCGCTGAACGTCGAGGGCCTGTGGGGCCGATACGAGGACCCGACACCGATCCTTGTGGAGATATCCCGGCTGTCCGGTGCCGGGGTCACCGCGCGGCTGCAGCAGCTGTATGCCCAGCGACCGGTGGATCCGGCGCTGGTGGGCCAGCGCATCGCCGACCTGCGAGCCCGCGGGGTCACCGTGGTGGCCGCCATCAGCCCGCAGCGCACGGCTGAGCTGGCCGCTCCAGTGGTCGCCGCCGGTGCGGACATGGTGGTCATCCGCGGCACCACGGTCTCCGCCGAGCATGTGTCGGGTTCCGGTGAGCCGTTGAACCTCAAGGAGTTCATCTACGAGTTGGAGGCCCCGGTCATCGTGGGCGGCTGCGC
>Ga0172376_10006484_pt1 | contig 12718 bp, 9 predicted proteins | sample Lak35m_FD_121114 | JGI IMG/M metagenome (GOLD analysis project Ga0172376, IMG submission 121114) | Freshwater microbial communities from Kabuno Bay, South-Kivu, Congo - kab_092012_35m | ecosystem: Environmental > Aquatic > Freshwater > Lake | place: Democratic Republic of the Congo: South-Kivu...
GGCCGCCGATGGCGCCCGAGGCGGCCGAGTCGCTCTTTACCTGGCTCATCTTCGGGGTGCTGCTGGGCGGCCGGCTGGGGTTCGTGCTGTTCTATCAGGCCGACGCCTATCTTGCCGAGCCCTGGCGCGTGCTGCAGCTCTGGCAGGGCGGCATGTCGTTTCACGGCGGCTTTCTGGGTGTCGTCCTCGCGACCCTGATCTGGGCGCGGCGCAACGGGGTGGCGGTGGCGCGGATCGCGGATGTGGTGGCGCTCGCGACCCCGCCGGGGCTGTTTCTGGGGCGCATCGCCAACTTCATCAACAACGAGCTCTGGGGCCGGCCGACCGATCTGCCCTGGGCGGTGGCCTTTCCCGATGCGGGGCAGGTCTGCCCCGGGGTCGAGGGCGTCTGCGGGCGCCACCCCTCGCAGCTTTACGAGGCCGGGCTCGAGGGGCTGGTTCTGGGGCTCGCGCTCTGGTGGCTGGCGCGGCGGGGCGGGCTCATGCGGCCGTGGCTGCTGACGGGGGTGTTCCTCGCGGGCTATGGCGCCGCGCGGATGTTCGTCGAGACCTTCCGCGAGGCCGACGCGCAGTTCATCACGCCCGACAACCCGCTCGGCCATGTCGTCGGGCTCGGGCCGGTCGGGCTGTCGATGGGGCAGCTCCTGTCGCTGCCGATGGTCGTTCTGGGGCTCGTGCTCGTCCTCGGGGCCGTGCGCCGACCCCGGGCATGACGACCCCGCTCGGGCGCAGGATCGCGGCGCGCATCGCGGCAGAGGGGCCGATCGCGCTCGATGCCTACATGGCGGCGTGCCTCTTCGATCCCGAGGGGGGCTATTACACCACCGCACCCGTCTTCGGCGGGGCGGGGGATTTCATCACCGCGCCCGAAATCAGCCAGATGTTCGGAGAGCTGATCGGCCTCGCGCTCGGGCAGGCCTGGCGCGATCAGGGCGCGCCGGGGCGGATCACGCTGGCCGAACTCGGGCCCGGGCGGGGCGTGCTGATGGCCGACCTCTGGCGCGCGGCGGGCAAGGTCGCGGGGTTTCAGGCGGCGGCTGACCTCTGGCTCATCGAGGCCTCGCCCCGGCTGGCCGCGATCCAGGCCGAGCGGCTGGCCCATGCCGCCCCGCGTTTCGCGACCGATGCGGCGGCCCTGCCCGAGGGGCCGCTCTATCTCGTCGCGAACGAATTCTTCGATGCGCTGCCCGTCCGGCAGTTCCTCCGCACGCCCGAGGGCTGGGCCGAGACGGTCGTGGGCCTCGGCCCCGACGGCGCGCTGCAACCGGGCCGCGTGCCGGTCGCGGCGGGGCTGCCGCGCGCCATCGCCCGGCGCACCGCCACGACACCCCCCGGCACGGTCCTTGAGCATTGCCCCGCCGCGCCCGCCATCATGGCCGAGATCGCGGGCCGCATCGCCCGCCACGGCGGCGCCGCGATCGTGATCGATTATGGCGGCTGGGACGGGCAGGGCGATACGCTTCAGGCCATCGCCCGCCACCGCCCGACGGACCCCTTCGCCGCGCCGGGGACGGCCGACCTGACCGCGCATGTCGATTTCGCCCCCCTCGCGGCCGCCGCCCGTGCCGCCGGGGCCGAGGCGAGCGGGCCGGTGGCGCAGGGCGCGTTCCTCGGCCGGCTCGGGATCGGGCTTCGGGCCGAGGTGCTGGCGCGCGGTCTTGCGGGCGCGGCGCTCGCGGCCCATCGCGCGGCGACAGCGCGCTTGACCGACCCCTCGGAAATGGGGACGCTCTTCAAGGTGCTCGCGATCCACCCAAGGGGCACGCCCCCGCCACCCGGGCTGACGCCCGACGATGCCGCCGAGGAGGGCCCACCCGCATGAGCCTCGACATCATCAAGAGCGATGCCCTCGCGCCCGTCCGCCACGGGTTCTTCGGCCGGGGCGGGGGCGCATCCTCGGGGATCTTCGCGGGCCTCAACTGCGGCGCGGGGTCGAGCGATCAGGCCGAGGCCGTCGCGATCAACCGCGCCCGCGCGATGGCGGCGCTCGGCGCGCGGCCCGAGGCACTCGCGACCCTTCATCAGGTCCATTCGGCGCGCGTCGTGACGCTGGCCGCCCCGCCGGAGGCGCGCGCAGAGGCCGATGCGATGGTCACGCGCACCCCGGGCGTCGTGCTCGGCATCCTGACGGCCGATTGCCAGCCGGTCCTTTTCGCCGACCCCGAGGCGGGCGTGATCGGGGCGGCGCATGCGGGCTGGCGCGGCGCCCTCGACGGCGTGCTCGAGGCGACGGTCGCGGCGATGGCCGCACTCGGCGCGCGCCCCGAACGGATCCGCGCCGTCATCGGCCCCACGATCAGCCAGCGCGCCTATGAGGTCGGGCCCGAGTTCCTCGATCGCTTCCGCGCCGAGGATCCCGACAGCCTGCGCTTCTTCGCCGCCGGTGCGGGCGACCGGCTGCACTTCGATCTGCCGGGCTACGGCCTCGCGCGGTTGCGCGCGGCGGGCATCGGGCATGCCGAATGGACGGGGCATTGCACCAATGCCGACCCGGCGCGGTTCTTTTCCTTCCGCCGCACGACCCATGCGCGCGAGGCCGATTACGGCAGGCTTCTGTCTGCCATCACCCTCTGACCGCACCGGCCCTTGCGAGGGCGCGCGCGACCCCCCACATCCCCCGCTGAGGCCCGCGAGGGCGGCGCGCCGGTTCCCGGGTGCCGCGAGCGTCGGGCGCTTTGATGGAGAGACGACATGAACCTCGAGAAGTTCACCGAACGGGCGCGCGGTTTTCTTCAGGCGGCCCAGACCATCGCCACCCGCGAAGGCCACCAGCGTCTGACCCCCGAACATCTGCTCAAGGCCCTGATGGACGACGATCAGGGGCTGAGCGCGAACCTCATCCGCCGCGCCGGCGGGGCGCCCGAGCGCGTGGCCGAGGCGGTGACGGCGGCGGTCGCGAAACTGCCCAAGGTGTCGGGCGACGCCGGGCAGGTCTACATCGACCCCGCGCTTGCCCGCGTGATCGACGAATCCGAGACCCTCGCCAAGAAGGCGGGCGACAGCTTCGTGCCGGTCGAGCGCATCCTGATGGCGCTTGCCATGGTGCCGGGCAAGGCGCGCGAGGCGCTCGAGGCCGGCGCGGTGACGGCGCAAAAGCTCAACGCCGCAGTCAACGACCTGCGCAAGGGCCGCACGGCCGATACCGCCTCGGCCGAGGCGGGCTATGACGCGCTGAAGAAATACGCCCGCGACCTGACCGAGGCCGCCCGCGAGGGCCGCATCGACCCCATCATCGGCCGCGACGAGGAAATCCGCCGCGCCATGCAGGTGCTGAGCCGGCGCACCAAGAACAACCCCGTCCTGATCGGAGAGCCGGGCGTGGGCAAGACCGCCATCGCCGAGGGGCTCGCGCTCCGGATCGTGAACGGCGACGTGCCCGAGAGCCTGCGCGACAAGCGGCTGCTGGCGCTCGACATGGGCGCGCTGATCGCAGGCGCGAAATACCGCGGCGAGTTCGAGGAGCGGCTGAAGGCCGTGCTGTCCGAGGTGACGGCCGCCGCGGGCGAGGTCATCCTCTTCATCGACGAGATGCACACGCTCGTGGGGGCGGGCAAGGCGGACGGCGCGATGGATGCCGCGAACCTGCTCAAGCCCGCGCTCGCGCGCGGCGAGCTGCATTGCGTGGGCGCCACGACCCTCGATGAATACCGCAAGCATGTCGAGAAGGACGCGGCCCTCGCGCGGCGCTTCCAGCCGGTGATGGTGTCGGAGCCGACGGTCGAGGACACGATCTCGATCCTGCGCGGGATCAAGGAGAAGTATGAACTCCACCACGGCGTGCGCATCTCGGATTCCGCGCTGGTCGCGGCCGCGACGCTTTCGCACCGCTACATCACCGACCGCTTCCTGCCCGACAAGGCGATCGACCTCATGGACGAGGCCGCGAGCCGGCTGCGGATGGAGGTCGACAGCAAGCCCGAAGAGCTCGACGCGCTCGACCGCGAGATCTTGCAAAAGCAGATCGAGGCCGAGGCGCTGAAGCGCGAGGAAGACGCCGCGAGCCGCGACCGTCTGGCGCGGCTGGAGGTCGAGCTGGCCGACCTCACGCAGCAATCGGCGGCGATGACCGCCAAGTGGCAGGCCGAGCGCGACAAGCTCGAGGTCGCGCGCGACCTCAAGGAACGGCTCGATCGGGCGCGGGCGGAGCTGGAAACGGCCAAGCGCGACGGCGACTATGCCAAGGCCGGCGAGCTGCAATACGGGCGCATCCCCGCGCTCGAGAAGGATCTGGCCGAGGCCGAGGCGCGCGAGGGCGACAAGCTGGTCGCCGAGGCGGTCGGGCCCGAGCAGATCGCCGAGGTGATCGAGCGCTGGACGGGCATCCCGACCTCGAAGATGCTCGAGGGCGAGCGCGAGAAGCTCCTGCGGATGGAGGAGGAGCTTGCCCGGCGCGTCGTCGGCCAGCGCGCCGCCGTCGTCGCGGTCGCGAACGCGGTGCGCCGGGCGCGCGCGGGCCTGAATGACGAGAACCGCCCGCTCGGGTCGTTCCTCTTCCTCGGGCCGACGGGTGTGGGCAAGACCGAGCTGACCAAGGCCGTCGCCGAATACCTCTTTGACGACGACAGCGCGATGGTGCGCATCGACATGTCGGAGTTCATGGAAAAGCACGCGGTCGCGCGGCTGATCGGGGCGCCGCCGGGTTATGTGGGCTATGACGAGGGGGGCGTCCTGACCGAGGCGGTGCGGCGCCGGCCCTATCAGGTCGTGCTGTTCGACGAGGTCGAGAAGGCGCATCCGGATGTGTTCAACGTGCTCCTGCAGGTGCTCGACGACGGGGTGCTGACCGACGGCCAGGGCCGCACGGTCGATTTCAAGCAGACGCTGATCGTGCTGACCTCGAACCTCGGGTCGCAGGCGCTGAGCCAGCTGCCCGAGGGCGCCGACAGCGGGCAGGCGCGGACCGAGGTGATGGCCGCCGTGCGCGGGCATTTCCGGCCCGAGTTCCTGAACCGTCTGGACGAGACGATCATCTTCGAGCGTCTGACGCGCGCCGACATGGACGGGATCGTCGAGATCCAGCTCGGCCGCCTCGCCCGTCGCCTCGCGGGGCGCAAGATCGTGCTCGAGCTCGACCGCGACGCGAAGGCGTGGCTTGCCGGCCAGGGCTACGATCCGGTGTTCGGGGCAAGGCCGCTCAAGCGCGTGATCCAGCGCGCGCTGCAAGATCCGCTGGCCGAGATGCTCTTGTCGGGCGACGTGCTCGACGGCAGCGTTCTGCCGGTGACTGCGGGGCCGGGCGGGCTTGTCATCGGGGGGCGGATGGTGGCGCCGCAGCGCGAACCGGGGGCGGGCGCACCGCCCGCGATGGTGCATTGACGGATGGGGGCGGGCCCCACGGGCCCGCCCCCCTTGCCGATCACATCGGCGGCAGGATGACCGCGTCGATGACGTGGATGACGCCGTTCGTGGCCTCGATGTCGGCCGTCGAGATGGTCGCGCCGTTGACCTTGGCGCCGCCATCGAGCGTGATCGTCACTTCCGAGCCCTGCACGGTCGCGGCCTTGAGGCCTTCCGACAGGTCGGTCGACATCACCTTGCCGGCGATGACGTGATAGGTGAGGATCGCGATCAGCTTGTCCTTGTTCTCGGGCTTCAGCAGATCCTCGACCGTGCCGGCGGGCAGCGCGGCAAAGGCCGCATCGGTCGGCGCGAAGACGGTGAACGGGCCTTCGCCCTTCAGCGTCTCGACGAGGCCCGCGGCTTCGAGGGCGGCGGCGAGGGTGGTGAAGCTGCCCGCCGCGACGGCGGTGTCGACGATGTCCTTGGCGTGGCCGCCGGCAAAGGCGGGGGCGCCGAGCATGCTGGTGGCGGCGGCAAGGGCGATGAAGGTTCTGCGGATCATGTCTCTCTCTCCGGTTTGGGGGATGCCCGAACTGGTGCATCAAGGGGGATACGCAGGCCGCAAGCAGAACGGATCAGGGGAAAATCTTCGCGAGGGCCCCTTGCCGCGGCGCGGCGCCGCACCAAGCCGCGGTGCAGCGCAAAGTCCAGTCAGAAAAACGTGATCGTCAGCGCAGCCGCAGGTCGAGCGTCTCGCCCGTCCCCTTCATCGCGGTGAAGCGCAGCGCATCGCCGCGTTGCTCGACCGTCTGGCAATCATAGCCAAGCAGCCCCTCGCCCATGAAGTCGCGGCAGAAATGCGCGCCCTTCCACTCCCACCGCCCCGACACCTTGCGCCCGAGCACCCGGCCAGAGATCGCCCCGTCGGGCGTGAGGGTGAGCGTCACGCCGAGCCGTGTGAGCGCGCGCCCCTCGACGAGGCTCCAGAACGCGTCGCGCGTGGTGATGCCGGCGGTATCGGCGCGCACCGCGCCGGCGGCGGCGAGGCAGAGCGCGAGGGAGATCAGGACGGGACGGATCATGGCACGTGTCTGCGGGATGTGACGACCGGCGACGTTATGGGGCGCGCCGGCCGCTGGGCAAGCCGAAAATTGTGATCACACTTTTCCGGCTAGTGATCACAAAGCACCGAATTTCGGGCTCCGAAACGCCGATCTTGCAGAATTCCGTTTATTTTCTTGCGTGCATGCGGCACATCGACCCTCAGAATCGCGGCGAAGCGGGGCAGGAGCCATGAACATCCACGAGTATCAGGCCAAGGGCCTTCTGCGCAGCTACGGGCTGCCGGTCGCCGACGGGCGCGTCGTGCTGCGCGCCGAGGACGCCAAGACCGCGGCGGGCGAGCTCGACGGGCCGGTCTGGGTCGTCAAGGCGCAGATCCACGCGGGCGGCCGCGGCAAGGGCCGCTTCAGGGAAACCGCCGCCGGCGACAAGGGCGGGGTGCGGCTGGCGCGCTCGGTCTCGGAAGCGGCCGAGATGGCCGCGCAGATGCTCGGCCGCACGCTCGTCACCCACCAGACCGGCCCCGCCGGCAAGACGGTCGGGCGCGTCTACATCGAGGAGGGCGCCGCGATCGCGCGCGAGCTCTACCTCGCGCTGCTGATCGACCGGAAGTCGAGCCGCATCTCCTTCGTCTGCTCGACCGAGGGCGGCATGGACATCGAAGAGGTCGCCGCCCACAGCCCCGAAAAGATCCTGACCTTCACGGTCGATCCCGCGACGGGCATCCAGGGCTTTCACGGCCGCCGCGTGGCCTTCGCGCTCGGGCTCGAGGGCAAGCAGGTCAAGCAGTGCTCGGACCTCGTCAACCGTCTCTTCAGGCTCTTCACCGAGAAGGACGCCGAGATGGTCGAGATCAACCCCCTCATCGTCACGCAGTCGGGCGATCTGCGCTGCCTCGATGCCAAGATGGGGTTCGACAACAACGCGCTCTATCGCCAGCCCGACGTCATGGCCCTGCGCGACGAGAGCGAGGAGGACCCCAAGGAACTCGCGGCCTCGAAGTTCGACCTCAACTACATCGCGCTCGACGGCGAGATCGGCTGCATGGTGAACGGCGCGGGCCTCGCCATGGCGACGATGGACATCATCAAGCTCTATGGCGCGGCGCCCGCGAACTTCCTCGACGTGGGCGGCGGCGCGACGAAGGAGAAGGTGACCGAGGCGTTCAAGATCATCACCTCGGACCCCAACGTGAAGGGGATCCTCGTCAACATCTTCGGCGGCATCATGCGCTGCGACATCATCGCCGAGGGCATCATCGCCGCGGTGAAGGAGGTGGGCCTGAAGGTGCCGCTGGTCGTGCGGCTCGAGGGCACCAACGTCGACAAGGGCAAGGCCATCATCGCGGGCTCGGGCCTCAACGTCATCGCGGCCGACAACCTGTCGGACGCGGCCGAGAAGATCGTGAAGGCGGTGCGGGGCTAGGGCCGATGGACACCCGCCGCACCCCCTCGCGCGCCCGCCCGATCGTCGCCCTTGCGGCGGCGGGGATGCTTGCGGGCTGTGCGGGTGGGGGTGTCGGCGGACCCGAGGGGTTCGAGCTCGCGAATATCGCCGAATCGAACCTCGTCCCAAAATCGTCCCCGGCGCAGTTCGTCGGCGCCTTCGCGCGCTTCTGCCTCGACACGGCCGAGGCGGACCGCCCCGCCGCGCTGCGGGGTGCCGACTATGTGCCGTTCGCTCCGGTGCGGGCCGCCTCGCGCGTGCGCACGTTCGTCGTCGACGACCGCCGCCCGGCGGTGATGCTCTGGGGCGGGGGCAATTGCGCCGTCGCCGCCGAGGCGCGCACGGGCCAGAGCGCGCGCACCGCGCGCCTGATCGCCGAGCGCTTCCCCGCGGCGCGCCCGGTCGATCCCGCCCGCATCGGTCCGAGCATCGAGGCCGCGTGGCTCAGCCGACCCGGGGGGCCGGTCCTCGCGACATTCCGGATCGTCCGGCCGGGGATGCCTTCGCGCCATGCGCTCGCGATCCTGAACGATAGCTGAAGAACCCGCCGGCAGACCGGCGCATCACCGAAACGGAAGGGCTGACGATGGCCATACTCGTGAACGAAAACACCCGCGTGATCTGCCAGGGCTTCACCGGCAGCCAGGGCACCTTCCATTCCGAACAGGCGATCGCCTACGGCACGAAGATGGTCGGCGGCGTGACCCCGGGCAAGGGCGGGACCGAGCATCTGGGCCTGCCCGTCTTCAACTCGGTCCACGAGGCGCGCGCGCGCACCGGGGCGGATGCGAGCGTGATCTACGTCCCGCCCCCCTTCGCGGCGGATTCGATCCTCGAGGCGATCGACGCGGAGATCCCCCTCATCGTGTGCATCACCGAGGGGATCCCGGTTCTCGACATGATGCGGGTCAAGCGGGCGCTGGCGCATTCGCCCTCGCGCCTCATCGGGCCGAACTGCCCCGGCGTCATCACCCCCGGCGCGTGCAAGATCGGCATCATGCCCGGCCATATCCACCGCCGCGGCAAGGTGGGCGTGGTGTCGCGCTCGGGCACGCTGACCTATGAGGCCGTCAAGCAGACGACGGATGTGGGGCTCGGCCAATCGACCTGCGTCGGCATCGGGGGCGACCCGATCAAGGGCACCGAGCATATCGACGTGCTCGAATGGTTCCTCGCCGACCCCGAGACCGAGGCCATCATCATGATCGGCGAGATCGGCGGCGCGGCCGAGGAAGAGGCGGCGGCCTTCCTCGCGGCCGAGACGAAGAGGGGCCGGGGCAAGCCGACGGCGGGCTTCATCGCCGGCCGCACCGCCCCGCCCGGCCGGCGGATGGGGCACGCGGGCGCCATCGTCTCGGGCGGCAAGGGCGATGCGGGTTCGAAGATCGAGGCGATGAAATCGGCGGGCATCGTGGTGGCCGACAGCCCCGCGGGCCTCGGCCAGGCGGTGCTGGCCGCCATGGGCCGCTGAGACAGACAGGAAAGGGCGAGAGATGACCGAGCAATCCCCGAACGCGCAATTCCACGCCTCTTCCTTCCTGCAGGGCGCGAACGCCGATTACGTCGATGCGCTGGCCGCCCGCCATGCCGAGGATCCGGGCAGCGTCGATGCGCAATGGGCCGAGTTCTTCCGCGCGCTCGGCGACGATCCGCGCGACGCCCGCCGCGCCGCCGAGGGGCCGAGCTGGGCGCGCCCCGACTGGCCGCCCACACCCGCCGACGATCTGACGCTCGCGCTGACGGGCGCCTTTCCGGCCGAGGTGCGCGCCAAGGCCGAGAAGATCGCGGCGAAGGCCGCCGAAGGGGGCGTGAGCATCAGCGACGCGCAGATCCAGCGCGCGGTGCTCGATTCGATCCGGGCGCTGATGATCATCCGCGCGCACCGCATCCGCGGGCACCTCGCGGCCGATCTCGATCCGCTCGGCATGCGCGAGACCTCCGCGCATCCCGAGCTCGACCCCGCCTCCTACGGCTTTGCCGAAGCCGACATGGACCGGCCGATCTTCATCGACAACGTGCTCGGCCTCCAGACCGCGAGCATGCGCCAGATCCTCGAGATCGTGCGGCGCACCTATTGCGGCACCTTCGCGCTGCAGTACATGCACATTTCCGACCCCGAGCAGGCGAGCTGGCTCAAGGAGCGCATCGAGGGCTACGGCAAGGAAATCGCCTTTACCCAGAACGGGCGCAAGGCGATCCTCAACAAGCTCGTCGAGGCCGAGGGCTTCGAGAAGTTCTGCCATGTCAAGTTCATGGGCACCAAGCGCTTCGGGCTCGACGGGGGCGAGGCGCTGATCCCCGCGATGGAGCAGATCATCAAGCGGGGCGGCGCGCTCGGCGTGCGCGACATCGTCATCGGGATGCCCCACCGCGGGCGGCTGTCGGTGCTCGCCAACGTCATGGGCAAGCCCTACCGCGCGATCTTCAACGAATTCCAGGGCGGCTCGTTCAAGCCCGAGGATGTCGACGGCTCGGGCGACGTGAAATACCACCTCGGCGCCTCGTCCGACCGCGCGTTCGACGGCAACACGGTGCATCTGTCGCTGACGGCCAACCCCTCGCACCTCGAGGCGGTCAATCCGGTCGTGCTCGGCAAGGTGCGCGCCAAGCAGGACCAGTTGGGCGACGCCGACCGCGCCAAGGTGCTGCCCATCCTGCTGCACGGCGATGCGGCCTTTGCCGGCCAGGGGGTCGTGGCCGAGTGCTTCGGGCTCTCGGGCCTCAAGGGCCACCGCACCGGCGGCACGATCCACATTGTCGTCAACAACCAGATCGGCTTCACCACGGCGCCGAGCTATTCGCGCTCATCGCCCTATCCGACCGACATCGCGCTGATGGTCGAGGCGCCGATCTTCCACGTCAACGGCGACGACCCCGAGGCGGTCGTCCACGCCGCCAAGGTCGCGACCGAGTTCCGCCAGAAGTTCCACAAGGACGTGGTCATCGACATCTTCTGCTATCGCCGCTTCGGCCACAACGAGGGCGATGAGCCCATGTTCACGAACCCGGCGATGTATACCCGCATCAAGCGGCACAAGACGACGCTGCAACTCTATACCGAGCGGCTCGTGCGCGACGGCCTGATCCCCGAGGGCGAGATCGAGGACATGAAGGCGGCCTTCCAGGCGCGCCTCAACGAGGAGTTCGAGACGGCGAAGGACTACAAGCCCAACAAGGCCGACTGGCTCGACGGGCGCTGGTCGCATCTCGACCGCGAAGGCGAGGACTACACCCCCGGCGATACCGCCATCGCGCCCGAGACGCTGGCCGAGGTGGGCGCCGCGCTGACGCGCGTCCCCGACCGCTTCGATCTGCACAAGACGGTCGGCCGCCAGCTCGAGGCCAAGCGCGAGATGTTCGCGACCGGCAAGGGCTTCGACTGGGCCACCGCCGAGGCGCTCGCCTTCGGGAGCCTGCTGACCGAGGGCTTCCCCGTCCGCCTCTCGGGTCAGGACTGCACGCGCGGCACCTTCAGCCAGCGCCACTCGGCCTTCATCGACCAGACGACGGAGGAGCGCTTCTATCCGCTCAACCACATCCGCGAGGGCCAGTCGCGCTACGAGGTCATCGACTCGATGCTCTCGGAATACGCGGTGCTCGGCTTCGAATACGGCTTTTCCCTCTCGGAGCCGAACGCCCTCGTGATGTGGGAGGCGCAGTTCGGCGATTTCGCGAACGGCGCGCAGATCATGTTCGACCAGTTCATCAACTCGGGCGAACGCAAGTGGCTGCGGATGTCGGGCCTCGTCATGCTGCTACCGCACGGCTTCGAGGGGCAGGGGCCCGAACATTCCTCGGCCCGGCTCGAACGCTTCCTGCAACTTTCGGCCGAGGACAACTGGATCGTCGCCAACTGCACCACGCCCGCCAACTACTTCCACATCCTGCGCCGCCAGATCCACCGCAGCTTCCGCAAGCCGCTGGTGCTGATGACGCCCAAGTCGCTGCTGCGCCACCCGATGTGCATCAGCCGGGCCGAGGAGTTCACCACCGGCTCGACCTTCCACCGCGTGCTGTGGGACGATGCCGAAAAGGGCAACTCGACGCTGAAGCTCCAGCCCGACGCCCGCATCCGCCGCGTCGTGATCTGCTCGGGCAAGGTCTATTTCGACCTCCTGGCCGAGCGCGACGCGCAGGGCCTCGATGATGTCTACCTGCTCCGGCTCGAACAGTTCTATCCGTTCCCGGCGCTCTCGATGGTGCGCGAGCTCGAGCGCTTCAAGCAGGCCGAGATCGTCTGGTGTCAGGAGGAACCCAAGAACCAGGGCGGCTGGTCCTTCGTCGAGCCGAACCTCGAATGGGTGCTGACCCGCATCAAGGCCCGCAGCACGCGCGCCACCTACGCCGGCCGCGCCGCCTCGGCCTCGCCCGCCACGGGGCTCGCGAGCCGCCACAAGGCCGAACAGGCCGCGCTCGTGGCCGAGGCGCTCGGCCGCGCCGGGGCCTGAACCTTGGGGGCCGATGATCCCCGCGCCCGCATCGGGCGCGACAACCCGAAACCGCGGCGCCCCGCCGCCGCAATCCAGACCGCGCAAGGGCGTTCCCGCCAGCGCAGAAGAGGGCAGAATGGTTGACGTGATGGTGCCCGCCCTGGGCGAAAGCGTGTCCGAGGCCACGGTCGCGACCTGGTTCAAGAAGCCGGGCGACGCGGTCAGGCAGGACGAGATGCTCTGCGAGCTCGAGACCGACAAGGTCTCGGTCGAGGTGCCGAGCCCCGCCACCGGCACGCTCTCCGAGATCCTCGTGCCCGCGGGCGCGACGGTCGCCGCCGGCGCCCGCCTCGGCATCGTGGCCGAAGGCGCGGGTGCCGCCACCGCCCCGGCCGCCCCCCCCCCCGCCGCCCCCGCCCCACCCCCCGCACAGGCGGTCGAGGATGACCCCCCCGCGTGCCAGCCCATGGCAGAGACGGGCACCCCGCGCGCAGCCGCCC
>Ga0172376_10006488_pt1 | contig 12712 bp, 7 predicted proteins | sample Lak35m_FD_121114 | JGI IMG/M metagenome (GOLD analysis project Ga0172376, IMG submission 121114) | Freshwater microbial communities from Kabuno Bay, South-Kivu, Congo - kab_092012_35m | ecosystem: Environmental > Aquatic > Freshwater > Lake | place: Democratic Republic of the Congo: South-Kivu...
CACGATGGCCTTCAACCTGAACGGCTTCAACTTCAACCAGTCGATCCTGGATTCGCAGGGTCGTGTGCTGAACACCTGGGCGGACATCCTCAACCGCGCCGGCCTGGGCATGGAAGTGATGCACGAGCGCAATGCTCACAACTTCCCGCTCGATCTGGCCGCCGCTGATGCCACCCCTGTGGCGCTGACCGCTCCGGCGATCGGCTGAGCAGCTGAGCAACAGGCTCGGTTCTGATTCTCCTTGATCAGGCTCTGATCCAGACTTGATCAGCACTCAAGCCCTCACTTCGGTGAGGGCTTTTTGCTGGCAGCGTTGTGCTGGCAGCTTTTTTCTGGAAATCATTGTGCTGGCAACCGTGTCCAGGCGCGAGCCTGCGCCGCCACTGGTGGGTTGTTGCCGGGCGGGAGGCAGCAGCAGACCAGTGCTCGGCACCCCCAGCGGCAGAATCAGGGCAAGGCGGCGATGATCACAACGGTGGTTGCTGCTGCTGCTGTGGTGGCGGCGACGGGCGGCGGCAGGGGCCCGTTTGTTGAGCCGAAAGCCGCGGGGCCGGCTCGATTCTGAAATGCTCTGTTGCAATCACGGCTGCTGCCGGTCTGCAGATGCCGATGCCCGGGCCTGATCTCCTGGCCCGGGCATCGGCCTGGCCTGCAGCCGCTGCTTAAAGTGCGCTTGATCTCCCCTTCACGTTCGCAGCAACCCATGACCTGGCAGCACGGCTACCACACCGATAGTCCCTACACCTGCGGCTTCTATCGAGAGCTTGCGCCTGCCTGGCTGGATTTTGCTTCGCTGCTGCAAGGCCAGCTGCCGCCGCGCTCGCGCTCGGGAGAAGCGTTCTCTTACCTGGAACTCGGTTCCGGCATGGGCCTGGGGCTGTGCCTGCTGGCGGCCACCCATCCCGAGGGCAAGTTCACCGGCATCGACTTCAAGCCGGATCACATCCTGCACAGTCGTCGCCTGGCCAAAGATCTCGAACTCGATAATGTTCGCTTTATCGAGGCCGATTTTCTCAGCCTCGCCGAGGACCTCGGTGAACTGAAGGATCGCCATCAGTATGTGGTGGCCCACGGCATCGCCACCTGGATCACCCAGCCGGTGCAGAGCGCGCTGCTGGCCGTGGCTGCCACAGCACTGCAGCCCGGTGGTCTGTTCTATGTTTCGTACAACACCTTCCCGGGCTGGCTGAACGCCGTGCCTCTGCAGAAGCTGGCCTGGCATCTGGCCGGCACGGGGCTGCCGGCGGTGGAGGCCCTGCGCCAGGCCTCCAGCAAGCTCGGTGCGCTGCTGGGTACGGAGGAATCGCCGTCAGCCCTGGCCATGACCCTGCCGACCCTGAGAACACGGGTAACGCAGATGGCCAATCTCGATTCCACCTATCTCTGCCAGGAATACATCAACGGAGGCTGGCAGCCGCTGATGGTGACCGAGATGCATCAACGGGCGGCGGAATTCAAACTCTCGTTTGTGGCCAGCGCCACCCTGCCTGAAAATTTCCTCGGTCTGTTGCCCGATGTCGTTCGCGCCACGGTATTGGCGGAACCGGATCTGGGCCGGCGGCTGCTGCTGCAGGATCTGGCCGTCAATCAATCGTTCCGACGTGATGTGATGGTGCGCGGTCGCCTCGGTACCCGCATGCCGGAGCTGTGGTCTGCGATCCACAATCTGAATCTGCGTCTGTTTGATGCTCCGCCGCTGGAGACCTATCGCTTTGAAACCAGCCTCGGCGTGGTCACCTGCAATGCCGAGCACTGCCGTGCCCTGGAGCAGGCCCTGGCCGCCGGGCCGCGCCGCTTCGGGGATCTGGTGGCTGAACTCAAGATCGCTCAGGAGGTGCTGGTGGAGGTGGTGGCGCTGCTGACCCACGCCCAGCGGCTCGGCTTCGATCGTGGCAACGCCGGCAAGGCCGCTCTGAACCGGGTCAAGAAAGTGAACAGCAGCCTGCGCAACATGCAGCTGCAGGGTCGCTCCTACACCCATCTCGCCTCCGCCTACGTCGGCACCGGCGTCTCGTTTGCGCATGTGGAAAACCTGCTGCTGGAGCAGACCGAACCCGATCAGCTTGAGCAGAGACTGCAGGCCATCGGCTATCGCCTCAATGGCGATCCGGCCGTCAATGCGGAGGTGTTTGCCAATCGTCGCCCCAGGCTTGCGGCGCTGGGGATGTTCTGAAGCCAAGGCTGTCCGCCGGGTTCAGGCCTGCCTGAACCCCCCTGCCAGGGCGGCATCTGAGGCCGGGCTGAGGCTGGGATTCAGCTGTCGATAGCCCTAGATCCTGCGGCAGTTCGTCGGCGAGCTGCCGGGGCCGGGGCTGGGATCCCGACCCCGGCGGCGGCGCAGAGGCGTCGATTAGCTTCGAATTCGACTGCTGTGGCGGCCATGCCTGCAACTGCTCCCATCCTGGTGACAGGTGCCGCGGGATTCATCGGGGCCGCCGTCTGCGAACGCCTGCTGCAGCGCGGCGAATCGGTGATCGGGGTCGACAACCTCAACTCCTACTACGACCCGGCGCTCAAGCAGGCCCGCCTCGATCGGCTCAGCGCCCTGCCGAGCGCGGCGGGCCGCTTCTGCTTCCAGCGGCTGAGCCTTGAGGATGGTGAGGCGGTGGCATCGCTGTTCGGCAGCCTGCGCCCGGCCCGGGTGGTGCATCTGGCCGCCCAGGCGGGGGTGCGTCATTCGCTTGCGAATCCAGCTCTCTACATCCAGAGCAATCTGGTGGGCTTCGGTCACATCCTGGAGGGATGTCGCCACGGCCAGGTGGAGCATCTGGTCTATGCCTCCAGCAGTTCGGTGTATGGCGGAAACCGCCAGCTTCCCTACCGGGAGCAGCAGCCGGTGAACCATCCGGTGAGTCTCTACGCCGCCACCAAGAAAGCCAACGAACTGATGGCCCACACCTACAGCCATCTGTATGGTCTGCCCGCCACTGGTCTGCGTTTCTTTACGGTCTATGGCCCCTGGGGGCGACCCGATATGGCGCCGATGTTGTTCGCACGGGCTATCCTGGCGGGAGAGGCGATCCGCATCTTCCATCAGGGCCAGATGCAGCGGGATTTCACCTATATCGATGACATCAGCGAGGGTGTGATTCGCTGCCTCGACAAACCGGCCTGTGCCGATCCGAACTTTGATCCCTATCACCCCGATCCCGCCACCGCCGCCTGCCCGCATCGGTTGTTCAACATCGGCAACAGCGATCCCACACCACTGTTGACCTTCATCGCCGTGCTGGAAACAGCCCTGGGTCGCCAGGCTGTGCGGGAGCTGCTGCCACTGCAGCCCGGCGATGTGGTGGCCACCGCCGCCGACACCAGCGCCCTGCGGGCCTGGGTCGGCTTTGCTCCCTCCACACCGATCGAGCTGGGGGTGGAACGCTTTGCCCGCTGGTATCGGGACTACCAGCGGGCCTGATCCAAACCGAGCGCAGCCGCCAGCGCAGGCGGGTTCTGCGCAGACCCTCAGCCAGGCAGACTCGACGACAGCGCCTCGGGTCCGGGCACATACCAGGCGATGCCCTCGTACCGATACTGCCAGCCATTGGGCAGCAGCGCCGGGGCCGCCAATGCGGCATTGAGATCATTGGCGTATTGAGAGCCAATGCTGTTGGTGATGACAGTCTTCATCTCATCGGGATTGGAGCTGTAGAAATGGGTGCCGCTAGCAACGTTGTAGAAGCGATGGACGGGTGCATCCATGCCGAGCTGGGGAATAGAAGACACCCGGTAGGAGGTCCCTTCGTATTGATAGCCCCAGCCATTGGCCAGCAGGGCTTGACCGGAGGCATTGGACAGGTCGTAACTGGAGCCGACACTGTTGTGGATCACATTGAGCGCTTCGGCTGAGCTCATGGTCATGAAATGGTAGTTGCTGACCGGATTGTAAAAGCGATACAAAGCCGTGCCTTGAGTATCGAGAGACTGGTAGGCAACTCCTTCAAAACGATACCCCCAGCCACCGGTGATTGGATCGGGAGGAGTGGGATTGCCACTGAGGCTGGCGTAGTTGACCCCGGGAGCATAGGAATTGCCGATGACAGAATCGCGCTCTGCCTCGCTATTGGTAAAGAAGTGTGAACCGTTTCGATAGAACCGGTACACGGGTGAGCGCGGTGCCTGCGCCAAGGCTCCCGGATCACGGATCTCACCATTCACCACCCCATCCACATCGCCCCTGGCGCCATCGCGCAGGTGAATGCGCAACCGATCCACCAGGCCATTGCTGTTGAGATCGAGCAGTTCAGCACCCAGATCGGTGGCGGGGTCATAGGTGAAGTCGAACGCCTCACCACTGCGCGGGTTGATCTTCACATAGGCGTTGGCCTTGACCTCTGTGGTCAGGTCAATCTCGACCGTGACCGACTGCAACGAACTGGCCTTGACGCTGAAATCGAGGAAGGCGGCATTGTCGGTGCTGACGCTGGTGCTGGACGAATCAATGCCAGTGAAGCGGTACAGATCCAGGAACTGTCGCGTCGCCTCTGTCCAGGGCGTCTCCGGTGTCACCAGGGCCAGGGTGCGGCGAATCAAATCGCCGCTGAACTCCAGGGATTGCTGGCCCTCAGCGTCCTTGACGGTCAGACTGCCCAGCTCCGATTCGAGCCGGACCGTTCCGTCTGGATCCCGTTGCTCCTGGGCGGCTGTGGTGAAGCCATAGGTGAGCGGACCATCCAGACCGGCCCAGGGATTGCTGCTGAGATCCAATACGGGCTGACCCTGGCTGCTGAGCAGGTAGGTGCGACCGGATTGCAGCGCCGGCTCCAGGGCAAAGCGGATCTCGCTGCCGGTGATCTCGGCCGTCTGCGGATTGAGCGAGCGCACCACGGTGCCATCGCTGGAGCGGATCACGATGCTGCCCTCGCCCGCCTGCACCGGTTCCGAGAAGCGCAGGATCAAGGGCGAATCGCTGGGCAGATCGCTGGTTTCCTCGCCCAGACGCACCCCCAGCAGTGTCGGTGCTGTGCTGTCATTGCTGATCGTGGCGATCACCGCCTCGGTGCTGGCGATGCTGTATTCAGTGCTGGCCAATAACCTGAGTTTAATCGTTTCGTCGCTCTCGCTCTCGCTATCGGGGCTGGGGGCAATCGTGATGGTGCTGGTGGCAGAACCGGCGGCAAATGTAATGCTACCGGAGCTGGATGAAAAGGAATCTGCGCCGCTCTGGGTATAGTCGTTGTCCAGGGTCGCGGTTCCGTCGACGCTGAAGTTGACGCTGAGAGCAACGGCCGTGCTGCCGGTGCGGCTGAAGGTGTAGATCAGATTCCTGGCTGCCGATTCGCCCACGAGCGAGGGTGCAACCGCCAGGCTGATCACCGGGAATGTGTCATCGTGAATCGTGCCTGAGGCACTGTAGGTCGTGCCCAGACTGTATTCCGCGCCTGGGGTTCCAGTGCTTGGAGTTACGGTGATAATTACGCTTTCGTCGGGTTCCGCCAGAGAATCAAGAACTGGGGTGACCCGCAGCGTTGCCGTTGACTGGTTGGGGGCAAAGCTGATCTCATAGCTGGGTTGCTGCAGGCCATTGGGCTCAATCAGCGTGTAATCTTCCCCCAGCTCTGCTGTGCCGGAGATGGTGTAGCCAATCACCAGCTCAGCGGCGAGGGATCCTTCCCGTCGGAAGGTGTAAACCAAGCTGTTGCCACCATCGTCTTCGCGGACCAGTTCGGGGGCTACGCTCACGCTGATGACGGGGGGAGGATTGCTGCCAGGCAGCAGATCCCATTTAAGATCATAGCTGATTCCAGGATCGGCCTGGCTGCCCGCATAAACTTTGAAGTAGTAGTCGCCCGGGGCGGGCAGCAGCGTATCGATTGCAATGCCAGCGGGAGTGGCACTGACTTGGCTGATCAGCACCGCGCTGGAATCATAGAGATCCAGCTTGATCTCTCCGGGCGTACCCGAAGAGGCCGACCCCGGATCCGTGGTGGATTCCAGTGCCGGATAACCCGTGTAAACCAGATCCAGTTTCAATCGCTCCTGGCCGGGCTCTACATTGATTGTGTACCAGTCATCATCGGAGAGAACCGCTATCCCCTGCTGCTCGCCCAACCAGGCTCCCTGGGTGAAAGAATCCAGGAAATAGGCATCATCGGCGGTATTGTTGGGTTCATAGGGGTCATCAAAGGGGGCGCGCAGGGTGAGATCCTGCCTGAAAACGGATCCAGGTACGCCGCCTTCAAACAGGGCCTGTGCGTACAGCTGATAAGCCCCCACACCCAGCGTGGCATAGGAATCGACCGGGAAGCTCACCGTGCCGGGACCGTACCAGCGTTCGTCCTCCGGGGAGCGGCTCAAGCCGTTGCCTGAGGGCAGATCGATGCGTTGCCCCGAGGAGGATTCGAGCCAGTAGTTGACCCCTGAAAGCGCCCACGTATCGGGTGCGAAGATCCAGAGCGGATTGATCACCAGATTGTCATTGATCGCCACCGTGGAGGGGACGTCGTAGATCAGCAGGCTGCCGGGTTCCACATCGCCCGGCAGCAGCGGCGGCTGCGGATCCAGCAGCAGCACCGGATCGATATCGAGGAAATTGAGTGTCAGCACGCCATCTTCCAGCGAGAACTCCACATCGCTGTTGGCATTGAGAATCAACTCACTGCCATTAAGGCTGAACAAGCCGGCGCCGGCATAAAGCTGCAGCGGCTGCTCCAGATCGATCGGCCCCACCTCCCCGTCCGGGTCGAGCGACGACTCGTCGCTGGAATCAAGCGACGGCTCGCTGCCCGCATCGAGCGGCTGCTCGCTCGGCTGCTCCTGGGCCGCTGCCACCAGCCGCTCCGGTTGCACAAGCACAGTGGCCCCATCAGGCCCCAACGAGGCGGTTGGAAGCGAGCTGTAGAGGTCGCCGGGGATCGGGGCCATGGACACAGGGAAGGTAAGGATTTCAGGAAGCTCTGGACAGGCCCGGCGCCCGAGCGGTTGCGATGCAGGCAGGCCAGGTGGGGCCAAGGGCGACGCCGCCTCTCCCCGACTTCCCGGAGCCTCCTGCCGCAGCTGTGGGCTGCAGCTGTGGGCCGCAGCCGTGGCTGCCGGCCCGGCCGGCGCCATCTGGATCTGCACCCAGCTGCGCCAGTGGATCGGGGCCTGGCTGGACCGGGATCGGGCCAGCCCTGCGAGGCGAGGGCACGCCGCGACTTCCGGGGCCAGTATCGCCGCTCCGACTGAAAGGGTCAATTCGGGCAGCCTGCCGCCGCTGCGGCCCGGCTGCCGGTCTCTGCTTCCGCCTGCCTCGCGGCCGGTACGGGCCCGCCGCAACCACGCCGATCGCCGCTGCCATCCACGGCCATTCTGACTAGATTTCCAGCAATTCTGCCCTCACCCGGTTCTCACCCCGCCTCGGCTGAGCTCGCATCCACGTCTCGCCAGGCACCGTCTCGCCAGGCACCGTTTCTCCACGCCGCGTTTCTCAACTCAACGCCACGCCTCTCAGCAACACGCCTTTCAACGCCACGCCGCTCCACGCAATGGAACTGATTGTTCTGCCCGTACTTGCAATTCTGGCCGCCCTGGGATTCAGCGGCGTCAGGGTCACCAGCAGCAGCCGCTCGATGCTGGTGGAACGCCTCGGCAAATACAACCGCCAGCTCAAGCCCGGCCTCTCCCTGGTGATCCCGGGCATCGAACGGGTCGTGAGCCACGAATCGCTCAAGGAGCGGGTGCTCGATATCCCGCCCCAGCAATGCATCACCCGCGACAATGTCTCGATCGAGGTGGATGCAGTGGTCTACTGGCAACTGCTCGAACACGAACGGGCCTTCTACGCCGTTGATGACCTGCAGGCGGCGATGGTGAATCTGGTGCTGACCCAGATCCGTGCCGAGATGGGCAAGCTCGACCTCGACCAGACCTTCACCACCCGGCAGGAAGTCAATGAAGTGCTGCTGCGCGAGCTCGATCAGGCCACCGATCCCTGGGGCGTCAAGGTGACCCGGGTGGAGATGCGCGACATCAAGCCCTCCAGAGGGGTGCAGCAGGCGATGGAGCAGCAGATGACCGCCGAGCGGGAGAAGCGGGCCGCCATCCTCCGCTCTGAAGGCGAGCGGGAAGCCCAGGTCAATGCCGCCCGCGGTCGAGCCGAGGCGCTGGTGCTCGATGCCAAGGCCAAGCAGGAGGCGCTGCTGCTGGAGGCCGATGCCTAGGCCCGCCAGCAGCTGCTGCTGGCCCGCGCCCGGGCCGAGGCGGCCCAGGAGCTGGCCCGGGTGCTGGAATCCCAGCCCGGTGCGGCCGAAAGCCTGCGCCTGCTGCTGGCCCGCGACTGGATGGCGATGGGCCAGGAAATGGCCCGCGCCCCCGGCGGCAGCGTGCTGCTCGTCGATCCCCAGAGCCCCGCCTCCCTGCTCGCCGCCCTGCGCTCGCTGCAGAACCACCCCGGCTGAGCCGCGGCCCTGCCTGCCTGCCTGTACTGCCTGCCTGCCTGCACCGCTTGTCTGCCTGCACTGCAACCCGCCGCACCGCCGCCGCGATCCGTGGGGCTGCCGCCGCCGCCAGCGGCAGCCCCACGGATCGCGGCGGCGGCCCCGGGGCCTCAACCGGCCAGCAGCCCCCGCAGCCCCTCGCTGTACAGCAGCGCCGTGCAGAGGATGCCGCCGGCCCAGCAGAGGCTGCGCAGCAGCGGCACATCGGCCACATAGGAGCCGACATAGGCCAGCCGCAGGGCCGGATGCAGCCAGGCGGCCGTCAGGGCCAGACCCGTGGGCACGGCGCCGCTGCGCACCGCCAGCAGCGCCAGCAGGCAGGCGGGGGCATGCAGACCGAAGGCCTCGAAACAATTCTGATGGGCCCAGCTGGCCCGCTTGCCCCAGGCCGGCAGCCGCTCGAACATCGCCCGCGGCGCCGCCAGATCGGCGGGCTTGAAGTCGGCCTGGGAACGGCCGGCCCCCAGCGGGATCAGGCTGGCCACCACCACCGCGCCGGAGAGCACCAGCGACCAGGCGAAGGCGGCGCCCGCTGCCGGCGGCAGCACCGGCAGCGGCAGCGGCAGCACCGCCTGCAGAGCGAAGGACAGCGGCAGCAGGGCCATGGCGTCGGGGTGGAATCGGGGCTGGGGGCTTTTCTAGGCTGGCGAGCGGTTCGCCTGCGCCCGCCATGGCTGAGAGCTTCTCCTTTGATGTGGTCAGTGACTTCGACCGACAGGAGCTGGTCAATGCCGTCGATCAGGTGCGCCGCGATGTCTCCACCCGCTACGACCTCAAGGACTCGAACACCGAGATCAGCCTTGAGGACACCAGCCTGACGATCACCACCGCCAGCGAGATGACCCTGCAGGCGGTGGAGGACATCCTTCGCCAGAAGGCCACCAAACGCAACCTGTCGCTGAAGATCTTCGACTTCCAGGCGCCGGTGGCAGTGGGTGGCAACCGCCTGCAGCAGCTGGTGAAGCTGCGCCGCGGGCTGTCGCAGGAGCTGGCCAAGAAGCTGAGCAAGACCGTGCGCGACAACCTCAAGAAGGTGACCGTGGCGATCCAGGGCGAAAGCCTGCGGGTCACGGGCAAGAGCAAGGACGACCTGCAGCAGGCGATCCAGCTGCTCAAGGCCCAGGACCTGGAGCTGCCGCTGCAGTTCGAGAACTACCGCTGAACCGACTCCGTCTCTTCGTCTCTGCGTCTCTTCGTCCTCCGTCCCTCCGCACCGCAGCCATGAACGGCTGGAGCTTCGCGATCGATCGCGGTGGCACCTTCACCGACATCGTGGCTCGGGACCCCGAGGGCCGCACTCTGGTGCGCAAGCTGCTCTCCCAGCCGCCCCGCCGCGACCCCGCCGCCGCGGCCGCGCCCGATCCGGCCGTCGCCGCCCTGCGCGCGTTGCTCGATCTGCCGCCGGATCAGCCGATCCCCCCCGGGCTGGTGCAGGAGGTGCGCCTCGGCACCACGGTGGCCACCAATGCCCTGCTGGAACGGCAGCTGACACCGGTGCTGCTGCTGGTGAACCGCGGCCTGGCCGACCTGGTCTCGATCGGTGATCAGCAGCGCCCGGACCTGTTCGCGCTGGAGCTGCTGCGGCCGGATCCGCTGCCGCTGCGGGTGCTGGAAGTGGAGGGCCGCCTCGGGGCCGATGGGCGCGAACGCACGCCACTGCGCCTCGATCAGGCCCTGGCGGCCCGGATCGAGCAGGCCCGCGCCGCAGGCTTCACCAGCCTGGCGGTGGCCCTGCTGCACAGCAGCCGCAACCCCGCCCACGAGCGGGCCCTCGCCGCCTGGCTGGTGCAGCGCGGCTGGCCGCAGGTGCTGCTGTCGCATCAGATCTCCGCCCAACCCCGCCTGGTGCCGCGGCTGCAGACCACCCTCGTGGAAGCGGCGATCCGACCGGTGCTGCAGAACTACCTGCAGGGCCTGCAGGCCGAACTGGGGCCCGACACGCGCCTGCAGGTGATGACCTCCAGCGGTTCGCTGCAACCGCCCGCCTGCCTGCTGGCCAAGGACACGATCCTCTCCGGACCGGCCGGTGGGCTGCTGGGGGCGGTGGCCGCCGCCCAGCAGGCGGGTCTGGCCGCGATGCCTCTGCTCGGCTTCGACATGGGCGGCACCTCCACCGATGTATTCCATCTGGCGGCCGCCTCCGACCTGGCGGGGCTGGAACGGCGCCGCGAAACCGAGATCGACGGGCTGCGCGTGCAGGCCGCCATGCTGCCGATCCATACCGTGGCGGCCGGCGGCGGCTCGGTGCTGCAGCTGCGCGAAGGTCGGCTGCTGGTGGGCCCACGCTCGGCCGGCTCCGATCCGGGCCCCCTCTGCTACCGCCGCGGCGGGCCGCTGACGATCACCGACGCCAACCTGCTGCTGGGGCGCCTGCCGGTCGAGGCACTGCCCAGCCTGTTCGGCCCGCATGGGGACCAGCCAGCCGACCTCGCCTCGGTGCGGCAGGCCTTCGAGCAGCTGGCGGCGGCCCTGGCAGCGACAGCGCCACCAGCAGCAGCGGCTGCTGCAACTCCAGCAACTCCAGAAGGAGCGGCAAGCGCATCAGCGGCAACAGCGGTGGTGCCAGCGGCAACAGCAACGCCTGCTGCAACTCCAGCGGCTCCAGAAGCAGCGGCAAGCACATCAAAGGCAACAACGGTGGCGACAGCTGGAGCGGCAAGCGCATCAACGACAGCGCCACCAGCAGCAGCGGCTGCTGCAACTCCAGCGGCTCCAGAAGGAGCGGCAAGCGCATCAGCGGCACCAGCGGTGGCTCCAGCTGGAGCGGCAAGCGCATCAATGGCGGCGCCAGCGACAGCAGCGACCGGCGTGGCGGCAGCGGCAGCGGCAGCAACAGCTGCCGGCGGCCGGGACGGCTCGGGCGCCGGCCTGCCGGGACCCGCCGCCGCCGGCAGCGGCCCCAGCCAGGCCGGGGGCACCACTCCAACGCCACCGACCGCCGCGGCGCTCTCCTCAGCAGCGTTGGCGACCGGCGCGCGGCCAGCCCCTGAGGCCGCCGCTGTCCCTCTGGCCGCCGAGCTTCTGGCCCGCGGCGCCCTCACCATCGCCAACGAACGCATGGCCGAGGCGATCCGGCGGATCTCGATCCAGCAGGGCCATGATCTGCGCCCCGCCCTGCTGGTCTGCTTCGGGGGGGCCGGCGGGCAGCACGCCTGCGCCCTGGCCGCCAGCCTCGGCATCCAACGCGTGCTGATCCATCCCCTGGCCGGGGTGCTGTCGGCCTGGGGCATCGGCCAGGCCTCCCAGCATCAGCTGCGGGAACGCAGCCTGCGGCGTCCCCTGCAGCCGGCCCTGCTGCCCGAGCTGGCGCTCCAGCTGCGGCAGCTGCACCGGGAAGCGCGCCAGGGGCTGCTGGAGGCGGGCGTCGCCGTTGATCGGGTGCAGCTGCAGCAGCGCGCCTGCCTGGAACTGCGCCCTCGCGGCAGCGAACGGGGCCTGCTGCTGGAGATCCCGGCGGCCCTGCTCGCCGGCGATGGTGTCGCGCCGCCGCTGGCGGCGGCCCTCTGCGCCGAGCTGCACCAATCCTTCCTGCAACGCCACCGGCAGCGCTTCGGCTATGCGGTGGCGGCAGAACCATTGGTGCTCGAGCGGCTGCAGCTGGAACTGGTGGCGGCAGCGCCTGCGCCTGCGGCGGTGGCCGCGGCTGCGGCGGTGGCCCCGTCAGCGCCGACCCCGATCGCGAACCCGGCCGAGGTCGAGGCCGAGGCTGAAGCCGGGGTCGAGGCCGAGCTCGAGGCCAGGACCGAGCTGGAAGTCGGGGCCGGGGTGAAAGGCAGGGCCAGGATGGCAGCAGGGGCAGGGGTCGGGGAAAGCGGCGGCGCCCCGTGCGCGGCGGCCCAGGGGCCAGGAGCCCAACCGCCCGATGCCGGGGGGCAGCAGCCGGACCCGCCCCGCCGCACCCGCCTCTGCCTGGCGGTGGGCGAGGCGCTGCACTGGCTGGACGTGCCCCTCTGGCGGCGTGCAGAGCTGCGCCGCGGCATGCGGCTGGCGGGACCCTGCCTGGTGCTGGAGAGCACCTCCGCCACGGTGGTGGAACCCGGCTGGAGCGCTCAGGTGCTGGCCGACGGGCTGCTGCTGCTGGAGTGCAGCGCCGGCGAGCCCGGCGGCAGGACGGGCGCGCAAACAGCCGCGCAGTCGCTCGCGCAGGGGGGCGCGGAGGCCGTCGCCGAGGCCGTCGCCGAGCCGGTCGCGGCAGCGATCACCCAGACAGCAGCCGAGGCAGCCGCGGCGATGATCGCCCAGACAGGCCTGGAGACAGCCGCGGAGGTCGCCGCGCAGGCAGCAGCAGCCGAGGCAGCCGC
>Ga0172376_10006495_pt1 | contig 12703 bp, 10 predicted proteins | sample Lak35m_FD_121114 | JGI IMG/M metagenome (GOLD analysis project Ga0172376, IMG submission 121114) | Freshwater microbial communities from Kabuno Bay, South-Kivu, Congo - kab_092012_35m | ecosystem: Environmental > Aquatic > Freshwater > Lake | place: Democratic Republic of the Congo: South-Kivu...
GGGCGCCTCCCTGAGGCGAGCGCGCTGCTCGCGCAGGGCGATCGCTCGGAAGCGTCCCGCGCGCTGGCTATCTTCGTTTTGGATCTGTTGCACCCAACGCATCGACCAGAAGCGCTCCATCCGACCCTGATAGTCGCTATAAGCTTCATAGCGCGCATCGAAGCCTGCAATCAGCTGATGCAAATCAGCGCTTTCCTGAAGAAAAGGAGGACGTTGACGGGTTGCCAGCGCAAGAAGTTGCCGTTGGTTAACCAGATCAGCATAGCGTCGCAGCGGCGATGTAGCCCAAACATACTGGCCCACACCGAGGCCTTGATGGGCGATCGGATGAGTGGTCATTCGGGCACGGCCCATCGATTGGGATCTGAAAATACCCGGCAATCGGTTCAACGCCAACCATCGCCCCCAACGCGAATTTGCCAGGATCATCATTTCCGCCACGATCCGATCGAGCGGCGCATCGCGCCGACGCTGCTCGATCGCCACGCGTTCCCCCAGAATACGAAAGTGATAATCGGTCCGGAACCGCGGCTCGGGCCTACCGCGCACGATTTCACGATCGGCCTGTAAATGTTTTGCAAGACGCCAAAGCTGTCCAAGCGCTTGCATCAGATCCTCAGCAAGCACAGCCTGTGGCCAAACAGCACGCTCCCAGTCCTCAATCACTTGTTCATCAATACTGCTTTCGAGCACATCATGGCGCAAATTGGCGCGTATCTTTACCCGCTCAAGTTTGGTCTCTTCACCCACGACCTCGCATTGCCCATTGAATCGCACGTACAGCGAAAGCGCGGGACAAAGCTTGCCTTCGTCAAGCGAAAAGCAGCGCACGATCGATTCCGGAAGCATTTGTATTTTCTGGCCAGGGGCGTACACAGTTGACATACGCTCTTTGGCAACCGAATCCCACCGGCTCTCAGGCGTTAAGAGCAGGGCGGGTATTGCGATATGCACGCCGACACAAAGCTCACTGATTGTTTTCCCATCCGATGCAAAGCTGATCCGCAACGACAATGCATCGTCAATCTCGGTCGTGCTCGAATCGTCAATCGAAAACGCCTCGACCGCGGCTTGATCGAGCGAATCGATTTGCAATTTGAGGGCAGCAATCGCCCGATCGAGTTCGAGCGAGGGCAAGGCCACTTCGAGCCCTTTTGGAAACTGCTCCTGCGCAAACACTTCCTGATGCAATTGCAAGGCTGAGGCAAACTGTCCGCAAGACAAAAGCAGCTTCGCTGCTGAAAGCTGACGCTCTTTACAGGCCAAATCGAGTGCTCTGAATGCGAGCGATTGCTTATCGGGTCTGACTAAGAGCGCCATCGGACGCACCAGCCCGGCAAGGCCCTGTGGATCAAGCCAGTCTTGAGGCCATTGGTCCTTCACCAATTGACCTGCCCATGTCTGGACCATCTCATCTTGTTTGCGTCGACGCTCAAGCGCCTGCAAGGCTCGGTCGATCTGCTCGCGAGCCTGCGGTCGAAATAGTCCACGACCGCGTCGCAAGAACCAAACAGGCGAATCCTGCAAGCACATTAACATCGCGCAAGCCTCAACCGCACTGGGGCTGCCGCCAAAGTATGCTGAGGCTAGCGCAAGAAAATCGAGGTCGGCAGCGCCTTCCTCAGCACATGCTTCCCAAATGAATGCAATATCGAGCTCGGCGGCAAGTGCCTTTGACTGCGCGAGCAATGCTTGGGGACCCGGCTGCGTAAACCGCATGAAGAGCTGGGTTTGTTTGACTTTGCTGCGACGCCCGCTTTCTTGCTCGATCTGCAGGCTTGCTGATGCTTCGGCGAGTACTTTGCCGCAGCGCATCTGCCCCTCCTCCTCAAAAAGGGCAAATGGCCCACTGCTGTGCAGGCGCTCAGCCATGGCTTGCTCTTGGCTTAAGGTTTTGCGAGCGCATCGAGTAAGCGTTGATGGATACCGCCAAAACCGCCATTACTCATCACCACAATCCTGTCTTGCGGTTCGGCAATCTGCACGATGGCCGCAATCAGCGCATCAATGTCTTGATGAACCTGCGCCTTAGCCCCTAGCGGTGAAAGTGCAGCAGCGACGTCCCATGTCAAACCACCCATGTAACAAAAGACCAAGTCAGCCGCCTGCAGACTTGCTGAGAGGCTTGTCGCCATGGTGCCCAGCTTCATGGTGTTTGTCCTTGGTTCAAGCACAGCGATCACCCGGCCTTGCACCAGCTCGCAAGCAGCCTCAAGGCTTGCTTTGATCGCCGTCGGATGATGGGCAAAGTCATCATAAACCGCAATATTACGAACACTGCCCCGCCATTCCATCCGGCGACGCACGCCCGCGAATCCTGAAAGATGCTCAATAGCGCGCTCAGGCTGCAAACCTAAACAACGAGCCGCCGTGAGCGCAGCCAGACAATTATTGCGGTTGTAGGCTCCAGATAATGCAAGCTTGACCTCGCCAAGACCTTGGCTGCCGTTGGAGAGTTGCATGATCTGGCCGCCTTCGATCGCTTTTGACTCGGCCACCCAGAGCCCATGTTGTTGATCACCAAAGCGTTCGATTTGCGACCAGCAGCCACGGGCAATGACGCGTTCTAGCGCATCACCGGCGAGCCCCTTGGCAGGAAGCACAAGATAAGCTTGGCTGGCCATCATTCTCACCAGGTGATGAAATTGGGTTTCGATTGCGGCAAGGTCAGGGAATATATCTGCGTGGTCAAATTCTAAATTATTGAACACCGCGACCTGTGGTCGATAATGCACGAACTTTGACCGTTTATCGAAAAATGCGGTGTCGTATTCGTCGGCCTCGATCACGAACGGCGCTTTTGGCGAGCCCAAACGCCCGCTTGACTCAAAGTTGTGAGCAACACCACCGATCAAGTAACCAATATCTTGTTTTAAACCCTCGCGAAGCAAGTAAGCACTGAGCGCTGTGGTTGTGGTTTTACCGTGCGTGCCGGCAATTGCCAGCACAGGTCTTGAAACTAGCAGATTTTCCCCGAGCCACTGTGGACCCGATCGATAGGGTAGCCGCGCATCCAAGATCGCTTCCATCAGCGGGTTACCACGCGAGACCACATTTCCAATCACAAACAAATCTGGCTTAAAGGCGAGTTGATCGGCAGAAAAGCCCTCGACGTAGTCAATGCCAAGTGCTCGCAATTGATCACTCATCGGAGGATAAACATTGGCGTCACAGCCTGTCACCCGATGCCCAGCCTGGCGGGCAATAGCGGCGAGCCCACCCATGAATGTGCCCGCAATACCTAATATGTGAATATGCACGATTCGAGTATTTTATCGCGGCGTTCAAGCACCATGGACGCTTGCCACAAAACCAAGACCGGCCAAAGCAAACAAACAAACCATGACGTCAAGAACCCATGAGGAAATACGCCAGCAATTGGCTCAACACATCGCGCAACTAATCGCAGATGACGGACTCGAACCTGCACAGGCACGCAAGCGGGCCCTGGAGGCACTCAGCGGCGGCCAAAGACTTCCCAACAGCGCGCTGCCCGACTCGCTCGATATCGATCGAGCCCTTTTTGAGCACTTAGAACTCTTCGACCCAAAACATAGGCAACGTGTCATGCGCATGCGGGAAGTTGCCATCGCCATGATGCGCAAGATCCTACCAACGCCGATTCTTGCAACTGGCGCGGTGTGGAAGGGCATCGCAAGCGTGGATGCGCCAATCCATTTGCAAGCTTTCCCCGACGATGAAAAACAATTGCATTTTCAATTGCTCGACCTTGGCCTTAACCCCGAGGCGCTTGAGTTGCGTCATTTCAGAACAGGAAAACCGATCGAGGCGCTTGGTGTTCACTGGCAGCAAGAAGCGATCATGATCGCCATATATCGTCCCAACGATTTTCGCGGAGCATTGCAGCCAAGCCAAATTGGCGGTCAGTCGGTCATTGAACGCGGGGATCTACGAGCGCTTGAGGCAAGGCTTGCGACACAATCACCTTTCTTGGTGAAATGACAATTGTCTGCGGTGGTGAAAAAACAATAGCCACTGCGCAATCTGGCCTTGCTGACGAGGGCTAACCTTTCGTATAAGATCGCCCGCCATGACGTCTTCAGAAACTCAGGGCAAACGTTTACTCGCACGCATGCTCGGTCTATTGGCTCTGGCCTTTGTCATCACCGCAGCAGGCGCCTGGTTTGCGAGCCGTTATTACAGCGCTCGCCCGGTGGCCAACCATGCAAGCCAAACCTTCTTTTCTCAACGTTTTGAAAGCGCTGATAACAGCCCGCTTGAATTGTCTAGTCTTCGTGGCAAAGTTATCGTGGTTAACTTTTGGGCAACCTGGTGTCCGCCCTGCGTTGAGGAGATGCCCGAACTCGACGCGCTGCAGAAGGAATTTCAGTCATCCTCACCCGACCGGGTAAAAATTATCGGTATCGGTATTGATTCACCCTCTAACATACGGCAATTCGCCGCAAAATCGCCAGTCAGCTATCCGCTTTTGCTCGGCGGCACGACTGGAAACGAACTCGCGCGCTTATTCGGCAATGAGAAGGGCTTGTTGCCTTATACGGTCATCATCGGGCAAGATGGCAGCATGATGAAGACAATTGTCGGAAAAGTCCGGATTGATGCCTTGCGTGACCAGGTTCGGGCAGCTTTGTAAATGGATTCGCAACAAGCCGCATTTGCAAAAACGGTCCTGCTTATTCAAGGACCAAATCTCAACTTGCTTGGGCTTCGGGAACCGGGAATTTACGGCAACGAGACACTTGCTGATATTCATGAGCGACTGCATGTTGCCGCTCAGGCGATGGGGATCAAGCTTGAAGCCTTTCAAAGCAATCACGAAGGCGCGCTGATTGACCGTATTCACCAGGCTCGAAGTGCTTCGGTGGGTTTTATCCTGATTAATCCGGCAGGTTTCACACACAGTTCGGTCGCGCTACGTGATGCGCTTGCAGCCGTGGCAATTCCCTTTATCGAAGTACACATCAGCAATATCCACCAGCGGGAAGCCTTTAGGCATCATTCGTATTTTTCCGATCTTGCCGTGGGAAGTATTGTCGGGCTTGGCTCGCAGGGCTACGAGCTTGCCTTACAAGCCGCAGCACGGCGTTTGCAGGCGTGATTCATGACAGCGCGTTCTGGCGTGAATTCGGAGCTGACCGCTGAAGTTTGGCCTTTAGTTGCCAAAGCATCAAGGAAACATTGATGGACTTGAGAAAAATTAAATCGCTCATTGATCTGGTCTCGGAATCAGATATTTCAGAGCTAGAAATCACCGAAAACGAAGGCAAAGTACGGATTGTCAAAGCTCAGCCCGGGCTGAGCTTGCCGCAAATGAATACCCTTGCCTCAATGCAAGCGCTCCAGATGCAAGCGCCCATGGCGATGCCAAGCATGCCGGGCGCGCAAATCACCCATCAGGCAGCGCTTCAAAATCCAGCCCAGGGCGCGGCTGACTCGGCGGGCAGCGAAGCCAAACCGAACGGCCACATCGTCAAGTCGCCCATGGTTGGTACGTTTTATCGCGCATCCCAACCGGGTGCCGATCCTTTTGTGCAGATCGGCAGCAAGGTCAATGAGCAAGACATACTTTGTCTTATCGAAGCTATGAAGCTTCTCAATGAAATTGAAGCGGGTAAAGCAGGCACCGTAAGCCAGATTCTGGTTGAAAACGGCCAACCCGTTGAGTACGGCCAACCCTTGTTCGTGATCGAGTAAGTCAACGTCTTGCTGATACAGCAACAAGCAATCGGCCAAGCCCTTCAGAGTGAGCGATGTTTGAAAAAATACTAATTGCTAATCGTGGCGAAATCGCGTTACGCATTCAGCGCGCCTGCCGAGAGTTGGGTATACGAACGGTTGTTGTTCATTCCGAAGCCGATACCGAAGCGAAGTACGTCAAATTGGCCGATGAGTCGGTGTGCATTGGTCCTGCACCATCACGAGAAAGCTACCTCAATATTCCGGCAATTATTTCGGCAGCAGAGGTTACTGACTCCGAGGCAATTCATCCTGGCTATGGTTTTTTGTCGGAAAACGCCGACTTCGCGGAACGGGTTGAACGCTCCGGGTTTGTGTTTATTGGGCCAAAACCAGAGTCAATCCGCATCATGGGCGACAAGGTTAGCGCCAAACAGGCGATGAAGTCGGCTGGAGTTCCTGTAGTGCCGGGATCCGAAGGCGCCCTGCCTGAGGACCCTAAGGAAATTGTTCGCATTGCACGACAAATTAGCTACCCGGTCATCATCAAGGCAGCAGGCGGCGGCGGGGGTCGCGGCATGCGGGTCGTCCACACCGAAGCTGCTTTAATCAATGCGGTCACCATGACGCGAAGCGAAGCAGCTGCGGCCTTTAACAATTCAAGCGTCTACATGGAGAAGTTCCTCGAGCAGCCGCGGCATATCGAGATACAAATCCTCGCTGATGGCCAGGGCAATGTGGTTTATCTGGGCGAACGCGATTGCTCGATGCAACGTCGACACCAAAAAGTCATTGAAGAAGGACCTGCACCCGGTATCCCGCGAAAATTGATCGAGCGCATCGGCACACGATGTGCAGACGCAGCCAAGAAAATTGGCTACCGCGGCGCTGGAACCTTCGAGTTCTTGTTTGAGAACGATGAGTTTTACTTCATCGAAATGAATACACGGGTACAGGTTGAACATCCCGTCACCGAAATGATCACCGGCATCGATATCGTTCAACAGCAGATTCGTGTTGCTGCTGGCCAAAAGCTTTTGTTCAGGCAAAGGGACATCGTGCTCAAAGGTCATGCGATTGAATGCCGTATTAACGCCGAAGATCCCTTTCGCTTTACCCCCTCACCAGGCCGCATTAGCCATTGGCATCCTCCTGGAGGTCTTGGCGTTCGGGTGGATTCGCATGCTTACACCAATTATTTGGTGCCTCCCCATTACGACTCAATGATCGCCAAGGTGATTACCTATGGCGATACCCGCGAGCAGGCAATGGCGCGTATGCGTATCGCGCTTTCTGAGATGGCGGTTGAAGGCATACAGACCAACTTAGCCTTGCACCGTGAATTGCTCGCAGATGCCCGCTTCATGCAAGGCGGCACATCGATTCATTATTTGGAACAAAAACTTGCGCAACGCCCCCAGTCCTGAAAAGGGTCTCGACCCACACGCCCTGCAATGGTTTGAACTCTCCTTAGTACTGCCAGCAACACAAGCCGAACCACTCAGTGAGCACTTGCTTGAGGCTGGCGCCGTATGCGTTCAGGCCGACGACGCGCAGGCTGATACCGATGCTGAACAAGCGATCTTCGCTGAACCTGGGCTTGAGGACGAGCATCCGCGTATCTGGGCGCAAACACGAATTACCGCCTTGTTTGAATCAAGCCCTCATCAAGTGCAGGATCAGGCCTTAGCAATCTTGGCTCAAGCCTGTCAGGCCTCTGAGATCACGCTCGCAAGCCCTTGGCAACTCAAAGCGCTCGAAGATCAGGATTGGGTACGTCTAACTCAAGCGCAGTTTCAAGCCATCGAAATTGGCAAGCGCTTAGTGATATCACCAAGCTGGGAACCGAACCATGCGGTTCACGCAAATCGCAAACGTCTTGTACTTGATCCAGGACTCGCCTTTGGTACAGGATCGCATCCAACAACTGCGCTTTGCCTACACTGGCTTGATGCGAATCTGCGCGGTCGTGAAAGCGTGATTGACTATGGTTGCGGTTCGGGCATTCTTGCCATCGCTGCCGGCCTCTTAGGTGCGTCTTCGATTGAAGCGATCGATATCGACCCACAAGCGCTGATCGCCACCCGCGATAACGCAACGCGCAATCAGGTCGATCTCAAAACCCACTTAGCTGGCCACAAGGGCCTTGCACCTGCTGATATCGTGCTTGCCAATATTCTTGCTGCGCCTTTGAAGTTGCTTGCACCAAGCCTTGAAGCCCTGGTTAAACCCGGTGGCTATCTAGTCCTCGCAGGGCTTTTGACGCGTCAGGTCGAGGACGTGGCAAGTTATTACACCAAGATCCGTTTAAGCGCATGGCGAGAACTTGAGGGCTGGAGTGTCCTGGTCGGCCAAGGCTAGTATCAAGCGCATGCCCAGGTGCGACTTGCGATAACCCTCCTGCCTCAGCAATGCAGCACTCACGCAGCGTATTCGATCAACAAAAGGCCTAGCAATCATGAATCCAGATCAAAAGAATCAAGACGCATCCAGCAACCAGCAAGTAAAGGCGAACCGAACCGGCAAGGCCGTACTGATCAGCGGTTCAATCGCTTTTGACTTTATCTTGCTTTTTGATGGCAAGTTTCGAGATCACATTCTGGCCGATCGAATTCATATGTTAAATGTTGCATTTTTAACACCGAAACTTCAAAGGCAAGATGGTGGCTGTGCAGCCAATATTGCCTACACGCTTGCAAAGCTCGGCGGTTGGGCCAGGCTTATCGGTAGCGTGGGCCACGATGCCAAAGATTACTTGAAACGACTGGCCTCCTACGGCATCGATCTCGAATCAGTCACTGAACTTGAAGATTGTTATAGCGCTCAAGCTTTTATCACCACAGATATTGAAGCCAATCAGATCACGGCCTTTCACCCAGGCGCCATGAATATGGCGCATCAACTCGACCTGCAGCGGGTAATCGCTGACTGTGGATCATGTGCCTGGGGCATTGTTGCTCCCAATGGCAAACAGGCCATGCTCGCGCACGCTGCTGCTTTTGCTCAGGCTGGGGTACCCTTCATCTTCGATCCTGGCCAGGGTTTGCCGATGTTTTCAGGCGAGGAGCTTCGGGGACTGATCGATATCGCTGATGCCTTGATCGTGAACGACTACGAGGCCTCGATGCTTATGCAAAAGACAGGCTTGAATGAAGTCGAACTCGCAAAGGGCCTACAGGCGCTTGTCATTACCCGTGGGGCAGAAGGCAGCCGTTTGGTCTTGCCAACCCATACCATCGATATTGTTGCTGCGCCTGCCATGCAAGTGCTTGACCCAACTGGCTGTGGCGATGCGTTTCGAGGAGCAGCGCTTTACGCCTTATCGAAAGGCTGTGACTGGGAAGATGCGATCCGTCTCGGGACGATTTTAGGTGCTATCAAAGTCGAGCATGCGGGGGCGCAAAATCATCCCGTATTTCCCGAAGCCTTGAGCAAACGCTGGGTAGAACACTTCAAGTGCCCAATGCCTGCAACATTGGCAGGATGAACCTGCAGTGCTATACGAATAAAACCCGTTGACAAGGTCTCAAGCCTCAAGGTCTGAGGCCTTGTCTTTTTAGGGTTTGCCTTTTTTGGACTTAGCTTAGGGCTTATCGCCAGTTGGAAAAGGCCAGGCGGGTGCCGCCTTTTTTGCAGCTGCTTTCGCGGGGGCCTTGGCCGATTTCTTTGCAGCAGGCTTCGCACTTGCCTTCGCGCCATCTGCTTTTTTTGCAGCGGGCTTGGCTGCCTTTGGTTTTGGCACTGCTGCTGGCTTTGCGGCCGCCTTCTTTGCGGCTGGCTTAACAGCTTTAGGCGCTTTGCTTGCGCTTGCCTTGACTTCACTTGCCTTCGTTGCGCTCGCCTTCGTTGTGCTCGCTTTGCTTGCGCTCGCTTTTGCCGACGCTGGCTTCGCTATGCTTGCGGCAGCCTTCTTTGAAGGTGCTTTGGCAGCTTTGACTACTTCAGGCGTTGGAGTAGGCTTTGCAATGGCTTTCTTCGCGGCTGCTTTTGCTGTCTTTACAGCCGGCTTTGCAGCCTTCTCGGCCGCTTTTTTCGCCGCGGGCTTAGCGGTGGATTTCTTGGCGGTTGCCATGGTGGGACTCCTTGTTCATTGGTCACGACGATGAAAGTCTCGGCTCAAGCGGCAAAGCTGATAGCAATCAGTCAATCCCCCCGAATCGAGCCTACTCACCGGTGCAAACCTCTTGGCGGGTTGCACCGGTGAATTCGGCACACTGTCCTTGCAAACGGCAGTTGGCAGGACAAGATAAAACCGAGCGCAATGACCAGATCGTCGGATTTAGTCCCAACTGAGGGCACCTCCGGTCTGGTATTCGATCACGCGGGTTTCAAAGAAATTTCTTTCCTTTTTTAAATCGATCATCTCGCTCATCCAGGGAAAGGGATTCTCCTCCTGGGGAAAGAGCGCATCGAGTCCGATTTGCTGCGCACGACGATTAGCAATAAAGCGCAAATAACCTTTGAACATCGATGCATTGAGACCAAGCACACCACGAGGCATTGTGTCCTCGGCATAGGCATATTCAAGATCTACAGCACGCAAAAAAAGGCTTTTGATTTCATCGCGAAAGCCTGGCGTCCATAGCTGTGGATTCTCAAGTTTAATTGTATTAACCAGATCGATCCCAAAATTGCAGTGCATCGATTCGTCACGAAGAATGTACTGATACTGCTCCGCGGCACCAGTCATCTTGTTTTGGCGTCCAAGGGCAAGAATCTGAACAAAACCAACGTAAAAGAAAAGACCTTCCATCAAACAGGAGAAAACAATCAGTGATTTGAGTAAATCCTGATCGGCTTGAAGCGTTCCCGTTTTAAAGTTTGGATCTGTGAGGGTATCGATAAAAGGAATCAAAAACTCATCTTTATCCCGGATCGACTTCACCTCATGATAAGCATTGAAGATCTCGCCCTCATCTAGGCCTAGCGACTCAACAATATACTGGTAGGCGTGAGTGTGGATTGCCTCTTCAAAGGCTTGTCGCAGCAAAAATTGTCTGCATTCCGGTGCGGTGATGTGACGATAAGTCCCAAGCACGATGTTGTTTGCCGCAAGCGAATCTGCCGTGACAAAAAAACCAAGGTTTCGCTTAATCAACCGACGTTCGTCATCGGTTAATCCTTGAGGCGACTTCCAAAGCGCGATATCGCGACTCATATTGATTTCTTGCGGCATCCAATGGTTGGCGCAGGTGGCAAGGTATTTTTCCCAGGCCCATTTGTATTTGAATGGTACGAGCTGGTTGACATCGGATGCGCCATTGATGATGCGCTTGTCGTCAACCTTAACCCTGCGATCGGTCATGGCCGATACGCTATAAGACCCAAGTTCATTAGTTTCAGACCTTAGGCCTTTTGGCTCAGATCCAAAGGCGTTCGACTCAGACCTGAAAGCATGCGTATCAGCGGCTTGCGACATTCGCAAGGCAGCGGTTGACATCGCAGGCAAAGGTGCCGCCCCTGATGCAAATGGCAGCAGGCTTTGCGGCTTATGATTTGAAATTTCTGGTTCGTCCCAAGACAACATGGTTTCTCTCGCTTTACTCAATCCATACGTACACAGTGTCTTTTCATCAAGTTACGACAAGCATTGAAATAAAGCATGCCGATCATAGTCGTTGAACAAAAGCACTGCAACAAAAAGTGAACGCTTTACAACAATCAAAACAGATCTATTTAACGTACCGGTATTATTTTTTTACCATCCTTCTGGCCTACTTACGGCCGGCTTCGAGCATCCTACTGACAAGCTTCGCACTCTGGATCATCGATCGCACAAAATTGAGGGGCTTCAGCTGATGGTGAGGAACTCAGTGTTGCACTGGCCGAATAGCTAAATCCTGCTTGCATCCCAGCGCCATCGGCTGATACCGCATTGAGTTGTCCCAAGCGATCGGTCGTTGACTTCTCGGCGCTTGTTGCACCCAGGGTACGCAGGTAATAGGTTGTTTTAAGTCCGCGTAACCACGCCAAGGTGTATGTATCGTGAAGCCGTTTACCCGAAGCACCAGCCATGTAAATATTCAAGGACTGTGCCTGATCGATCCACTTCTGACGCCTTGACGCAGCCTCGACCAACCAACTCGGATCGATCTCAAAGGCGGTTGCGTAAATCGCACGAAGTTCGGCAGGAATACGATCAATTCGCGCTGTTGAGCCGTCAAAGAACTTCAAATCCGAAATCATCACCTCATCCCAAAGCCCAAGCCGCTTAAGGTCACGTACTAGATAATCATTGACGACCGTGAATTCGCCCGAGAGGTTCGATTTCACATACAAATTTTGAAACGTTGGTTCGATGCAGGCGCTCACCCCAATGATGTTTGAAATCGTCGCAGTCGGTGCAATGGCGACGCAATTTGAATTGCGCATGCCAAATCTCGAGATCCTTTGGCGCAAGGCAGACCAGTCCATGGTTTGACTTCGATCGACCTCAAGATAGCTGCCGCGTTCCTGGGCTAATAGATCGAGGGAGTCGTGAGGCAATATCCCGCGATCCCATAATGACCCCTTAAAACTTGAGTAAGCGCCACGTTCATTGGCTAACTCGGTTGATGCCCAATACGCGTAATAGCAAACCGCCTCGGTCGATTGGTCAGCAAAGCTGACTGCTTCCTGGCTTGCATACGGCAGACGCATCAAATGCAAGCAGTCTTGAAAACCCATAATGCCCAAACCGACGGGGCGATGTCTCAGGTTCGAATGTCTTGCCTTGCCAACAGCGTAGTAGTTGATGTCGATCACGTTATCGAGCATACGCATTGCGGTGTTGATGGTGTTGCGCAGTTTCTCGTGATCAAGTTCCCAGCGGCTTCCAGAGTCGCCAGGCACTTCACGCATGTGGGCAACAAGGTTCACCGATCCAAGATTGCAAACTGCAATCTCATGGTCGTTGGTATTGAGCGTAATTTCGGTACATAAATTTGAACTATGAACAACGCCGATATGCTGCTGCGGCGAACGTACATTGCACGGGTCTTTAAAGGTGATCCAGGGATGACCGGTCTCAAAAAGCATTGAAAGCATCTTGCGCCACAACTGAACC
>Ga0172376_10006496_pt1 | contig 12702 bp, 7 predicted proteins | sample Lak35m_FD_121114 | JGI IMG/M metagenome (GOLD analysis project Ga0172376, IMG submission 121114) | Freshwater microbial communities from Kabuno Bay, South-Kivu, Congo - kab_092012_35m | ecosystem: Environmental > Aquatic > Freshwater > Lake | place: Democratic Republic of the Congo: South-Kivu...
ACCTTGTGCTCCAGTCGGTCCAGTAGCACCCGTTGGTCCTAATTCACCCGACGCGCCTGTTGGTCCAGTTACATTTGAATCCGCGCCGACTGGTCCAGTTGCACCGGTCGGTCCGACTGGTCCTTGTACTCCCTGCGGACCGGTTGCTCCTGTTGGTCCCTGTAAGTTTTGTACTTCAATCGTTCCAACTAGCACTGGCTGAGATACAGACTGATACACGTATGAGTCGGGTGCGTCGTACGGTACGTCTAAAATAATTGTCGAAGATGCGCTGCTGTTTGACACGCCATTGACGACATCATTGTTTGTGGCTCCTGGGACAGGAGTAATGCTTAAGGAACTAAGACGAATTGCAAAAGGGTTAGTTGAGTTTACATTTTGAAGCTTAAAGTAGTACCTAGTTCCGCGGATAACAGTTATAGTTGGCAGCGGCGAATTAAAACCAGAAATAGTATAACTGTTATCAGTCAGTGCCACTGCATACGTAAATCCACCTGGTAATCCAGTAGGGCCAGTTTCTCCAATTGGTCCTTGAACTTGACCCACAGAAACCCAGTTTGAATCAACGCTGTTCCAGACATACAAAAGTGTACCTACCAAATAACCTTGTCCAGATGAACCGGTTGGCTGCGCAGATGTTAGTGCAGCTACAGTTGCGTACTGACCTAAAATAGTTACGCCGGAACCTTGCTCACCTCGTGGACCAGTTGGGCCGACTGGTCCTGCGATCGTGCTCGCTGCGCCGACTGGGCCAGTTGGGCCGACTGGTCCTGTCGCTCCAACTGGTCCCGTGACAGTAGAAGCTGCGCCAGTCGGTCCTGTTACGCCTTGCGCGCCGGTCGGACCGGTCGGTCCAGGCTGTGTGCTGATCGGACCTGTCGGACCTGTAGCACCGGCGTTGCTAGATGCAGACTCTATCCAAAAGCCGTCGTAAAAAATAAACAACTGTCCAGTGGCGCTGTTGAACCACGCGTCACCTTCTGCGCCATTAGGCGGCGGTGTAACAGCAGACAGTGTAAACTTACCAAGCGCGCCAGTTGGACCCGTCGAACCCGGTGCACCGGTTGGGCCAGTCGCACCAGCGCCGGTCGGTCCCGTTGGACCCTCGATGCTTCCAGCATTTAGCCACTGCGATGTGTTTGCAGACCAAACATAAAGACTGCCACTTATCAAGTAACCATTTCCTGGTTGGCCAGCCGGCACCGCTGCCTGCAACGCCGCCAGCGACGGGAAAGAACCAAGAATAGAAATACCGGCACCTTGTGCACCAGTAGCACCGGTCGGACCCGTTGGTCCCGCGTCGCCGAGCGCACCTGTCGGTCCAGTCGGACCGGTGACGGTGCTTGCTGCGCCTGTTGGTCCAGTTGCTCCTGTAGGTCCTGCTGGCCCAGCTACTGTTGAGGCCGCGCCCGTAGCACCTGTAGCTCCAGTTGGACCAGTCGCGCCAGTCTCGCCAGTCTCGCCCGTGAGGCCTATAACACCTTGAGGTCCCGTTGGACCAAGTGCTCCTGTAGCTCCAGTTGCGCCCGTAGCGCCAGTCGGTCCAGTTGCGCCTATAGCACCAGTTGGTCCGGTTTCACCTTGCGGTCCGGTTTCACCTGTCGGCCCGGTTGCACCGACTAAACCTTGAATACCCTGGGCGCCCTGTGCACCTGTCGGGCCGGTTGGGCCCGTTACCGTTGAAGCGGCACCTGTAGGTCCTGTCGCGCCGGTCGGACCGGTCGGTCCTTGAATGCTGCCGACGTTGTTCCACTCTCCATTGACACTGTCCCAAACATACAAGTCGCCGGCAACTAAATAACCTTCGCCTAGGTTGCCAGTCGGGTGATCGGCCAATAACTCGGCAAGAGTGCTGTACGAGCCGAGAATAGTGATGCCTGTGCCCTGCTGACCCTGGGGACCAGTCGCGCCGGTCGGACCAGTCGCACCTGTAAGACCTGTCTCGCCGACAGGACCGGTCGGGCCTGTCGCACCAGCTACACCTTGTGTGCCTGTCGCGCCAGTCGCACCTGTAGCTCCTGTGGGTCCAGTTGCACCTTGCGTTCCAGCGGGACCAGTCGGGCCCTGTTCGCCGGTTGCGCCGACGGAACCCGTCGCGCCCGTCGCACCTTGCGCTCCTGTTGGTCCAGTTACACCTTGCGCTCCTGTTGGTCCAGTTACACCTTGCGCTCCTGTTGGACCAGTCGGACCTGCCACTGTGCTTGCCGCACCTTGTGCACCAGTTGCACCGGTTGCACCGGTTGCGCCAGTTGCACCTGTCGGACCGATCGGTCCAGCCACAGTTGAAGCGGCGCCAGTTGCACCTGTCGCACCTGTCGGGCCAGTCGCACCTGTCGGTCCAGCTACAGTCGACGCTGCGCCAGTCGCACCTGTCGGGCCAGTCGCACCTGCTGCACCGGTGGGACCAATTGGACCAGTCGGTCCAGCTACAGTCGACGCTGCACCAGTCGCACCTGTCGGGCCAGTCGCACCTGTCGGTCCAACTAAACCTTGGTCACCTTGCGCTCCTGTCGGACCAGTTGGGCCTGCGATACCTTGCGCGCCTGTTGCGCCGACTAAACCTTGAATACCTTGAGCGCCCGTAGGACCCGTTGGACCTGTAGCACCTACGCTTCCAGTGTCACCAACTGCGCCGGTTGGACCAGTTGCACCAATTAAACCTTGTGGACCCGCGGCGCCGGTGGCTCCAGTTGGTCCTGTTGCTCCTTGCGCACCCGTCGGTCCAGTTTGACCTTGAACACCCTGGTTACCCTGCGCGCCTTGCAAGCCTTGCGCACCAGTTGGTCCTTGTGCGCCGGTTGCGCCAGTTGCGCCAGTTGGCCCTTGAATACCTTGCGCACCAGTCGGTCCTAGCGCTCCAGTCGGACCAGTTGCACCCGTGCTACCAACTGGACCCGCTACAGTGCTCGCTGCACCTGTTGGACCTTGCACACCTTGTGGACCTGTTGGTCCTTGAATGTTGCCAACATTTTTCCACTCTAGTTCTGTTGCAGACCATACATAGAGACTTCCATTTATTAAGTAACCCTGTCCGGCAGAACCGACCGGTTGCGCAGCTAAAAGTGCGGCTACTGACGCAAACGAGCCGAGAATAGTTATGCTTGTTCCAGCTGGACCTGTAGGTCCTGTCGAACCTGTTGCACCTACGCCAGTCGCACCAGTTGCACCTGTTGGACCAGTCGCGCCCTGCGCACCTGTGGCACCCGTCGGTCCAGTGACAGTGCTCGCTGCACCAGCTGCGCCCTGTTCGCCTGTGGCACCCGTCGGACCGACTAAGCCTTGAATACCTTGGGCACCTTGTGGTCCCTGAATACCTTGTGCACCTGTCGGACCAGTTTGTCCTTGTGCACCAGTTGCGCCAGTTGGTCCAGTTGCTCCAGTCGGACCCGTTGGGCCGCCTGCTGGACCAGGCGCTCCAGTAGGACCTGTTACAGTGCTTGCAGGACCTGTTGGTCCCATTGGACCAACTGGGCCGCGCAAAGACGCACCTGCAGTTCTAGTGTTAGTTACTGATAGTTCTGCGTCTAGTTTTGTTATGTCAACTGTGCCGGCGCCAGACGGCAAGTAAAAAGTAAAGTTTTTTGAAGGCACTCCGTTTATTCTTATTCTTACTTGCCATGCCCAGCCCTCGGGAGTTAAGTAAGGATTGTTAGTGGTTGGTAGTGCTATTGAAAATTCTCCAGCCGCGTTTAATGTAGCCGTGATAGGTGAAGAAACTATTACAGCATCATCGGCGTCTACGACTGCGGTGGTTGGCGTAAAGGTAAGAGTACCAACAGCTGGTGTACCGTTGGACTTTGTGTACCGGCCAACTACGGTTCTAGTTACTACGTCGTCTGAGTACGGCATTCACTCTCCATGGTCGTTTTTTTGGAACGGCAGCAAAACACGGTTGATCCAGTGTCCATCGCTCATAATACGTTCTTTTTTGAAAGGCAATGGTCTCCAATGACAAGAATTAGTCCATAGAAAATCCTAGTTTTATAGGTTTTATTGCCTTGCCAGCTTTAACCGGCTTTTCTTCTAAATCGTCAAAATGCTCGCTGTTGGCGGCCATGGCGGCGTAAGCAGCCGCGTTTATCCAATTTTCTTGGGCACTCACTGTGCTGGTTCCAATAACTAACTCACTGGAAGAGAGCATTGCCGCCACTGTAGCAGGCGGTATGTGGCTGTCTATCCCCAGTATACCGGACCAAACTGTGCCTATTCTGGCCAGCTCGTCCCGGGACAATTCGTTTCCATTTGAAACTATGTCTTCCTCTGCAGCCCTTAGGGTGCGTTTACGTCGATCGTCTAATGAACGGCTAGATCTCCCCAAGTTTTGTCTCCTGTCAAAAGGCTTACCATTCCAGGAGGAGCAACTTCTCCCGTACGGTTGCGCCACCAAGTAGACTCAGCTTCCATAGCTGGAACTTGTATCCACGTGCGTGGCCCCATCGACTCTACACGAAGATGGTGCCTGTGACCGGTAATAATTAAGTGTGCATCGCCTATAGGAGACATGTTTCGAGCTTGTTCGCCAATCCATTTTTTTACGTCTCCCCGCTGAATTAAGTGCCCGTGAGCGCACCCCACAACTGTTCCGCCTAGGTCCACTGTAACTGTTGATTCGTCTACGCCTGGCAGGGTAAACTTTACGTGGTCGTACGCATCTCCCTTGTGACGAAGTGCTTCTTCTACCGCCACTACGGCGTCTATATCCCACGAATCGTCGACTCTAGTAGCTAAGTTTCTTCCGATTCTAAGGGTCTCACCGTGATTGCCAGGCACCGCTAAAATCTGTAAGTGGTCTACTTCGTTAGCTAAAATTGTAGTCATGTGCATCACTAGTCTTCTGTAGGCGCGTACTTGTTCTGTCATAGTCATGTTTGTGCGCCAGATGTTTCCACCACCCTGCGAAACAAAACCTTCTACACAGTCGCCTGTCAAAAACAAAGCAGCTGTACCGGGAAATTTTTTTAGTCTCTTTAGCTCTCTTATTCGGTCGACTGCTTTGTCTGTTGCTTCTAGTATTCTCTGCACTGTTCCAACTGCACCGTCACCATCAGACTTTCCAAGCTGCCAGTCGCCTGTTGCTAAAAGCCAAACAGAAGATAAGTTTACCGGGGTCTCTTCTTGGGATTTTTTACGTACACGATGTTTATCTATTACGCTAAACAACTCGTCTGCGCTTATGTTGCCTACACTTTGATCTACTCTAAACTTGTACCGCCAAACTGGCGCAGTAGTTGCGTCTTCACCTTCATTTTGTCGCTGCCAAGACGAGCCGTCATACTTTGCTTCTACTAAAGTAACTTTCCAACCCTCTGGCAGTGAAACTCCAAGTGCCTCTACTGCAGCTTTCCAGGAGTCTTCGTCGTTAAGTTTTGGCACGGCGTCAGTTGTTACGCTCATAGCGTCTTTGTCGTACTTGACGCCTGGTTCCCAGCCCGTGGGGTGCTTTCTATTGATTTTTACGTGCTGATTGCCAACTGACGGCTGCTCTAGCATCTTTTTTACTTTGTCTGCTAGGGACTCTCCGAGTGTCACTACGATTTCTTTCCCACTGCCGACGACACTTTTGTAATTCCTCTAAAGCATCTGCATTCTTGTCTACGATGCGTAATTACTGAAGCAAGCGCTACTACGTAACCCTCGTCCTCCAGTATTTGTCTTACTTGTTTATTTGAAAGTCTGCCTTGTTCTCCTGTTTGCACTGCAAGAACAGACTCTAATATCTTTGCGTCTTCTGGCGACACTTTTCTAAGAACTTCACCTATTCCGCAGGGGTTGCCAACCTGCGAAGGACGCGCTTGTGCAAATCTAGCCGCTAGGCTCACACGTTTACCTATTTGCTTTCTTTGATACTAGCCGGGGACGGTCCAGGGCACGTGTAGACCGGACATTCTGCTTGCTATTTAGCTAGCTAGTATGTAAGTCTACCATGAGTAGTATAGCGCACATGTTTGTAAACGCCACTGTGGCTTGCAGCGCTTATTTGAACAACTTATCTGTTACGAACTGCCTTAATTTTTTTCTGCTTCCCGGCCGTGGGGGTGTACAGGGTGTTAACTACTATTTCTTGTATTAAATCTAGCTTTACGTCCATCGAGCGCGTCCTTACGTCTAGTTCATTTACCCTGTCTTTTAGAGAGTCTCCACCATTTTCCCACAGCTGGTATTCGACACGCGACATGCGGTCACTGAGGGTCTTGCCCTCCTCGTCTTTTCCTACGGCCGCTATAACGCTTGCTATGGCTCTGCGCAGTGAAACAGCAAATAGCAACAACACCGTAAAGGCAGAAACAAGCTCTGCGTTTTCCATAACCAAAGCTCTAAGCTGCTCCACTTAGCTCACCTTCCAGTAAAATGGCATGTGTCTTGTGCCGGGTTGTCTTGAGTTATTGAATATACTGTATGGATAACTATACTATGGTTAATAGTGTTTGTCCGGCATGATGACGCTGGTTTTAATAGCTTATTTACAGAGCCTCGCAACCAGGCTATAGTTGTCCCTCCGGGGACGTAGTCGCCAACACATATTACATTGTTAAATAGATCACAGCTCACCAAAGGACGGGTTTACAAAAAATGCTTTGCACTCACTACAGACTACTGCTACTGAGGAGTAAAGCTTGAGCACCTGGGAGAGCGCATCTGGCAAATTGAGCGCTGCAGCACAATACTACGCATCTATAAACTGGAAAATTTTGCCGTGCTACGGAATAGTAAACGGTCGTTGTACTTGTAATGGCACGCACCCCGAGCCAAAAGACGTAGGCAAGCATCCGCAGCTAAGCCAGTGGAACGAGCAAGCGTCAAGCAACTCTACTCAAGTTGAAGCTTGGTGGACTCAAGACAACGAAAGTAACATAGGAGTTTTTTGCAAGGCAAGTGGATTTTTTGTTATAGACATAGACCCGCGCGCCGGCGGCCCTGATTCGTTTGAAAAGTTTGAACAACTTGTAGAAGGTGCGTTGCCGCCTACCGTCGAGGCAATAACCGGAGAGTACTCTACGGGAACTGGTCGTTCTTTGCGTGGTAGACATTTATTTTACAAGTGCGATCAAGATGAAAACTTAGTCGGTAATCTTAAAAAGTCTGGTCTTCCTGGAGTAGACATTAAGCACAACGGATATGTGCTAATTGCACCGTCACGTCATTTTTCTGGCAATTGCTATGAGTGGGTACCAGGCAAAGCTCCATGGGAAATTGAAATGGCAACGGCACCAGAAGAGCTGCTTATTGCACTTAGAAAACGCGCTAAGCGCACAAGTGGCACTTTAGATGTAAACAGCAGTAACTGGGGCTGGCTAGATGGAATAGAGTTTGGCGGCCAGCGCGTAGACGTAGACAAACTGTTGCAAGAAGGAATAGACGAAGGCTCTAGAGCCGTAGATATTTATTCATTAACTTGTGCTTTAGCAAACAAATTTTCGGTGCAAACCGAGGCAGGACGACTTGCAGTTGAAACTATGATGATTAGGTTCAACGCAGAAAAGGTACGACCACCGCTGCCGCTAGAAGGTCCAGGCGGGCTGCTCATGCACGTTCAACGCGCCATTCAGTTTGTAATAGACAATCCAAAAACAGAAAAACTGTGGCCAGGATTGCAAGAATGGGCAAGACGATCTCAAGACGAATCGCGCGGAATACCTCCAACACAGCCGTTACTAGGGGTAGTTCAGCCACCACAAGAAATCTACAATTTACCGGGCACAATTGGTGGAACCGTTAAAAGTTCTGTTGAAGACGGAGACTCGCTGTCCCAGGCAACAAACCTGCAGAATATGGATGTTCCAAAAGACGTGGACGCTCTTCAAGAAGACGAAGGCGGAGAACCTGGCAAAAGAACTTTAACAGACACTGGAAACGGTCGTCGCCTTATTGATTGGTTTGGTTCGGCTGTTCGCTACACTCCAGGCCTCGGCTGGTTTCACTGGGACGGTGGATATTGGAAGCCTGATGTTGAAAGTTTAGAGATGCGCGAACTGGCTAAAAAACTAGCGCCCGCTATCGCCGCGGAAGTAGCAAAGTACGATGACGCAGAAAAACAGTCAGAAGTAATTAAATGGGCAAATCAGGCAAAATCAAACGCTAGACTTCAAGGCTCGATAGAAAATGCCACATCAGACCCTCGCGTTCTTGTTGGCGTAGAAAACTGGGACTCTGATGAAAACTTAATGGGCGTTGCCAACGGTGTCATAGACTTACGTACAGGTGAATTGTTAAAAGGACGACCAGACTTATACATAACTAGGAGAGCGCCGCTTGCCTACACTCCTGGCATGAGAAACGTACGCTGGGAACAGTTTATAGATTTTGCTACAGGAGGCGACAAAGAATTACAGGAATGGCTGCAACGAGCGGCCGGCTACTCTATAACTGGAAGCCGCCTGCACGACGTAATGTTTTTGGTATACGGTCCGCCTGGCGCCGGTAAAAATACTTTGGTTGAGGCTTTGGTAAAGGCGTTGGGCACACAACAATACGCCTGGCCTTTGGACTCTTCAATTCTTGCTCAAGGGGATGGGCAGGCACACGGCTCAGACATGTATCACTGGGCAGAGCTGCGCGGGCGACGACTAGTATGGGTAGACGAGCTGCCGGAATCAGAACGACTAAAAGAGAACTCAGTTAAAAAACTTACTGGCTCTTCTGAAATATCTGCACGTTCTCCGGGAGAAAAACCTTTTACTTTCTCCTCTCGTGCCAAACTGTGGGTCACGACTAACCACCGTCCGATTATCAACGACGACGCCATGTGGCGACGCATTAGACCTATACCTTTGACCAGAGTGCCAGAAAACCCGGACCCGGAGTTAAAGTCATACATATTTGATCCAGAGGGAGCGTTGCCGGCCGTGCTCGCCTGGGCGGTTGAAGGCGCAATTAAAGTATTAGGCTCTAGCGCCAGAGACTCTCTAGGCTGGTGCACCGCAGTCAGCGAGGCCGCAGAAGTTTACAGAAAAAATGAGGACAGAATCGGTCTATTTTTGACGGAGGAAACCCGAGAAGCAGAGGGCTCAACCGTGACAGTAAAAGCACTTTTTGCAGTTTATAGGGTGTGGAGCGAAGAGCGGGGAGAACGTCCTATGACACAGATAGCCTTCCACCGTAAACTATCAGATAGAGCAATGCAGATAGACGGTTCTGGAGCAAGTGCTATAGTGTTTGGTAGAGCACTTACTCCTCGAGCTGTTCCAACCGGAGAGGTAGACTGGGGCATAGTTAACAGATTTGCAAGATAGCCCTGCTGCATACTAGATAAACTGCGCTAGTGCAATACTAGTGAAAGCGAGAGATTTTTAGTATGTATGAGTACCGAATAAAAAAGATTACAAAAATAGTTGACGGTGACACTATAGACGTAGACATCGATCTTGGTTTTAATATATCTTACTCACAGCGAGTAAGACTTGCTGGTATTGACACACCTGAATCACGCACCACCGACAAGCGCGAGAAAACTCTTGGCTTAGAAGTAAAAGACCGGCTAAAGAAGCTCACTGAAAACGCTCAGGTCATCGTGATACGCACAGAAAAGCCAGACAGCACTGAAAAGTATGGTCGTGTGCTGGGCTGGTTGTTTATTGACGGTCAAACAACTTCTGTAAATGAGGGTCTCATTGCAGACGGGTTTGCTTGGGGCTACACGGGAGAAACAAAAATAAAAGACTTTGCAGCGCTAGAAGCAAAAAGAAAGCTGTCTGGAAAGTAATTTATTAACTAGCGGGTAAAAAGCTTGAAGCCGCCGCTGTTTGGTCTAAACGGCGGCATTCGTTTTGCCGCGGGTGACTTTGCCGTAATTTTGCCACCATAGAAACCTTCTGGTGGTTTTATCAGCAAAGCTGTCAGTGCGTGTACCAAGGCGTCTACCCTGTCCGGTGACTTGCCTTCGCCTGGCACCCAGGACATCATCTGCGACTCTAGCTCTGGTAAATAGTTGACATGGTGAACTCGCTGTTGCTCGTACGCAAGAACTGTAGGCTCTGCCCTAAGTGATTTTCCGTACTTTGAGTGTACTTCTAAAACTTTAACTGACGGGTCTATTGTTTGAATTGCATTTTTAACTAACGCACCGCCTTGGTTAACTTCAGCTACGACTGGACAGCCGTACTTCTTTGCCATGGCTACAACTGCGTTAGCCCACATCTGGGGAGACCCGTGCACGGTTGCGTCTTCTAGTATCCAAGCGTGTCTACGATATAAATCGCGATCTGCGGTTGCTGCACAGACAATTATCCCGCACTCGTCCCTTGGATTTTCTGACACCGACGGGTCTACGCCAATTATTCTAAGGGGAGCCGACATTGGAAAAACCGTGTGTCTAGCGTTGTCTATTAGTTCTGATGTCCAGAGTGCGCCCTCTACTTCGTCTAGCATTTCCCCGTACAGCTCTTGCTGCGCTAGTCTGGTGCCCTCGTACACGCCGGTAATTGCATCTAAATAACTCCTAGATAGGTTTCCAGAATTGTCCATGGTCGAGCCGCGAGTTATGTACACCAGTCCTGTTTTATCTCGCTCGTTAAGCAAGTTATACAGCAGGGGAACTCTTTTAGGCGTGGTAGTGGCAACTATCTGTGGGTTGTCACCTAAACGTGCGGCTACCCGTAGGTTGTCCCAAGAAGTCATACCGGCGGCGTCTGGACTTTGTCTCCAAGCCGCCACCTCGTCGGCCCACGCGTAGTGGCACTGCGGACCGCGAAGAGAGTCTGGTTCATCTGCGGTAAAGCACGTAGCAGTGTTTCCATTTTCCCAGGTTAAACGTCTTTTTGAAGGCTCGTACAGTGGACGCTCACTAGGCGGCGTCACGGACAAGATTCCGGACTCTCCTTCTACAATTACGTCTCTAACATCTGCTGCAGTTCTAGCAACTAAAGCAAATCTAATTTGACCTCGTCCCGTTATTTTTGCTTTGTCGCGTATCCACTCTGCGGCTGCTCTAGTTTTTCCGGCTCCTCTGCCTGCCAGAAAAAGCCATATTCCCCAGTTTTCGTGGTTTGGTGGAAGCTGTTCTTCTCTTGCCCACATTCGCCAGTCCCACTGCACTGCGGATAAATCTAAGCCAGCAAGCGCCTCTTTTCTAAAGTCTTCTGGTAGCTCTAGAATTTTTTCCATTTGGCTCTTGCCCAAGGTGCTACTCTCCTGCGCGTTGAATTGCTCGTTGTACCCCGTAATAAAGCGGTGCGGCTGAACTAAGCCCAAGCACCTTTGACAGTGCGCTAAGTGAGATGCCGTTTTCGTACTCTATTACCAACTGCTCGTGATACTTCTCTGACGACACTCTTTTTGCCTTTTGAACGCGGTCTGCGGCTTTTCTAACCTCAGCGGCAGTCGATTTTGCTCTACGGCTTGGTTTTGACAAGCTGACTTTCACCTCAGCCATTGCCACTCTTCTTCTGACCCCGGCATAAGCTACCTTAAGCACTCTAGCAATTTCTGGAAGACTTCCTCCACTGTTTTTGTACTCTATGAGCAGCCTAGTGTACTCCTTGCTGGCCGTGTGCGCCGGTGTGTCCTGGTCTCTGGACCCGTAGGCTTTTTTAGCTAGTGGAAGCAGCGGTTTGATCTTTGCTGCGTAAGACTTGGTTAGCTCTGTATCTGTCATTTTGCCTCTTTCGTGTATTTTGCAGAGTGTATGAAAGTATCATAGCACAAAAAGGATAATACAACTGACAGTTTTTACTAGCGCTGGAATATAAGAAGCCTAGTCCTCGCTTGGATTACGAAGTTTGTAGCTGCCCACCCACATGACTGTAGAAAACACGATAGCCCACCCCACTACAGCTCTGGCAGAGCCATCCAACACGAACCAGGCAATAAACATTCCAAGCAGCGTCCAGAGCTGCTGCAGCATGTCATTGATGAACTTTTTCATTCGTGCTTACCGCCTTTTTATTTGTTTGATACTGCGTCTTGGGGTTCTCTTAATTTTACCAGACTTTCTTGTCTGCTTTTTGCTAGAACCGCCGTCGCCTGAGCTAGGACCGGCTGGGCCACCAGCGGGACTACCCCCGGAGGAAGTTGGCGGAGTTCCGCCGCCAGACCGGGCCGCAGCCGAGACCGTGCTAGCAGTTTGTGCAATCTGAGCTGCAACTACAGAAGCGACTATTACGTCCTGTGACTCTTCGCGCTCTTCCTCAGTCATGTCTAAACCCATGCTGCCTAGTGCCGATACTAACTGTGCTGGATCGTCCAAGACCGCGGAAAGTAACGCGGCTGGATTTTCTAACGCAGTCAAAATAACTTCTACTGCCGCGGCGGTCTCTGCCGTAATAACTAGTGGATTGCCATCTGCGTCTTTTCTAGTTTCAACCGGAGTACTTGCCGGTAAGTCAGAAAATTTTATTCCGGCATTTTCTACTTCTTGTTTTGTCAGTGTTTTACCACTGTCTACAGATTCAATTAACGCAGCAGCTATTACTTCTTTTTCAGCGCTAGTGAGTTTACCGTCTGCTGCCAGTGCACTAGACAACGCGCTTACTTCTTCTTTTGTTACGTCACCGTCTGACAGTAAAGCAGCAACAATTTCTTTAGCGTCTGAGGCGTCAATTTTTCCATCATCTAGGGCGTTTTCAAGCGCGCTGTCAACAACTTTTTCTTCTGTTGCCTCTGCCTCTGCCTCTGCCTCTGCCTCAGCTTCGGCTTCGGCCTCGGCCTCGGCCTCTGCCTCGGCTTCGGCTTCGGCCTCGGCCTCTGCCTCTGCTTTGGCTTCCTCGG
>Ga0172376_10006497_pt1 | contig 12702 bp, 2 predicted proteins | sample Lak35m_FD_121114 | JGI IMG/M metagenome (GOLD analysis project Ga0172376, IMG submission 121114) | Freshwater microbial communities from Kabuno Bay, South-Kivu, Congo - kab_092012_35m | ecosystem: Environmental > Aquatic > Freshwater > Lake | place: Democratic Republic of the Congo: South-Kivu...
CAAACTCGTCCGGTCCGGTGAACGTCCGGCCGTCGGCCAAGGTGCCCGAGGCGTCCACCTCCGGCCCGAGCGTGTAGGTCACCCGCCAGTCCACGTGATCGCGTTCCGGCGGCACGAGACCCTGGCCGGTGGAGCGATACCGCTGACGCAGGCCACCGACCGGATCGAAGGCCTCGAGGGCGAAGCCGGGCGGATCGATGCGGGCATGGCACGCGGCACACGCGGCGTCGGCGCGATGACGGTCGAGCTGTTCACGCACCGTGGTCGTCCCGCGGGTGTCGGGATCGATGGCCGAGATGCCGGGTGGTGGCGGAGGCGGCGGTTCATCGAGCAGGCGGTCCATCACCCACGTTCCGCGGGTCACCGGTGACGTCGTCGTGCCGTTGGCCGTGAGCTTGTGGATCGCGGCCTGACCGAGCAGGCCGCCACGGACGCCGCCGGAAGGCAGCGCGACGCGACGCACCTCGACCCCGTGGACCCCTTCGATCCCGTAGTGCTCGGCGAGCCGCTGCGTCAGCATCGCGAATCCGGGCTGGAGCAGGGCACGGGCGGGAAGATCGTCACGAATGAGCTCGCGCACGAAGCTCCGCGGCTCCGCCACGACCCCCTCGTGGAGCAGGAACCGGTATTCCGGATAGAGCCGTGGGTCGGGCGTGGTCTCGGCGACGCGGCGCAGCTCGAGCCATTGATCCACGAAGTCGTCGATGAAGCGGTCGCTGCGCCGGTCGGCGAGGAGGCGATCGACCTCGCGCTCGATGACGGTGGGTCGGAGAAGCGAGCCATCCCGCGCGGCGGCGAGGAGGGCCTCGTCGGGCGGGCCATTGCACAGCCAGTACGACAGCCGCGACGCGAGCGCGAAGCCATCCACTGCGTGGGCCGGCTCTGCCGGCAGAAAAAGAAACTCGGGCGAGGTCAGCACGGCGACATACACCCGCCGCATCGCGTCCTCGAAGCAGTCCCGGGCGGCGAGCCGTGCCTCGAAGAGCGCGAGGTAGGGATCGATCTCGTCGGGAGCGATATCCCGTCGGAAGGCGCGCGGCAGAAACCCCTCGAGGAGACGGCGCGCGTCGTCCACCGGCCGATCCGATCGGACGGACTCGAGCGGCGGTGAACGCTCGGCCACGGGAAGATCGACATGGAAATTCGGCAGGTAGCCCCCGAGCCCGCGCGCTGGCACGCGCTTCGGCGGGAGCGCGTCGCTCTCCGCCGGCCAGGCCGCGATCGGCAGCGATCCGAAAAGCCGCTGGTGGCTCTCGGGCGGCCACGAATCGTGCAGGGGTCCCTCGATGTCGAACCAGTCGATCGCCACGCCGGGCCCCTCGTGTCGGGCGGCTCGGCCGGCCACCTGGCCGATGCGCAGGCCGTTCCAAGGAATCGACACCGGGTCGAACACGATCGACTCGAGCGGATCGAGCCAGGCGACGAACTCCTCCTCATGCGACTCGAGCGACGGGGCGGTCAGCATGCGGAGCAGCCGCCCGCCCTCCTGCTGCTTGCCTTCCGCGTGCGCGCGGAGTGCCGCCGCCTGCGGTGCGGTGCAGGGCACGGGCCGGCCTGCGGCCCAGCGAAAACCCCACAGCGAGATCCGCAGGCGATAGCGACCCGCATGAATCGGAGCGACGTTCAGCGCCGCCTCGTAGCCGGCGAGGTTGGGATTGAGCAGGCCGACCGCGCTCGTGCTCCCCGCCGACTTCACCGCGCGGACGAGGCTGCGACGCTCCTCGAGGTCGGGGCCCTCCGCGCCGACGTGACCCTGTCGGTCCTCGAAGCCCCCGCGCACGGGCAGCGCGGGATCGGGCATTTTGTCGGCGAGCAGCACGAACTGACCCTCGACGAGGTTCATCTCGAACTTGAAGAGGCCGGCCGGATGGATGCGGCGGCTGAAGATCGGCGGCGGCGTGCTCCGCGTCGCGATCGCCATGTCGAGCGCCTGCTCGATCGCCTGGGCGTAGGCGTCGAGGTGGGCAGGGGAGATATCGAGCCCGGAGGCCACCTTGTCGTAGCCGGCCACGCGGGCGTCGGCCGGCAGGAGACCGGTGATGTCGAGCCGCGGCAGCGCGAGCAGGTCGACGAGCGTGTTCTCGAACTCGCGGCGCGTCAGCCGCCGCAGCCGCACTCGGCCCGTCGCCGCGAGCCGCGTCTCGTCGGCTCGCAGGAGCGCCGCCTCGAGCGCGGCGAGAAACCGCCGCGCCTCCTCCGTCGGCGGAGGGTCGGCCTCGGCCGGCGGCATCTCGCTGCGATGGACACGATCATGGACCGCCACCCAGCGGTCGAACGTGGTCGGATCGGCAAGGTCGTCCCCGATCGCCGTCAGGTCGAGGCCGCCCGACCTGGTGGATGCATCGTGGCACGCCAGGCAATGGCGTGCCACGAAGTCCCGCCGGTCGGCGGCACCGGCGTCCGCCGTCGGCCAGACGATGGACATGACGCACAGGGCGCCGATGCCCGGTGAGCGGACGCTCGCTCGCTGCATCGTGATTCACCTGCCACCCGGACCGCGGCACAGCCTGCCGCAGATCAGTTCGACCGACCGTATGCTGCGAACGCCGTCGTGGGCAGCGGAGCCTGCGTGGGCTGGAGCACCAGCTTCTTCGGCGGCTGACCCCACGTCGGATCGACCTTCGCCAACCAATACACGGTCGCGTGGAACGGCACGTCGCCGTTGTAGACCGTGTTCCACGGCCCACCGCTGGCGACCTGCGTCGGATTGTCGTGGGCCGATTGGATCGCGTAGGGCAGGGAGGCGTCGTGGAAGGGGAGCGTGTCGGGCGTGACGATGCCCACCTGCGCGGTGTTGTAGTTCTGGCCGAAGAAGCCGTCGATCAGGCCGTTGGCGTAGAGCAACGACAGGAAGTTCCACTGGCCGTTCGATCCGCGCTGCGGGTTCTCGGGCAGTCCCTCGAGTCCGAGCGAGGCGAGGTAGGGGGTGGTTGCGGTCCCGTTGATGATCTCTTCGGCGACGTAGCCACCCTTGCCGTTGCTTGTGATGTCACCGAGCGTCTTGAAGAGGCTGCTCGACGGCACGGGCATGATCTTGAACGAGTCGCCCAGATAGGTCCGGCCGGCCCAGAGCACGGCCGTCACGCCGGCATAGACGTCGGTCGTGGTCACGACACCGGGCGTGAACTCGAAGTCCTGGGCCCAGATCACGTAGCCGGCGCCGGGGTTCGCGGGTGTGGCTTCGTGGGGGCTGGGGAATTCGCTCGTGGCCGAGAGCCCCGGGTTCACGAGCACCTTCGTGAGGATTTGTTCGGCGAGGGCCATCCGGTCGCCGGGTTGGATCACCTCACGCGAGGCGAACAGGTCGAAGATGAGAGGCCAGAGGCTGTAGCCGACGGTGTTGTCCTTCTCCTGATTGTGCAGTGCCACCGACTCGCCCACGATCCGCCCGGTCGCCGTGGCGGCGGCCCGGCCGGCCGCATCGAATTCGCCGATGACGCCGTAGCCGGCCGGCACGTTGGACAACTGCGAGGTTTCGCCGATGAAGTACGCGAACGACGTGTCCTCCGTGGCGGCGATCGACACCGAGACCTGCGACGCGGTCGCCGACGCCAGACGACCGTCCCAGGCTCGCACGGTGAACGCGGCAGTGCTGCCGAGCGCGTCGGCAGGCGCGATCCAGCGCAGCGGCCGGCGGTTCGTCACCAGCCGTGATGCCGGCGGAGATCCTGCCGTGACGTTCACCCACCTGCCGCCGCGGCGGAGCTGCACGGTGCCGGCGTTGACCGTGTCGATCAGGAACGAGAGCACGCGGGAGTCGGTGTCACGGGCTGCGGTCGCGTCGCGGAGCATCTTGGCGTCGATACGGAATGCTCTGCCTTCCACGGCGCCGAGCACGAGACCGGTCTCTTCGACGACCGGTGCGTCGTTGACCGCCAGGACGATGATCCGCGAGGTCGTCTCGGCACGGAGTGTGCCGTCATCCGCCCCCAGGGTGAGCACCTGCGGCGTCGTGCTCAACGGCGGGGGCGTGTAGGAAATGCCGCCCGGTCGGCTGAGCAACGCGTTCAGGTCGGCTGGCGCCCCCGAGAGCGTCAGTGCGGCAGACGTACCGCCGACCGTGATGCCCACCGCCTCGGCCGCCTCGAGGGCGCCGGCGGAGACGGCGAACGTGAGCGTGACGGTGTCGGAGTCGACGTCCTTGACGGGCGTGAGCGCGAGCGGCCAGATCAGGCTGCCGCCGGCACCCTCGGGCACCCGGAACGATCCAGGCGCCCGCAGACGCGGTGCATCGTTGACGGCTGAGATCCGCAGCGTGCTCTGGGCCGTGGAAACGAGGCGAAAGCCGCGATAGGACTCGCTGACTCGGATCGACAGCGTCTGATCCTGCGTGGCATCGGCGGCCGGCCGGTAGGCGAGCGGCTGCCGTGCGGACGTGAGATACGCGTTGATCGCGGCGAGTGAACCCCGCAGCGTGCGGGCCTGCGGTGTGCCCCCGATGGTCACGCCGTGGCCACGCGCCGCCACGAGGCGGCCCTCCCGCACCGAGAGTGTCACGGACACACGCTTCATCGGGGAGGCATCCGCGTCGGTCAGGGGCGTCTCCGGGAAGACGAGAGGCGTGGCCGTATCCTCCACGACGGCGAACACATCCGGCATGGTGATCGTCGGTGCGGCCGGCGGCTCGAAGACGTCCTCCACGGTGACGGTCACGGGCTGCTCGGTGAAGAGTGCGGGTGCGCCGCCGTCACTGGCCACGACCACAAACCTGTAGGACCGTTTCGCCTCGTAGTTCGCCGGCGTCTTCAATCGCACGGCACCGCTGCGTGAATCGATCCTGACGTCCGCCACGTCCCCGACACCCGGCTTGAGGCTGTAGGTCACCGTCCGCTCGGCCCACGTGGTGCCCACGTCCGACGCATGGGCCACGTAGATCGGCGTTGCACTCGGTGTGTTCTCGACGACTGAGCCGTGGGGCGCGCTGACGAACACGGGCGCCGCGTTGACGGCGCTCCAGCGATTGGGGTTGGACTGCGTGAGCCACTCCACCGGCAGGAAGGCCGCGTCGTAGATCTGGAAGGTGACGTCCTGCGGCAGCATCGGGCTTCCACCGGCGGTGGCGGCATCGGCGATGATTCCGGCAGCAGCGTTCAGGAAGGCCACGAAGTTTTCATACGAGAGGCTCGAGAGCCCGGCGAACGTGCCGCCGTAGGAGTTGAAGGTCTTGAGTGCGTCGTCAGGCTGATACCGTGAATCGAGCGACGTGCGGGTCAGCGGACCGTTCGGCTGGTAGACGCCATTGACGAACGTGTTGGATCGGTTGATCGACTCGATCGAGAACGTGGCGATGGCCTGCTGCGGCGTCAGCGTGCCATTGGTCGATCCCGTCGCTCCGAAGCTCGCCCAGTCGAGCGGCCAGTAGAACTTCTCGCTGAGCTTGGGCAGGCTCACGTCTTGGTAGTTTGGATCGTTGAACATCGCCGCAAGCGCGGCTGGATGATCCTGGTAGTAGGCGTAGACGGTGTCGAGCGCGCGAGGTCTCGGAACCTGGATCTGGCCGAGCACGCCCGTCGCTACCGCCTGCGTCGTGCCGCCCCCGCCGCTGAAGGAAAGCGACGGCGGATTCACGTAGCCGAACCCCGGATCGGTGATCGTGACGGAGACCACCTCGTGGGACGCGTTCCCAGTTCCCAGAACGGCCGTACCCGTCGCCCGTCGGCCGCCCGTCGGAGGGTCGCCGAAGGTGACCGTGGGAGGCGACGTGTAGCCGCTGCCGGCTGACGTGAACGACACGCCCGTGACCTGACCAGGGCCGTAGCCGTTTGGGGTCTGCAGGTTGTAGGCGTTGGCACCGCCCTGGATCTGGCCGTTCCAGTCGGCAGGCAGCGTCCCCAGGATTTGAGAGATCGTCTTCAGTTCACTGGCGGTGTAGACGTTTGCGAGCGCGGGGAGGGCACGCGCCTGCGCGGGCCTGTTGTTTGCCTGCCCACCTTCAATCGTGAACGTCGGTGGCGCTTGCGTGGGATCGTAGCCCAGCCCCGGATTGGTGAAGCCGATCGCGGTGACGATGGAGCCGGTGTCGGGGTCGCCGGGGTGGTTGGGATCGATCGGTGAGGTGATCGCGAACGGTACGGCGGCCGTGCCTCCGGTCGACACGAACGTGCCGCCAGTGATCGTGACCCGCGGGTAGTTGAGCAGGTGAACCGTGCCGGACGCGACCCTGCTTCCCGTGATCCCGGGTGCCTGGATGACCATCGACGGCTCGGAGGTGTAGCCCTCGCCGGGATCGGTGATCACGACTCCCGCGGCCTGGCCGTTCGAGTTGATCGAGAGGATCCCAGTGGCCTGACGGCTTGGAGATCCACCGCCGCTGAACGTGACGGAGTACGTCTTCTTGTTGTCGTAGCCCGCGCCGCCGTCGGTGATCAAGACGCCCGCGCTGTAGCCAGAGCCACCATCGAGGATCGTCACCGAAGAGCGGCCCGTGGCATCGACCGGAAAGGAGCCGGCCAGATTGAAGGGAGGCACGTAGGCGCCACTGTAGGCGGGGTTGACGTCGACGTAGTACGGCGTGGGATCGTCGCCGATCGTGTAAACCGGCCAGTTCCGGTTTGCTGGATCGGTCTTCGGCTTGGTCGGATCGTAGGCATAGCGATCACCGAGGACGGTCACCAGCACCTGCTCGATGCGGTCGGGCCCCGAGTCGACCGGCAGGTAGATCGGCGGAGCCGCTTCGAACGCGGTCCCACCGCGGTACGCGGCCGGCGCGGCCGTGGTGCTGAAGGTCGCCTTCAGGCCGCCGGGCCCGGCGAACTGACCTCCCGGCTGCGTGCTGCTGTTGACGCTGATCGGGTTGTAGTCGTAGCCACTCCCGGCCTGGTAGTTGCCCAGCGCGTCTTTCACGAACGTGATGCCGGCGATCTGGCCCTGATTTCTTCCTTGAGGGTTCACCGTCAGAAAGACCACGGGCCGGGTCGGATGCGGCGCGAGTGGATCGGTCGGCGTCGGTGGAGATGGGATGTCGATCTGTGGATAGCCATTCGCGGCCGTCACGAGGGCGACCGCAGCCGCGCCGGTGCCGCGCCCCGTGAACGAGATCGTCGGCTCTTCGGTGTAGCCCTGCCCGGGATCGAGCACGACAACCGCCTGGACTCCGCCGTTCGCATCGACCTGCACAAATCCGGTCGCGGGTCGATTGCCCGGTCCCACCGGTGGCGGTGAAAAGAAGGCATTGAGGTTGTACTTGTCGCCGGCTTGGTACCCGCTCCCCGGCGCCGTGACCCACGCCCCTGGGCTATAGCCTGCCCCGACACCGTTGCCGCCGAAGAACGGGTGCGGATCAACGGTCGCGTCAATCGCGCCCGCGCCCATGATCGCCATCGCCTCGGCCGGCGTGCCGATGGGGTTATTCTCCGCATCGATCGGCGTGTTGAAGGTGATCTTCGTGGACGGGAACGTGTGCGTCTGCGGCGGCGCCGGGAGCACGAACTGCTGCACGCCGTTGATGTTCACCGGGTTGGCGAGAATGGAAGAACCCGGCCCGGGGAGGTAGTGATTTTCTCCGAACCAGTAGTTTTCGGTGAAGGCAACCATCGGGCCGGGGCTGTACGCCAACCAGGCGGTCTGGGCGTACTTGATGATGCCGAACTGGTAGGGCATGCGGCTGCCGGTGGCGGCCGACCAGGTCGTGGCAGTCACCGCCTGAGCATCGGTGAAGACCACATTGGACGCGGCGCCCACCGCGAGCGGCTGGCTGCCGTCGGCCAGCGCGGCCGCCTCCGCCGTGACGCCCGGCATGAAGTGGTTCCAGAGCCACTTGATCGCACCATAGCCGGCGACCGGCCAGCCGCTGGCCGTGCCACCGCCGCTAGTGCCGGGGGTCCATGTCCAGCCCGAGCCCGGCGCGAGCTGGTTTGGCTGCTGGGGGTTGTAGCTGCCGCTCCCAGGACCGCCGAAGCCGTAGTAGGTGTCGGTCTCGAACGCGCCCGCGCCCTCACCATCGGCCTCGAAGTGCGTGATCAGCTTCGTGCCACCCTTGGCGAGTTGGACGGCGTTGATCTCGTTGATCAGCTGAAAGGCCTGGTAGAGATTGTTCTTCGGAGGGCTGCCGGCTTTGCCGTCGGTGGTCAGGTTGTTGCCCGGGAAGTTCTGCGACGGCCCCGTGTGGCCTCCACTTTGTCCGTTGGCATAGAGCAGCCAGGGGTTGGCCACGTCGAGGTACGCGATCGCGCCAACCTCGACTCCCGCGGGCAGCCTGTCGAGGAAATCCGTGACGATCCACGGAACGGACGTTCCACCGACGACGTCGCCGAGCTTCGGGTCGAGATAGGCGTAGTAGCCCTTGGTGTCGCTGAGATAGTCGCCGATGTTGATCGAGGCGACCTTCGCGCCGCTGTTGGTGATGAACGAGATGTAGTCTTTGGCCCAGCTCTGGAACATCTGCCGGGCCGTCATCGTGACCCCGTCGATCGTGCCTCCCACAAAGGGGATGTCTTGGCCGAAGTGCGAGACCTGAATCTTCGGCAGGAGCGGCGCAGGGGCGGTCACCTCGGCCTGCCCCGTGGCAACGCTCGCCAGCGCGAGTTTCGACTCGAGCTGCTCGAACTCAAATGGACGGTTTTGCTTCCGCGCAGAACGACGTCGGCGGGCCATGAACACTCCTTGCCGTATGCGGCGATCGTGTCGACTCGGCCATGCCTGATCGGCGGCATGGCAATCCCCACGGCATCGTGTCACGGGCGACTGCGTGTCTCGAGCACATAGCGTAGCAGGTCGTCGAACTCCTGGCGATTCTCGAGCATGCGCACGAGCCCCGCCGGCATGATCGAGACGGGCGACTCCGACACCTCGTCGATCGCCTCCTTGGCGATGCGGATCGGTTCGGGCTGCACGGGATTGCGGAGCACGACCTCGCCATCGTTCTCCTCCACCTTCATCCCGATCCGCTGCTTGCCGTCATCCGTCACCACCACGAGCTGCACGTACTCCTTCTCGATCCGCTTCGACGGCGCCAGGATCGACTCCACGAGCTCGACATCGGCGAGCTTCGTCGGAAGCTCGGCGAGGTTCGGGCCGAGCCGCTGGACGCCCGCGGGCGGCTGATGGCAGGCGGCACAGGTCGTGCGGGCGTCGAGGAACACCTTCCGGCCGCGCTCCACGTCGCCCCGCTCCCGGGCGAGCCGGGCGAGCTCCCGCGGATCGGCGGCGACGAGCTCCGCCTCGAGCGCCGTGTTCATGACGAGCGACGTGGCATGCTGGGCGCTGGCGGCCACGAGATCCGGCTCGAGCGGATGCGCCGCGAGCAGGTCGTCCGGGCTCCAGAACGTCGAGCGCGACGCCGTCTCCTGCCGCACCTTCTTCACGAGGTCGGGGCTCGTGGCCGAAGCTCGGTTGCCCCACGTGTTGCGAACGAACGTCATGACCGCCGCCACCTCGTCGTCCTTGAGGATGGCCCGGAACGCCGTCATGGGCGGCACGCCACGCGCCGGATCGTAGGTCTGGCCGTTGACCGTCATCGGCCCCCAGAGGCCGTGGAGCACCATCTTCGCGAGCCGCTCCTCGCTGCCGAGCACCCACGGACTCCCGACGAGCGTCGGGTAGATCACGCCCAGCCCCTTGCCGTGCGCCTGATGGCAGGTCATGCAGTGGGCCTCGCGCTGGTAGATCGCCGCACCGGACTCGTAGGCCTTGAGGTCGGCGCCCGCGAGATGGGTCGGGGGCACGAAGGTGACGAATTCGCGCTCGGGCTCGGAGAGAAACCCGCCCGCGCCGGTCTGATCGACGTCGTACCAGAAGTGCTTCACCGTGGCGGCGGCGATCGCCGCGTGCGGCACCTTCGAGGCGAGCAGTTTTTCGAGCAGGGCGTCGTCACGCACGCCATGCTGCTGGTGCAGCCACAGGGCCTCGAGGAGGTGATGGGCCTCGGCCTCGTCGTCCGGCTTGAAATCGCGCATCCACCGCTTCGTGGCCGCGATCACGTCCTTCGTCGGGCGGCCGGCCAGTTCGACCCGCGTGCGGTGGCGGACGCCGTCGATCGGCGACTTCAGGTTCTCGAGGAGCGCCTCGATCGACTGCCCGTGGATGGCGACCGGCTGTTGCAGCGGTCGCCCCGTGGCCGTGAGCCGGAAGATGCGGCCGTGCGTGTGGTCGCGGTTGGGGTCACGGATGTTGTGCTGCATGTGGCCGATGATCACGTTGTGCCAGTCGGCCACGTAGAGCGCGCCGTCGGCACCCACGATCGCGTCGGTCGGCCGGAAGTTGCGGTCCTCGCTCTCGAGCAGTGGCCGCACCGGCGTGCCCCACACCTCGCCCGGCTTCCGGCCCGAGTCGTCGCCGTCGCGGTCGAGGTCGTACTGCTTCACGCCCAGGAAGCCGATCGTGTTGCAGATCAGGAAATCCTGCTGCATGTCGTCGGGGAAGTGGGCCGAGGAGATGATCTCGTCGGCGGCCACCGGGCGAAACTCCTTCTCGAGGAGCTTGAACATCTTGAAGCCCTTCCCCTCGGGCCGCACCTGGAACGAATTGCCGCCCGTGCCGTCGTTGGCGTAGCAGTAGCCCCACCGGTCGAACGCCGTGCCGTGCGGGTTGGGGGAGTTGCCGGCGTGCGGCGTGATCGAGAACCGCCGGGGATCGAAGCGGTACATCCCGGAGGCGCCGATCGAGAGGTTCTTGGCCCACGGCGTCTCGTGGTTGTGCACGAGGAAGATGCCGCTCTGCCAGTAGATGCCGCCGTCGGGGCCGTGGATGAGGTTGTTGGCGGCGTGGTGCGTGTCGGATGCGTTGAGACCCTGGAGGAGGATCGTCCGCACGTCGGCCCGGTCGTCGCCGTCGGTGTCCTCGAGGTAGAGCAGGTCGGGCCCTGACGTCACGACCACGCCGCGGCCCCAGAACTCGAAGCCGAGCGGGTTGTGGACGTGCGCGAAGATGATCCGCTTGTCCGCGCGGCCGTCCTGGTCGGTGTCCTCGAAGATCATGAGGCTGTCGTTCATCGGCTTGAGCGGCTCCCACTTGGGGTAGGTGTTCCAGCTCGCGGCCCAGAGCCGCCCCTTGGCGTCCACCTGGAGCTGCACGGGGTTGGCGAAGTCCGGGAACTGCACCTCCGACGCGAACACGTTGAGCTCGAAGCCCTCGGGCACCTTGACCTTCGCGAGGCTCTCCTCAGGCGTGAGGTACTCGACGCTTCCCTCCTTGTCCTTGCTCGAGCTCTTGCTGCCGCCACCGACGTTCGACTTCACCGCCACCGGGGGCGGCACGTTGCCGTCGTCCACCGTGAACGGCCTGCCCGCGGCGGCGGCCCAGATGGCCGGGTCACGATTGGCCGTCATCACGTCGAGCATCACGAGCTCGTGCCGGAGCACGTCGGCGTTGCTCTGGCCGTCCACGAAGGTGAGGCCCGAGCGGTTGCCCCAGATGTCGTTGCCGTCGGTCGCGCGGAAGCGGTTGTGCCAGTGCCAGTTCTTGTCGGCCACAGCGGCATGCACCTTCCCCAGGTCCGTGCCGGCCGGGACGGGCGTGCCGAGGAGCGCCTGGGAGATGATGTCGGCGAGCCGGCGGTAGCCGGCGTCGTTCAGGTGGCAGCCGTTGAGCGTGAACCGCTCGGGGCTGCCCGCGAAAAGCTGGAACGTCGGCGCGTAGAGATCGACGAACGTGGCGTCGGCCTCCTCCGCGGCGAGGCGGGTGGCCGCGGCGTAGGCGGCGAGGTTGGCGTTGTGCTGCGTGCCGTCGGGCAGGTTCGGGTCGCCCGTGCTCTCGAAAGCGATCGGGCTGAAGAGCACGAACCGCACCTGCCTGCCCTTTTCGGCGCGGAGCGCGCGATAGTTCGCGACCGCCTTGACGAGGTCCTGCCGATACGCGTCCGCCCCCGCCGGACCGGCATACGACTCGTTGTAGCCGAAGAACATGAAGATCACGCTCGGGTCGACGAGATCGAGATAGGCGGGATCGGCGATGAAGCCCTCCTCGCGCGGCCGCACCGCGACCGTGTCGCCGGACATGCCGAGGTCGCGAAACCGCACGTCGAGCCCGACGAGCTGGCTCTGGAGCGCCGACTCCACCCACGGCGCGTGCTGCATGCGGTCCGCGAGCCCATTGCCGTAGATCGCCACCGTGTCGCCCTTCTGAAACGCGAAGGGCGCGGGGGCGTCGGCGGCACGACCCGACGACGGCATGGAGCCCAAGAGCACAGCGGCGACGAGGCAGGCGGTCGGCAGCCGGCGGGCCGGGACGTGGGCGGAGCGGAAGAACAGCATCGGAGGGGCTCTCAGGGGCTGTGGTGGGTAAGACGGCCGGGAGCGTGTGGCCGAAACCGGTTCCTGCGGCACGTTTCCAGTCTAACGTGAGTCTATCGTCGGTCGCTGTCTCCAGCCTCCTTCGGCACGGCGGCGGTGCGCGAGATGTGCCGTCGGACATGCTTGTGTCCCGTACCGAGTCGACTACGATCATGGGGAAATGGGCATCACGGCCTTCCGCCGACGCCGACGCTGGGTGACCGGCATCGCCCTCGCCCTCTACGCGCTCGTCGTGTCTGGCCTGCCGCTACCGCTGGGAGCGGTGTCGCCTCAGGGGCGGTCCGACGGTGTCGGTGACCAGCTCCTCGCGGCCAAGGATCGCTCGCGGCCGTTTCCCTGCCGCGACAAGCCGTGCGGCTGCGTGTCGGCAGACCAGTGCTTCAAGAAGTGCTGCTGCCACACGCCGGCCCAGCTCCTGGCCTGGGCCAAACGCAACGACCTCGAGCCCGCGGTGCTCGCGGCACTCGAGCGGCGG
>Ga0172376_10006500_pt1 | contig 12697 bp, 9 predicted proteins | sample Lak35m_FD_121114 | JGI IMG/M metagenome (GOLD analysis project Ga0172376, IMG submission 121114) | Freshwater microbial communities from Kabuno Bay, South-Kivu, Congo - kab_092012_35m | ecosystem: Environmental > Aquatic > Freshwater > Lake | place: Democratic Republic of the Congo: South-Kivu...
CCCCAACTTTGAAATAAGCGTGCTTTCATGCCTAAATCGCCTGCTTGATGAGGTCTGCCGCGCGTTCTGCCAGTGCCATAGTGGGGGTGTTGGTGTTCCCATTGGGGATGATGGGGAACACGGATGCATCCACCACGCGCAAGCCTTGTACCCCACGCACGCGCAATTGCTCATCCACCACCCCTAACGGGTCGTGCGCAGGAGCCATCTTGCACGTCCCCACAGGGTGATACAAAGTTTGTGACCATTCCGCGATGTAGTCACGCATGGCGGATGAATCGTCTAAAATCTCGATGCCGGGCATGGTTTCCGCGCCGCGGTACAAATCAAACGCGGGCATCTGTGCTAACTTGCGCGTGAGCGTCAAGCCATACAGCATCACTTGCCAGTCGCGCTCATCGGTGAGGTAATTCGGTTGAATGATGGGGTGCGTATTTGGGTCAGACGTGCGCAAGCGCAAATAGCCCGTGCTATGCGGCATCACATTGATGACCCCCAGGGTGAAGCCATGCCCTGCCGGGCGGGTGAACCCATTATCCACGAAGTAAGTGGGCGCAAACAATAGTTGCAAATCCTCATAGGCGAGGTTGGGTTGAGTCTTGAGGAAGGCACCTGCTTCTGCCACATTCGAGGTGAGCGCACCTTGACGACGGGTGACGAAGTTTGCCAACCCTGTCACAGATTCCCCACGTATTAAGCTGATCGGCAAGCGAGATGCAAAGTTGGTGCCAATAGCGAGATGGTCTTGTAAGTTGAGTCCCACGCCTTCCACCTCCGCCACCAACGGAATCCCCAACGCTGACAAGGCTTGCCGTTGACCCACCCCTGACAGCAACAATAGCTGGGGAGAGTTGATAGCACCGCCACACAAGAGCACTTCGCGGTGGGCATAAAACGTCTTCATGCCCATATCGTGCCAGAACGTCACTCCGCTGGCACGCTTGCCCTCAAACGTAATCTTGCTCACTTGGGCTTCGGTCATGATGGTGAGGTTGGGGCGCGTTAGAATGGGCTTAAGATAGGCACTTGCTGCGCTAAAGCGCATACCATTCTTTTGATTGACGTGTAGGAAGGATGCGCCTTCGGGTGTGGCACGGTTGAAGTCAGAAATGGGCATGATCCCATATTGTTGGCACGCCATTACAAAAGCATGTGAAATAGGGTTGGGGCTACGCAAGTTTTCTATGCGTTGGGGTCCGCCCGCTCCGTGATATTCTGACGCACCCAAGACATGATCTTCCAGCTTTTTGAAGTAGGGTAACATGCTTATGAAATCCCACCCCGTATTGCCCAATTGTGCCCACTTATCATACACCTGTCGGCTACCGCGAATCACAATCATGGCGTTGATGGAGCTACTACCTCCCAACGTCTTGCCACGGGGCCAATAAAAACTCTTGCCGTTGAGGTGAGCGTGTGGCTCGGTCTGATAGTTCCAATCGTATTCGGTCTTGAATAGTTTGGAGAATGCCAGCGGAATGTGGATTTCCGCTTTATTGTCCGCTTTACCTGCTTCTAATAACAGCACGGTGGTTTGTGGGTTTTCGGTTAAGCGATTTGCCAGTACGCACCCTGCTGTTCCTGCACCTACGATAATGTAATCAAACTTCATGAAGACTCATCCCTTCAACCGATTCGTTGCATTGTACCCAACATCTGGACGCTTGACTACTTCGCCTGCACTTCAATTGTCTGGCTGAAAACCCATCCGCGATTGATGTACACATCGACTTGCCAAGTACCCACATCGGTGGCGGTGGTGGGGTGATACCAGAAGAGTGCTTCGCTCTCGCGGTCAAAGCGCGTGGTTTGGTAGCTACGTTGTTCGCCATTGGGCGCGGTGAAAACCATGTTCACGCGCGTGTCCTCGCGGTTGAGGTTTTGTAGTACCAACCCTAGCCCAATGTCATCTCCTGCCCGCAATGGTGCAACAGGCGACGTTGCCCAACAATCCACCAACGTCGCGCGGAATTCCAGCAAATAGCCGTTGTTGGCGTAGTCTTGCCAACACCGATTTAAGACATCGGAACGGTTGAGAAGTGCTGACCAAAGTTGGCGCGTGTTCACCATGTCAGGATGGACATAGTTGGGATAGAGCATCTCCACCATCTGGGGGGAAAGTTGACGAAGAATCACTTCTAATGTTCCATCCCCGCCAAAGCGTTGCAAGTTGCGCACGCTCAAGTTCTTCTGGCGAGAAAAGATAATCGTGAAGGCTTCGGGGTGGCGTTCTGCGCCATCCAAAACGGAAAAGATCACGTTAACCTCCGCCACTAAACCGTAATCAAAGCCATTTTTTCCTCCCACCGAAACGGTGCCGGGCATCGCTTGGGCACTGTATAGGCGTGGGGCGAGCAACATGGCTGAGAAGACTGCGCGTGCCACATCACCTTGCACATCGTCGCGGTAGGAATCTTCATTCAAGCGCACCAGATACTCTGCCAATGCGCGTGGGGTGGCGGTGTTGTAGGTGGTGGTATCAAAGTAAAGTTGATTGGCGCGGATCTCTTCCCGTCGCTTATAGTCGGGTAGCACATCAAAATACGCATCCAACCCCGTGACCAGCTCGGCGCGATAATAGCGTGAAGCCAACGAAGCTGGCACTTTATTCCATTGCTCATCAATCATGCTTAATTTCAAACGATCGACTTCGCTATAGGGGATAATTTGACCAAGCCCCTCAATTCCTAAGCGTTCGGCATATTGGTTCGGAGCATCCCAACCAACGGCATCCATCATCATCCAAGTGGCGGAGTTGTCGCTACATGCCACCATCACCTCAATCAGCTGATAGAAGGGAATCTTCTGGTTTAGATAGCTGTCGTTCAAACAATCAGTCGTCCCGCCCATCCAATACCGCTCCCCAAAAGTAAGCGACATATCCAAATTGAGGGTGTTCGGTTGGCTGAAAATCCACTCATACGACGCGCCAGCGACAAAGAGCTTGGGCACGCTGGCGACTGGAAAGGTCACATCTAGGTTTTCTTGGCACCCCCCCCCCGTGTAAAAGTTATACACCACCGCCCCCACAATCACGTTATCATCTGCTTGGGACTGGGCAAAGTCCGTGAACTGGCACGGTGGGAGTGCATCAAATGAGGGGGCATCCTGGGCAAAGGCGGCGCGCGCTAGGAGCACAAACGGGCAACACAGTAGAATCAGGCGTACAATCGTCATTGGCAGATTTCGGCAAACTACTCAACAAAACGCCCGTAGTTTACACCAAACTTACGCGGCGTGCATCCAATTGGGGGGAAGTCGTACTCATTAAACAGGAGGTGAGGGGGTATGTTGTTGTGTGGATGCACCACAATTTCGCCTCTGGCTTGGGTAGTATTTGCAAAAGTGTCCATTCATTTCCTGACTTCTTAAGCCATCTTCGAAGTCACAAATTCTGCTTGACAGCAAGCAGAAGTAATCATGGATTGGGGATAGAGGGCGTGCGCTCTCCATCCCCAACAGGGCATCAATCCTCTAACGTGGAGAGGTCGCCTTCAGGTAGTCCTTGAGCGCGTGCCTTCAACACACGGCGCATGATCTTTCCGCTACGAGTTTTGGGCAATGTCGTAACAAACTCGATTTTCTCCGGTACAGCAATCGGTCCCACTTCCTCGCGGATATGTTTCTTGATCGCCTTCTCAAGTTCATCGCTTCCTGTCGACCCCGCATTCAAGATGCAGTAAGCATAAATGACGCTACCCTTCAATTCATCGGGTACAGCAATCACTGCTGCCTCGGCAACATCCCGATAGCTCACTAGCCCGCTCTCAATTTCTGCCGTGCCCAAGCGGTAGCCACTCACCTTGATGACATCATCAATGCGCCCAATGACCCAGATATAACCGTCAGCATCTTTACGCGCACTATCGCCAGCAAGATACCAACCTTGTTGAGCGTAGTCCGTCCAGTATTGTTTGATGTAGCGGTCAGGATCACCCCACACCGTGCGGAGCATGCTGGGCCACGGACGCTTAATCACGAGTTTGCCCTCTACGCCAGCTTCGCAACTGTTGCCGTGTTCGTCCACCACATCCACCACCTGACCGGGGAAGGGGCGGGTGGCACTGCCCGGCTTGAGCGGAACGGATGGGAGGGGGGTAATCACAAAGCCCCCGGTTTCGGTTTGCCACCATGTATCCATGATGGGGCAACGCTCTCCGCCGATAACTTTGTAGAACCATTTCCACGCTTCCGGGTTGATCGGCTCGCCCACACTTCCCAACAGGCGCAGGCTACTCAGATCATGGCGAGCGGGCCACGCATCGCCGAAACGCATTAACCCACGAATGGCGGTGGGGGCGGTATACAGCACGGTGATGCCATACTCTTCCACCAATCGCCACCAGCGATCCGGGTAGGGGTAGGTGGGTGCGCCTTCATAGATGAACGAGGTTGCCCCCAAGATCAAGGGTGCATACACAATATAGCTGTGCCCCGTGATCCAGCCGGGATCTGCCGCACACCACCAACGATCCTCATCTTTCAAATCAAACACCCACTCTAGGGTGGTGGAGGTGTAAACCTGATAGCCTCCGTGCGTGTGCAAGATGCCTTTGGGTTTGCCGGTTGTCCCGCTGGTATACAGGATGAAGAGCGGATCTTCTGCGTCCATCACTTCGGTCTCACATTTATTAGAGGCAATCGGCAACGCCATCAACTCATGCCACCAATAATCGCGCCCCTGCTCCATGTTAATTTCTTGCCCTGTGCGTTTATAGACGATCACGCTTTGCACCACAGGAGAGCGTTGCACCGCCTCATCCACGACGTTCTTGAGGGGGACAATTTTCCCGCGCAACCAAGAGCCATCGCTGGTGACCACCACTTTACTCTTGGCATCCGCGATACGGTCTGCCAACGCTTGATCGCTAAAGCCACCATAGACCACGCTGTGCGGTGCGCCGATCTTGGCACACGCCAACATGGCGATCACAATTTCGGGGGTGCGTCCCATGTAAATGGTGACGGTATCCCCCTTGCGCACGCCCATGCTCCGCAAGACGTTGGCGAACTTGTTCACCTCTTGATACAAGCGCCAATAGGAATAGGTGCGCTTTTCGCCGTTTTCTCCCTCCCAAATGATGGCAAGTTTGTTGCGTCGCCAGGTTTTGACGTGGCGATCTACAGCATTGAGGGCGATGTTGGTCTTGCCACCGACGAACCACTTATAGAAGGGGGCGTTGCTGTCATCCAGCACCTGATCCCACTTTTGATACCATTCCAACGTTTCGGCACGTTCTGCCCAAAAGGCTTCGGGATCAGCAATTGAACGCTCATACACCGCTTGATAATCGGGAATGTGTGCTTGCTCCACAATGGAGGCGGAAGGGAAATACCATTTGGATTCAGAGGGTACTAAATCGTGTTCAGACATAATCTCTCCGTAATAAGGTTTTTATAAACACGGGCAGTTGTTGCTTAACGCCTCTATTATACGTCTATCCGCCGCGGTCAAGGCAAGAGGATGTCGGCACATTTTAAGTTTCCTCTTGATGAACATAAGCAGACAATCTCCCATTTTTAATAAACGAATATTTGATTAATTAAAAATTACATGTTATGCTTCCCATAAATAATCAAACAGCCATTTAATTATGAGTGAGGCAACCCTAACCATGTTGGTAGCAACAACCCAGATCTATGAGAGTTTCGACTATTTTCATGTTGACCAATTTCTTTCCAAGAAGCAGCGCGAGTTGCGCTTGCGCGTGCGTGAGTATGTAGAGCAAGTGGTGAAGCCCAACATCAACCCCTATTGGGATCGGGCGGAGTTTCCGTTTGAGATCGCAATGGGCTTGCGTGACTTGGGCATCGTTGGCGGTATCATTCGCGGTCATGGTAGCGCGGGCTTGGATGCTTTAGAAGCCGGCTTGGTGATGTATGAACTGGCGCGAGGGGATGGCTCAATTGCCACTTTCTTCGGTGTACAAAGTGGCTTGGCAATGACCAGCATCGGGCTACTGGGGAACGATGACCAACGCGCCCGTTGGTTGCCGGGCTTAGCCCGCCTGGAGAAGATTGGGGCGTTTGGTCTGACTGAGCCGTTAGTGGGGTCAAACGCTTCTGCCATCACCACCACCGCCACCCGTGATGGAAATGGCTATCGTCTGCATGGGGCAAAACGCTGGATCGGTAACGCCAGTCTTTCCGACGTGCTGATTATTTGGGCACGCGACGAAGATGGCAAGCTGGGTGGGTTTGTGGTGGAAGGTGCGAAGGATGGCGTAGAGGGACTAAGCATCACTGACCTTCAGGGTAAAATGGGCAAACGCGCACTGCTTAATGCGGATGTTGTGCTTGATGGCGTATATGTCCCTGCTGAAAACCGCCTCGCTAAAGTGTCCAGTGTGAAGGACACCTACAAAGTGTTGATGTTTGGGCGCAACGGCATTGGTTGGGAATGTGCCGGCACCGCCGTAGGTGCGTTTGAGGTTGCCTTGAAGTATGCCAAAGAGCGCCAACAATTCGGCAAGCCCATCGCCAGCTTCCAACTGGTACAGCAGAAGTTGGTGGAGATGGCAACCGAGATTACCACCATGCAATTGATGTGCTTTCAAGCAACTTCGCTGATGGCAACCAATCAACTGGATGAGGGAAGAGTTTCCATGCTCAAGTACCATAACGCCAAGAAGGCACGCTACGTTACCCAATTGGCGCGTGAAGTCTTGGGGGGCAACGGCATCCTGATTGAAAATCAGATTGCACGGTTGATGACCGATGCCGAAATCAGCTACATCTATGAGGGGACAAATGAGATCAACCTGCTGTTGATCGGGCGTGATTTGACAGGGATTAATGCCATTCAATGACGGGATGCACGCCTCTAACACGTGGCTATTGGTTCGTGCCCTCCAAAAGGGCGATCTGTTGTTGGGTGCGCTCTAGCATCATCTTGGCAACCTGCAAGCCAGAGCGTTCATTCTCTGGCTTCGCCATGATGTCATGATAGCGTTTCTCAAACATCTTACGCGCACTGTACAACGGGCGCAGTTTTGCCGCCACGTCTGGGGTGAACTGCGCCAAGCGTGCTTCTTCCGCTGTGAGGGGCACGACTGGTCGGGACGTTTGGGCGGGCACTACCGCTTCATCGACGAAGGGTTCTGCAATGTGAAATGGTGGGGTTGCCTCGCTTGCGTCGTCGTCATCCACAATGGACGTTGACGAGGGTTGATCTGCGATGTCGTCTATATTGCTCTGTGCTAAAGTTGCCCCCTCGCCTAGCACTCTCACCCCACGCGCATAGACCACAATGGCTTGCAATACCGGATCTAAAACCCCTGTTCCATCCACCAAGATAGCTTGTCCATTTGCGACTGATTTAGCGATGTTCTTCTTCCACTGGCGCATGGTTACATACACTATGTACGGGGTAGGTTCAGTCGGAACGGGGGGAAGTCCACGAGGTAACGGAAAGTCTAATTGATTAGGGTCAAAAGTCATCCGAAATACCACCAGCTCCTGGCGCATTTCAATGTGCTTGGGATTTCCTCTAAGTACGATATGCACGTTCTTTACCTCACCGGCAGGTTGATTGAATAGGGGAGTAAGGTCTGTAATCCGTTTTTCCCAATTGAAAACGGGTAACGTTTTTAAAAAGCGATCATATTTAATTAGTTTTTCCTTCACACTTTGCGCAGGAAAAATCTCATTGCGAAGGCGACTTGAAACGCCTGCCCGCACAATGTTGAAGAAGACGCCTCCCAACGTGCGCAAGCGCGAGCCATCCGCCACCATCATCAAGCCCTCACGGTGAATTTCTTCCGCCGACTCCACCATGAAATAGGCATAATGCGCCCCGTTTCGTTGTACAATTTTGGTCAGTTGCCAAAGGGGGATGTCTTCTGTCTCGCCCAAACGCGCTGCTATTTCTTTAACAATTTCTTCGTTATTTACCATTTTCAGGAAATATTTCGTCATCCATTGCCGATTTTACTCATTTCGATGCTGAACCACCGCATCATCTAAACGGTATTGGGTTAATGTAAAAGTTGCACCGCTACAGTGATGACGCTATACTTTAACACTTTGCCCAGATATACGTAGGTAAAGAACTTCCACCACTGCATTTTGAATGTCCCAGCAATAATGGTCAGGGGATCGCCAATGAACGGCATCCATGCAAAGAAAACCATCCAACTGCCACGCTCAAATAAGCGTTCTGCAAAACGATACCATCGGTCATTCGATGTCGCGACTTTTTTCAATACATAGTTTACACCATATTTCCCCGCTACATAATTGACAATGCTCCCCAAGACACTGCCAATTGTCGCAAATGTGACGATCGCCAGCGCATCATAACGCAACTGTGCCATCCCAAACACCATTAGGTCTGCGGGAGCTGTGATGAGGGTTGCCCCCACAAAACTTACTGCAAACAGCGAGAAGTACGTTAACCATGTTTCCATCAAGTTGCACCTAGCTTATGGTTGAATTGCATCTGTCCACCCCATCCGCTATGATAGGGCACAATGTAATGGAATGTAGGATGAAAATGATATGTTTGAACAATTACCAAAACAAGTTGAACTTGTTTATGATTGGACATGGGACAGCTACCAACCCTATTTTGATGATCTCCTTGCCCGTGAGTTGAATGCAGGCACGATTGAGGCTTGGCTACAGGACTGGTCAACCGTGAGTAAAGTCCTGCATGAAACCTATGCACGGCTATCGGTGGCGACCACCGTAGACACCTCTGACGAACTGGCACAGAAGCGGTATTTCACCTTCCTAGAGCAAATCGTGGAACCTGGCGAAACCGCTAATAATCTGCTGGAACGAAAGTGGGTGGACAGTGGCATTACCCCCAGCGGATACGAAGTAACTCTGCGCGCCATGCGCCATAACATCGCCCAATTCCGTGAGGAGAACCTCTCGCTAAAGACTGAACTGAACAAACTCGGTAACGAGTATGACGCCATCGTGGGTAAGATGACCGTCGAATGGGAGGGCGAAGAGAAAACACTTGCGCAGTTGGATACTGTGTTACTGGAGACGAACCGCCAACGCCGTGAGCAAGCGTGGCGGTTGAGTCATGAACGCCGTATCGCCGATCGTGAAACGTTGGATGCCCTGTGGGTGAAGATGTTGGGCTTGCGCTTGACGATTGCTGCTCAAGCCAATGTCGCGGATTTCCGCGCTTACCAGTGGGTGGAATATGCCCGTCACGACTATACACCCCAAGACATCGAAACGTTTCTAGCGTCTATCCGTGAAGTGGTGGTGCCGGCGATGATGCGCTTGCTAGAAAAGCGCAAGCAACTACTGGGACTTGAGACGTTACGCCCCTGGGATATGTTAGTGGACCCTCTAGCAGACGAGCCACTCAAACCTTTCCAAACGGCGGATGAACTGGCTCACGGGGTGGCAACCATGTTTGACCGCGTGGATTCGACGTTAGGGGGGTATTATCGCATTATGTTGAACGAGGGCTTGCTCGATTTAGACAACCGCAAGAACAAAGCACCCGGCGGATACTGTACGGATTTTCCTGTGGTGGCGCGCCCATTCATCTTCATGAACGCCGTCGGCATCCATGACAACTTGCAAACCATGTTGCACGAAGTCGGTCATGCCTTCCATGCTTTTGAAACATCACCCCTCAATTATCATCTCCAACAATACCCGATTGAGTTTGCCGAAGTCGCCTCCATGTCCATGGAGTTGCTTGCCGCGCCCTATCTCACCAAAGAAGAGGGTGGCTTTTACAACGAGCGCGAGGCGGCGCGTGCCTTGCTAGAACACCTCATGGGCAACATTTACTTCTGGTGTTATATGTCGGTGGTGGTGGCGTTCCAAAACTGGGTTTATCTGAATCCAGAGGATGCAAGCCAACCAGACCAGTGTGATGCCAAGTGGCTAGAGCTGTGGAATATCTACTTGCCGGGCGTGGATTGGTCGGGTTTAGAGGCGTTCCAAGCGACCGGTTGGCAACGCAAATTGCACATCTACCAAATTCCTTTCTACTATAGCGAGTATGGTTTGGCGCAATTAGGCGCAACCTTGATCTGGCGCAATGCCCAAACAGACGCGCCCAGTGCGGTGTTGGCGTATCGCAAGGCATTGGCACTGGGCAATCAAGTCACCCTTCCTGAGTTGTTTGAAACTGCTGGAGCAAAGCTCGGTTTTGACGTAGAGACGGTATCGCTCGCCGTAGAGTTGACTGAACGCAAGATCAACGAATTATTCAGCCTCCTAGAAGCATAACTCCACCTCATCCCATACCAATACGAGGTATGGGATGGAACAACCCCTAAACAAAGTTTTCAATTTTAGGTCAACAAACTCATTGAAATTCACCACATGAAATATTTGCATACGTATTCAAATTGTGATACGATCATTTGAGAAAGCCAAACAAGACTTAATGTTTGCCTCAATTTTTCGTTAAGGGTTAGTTATGAACGAGCAACCGCCACAGTCTTCCACCCCCGCCCGCATCACCCTACAGGACAAGGTGGACATTCAGTTCCTGCAGGATGCGCAAGGACAACCGCGCCAATCCTTACAAGGGTTTGATCCCAAGTTTGAAGACTTTGTGGATTACATCCTGCGCATCACCCATGAAATCTGGGAGGAAAAGGGCATTGGCAAACTGTATGACTACTACGCCAACACCGTTCAAATTCACACTTCAGACGGGACAATCTATGGGCGCGAGGCGGTCATCGCTGGCACCATCGCCACCCTTGCCGCCTATCCTGATCGGCGGTTGTATGGGGATGAGGTCATTTGGGGTGGGGATGATGTGGTGGGCTTGTACTCGTCACACCGTTTAACGCACACCGGCACCAATCGCGGGTGGTCGCTGTATGGCGCGCCCACTGGACGTAAAATCAAATACCGCGCGATCGCGGACTGCTTGTGCTTGCGTAACATGGTGATTGAAGAATGGCTCGTGCGCGATGAACTCACCCTGATTCGTCAGCTTGGGCTAGACCCCATCGCCACCGCTAAGGAGATCGCCCGGAAGGAGAGCGACGCAGGCATACCTCCCCCCATCGTGGGTGACATTGAACGCGGGATGGGGCAACTCCCACCCAAACGCCTTGCCCCCAGCGAGACCTTCTCTCCCCTCCACTTTGTGGAACAAGCGTTGCATGATTTGTGGAACTGGCGGCTACTCAATACTGCTCACGATTATTTTTCCCCCACGATTGCCTTAGAGTCTGCCTCCATGCGTCGCGCTCATGGCATCAATGATTATCAAGCCTACGTGCTATCCTTGCTTGCGCCTTTCCCTGATTTGAGCCTGACCGTTGAACACGGTTGTTATGTAGGGGATGAGCAAGTGGGCTTTCGCACGGCGACACGCTGGCGCATGCGTGGCACGCATACCGGCTATAGCTTCTATGGCGAGCCAACGGGCAAGCGGATCAACGTGCTCGGCGTGAGCCATCACCTCATTCAGAACGGTCGGATTCAACGCGAGTGGACATTGTTTGATGAGTTTGCGCTCCTCAAGCAACTCTATCGCCCTGCCTGATGGGGTACTTACTTTTGGAAAAGGTGGTGATGGTTCAGATTGAACCCGCCTTTTTGAGGATTTACTCGTCGTTTACATTTTGAGAGGGTTTACATAATGAAGAAGTTTTTAGTTCTTTTCCTAATTTTGGGCTTGGTTGCTGTGCCTGCGTTTGCACAGGATAGCGGCGCGTGCAATGTAGAAGCACCAGCAGAAGCCACCACCATCAACATGATCGGTTGGACATTCCCCATCATGGATTTTTACGCCGCAGAATTGGCAAAGTGTGGCGACGTTGAAAACTTGGACGTGAACGTTCAATTGTTGGCAAGCGCAGACGCACAAGCGCAAATGCGCCTTGCTGCTTCTAGCGAGGGGGCTTCTCCCTACGACATCATCCACGGAAGCAACTCCTTCATTGGGGAAATGGCTTCTCAAGGGTGGTTGTTGCCCCTCAACGACTTGATCGCCCAATACAGCGAGCAATACGCTCTCGATGATATGGATGCTTCTATGTATGCCGCCGCTTCTATTGGCGACCAAATCTACGGTGTACCTGCTGTGGTGAACACCCAACACTTCTACTACAACACCGAACTCTTGGCAGCAGCAGGTGTAGAAGCTCCTCAAAACTACACCGATGTAATCGCTGCTTGCGAAGCAATGGATGAAGAAGCACTTGGTATTGATTTCTCCTTCGGTATGGTTTTGTCCGCTGGATGGGCTTGGCAAATTGAATGGGTCAACATGTACAACGCTTTTGGCGGTGAATTGCTTGACGAAAACAACATGCCCATTTTCGCCAATGAAGACGGCGTAGCTGCGATGGACTTGATGATGCAAGTTGTAGAAGCATGTATGGGTGAAGAAGGTTTGTTACTTTCTACCGATGATTTGCAAGCTGGCTTAGCAAACGGCAGTATTGCAATGGGTCACATGTGGGCAAGCCGTGCTGCAATGATGGACGATGAAGAACTTTCTAGCGTCGTTGGCAAGATTGAGTTTGCGCCTGCATTGTTCCCCAATGCTGACGAAACTGTCCGCGCCGGCATCGCTTGGTCAGACTTCCTCGCTATTCCTGCCACCAGCGCAGTTGATGCAGACCTCGCCTTCCGCGCGATCATGGAAGCAACCGATCTTGAATCTCAAATTGCTGCTGCTGATTTCGGTCTTGTACCACGCAACGGCGCGTCTGACGCAGCTCCCCGCTACTCCGCAGCTTCTTTGCAA
>Ga0172376_10006504_pt1 | contig 12691 bp, 9 predicted proteins | sample Lak35m_FD_121114 | JGI IMG/M metagenome (GOLD analysis project Ga0172376, IMG submission 121114) | Freshwater microbial communities from Kabuno Bay, South-Kivu, Congo - kab_092012_35m | ecosystem: Environmental > Aquatic > Freshwater > Lake | place: Democratic Republic of the Congo: South-Kivu...
AAGGCTCAGGCACTGCGAGCGGTTCGAGCCTGCTCTTGCCTGCCCCGCCCTGTGCCATGACACTGGACGCGGATGCAGCCGTTCCAGATCATCTTCAATCCCACCAGTGCCGCAGAGCTGGCCAAGCTCCCGCGGGATCTCCAACTGCATATCCTCGGTCAATTCCGCGGCCTTCCGCAGGAACTACAGCGCGAGGATTCCCATTTCGGGAGCCTCACCCGGGACGGACGGACCCTCACTCGTTACCGACTCGGCGATTACCGCCTCTACTTCGAACGGCACGTGTTGGGCATCGTCGTGCACCGTATCCTCAGCCGAAACACGGTCCGCGACTTCCTCTTCCGCTCCAACCTGCCCACCGGCGAGGACGAACAGCTTCAGGACAATCCCAAATTCTGGGAAATGATCGAACGCGCCTGCTAAGGCGCCCTGAGGGCAACTCGAGGTTACCCGGATTGAAAACGGCGAAGTGAAGTCGCCGCACCGCTTGAGGATCAGCAGCGTCGCGGTACGCCCGTTCCCTTCCCCCGTCAACGCCCGCCCTTGCAGTGGACGCACGCGGCACCATGCATGAACCGGGTCCGGAAGTATGCCTCGCGACCGGTTTCCTTGGGGGCCCCACGATCCGTCACCTCCTGCATCTCCTTCACCAGCGCCGCGGGCGATCGCGGGTTCCACCCATGAGGCTGCCCCGGTCCATACTCGAACCGGGCGTTGACTGAAGGCGTCGCCTTCTTGAGGAAATCGTCCATCCGGTGAACCGCATTGTTCAGGAAGTACTCATCCGCTTCACCCACCCAGACGTGCAGTTTTCCGTCGAGCTTGGGAGCGAGCGTTTCCCAGTTTTCCTCCATCAGCCGACGCATGTCCCAACGGTGCCAGGATTCTCCGATGCCCGACGCGAGCGCTCCGGTCGTGGGATCCCATCCTGGCACGGATTGTCCGTCGTCACCCCGCGGCGCAAAGGTCGCATTCCAAGCGCCCCATTGGCCGCCGCTCCGCGTGTACGAGTCGCCGAGACCAAGGACGTTTTCATACTGCACCTCATGGCGCATCGTGAACTTCACGTCTCCACGCAACGTGCGCGAGCTGGGCCGTTCGAAGCCATCGACATTCACGAAGGCGTTGGTATCGCGGTAGAGGTTGACCAACTGGAAATCGCGGAAGTCGAGCGGATCGGGAAACCCACTCCAACAGCCACCAAAAACATCCGGGTAAAGTACCTGGAGGGCGAAGGACACCCATCCGCCGGTCGAACCGCCGGTGGTGAAGCGGGCCCACGGTTGGCCAATGCCCCGGAACTCGTGCTCCAACGCGGGCAGGATCTCCTCGACCAAAGCCGCGCCATACGGGCCGTGGTTCGCCGAATCCACCTGATAGGGATCGCCCAGAGGCCCCGCCCCATCGAGGGTCACCCAGATCATCTGAGGCGCGTCCGGAGCCATCCAGGCGGTTCGCCATCCGGACCGCTCCCGCATCATCCCTGCCGCACGGGTATAACGACTGGCGTACCCCCCGATGTCGATCACCACGGGAAATCTTCGCCCGGTCTCGGTGTCCCATGAGCGCGGGAGGACGACCCCAACGCGCAAGAACATGTCGCGCCCCCAGAACCGGCTGAGCTTTTCGGACCGGATCTTCCGGTATCGAACCAAGCCGGCCTCGGCGGGGAGTGTCTCCACAGGCTCCGCCCCTCCCAGGGTCAGTCCGATGGACGCCTTTTGCCGGACGTCGACCGTGACCGTACGGGACTCGGAAAACGGGTTTCCCGGGGCACCTGGAAACCACAGGTCGCGATTGGTCATGAAGACGGCCTGAGCCGCATAGGCCCGGGCCGGCAACTCTCCCAGCACCCGCCACGGAAAGATCGCGGAGCCTTCCCCAAGACGAACGGTCGCCGCCTTCGAACCCGCAGGGACATCCACACCCATCAGCGTCGGTGCCTCGGCCCCAAGGCGGCCGATCGTTTCCCGCGGTTCACCACGTCCCGGGGCAGCCAGCACCACCAGAAGACGGGAATCATGGGGAAGGTTGCGCAGGCCCGGTGGAACGGAGACCTCGAAGCTCACCCGCGCACTCGGAGCCGGGTCCTTGACCGCTTCCGCCGCCGGGTTGGATGCCCACAGGACGCCCAGGGTCCAGAATTGGAGACAGGCCGCCAACATCCACAGGATCCACCGCTGCCTTGCTGCCGCTTCGCACGCCGGATTCGACACTCCCATGCGCCGACTCTGGACGTGCATTGACGTTCGACAACTCCAATTCCGGAAAGGCTTCGAGAGGGGTGAAATCCATCAGGCCTTCCATCCTGGAACGGCCTCGGCCCGACATGGCCCTTCCCGTCGCGGGTAGGACCTGAAAGTGCCTCCGGACCTCAGCGGGATTCCATCACGACGTTGGTGTAGATCCGCATCTCGCCGGTCCGGATCAACCCGGTGGCTCCGGGAACACGCTCCTTGAGAATCAGGTGAGGTTCGAACGTAATCGTCGTCCCCTCCCCCAGGGCCCCGGTGAACTCAGCACGCACTGCGGCATCATTGTGCTGGTTGAACTCCGATGCCATCCACACGGCGCCGGGCCGCCAGGTCGCACGGATGGCTGCCAGCACCTGCGGAATGCTCGGCAACCCGGCCACCAGCGACAGGTCGACCTCGGGAATGTCCGGCCACGACGGGAACATGGCGTCAGCGATGATCAGGCGATTGGTGTGCCGCACGCGGGCCAGCAGCGCCAGCAGGTGCGGATTCAGGATGCGTGTTTCAATCATGGGTGCGTCAGGTCGAGGTGCTGCCGGTCACTTGAACGCCTTGCCTTCCAGGCCCAGGAGGTAGTGGTAAACGAGATCCGGAAGGTCGAGGCTGTAACCTCCTTCCAGGATGCTGAACACCGGCAATTTTGTTTCCCGCAGCTGTGTTCCAATCCAGTGGAAATCCTCCCGTTCCAACGTTCCATTGGCCAGCGGGTCCCTCACATAGGCATCGAAACCGGCGGACACGCCGATGATCTCCGGTTTCGATTCCAGGACACGGTCCAACGCCCGACGCAGCGTGGCCCGCCACTGCTCACGCGGAGTCTTCGGAGCCACCGGAAAATTGAAGCAATTGCCACCCACGTCCGCCGTCCCTGACCCCGGATAACACGGGTGCTGATGAACCGAGGCAAAGACAATGCCGGGCTTTCCGCTGACGATGTCCTCGGTGCCGTTCCCGTGGTGGACATCAAAGTCGAACACGCCGACACGTTCCGCTCCGGTGGCCCGCGCATGCAACGCCGCGATCGCCATCGATCCAAGGTAGCAGAACCCCATCACGGAGTGGCGCGTGGCGTGGTGCCCCGGCGGGCGGAGGAGGCTGAAGGCCGGCTTCCCGGCCCTGGCCAATTCCATCGCCTTCAACGCCCCACCCACGCCTCGTCGGGCGTGGTCCCCGATGCCGGGATGAAATGCCGTGTCACCATCAAAGTCCTCAGCCACCAAGAGGCGGGCCAGATAGGCCTGTGGATGGGCCCGCAAGAGCACATCGTCCGTCGCAGCCTCCGGCTTTACCCATTCCAACGCCAGGACCTGTTGGGTCTTCAACAGGTCGATCGTCCGACTGACACGGGTGGGACGTTCGGGATGCCCCGGGGAGCGGTACTCCAGACAGCGCTCGTCGGTGATGATATGCATGAGGTGGCGGGATTCACCGGGTCATGGGCCATCCGGCGGCGACAAGCCCCTTGTAGCCGCCGATCAACGAGGAAACATTCGTATAGCCCATCTTCTGCGCGGCATCGCAGGTCAGTGCGCTCCGATAGCCGCCACCACAGTACATGACGATCTCTGCGGACTTGTCCGGGAAGCGTGATTCCAGATCCCGCTCCAGGATTCCCTTCCCCAGATGCGTTGCCTCGACTGCGTGTCCAGCAGCCCACTCGCTCTCCTCACGCACGTCGATCAGCACGAGGGCCGCATTCGCCTTCTGGCGTTCCCGCAACGCATCGATCGTCACCTCGTTCACGCGCGTCTGCGCATCCTGGACCAACTTCAGGAAACCCGGGGAATGTTGCATGACCGAAGCCTATCGTGCCGATTCCTCCAACGGAAGCCGCAGAATCAGGGGCGGTCAGCGCGCCGCCTTCTTGAGTTCCTTGAGGATCTGCGCCTCGGGCCGCGCGACATAGAACGGGTCCAAGGGATAACACCCGCTGGCCAACCCATTGCGCGGCGCGGTCGTGCATTCGCTGAAGGTCCGGCAAATCCCTCGCGCCACGACGGGCCGGCCCGCGGTCGCATCCGCCAGGATCCCAGGATAACTGAGCACCATGCGCCCCATGCCCACCACGTCGGTCCATCCAGCACGGACGACCGCCTGCGCCACGTGCGGCAGGTACTCCTGCAAGTAAGTGTATCCAGAACCCACCACGATCAGGTCGCGCGGGGCGCGAGCCCGGATCTCCCGCACCGCGTGGATCTGCCGCGCCACATCGATCAATGGGTCGTGTGCTGGCTGGTAGCCATCGCTCGGCGGATAGGCCGCCGGCCGCAGGAGGTGTGGATTGTAATAGGGCGATCCGGCACTGAGGTTGAGCAACCGGATCCCCAACGACCCGCAAAGTTCCGCAAACCGGAAGGTCTCTGTCAGGTCCGGCTCGATGGGTCGTTCGGGATTCATTCCGAATCCATAGCGGTAGGGCAGACACGCGGAGTAATCCTCGGGAATCCCCGGCCCCAGCTTTCCCGGCTGGCTTCGGGTCGGATCCGGCCGGAACGGCACCATGTCAAATGCGCTCAAACGCACCCCGACCGCAACAGGGTTTCCATCAGCCCGGATGCCCTCGACGATTTCGCGGAGGATTCGGGTCCGGTTCTCGAAGGTCCCTCCATAGGGCCCCGGCCGCGTGTGGGCGCCGAGGAACTCGTGCAGCAGGTATCCGTGGCAATGCTTGATGTCGACGAAGTCGGCCCCGGCCTCATGGGCCACCCGTGCCGCGCGCACGAAATCACGGATCAGTTCACGGACATCCTCGTCGGACAAAACCGGCCTATCCGAGTCGATCTGGAACTTCCGATCCAGGATGGGATGCCGGTAGGCGATCCGTGGTTCGAGACGCTTCTTGTCGTTCGGTCGGCAGAACCTGCCGGAGTGGGTGAGCTGGAATCCCACCACCAGATCATCCGTTGATCCAAAGGCCTCCCGATGGGCCGCGACCAGTCCCCGACGCAGGTCCGCAATGGCCTCGCAGTTCTCGGGCAACAGGATCAATTGGTTCGGATTCGCCCGTCCGTCGGGGCGAACGGCCATGGCTTCGCCGCCCCAGATCAACTTCGCACCGCTTTGACCGAACCGCTGCCAGCGCCGCTGCACTTCGGCCGTCGGCTTGCCGTCGGTGGTGGCATCCCATCCCTCCATCGGGTGGATGGCCCAACGATTGCCAGGGGTCCGGCCGTTCACATCCACGTGAACGGGTTGCGTCAACGGGGAGTCCGCCCCGACGCGAAGTGCATCATCGCACGGCAACTCCAACCCAAGGCTGACGAGATGCTGCCGGAATGCCTCCGGCGACTTGAGCGAGGGAACGCGGGTGAGAACAAACGGGGCGGCACTCATGAAAAACGGTGCCGGATGCTACCGCGCCGACTCCCGCCAAGTCACGCCCTGCGAACTGTGAGCCCAAATGACAGGCTTTCGCCAACACTGCCCCGAGTTGATTTGAACATCGAGGGCGCGATGTCCTCATCGCCGTCCGAAGGGATCGGAGGGGCGACGAGGACATCGCTACCCCGTTCCATGCCAGAGGTGATGAGAGGCGAACCGCTCACTTCAACTCCAGGCGCAGCTGGTATTTGTCGAGGGTGAACCCCTCCGACTGCGCCAATCGGGCCAAGGCCTTGTTGTAATCCGACTTGGCCCGGATGGCCTCGGACTGGGCGGAGGTATAATCGCGTTGGCGTTGGAGGACGATGAAGCTCGTCGACTTGCCATTCTCCAATTTCTTCTCCTCCGCCTGCAAGGCCGCCTCCGAGTACTCCATCGACGCCTCGGTCGCCGCCACCCGCTGCAAGGCCGCGTCGGCCGCCTGGATGGCGTTCTCGATCTCGACCATGGCGTTTTGCTCAAGGGACTTGAACCGCAGCAGCAACTGCTCGTTCCGTAGGCGGGCCGCCTGATGTTCATTGCGTGCCCGCTTGTTCGTGAACGGCATCGCGATCCGGATGCCCGCACTGAAATTCGGGTTGTTGCGCCGCTCGATGTCGTCCAGAGACGGGCCGAGGTTCGAATCGGCACCCGACACACCAAAGGATCCCTGCAGGTCCAACTGGGGGAAGAGCTGGTTGCGGGTGAACTTCATGGTCAGGCGCTGTTTCTCCAGTTCCAACCGGTTCCGCAGGATGTCGGGGCGCATCGACAAGCCTTTCTGCCAACTGTCGATGCGGTTGAACGTTTCCGGAATCGCCACCAGACGGGCGGTCGGCTCGAATTCGGTGTCCTTCATCCCGGCGAAATCGTCCGTCGTCAGCCGCTTCAACGCATTCTGCGCGATCGAAAGGCTCTGCTGCGCGGAGATCAGGTCGGACTTCGACCGCGCGACCTGCGCCGCGGCTTCCTTCTCATCGAGTGGTGCCATGGCACCGACTTCGACCCGCTTCTTGTTCTCCATCAGCGAGCGCTCGGCAAGTTCCAGCGCCTTCTGCTGGACCCGGACATTCTCTCGGGCCGCGATCAGGTCGTGGTAGGCGATCGTGACATCGGTCGCGGTCTGGATCACCTGCGCGCGGACGTCGTACTCGCCCTGCTTCAGGTTCCGCTTCTCCAGCTGGATGGTCAGTCGGGGCTGGTCGATCCAGAAGTTGCGAAGCAACGGCTGCGTTACGGTCATTCCCACGGACGGGGTATAGAAGAATCCCCGATCCACCCCGCCCTGCTCACCGCTTTGGCGGTTCATGGCCGCCGTCAACTGGTAGCTCATGCCCGTCGGAATCGCCCCGGTCACCGACGTGTCGAAACGCTCGTTCCATGACTCGTTGGCTGGGGGCTGGAACCCGCCGATCACCGTCAGCGCTTCGGATTCGGCAAAGGATTGGCGCGCGCCCGCCGACAGGGTCGGCTCATACGTCCAGTAGGCCGAACTCAGCGTCAATCGCGTCACCATCGGGGTGTACTGCGCGATGCGCACGTCGAGGTTCTTCTGCAGCGCCAACTGAAGGCAGTCGTCGAGGGACACCTGCCGGATTTCCGCAGCCGTCAGCGCCACCGGCAACCCGGCGGCGGCGACCGCTGCAACCAACGGACGGACAATACTCATGGATGCGCGAGCGTGAGCCGTGTTCATGATCGAGTCAACGCGCAGGACCGGAGCAATTCCAGTTCCCGGCGCGGGTGTTGACCCGCCATCTGCGCTACGGGTTTCAATCGATTCTCTGCTGCGAGACAAACGGGGCGTATGCCCACCCGGCTCACGCCGAGGGCGCACCGGGTTCCTCCTCAACCGGCACTGGCACCTCGTGCCGGCCGACGGGCCCGAGTCCTGAAAGGATGAACACGGGTTGGCTCGCCGCCCGCGAGGCATCGAGGTCCACCGTGAACACAGCGCTCCAGTCGTTCTTCTCCTCGGGATCCACCCAGATCTGTTCAACCTTCCAGGTCTTCCGATCCTCTGATTTCACGACGTGCGTGTGCTGCCGGTTTCGAGCCCCCGGATCCATGCAGATCCATTGGTGGTCGGCGTAGTAAGGTTCCACCAACGCCTTCAACGCTTCCGGCGTCCATACGCCATTCCCCTCGCCCCGGGTGATGCCCGGAAGCCCGGAAAGTGCCTCGTCGAATGCGTCGTTCGCCACCGATCGCAGGAACAGGAAAACCCGGGCCCGGATGGCCGCCGTGAAGGCGACCTCGTCGCGTGTCACATCCTTCGCTGCCTCTTCCGCCCCGGGGGGCCGCACCTCAGCGGCAGCCGCCTTGGGGGCGTAATCGGGATTCCGCATCTTCTCCCACTCGTCGAGCAGGCTGGAATCGATCTGCCGAAGCATGGTCGACAGGTACTCCTCCATCTCCTGCACCGTCTCGGTCTTGGCCTCGGCGGGTACCGTTTGCCGGAGGACCTTCCACACCCCCATCAGGTGACGAAGCAACAGCCCCTCGACGCGATGGAGGTCATAGATCTTGATGTAATCGGAAAACGACCGATACGACTCGAACATCTCCCGGGCGATCGACTTGGGCCGGATGTTCTCCTGTCCGACCCACGGATGCTTCTCAGAAAAAGCATTGAAGGTTTCGTAGACGAACTCGCGCTTCGGTTTCGGGTACTCGAGCTTCTCCAACTCGTCCATCCGCTCGTTGTACTCCATGCCACTGGCCTTCCACTCGGCCATCTTCTGATCCTTCACCTTGTCCAACTGTCGGCGAAGGATCAGGTCCGGATCCTCCAGGATCGACTCGACCAGCGTAATCACATCCAGCGCGTAGTCCGGTGCCTCCCGATCCAGCAGGCGCAGCGTGTCCAACAAGTAGAGCGACAAGACCTGGTTGAGCGAGAAATCCTCGGGCAACTCCACGTTCACCCGGACCTTTGCGCCGGCTTCCGTGCGCGGGATCACCTCCACGATCTTCCGGTCCAGCAACGACCGGAACAGCTGCCACGCCCGCTTCCGATGGTTCTTCTTGGTCGTGGGTGAGTCGTGACAACGGCGGATCAGATCCTGCATCGCCTGACATCCGTCCGTCGGACGGGACAGCACGTTGAGCAGCATCGCGTGGCTGACCTGGAATCGCGATTGCAGGCGTTCAGGCGGGGCGCCGATCAACTTTTGGTACGTGTTCCGATCCCAGCTGACGAAGTTCTTCTCCGGCGCCTTCTTCTTCACGACCTTCTTGCCATCCCGAGCCGCCTTCTCCTCCAGCTTCAGGTTCTCGACGACGTGTTCCGGAGCCTGCGCCACCACCCACCCCACGTTGTCATATCCCTTGCGTCCCGCACGACCGGCGACCTGGTGGAAATCACGCGAGGTCAGGATGCCAACCTTCTGGCCGTCGTACTTGCAGAGTCGGGTGAAGAGGACGGTCCGAATGGGGACATTGATCCCCACGCCCAGCGTGTCCGTTCCGCAGATGACCTTCAGCAACCCGCGCTGCGCCAATTGCTCGATCAGGATCCGGTACTTCGGAAGCAGCCCCGCATGGTGCAATCCGATGCCATGGCGCAGCCAGCGTTTGATGTCGGGACCGTACGGGCTGTTGAAGCGCTGTCCTTCGATCGCCGAGGCAATCGCCGCCTTCTCCTCGCGCGACGCCACGTTGATGCTCGTGAAGTCCTGTGCGCTCTCCGCCGCCTCCGCCTGGGTGAAGTGCACCACGTAGACCGGGGCCTTCCCGTCGGCGACCAACTTCTCCAGCGTCTGTGACAACGGCGTCTCGGAATAGGTGAAATCGAGTGGCACCGGACGCTGCACCGACTTCACTGTCGACACTTCCTTGCCGGTCAGGTTCCGGAGTTCGTCCTCGAAGAAGGTCGTGTCGCCCAGCGTTGCCGACATGAGCAGGAACCGGGACTTGGACAGCGTCAGCAAGGGCACCTGCCACGCCACGCCGCGCTCACGGTCCGAATAATAGTGAAACTCGTCCACGATCACGTCCTTGAAGACGCAATCAGGCCCGTCGCGAAGCGCAAGGTTCGCCAGGATCTCGGCCGTGCAGCACAGGATGGGGGCGTCGCGATTGATGGTCGCATCCCCTGTGCTCAGACCCACGTTGTCCGGGCCGAACTCCTTGCACAGGGACAACCATTTCTCGTTCACCAGCGCCTTGATCGGGCACGTGTAGACAGAGCGCCGCCCCTGGGCCAACGCCTTGAAGTGCAGTGCCGCGGCCACCATCGATTTCCCCGAGCCCGTGGGGGTGTTCAGGATGACGTGCTTCTCGTCGTACAGGTCGAGGATTGCCTGCTCCTGTGCCGGATAGAGCTCCAGGCCCCGCGCGGTCACGTAGTCCAGAAACCGCCCCAGGAGGAGGTCGGTTACGGGACGTTCGAGTTTCGGCAGGAAATCGTAGAGCGTCTTGTCCACGGCAGTGGTTCCCCAACTTCAGGGTTTCTTGAGGATCGGCTTCTTCACCACCTCAGCGGCGAACCGGCGCCCCCGGATCTCCACCTCGAGCCGCGTCCCGGGCTCCGCCGACGCCACGGGGACATAAGCCATACCGATGCCGTTGCTCAGCGAGGGACTCTGTGTACCGCTAACCACCGTGCCTACGGATTCACCGCCCACCCAGACCGGGTAACCGGGGCGCGGCGGGGCTGACTTGTCCGTCATGCGGAACGCCACGGAGCGTCGGGAAACACCCTCCGCTTTCTGCCGGGCAAGGACGTCTCGTCCCACGAACGCTCCTTTGTCCAAGGAGACAAAGAACCCAAGCCCGGCCTCGATCGGAGTGATGTCGAGCGCCAGCTCGTGCCCATAGAGCGGGTAACACATTTCCGTGCGCAACGTGTCACGTGCGCCCAGCCCTGCCGGTTGCAGACCAACTCCCTTGCCGAGCTCCAGCGAACGGTTCCACAACGCCTCAACCACCGAAGCCGGGACCACCGCTTCGAAGCCGTCCTCACCCGTGTACCCTGTCCGGGCCACCCACACGGGACACCCTTCAAACGACCAGCAACCCAGCTGGTTCTTCTTGAGCTCCGTCACACGGGTGACCGTTGTGCCCGCCGACGGCGCCCCCGGGAACAGGGCCTCGATGAATTCAATCACCCGCGGTCCCTGCAAGGCCACCGCGCCGGTCATTGCCGAGACGTCCTCCACGCTCACCGGCGCACCCGTCCACACGGCACGCCGCCCCTGCATCCATGCCACGTCCACCTCGATCCGGGAGGCATTGATGATCAGCAGGAATTCTTCCGTCCCGGTCCGGTAAACATAAAGGTCATCCACCACCCCACCGGTCTCCACGCACATCAGGGTGTACTGCCCCTGCCCCGGCGAAAGCTTCCGCACGTCGTTCGTCAGCGTCGCGTTCAGGAACGCCTCAGCGCCCGCCCCACGGACCCACACCTCACCCATGTGGCAGATGTCGAAGATCCCTGCGGCCTTCCGCACGCACAGATGCTCGTCCACGATCGACGTGTACTGCACCGGCATGTCCCAGCCGCCAAACTCCACCAATCTCGCCCCCAACCGCTGATGAGCCGCATGCAGGGGCGTCCGCTTCAAATTCACGTTCGTTTCCATCGCGCACAGGCACCCTGCCCCCATTCCTCGCCCACCGCGACCGAAAAGCCGGTGGTGAAGGGGTGGAAGTTCCTAGGCTCCAAGCGTAGCAGTCGACGTCAGGAGGCTGTGGTTGAAGATTCCCGGTTCCACAAGCCTCCTCACGTCGTCCGCTACTCCCCACCTGCAGCAACTGACGTCAGGAGGCGATGGATGAAAGTTCCCAAACCGAAACCCACCGCTCCCCAGCCCGCGAAATTTTTGTCGCGTTCGCCGGGCAAACTCCCATGAATCGCGGCCTATCGATGAGAGACATTGTTCCAGTGCCGCCGTCCATCGTTCAGAACCGGCACGCCGAGGTCCGGGAGCTTTTCAACCAGTTCGTGGTTCCCTCCTACGGCCGCTTTGACCTCGCCCTGAGCCACGGGGTGGGAAGCCATGTCTGGGACGTCACCGGCAAGCGCTATCTCGATCTTGGCGGCGGCATCGCCGTATGCAGCCTTGGCCACGCCAACGACGAGATCACTCAAGCCCTCGTCGAACAGTCCCGTCGCCTCGTCCACGTCTCCAACCTGTACTATCAGGAACCCCAGGGCCGGCTGGCACAATCCCTCGTCAGGCATCTCGCCCCGGGGAAGGTCTTCTTTTGCAACTCCGGCGCCGAAGCCAACGAGGGCCTCTACAAGCTCGCCCGCAAGTTCGGCCACGACGAGGGCCGATTCGAGATCCTGACCGCCGTGAACTCGTTTCACGGGCGAACCCTCGCCGGCATCTCCGCCACCGGACAGGACAAGGTCAAGAAGGGCTTCGAACCCCTCGTCCCCGGCTTCCGCCACATCCCCTTCAATGACCTTCAGGCCGTCCGCGATGCCCTCTCGCCCGCCACGATCGCCATCCTCATCGAAGGCATCCAGGGCGAAGGCGGCATCACTCCCGCCACCGTCGATTACCTTCTCGGCCTTCGCGCCCTCTGCGACGAAAGGCGCATGCTCCTCCTCATGGACGGCGTCCAGTGTGGTCACTTCCGGACCGGACGTTTCCAGAGTTACCAGCGGATCCTTGAAGGCCTGCCAGGCGCCGACGGTTTCCGCGTCGACGGTCTTTCCATGGCAAAGTCATTGGGCGGAGGATTTCCCATCGGCGCCTTCTGGGTCCGGGATCAGGTGCACGGCACCGAACTCTGCAACGTGCTTGGCCCGGGCACCCATGGCACCACCTTCGGCGGGACGCCCCTGGCTTCGGCCGTCGCACTGAAGATCATGGAGGTCATCGAGCGCGACCACCTCGCCGAACAGGTCCGGAAGACCGGCGACTGGCTCTCCACCGAACTCCAGCGATGGGTCATCCAATACCCCGATGTGATCCGCAACGCCCGGGGTATCGGATTCATGCAAGGGGTGGAATTGCAGGACCGCGAATCGATCCGGGCGTTCGCCGACGTCGACAAGGCCCCCAGCCTCCAGATGGTGAACCGACTCCACGACGCAGGGCTTCTCACCATTCCCAGCG
>Ga0172376_10006506_pt1 | contig 12689 bp, 11 predicted proteins | sample Lak35m_FD_121114 | JGI IMG/M metagenome (GOLD analysis project Ga0172376, IMG submission 121114) | Freshwater microbial communities from Kabuno Bay, South-Kivu, Congo - kab_092012_35m | ecosystem: Environmental > Aquatic > Freshwater > Lake | place: Democratic Republic of the Congo: South-Kivu...
CCGAGCAGCGTCGACTTCCCCGAACCCGATGGCCCGATCAAGCACACGAATTGATGAGGCCGAATCACGACCGTCACGCCATCAAGAATGACTTGCTGACCGCCATTCGCAGTCGGCACCGAGACCGTGAGGTCAACCGCTTCAAGTTGCAGGTTGTTCGAACGCGGTCGCGACGTGATGCCGCAACCCGTGAAGAAAAAGGTGTAAGGCCCGATGACGATGCTGCTGCCGGGTTGCAACGTCAGCGGCAGCGAGACCCGCTTGCCGTCAACGAACGTGCCATTCGAACTCCCGAGATCCTCGACGTAAGCGATGCTGCCGCGCCGCCGAATCCGCGCGTGCTGCCATGAAACCTGCGTGTGTTGCGGCGGCAAAACGCACTGCGGCTCGCGGCCAATCACGATCGTTTCCTTGTCCGCCAGCGATCGTGAGACGGTTGCTCCACCAATGTCGGCGAACTCTTCGAGTGGTCCGAAGCATGTGTTTTCGTAATTGACGACAGGCGGCAGCACTTCTGCCGGGTGATGAAAGACCAATCGAGTCGCTCCGACTTCGATCTCCATTCCATGAGTCAGCACAATGGGTTCGCTCGCCGCGCGGCCATCGCAATAGGTCATGACTTGCTCGGAAGCATTCTTCAGCACGAACTCATCGTCTCGCGCGACAATCTCGAACTGGCGACGGGAGCAACTGCGATCGGCCAGAAACATATCCGCTGCTGGATTGCGACCGACGACTGCGCTCTTCAGGCCCGTCAGATCGAGTCGCTCGTTGGTCTTAAGATTGATCAGATGCGGGCCATTGTTCGGAGACATCTTCAAGCTCCCTGATTGCGATGTAATATGCATTCCAAGAGCACCACAAGAACGGCACGCGGCTACTTGAATGTCCTCTTCAGCCGTTCCAGGCGCGAGATTCGATCCGAGGTCTCGGGATGAGTTCGGAAGTGGTCGCCCAGATGTTGGAGCAAGCTCCGATCGTCCGTTCGTGAGCGATCACGACGCGAGTCGTGCCTTGCTTGCTCAAGCATCTTGAGTCCCAGCAAGCAGCGATCGTGCGAGACACCCTGCTGACGCATCTGCTCGTAGCTCCAACGATCGGACTCGAATTCGAAGTCTTCCGAGTAACCGCGTGCGACGAGTTGCCATGCCATCGAAGCGAGCGCCGTCGCGTTCTTGCTGCCGAGCATCTTGCCGGCGCGAGTTGCCAGAACGAGGTTCTTGGCCGAATGCCGCAACTCGCAATGCGCGATCTCATGACCGATGACAAAAATCAACTCTTCGTCCGTGCGAATCTGCTTCAGCAAGCCTGTATGCACATAGACGTAGCCGCCCAAATGCGCGAACGCATTGATCGAGTCCTGCTCAACGACAAAGAACCGATACCCGCGACCTTGATCCGCTCGCGACTTCAAGAAGGGCTGAGCCAGCTTCGTGATCCATTCGACCTGCGGCCCGCTGCTGACACATTTATTACCCCGAGCAACCTGCAGGTGAGTCTCTCGCCCGATGTCTCGTTCTTCAGCCGGACTCAGTCCCGCTGCCGCGTCGGCTCCCTCGGAGAGTCCTCGTCCAACTGTCGCCGCCATTTCGAAGCCGAAGCCAATCAAGTCGCCGTGCTGTCGAGAGTCATCATTCTCCGAGTCGTCGCGATCGACGTCAGTCGCAGAGTCTGAAGAAGCATCCGGAACATGACCGTTCGCCTGCGAGTCAGGGCTATTCGGTGACGTTGTTGTGACTTGCCAGGCAGACGCCGCGCTGACGCTTCGCGCATCAAGCCAGCGTTTGCCATAGGACGTTCCGAAGTAGGCGAGCACGATCAGCAAGCCGATCGGAAAGACGCGCATTGGCTTGCGCGCCGTTGTGTTTGTCGTCGAGGACATTTCAATCTCCTGTGAGAAGTCTTACAGACAGAGGATGCGACTCCTCTTCGTTTGGCATGAGCGTCGTCGAGTTCACTGGGCAGCAACGGCACAATGGATTTGAAGCCGGTTGTTGGTCGGCTCTTCAATCGCCGCGTGGACTAACCTCGTCCCGTCGACATCTCGGCAAAGCGAGCAAGCAATCGCAGATACTCGCGTCGTTGAGCCACTGCCGGCGGCTCAGTCGTGACTGCTGCTGCTGCTAACTCGTTGCAATCGCTTAATGAATTCAAGACACGTGCCACTGCGTGATCCGGCCACTCATCCGCCTGAGGAAGAGCCAACAAGCAGCGACCGCTGTGATCAACGAGCACGAATTCGGTGACTCGCCGATCTGCTTCGATGTCGAGCAACGCCTCACACATAGCGGCATGAAGTTCGTCATGAGTGGCCCGCGTTAGTCGCGGCAAGCGTCGTCCGATGTCGCCGCGAAACCACTCGCAGCATCTCGCCCAACTCCCTTCGAGTGAGCTGACACAGCCGATGACTTGGACGTTGAATTGTTCGTCAAGCAGATACTCGATGAGTGATCGGGCCGCGTCGCTCGTCTCGATCGGACAGTGCGCCAGAACGTGCTGCCGTGCGTCGATGGCTGCATCGAGCAAATCTGCCGCGAGTGTCGCTGCCACTCCCAAGAGGTGCTGATCCTGTTCCGCAGTGCGGCCTCTCAATCCAGCCAGCGGATGCAGTAATTGCAATTCGAGTGGAGCAATTGTGACACAGTCGCCATCGGCTTCGAACTCCTGTCGCAGTAATTCCATCACCGGCCCGACATCGAACCCCGGCACGCCGCAGACGAACACGGCTGCAGGAGCCTCTTGCGGGACGGCTCCGTCCGCGAATCGCCGTTGTGCGAGTTCCATCCAAGTGGCTTCAAGTTGTTCCTCAATGCTCGTTTCAAGTTCCGTAGTCGCGTTCATGAGAGCCCCAGTCGTTCTTCGAGATCCTGCATTCGAGTGAATAGCTCGCGAGCTTGAACGTCCCGCTGCTCGTGCTGTGCGATCTGCAGCGCCGTATCGACTTGCCCTAACTCGGCGAGCCGCGAGTATCGCTTGCCTGCAGCGCGAGCCGCAGCTTTCCACTGTGCATCGCTTGTTTGCTGAAGCACGTTGCTCAAGTCGCTCTTCATGACGTCCCCTTTGCCTTGAGTACCTCGTGCCTCTGACCACTGCGCTACTTGCGAGACATCGACGGCGTCTTTGCTTGTTCCTGTTTCTTCAACCAATCGCCATACGACGGATTCTTGGTGCTCTTAGACGTCCCGAACGCGGCCTTCTGCGACTGCTTCTTGGCAGAGACCGGTTCGCTCAGCCGTTCTTGCATGCTGTCCTTGATGACATACTGCCGGTCGCCGCCGCGTGTGTGAGTGACAGTTCGACCTCGGTCGTCGCTGAAGTCGTCGCGAGCGGGCGTGGCGCGAGACTTGAGAGCACGCACGCGGCCATTCACCTGACGTTGCTGTTGGGGTTCGCGTCGTGAGGCGTCGATGCCAACTCGGTCCGGCTCCGCGCTCTTCTGAGCGAAGTAATTTCCATTCCCGTATTTGGCGTGCGGATACTGCGACATCGTCGAGCCTTCCGGCAGCCGCTCGACTTCGACTTTGCGTGAGAAGTCGGTGCCCTTCGCAAAGTTATTCATTCGCGCCGGCCGCTCGCCGACTCCCATGTATTTGACGCTCGTCCGAGCCCCCTCCTGAGTTCGCTCAGCCTTCGTCTTGCCGGCTGCGTCCAAATGAATGTCGGCTTTGCGAGCGACATCTTCGTCACGCAGAGCTTTGCGCGCCGTCGGGTCTTGCTCGGTGCGAATTTGCTTCCGCACGTTCATGTCGGACTTGAAGTACTTTTGCTCCTCAGCCTTCTGCTGTTGAGCGAGATCATCACTGCGAGCTTGAAAGCGATCCGCATCGGCTTCGTGCTTCACCTTCTTCGCGGGATCGGTTTCCTGATCCGCTCGACTGCGCGCCACCACTGCCTGATGCCGGTAGGACTCGGATTGATTCTGCAGCCGCAAGCTGTCGCGCAGGTGTTGATCGCGCTCTTCAAAATTCACGGTCATGGCAAGCTCCACTGAGAGTCAGGAAGAAGTCGGTTTGCCATGAACTACGCGAACCGTCGGATGATCCTGCGCGGGGCGCTCAAGATTTCAGAGACTCGTTTCGAAAGGAGTCTCGAAGGATGCGGCTGTCGAACGAGATCATCTCCATCTTTTACCACACATCTTTTTGCCGCATTTCTTCCATGCAGCACGGCGCCGCGACCGTCCTCAATTCGGCAGCATCCACCGGTAGTGGTTTTCGATGGCGTAGTACCAACCTTGAAACCAACCAACGATGAACATCACGACCAAGAAGATGATCAGCCACTTGAAGAGGAATCCCAACATGACGGGGCCTTTCTGAGGATGCTCGGGACCGACATCGTCCAATGAGTTTGCCAGCTACTCGCCGAGGCTGATGGGATGTGCTTTCCATTTCAGCCGGCGGATTGGAATCGGGTTCTCGCTGCGACCGCCGAGGAACACGATCGACTCGCAATGCGGCACCGATTGGTCGCTCGTGCGGATCGCCAATTCTCGAAAGCGATCGACCGGACATCGCGCGACGGCAGTGTCTTGTGACCCGACTTGCCGACCGCTGAATCGCACGAAGCGACCGCTGCGAGCGCTCTGCGAGACTGACACGTTGCCGACGTACTCTTGCCCAAAACGCTCTGACGCGAATTGATTGGTCTCTGAGTCTGGGTTGCGCAGGAAGATGTTCGTCATGCAGTTCGACAAGAAAGGCAGGGCGACTTCGGGCTTTCCGAGAGCCCCGATGTTCTGCGTCGACACGATGTTGGCATGAAAGCTTTCGCGAGTCAGACGGAAGGCATCGGCGTCGGTCTTGTCTTGCTGCCCATCATCCGGCGACCCCGCTGTGAAGAACTTTTGGAACTCGTCGCAGAAGAAGAAGCTGGGGCGAGTCTTCCGCGCCCGCTTCAGCACTTCGCGGTAGTACTCAAGCTTCAAGAAGATGCCGATCGTGCGGGCCATCGTCTCGCGATCGGAGGTCGGCATGTGCAGGTAAAGAATCTTACCACCGTCGATCATGTCCGAGATGCGCACGGTCGAGCGTCCTGCGAACTTCGTCGCGAACGGTTCCTTCAAGAAGGGAAACAGCATCCCGGTGAGATGAGCTTGAATGCTGCTCCGCGTCTCCGGCGCGATCGTCGCCCACTCGTTCGCGAAAAACCCGAGGCACTCATGACAGCGTACATCGTTGAGATCGAGCCGCGCCGCTCGCGCATGCAAAGCCGCCGGATTACCGACTAGCTCATTGATCTGCGCGAACGACGGCGGCTCTTTCGGCGGGTTCGCGAGCCGAATAAGTTCGAGCGCATATTGCATGAACATCGTCGCCTTCGTCTGCCAGAACGAAGACGTCGTATCTTTCATGCCCAGCGATCGAGACACTGCCGCGAAGCGCATCGCGAGTTCGTACTCGTCGTCGTCCGAGTCGAACGGGTTCCAGCGAATGCTGTCCGGGTCGTTTGGGTTGAGGACCAGCAGGTCGTTGCCGCGTTGATACTTCAAGCACAACGCCCGCACGTCCGAGAGATAGACACCCTTCGGATCGAGAATGAGCCCGCTGGCATGCGTCCCGTACTTAGCCGCCGAGCCGATGAGTCCTTCCAACAACGAGTTCATCACGCACGTCGTTTTCCCGCTGCCGGTTTGTCCGAGCACGATGCCGTTCTTGACGAAGTCCGACCATTCGAAGTCGATGCCTGCTGCTCGGAACTTATGGCCTTCGAGTATCTCCATTGGCTCGGGCGCACCCGGTTCGCGCGGGCTGAGTAACTCGGTGAAGGGGCGCGGCTCGAACCAACGCGACAACTCCACTTCGGTCCGCAGAGCACGGAACTCAGCAAACGTGTCTCCGATCGAGTTCAACAGCGCCATTAGCGACAAGACCGCCGCGATGAAGGTCAGCCACCAAATCGTGCGCAGTGGCCCGCCGAGCACTGCGAAGCCTTCGAACCATCGACTCAGCACGATGCCCGCCACATTGGCGACAAAGAGCCCGCTGAGAATCGCCGCACAACGCAGCGGCATGCCGAGCGAGAGCAGCGACTTATGCGCCTCGCGCCGGATCAACTCGGGAGCTTCCTCATAGCGCCAAGCAACGATCGCATGCAGGTATTTTTTGAGCGGGTCGACCAACTGATAGAGCAGTCCAAACAGCGCCGCGAAGTATGCGAGCATGTAAGCCAATCGCAGCGGCTCCGGAGTGAACGGTCCTTTGCGAATGCCATGAATCACGATCAGCACAACAATGCACACGCACGTCTTCGTGAGGAATTTTTCTTGCAGCCTCAGCACCTCCGCCCGAGTCGGCTGCACGAGTTTTGAATCCATCATTCAGCTCCTCAGCGTTCGTAGTTCCGACCTATGCGGCTTCATCGTCCTCAATCGCATTCGTCCCAGTGGTCCCATTCGTCCCAGCAAACATCCCGACGAAGAGGTCCGGCGCCCGAGTAATCGGACGCTTCTCAATTCGTCATCTCCAGCGGATGCCGTCCCTTGCGACGCATCGACTGCCGTTGCGATGCCGAGCCGCCGGCTCCCGCCTCGACCGCAGTCGTTTCTTCATCATCCTGCGGAAACACCGGACGCACCTCGATCTCACCGGCCTCATCGCGATGAATCTCGATGTGCACGGCCCCTTGTTGCCGTGCCGCCAAGAGACCTTCGCCGAACATGTTTTCGACGATCCGCACCAACTCCCGGATACCGAACTCGGCGACCTTCTGACTGGCCTGCAGCGCGTCGAACAGCAGATGCGGATCAATGAAGTCCAACGTCAGCCCATATTGCTGAGCGACCTTGATCGTCTTGAGTGCCGCGATCTCGGCGACCACTTCCAGCGGCAGCGGCTTGAAGAAGTAGATGCGATCGAAACGGCCCAAGATCTCGGGCCGAAACGTCTTGAGATCGCGCAGATGCTTCTTGATGGCGTCGATCCGCTCGTAGGGATCGTTGATCTGCTCGTGAATGCGACCGATGGCTTCGTGTTCGAGATTGGATGTAAGAACGATGACAGCCTTCGTGAAGTCGGCAACGCGGCCCGTGCTCTGCTCGGTCAAGCGGCCTTCTCCCATCATCGCCAAGAACAAATCGAAGACGTCCGACGATGCCTTCTCGATCTCATCGAACACAACAACCTGACTGGCGTTGTTGAGCATTTTACGAGTCAACTCGCCGCCTTGCTCGGCCCCGACATAGCCGCGAGAGGCACCGATCAGCCGCGTCTTACCTTGCTCGGCAGTGAGTTCCGCACAAGCGAACTCGATGGTTCGCGACTCGTCGCCATACATCGCTGCGGCGATCGACCGAGCCATCTCCGACTTCCCCGTTCCAGTCGATCCGAGGAACAGCACATTGGCGACCGGACGATCGCGACGGATCTTGGCCTTCTGCACGCGGAGCAATCGGACGAGATCATCAACGACATGATCTTGCCCGCGCACTCGGGACAGAATGACGTCGCGGAGAGTGGCTTCATCCGGAATCGCATCCCCTTGCTCACGCTTCGCGAGCAGTTCCAGCAGCTTGTCCCGATTCGTGATGCCCAGTGGATTATTCATGACATGTCCTTTTCAAGTTGAGAGTAAGAAGCGATTAGAGATCCCCGCTCACAAACATCAGCTAGCACTGCCGCACTTCCAGAGAGCCAGCAAAGCTCGACCTCTGATTGACGAACACGAAGACGGCGGCCGCTTGCTGAACCTCATGTCGTCCCAATCTCCTTCGTCCCAGCCGTCCCATTCGTCCCCGCCAACACCGACAGCCGTCCGTCAATTCGCGATCCAGCAAGTGCCCTAAGCCACTCCCCTGCGAGCCGCCTTCTTCTGTGCTGCGACATGCGTTGCCGCCGAGTGACGGGCCTGCTGAGCGAGCCGTTCCGTCAGCACGAGGCTTTGTGCTCCAGTGGCCTTCGCTTCGTGAATCACATTGCGGAGCCAGCGCACGACACGTTGTTGCGAGTGCTCGAAGCCCAATTCGGGTGAGAACTCCTCGACCTCTGCGAACACCACTTCCGGGTCGACGTATTCGAGCTTCAACCCGTACTTCGAACATTCCTCGGTCATCAGTTGAATCATCACCTGCGCCTTTTCGAGATCGCCGAGCGGCTTGAGATGCAGGCAGTCGGTCAATGAGCTCAGCATCGTCCGCGAGCAGTTCGCGGCTTGTCCTAAGAAGTCGATCAGCTCGTCGCGTCCCCAAACTTTGTCGTGATTGACGGCATCGGGAGTGACGCAGGTCGTGCAGATCAGCAACGCATTTTCGAAGAGCACATCGCTGCCGCGTCGAGTGTGTAATCCGTGTTGCATGACTGATCGCAGCGTTTCATGGACCGCCGGATGCGCGGACTCGATGTCTTCCAACACAACCGTCAGACACGGCTGCCGTCGCAAAGCCATGACGAGCAAGCCTTCTTGCAAGTCGGTGCCGAAGAGCCGGTCGACCGCATGCTCGTCGGCATAGTTCGACATGCTCAGTGCCAACACTTCGGTCGAGCGAAACAACCGCTGACCAACATTGGCAGCCAGCCACTTCTTGCCGATCCCGTTCTCTCCGACGAACAGAAACGTGCCGAGCGGTGAGCCCTCGTTGCTCGTCGAGCGATGAGCCCTCAAGCGCACCGTCGTTTGCAAGTGCTTCAGCATCGCGTCGACGGCAGAGTCATGACCGAAGACGGACTCCTTCAACTTCCGCGCACACCAGACAAAGTCGTCAGATGACTTCAATTGCAAGGCCGACGACGAACCATCAACCGCGATGTCGTTCGGGAGTTGCTGTTGCGACAACTGGCAAACCAGCTTGAACCACGGTTGCGTCCAAGACCGAGCAAACCAGCTTGCCGCCGCTCCGCGATCATGTCTCAGGACATAGATCGTCCAACTCACGAGTCCTGCGACGCCGACAACGATCGTTGTCACCATTGTTCCACCAAACCGCAGCGACGATTGCAGTGCGAGCCACATTCCGCCGACGAGCATCAGAACTTGAAGAGGCGATTGTTGAGCCATGTTGGTCACCGTTTCTGGGAGGGACCGCGTTCGTGTGAATTCTTCGTCTTGCGATCGAGCGTGCCTTCGACTCGATCGAACATCTTCTCCGCGAGATCCGCTCCGCGATCGAAGGTGCCCATCGCCCGATCACTGACCTTCTCGATGCTCTCGGTTGCGGTCGCTTTCGCGCTCCACGGCCACCAACTCTTGGCGCGATCGAGGAATCCCGGCTTCGCGGCTTGCTGCGTTGCCGCTGTCTCTGATGTTGGAAATTCGCCGGGGTCTGCTGTTGCCATCGCGACAGCCAACGCGACACCGCAGCCCACTGTCAGAATTCTGACAGCCTGCGAAGACGCCCAGAGTTGCTTCAAGTAGTCCATGTTCGCACCTCGACGGTTAGAGCCATTTGCAAAGCAGCACGAACGCCCCCACGGCAAACAGCGTGCTAGCAATCCGAAAGGCCGTGATGTCGCCCCACAGTGATTTGATGTTGTTCCACATGCGTCGTTCCTATTCGTAGGTTGGGATTCCATCCCGACCCTCAGCGGTTTGTCGGTCCCTGCTAATTGAGAATCCCGCCGTCAGAGACGACCCCTGCATTGCTCAGCAGCATTCATCCCTCAGCCGTCGGTTGCCCTACGGACTTCCAAAACTCACCGACTGCGATTCGCCGACCTGCAACACACGGACGAAGCCCGTGCCCTGACTCGTCTCGCAGGCGACCGTGATGCCGCCGCCGCCATCGTGAATGCCGCGTATTGAAACCTGCGTCGTGCCTCGATTAGCCAACGGCAGCGTCAGAATGATTCCACTGTTGGTGATAGGCACGGTCGCGAACGCATGCCCGTCGATAACCAGTTCGACGATGTCGCCGTCCTCGTAGCACGAGTCGGCCAGATGCACTTGAAAGAGGCTGCTTTCACCGCGAGCCAACTGCTGTGCGAGTGCCGGGCTCAAGGACGGCAGCACGATCGAGTCCGGTCGCAGCGGCGTGCCTTGTAACGCTTGTGACAGCCCCGCATTCGCTGCTTGGAGCAACTGATTGGCTTGATCGACGGATCCGAATCGCAGCCGCGTCTGTATCTCGCGAGTCAACTGCGTCTGCACATCCGCCTGACCGAGAGCAATTCCCGTTACAGGCGCGGCGAGCGACGTTCGACCGACCCATGTCGTGCCCTCACTCCCCGCATCTCGATGATGATTCCAATTGGCCGAGCCAGCTTCTTGATTCTTGGCTGGCCACAACGACGAGCCGACAACAGTGATCGCGACGGCAAAGGCCAGCTTCTTCCAAAGTCCGCCTTTCGGACGGGCCGTCGTCGAAGCCGAGTCGCCGCGATTCGTTCCCGACTCCACCCGAGCCGATGGCGGTAGTTCATCCAGAGGCCGAGTGGCCATCGGTAATCCCGGAGCAGCGACCGCTCGTCGCGGTGCCGCCGCCTGCTTCTGCCGAGCGGTTTGCGGTTGAGGAGAATTCATCGCCGAGGCTCCTGAGTTGAGTGAGTTCCGTAGTCGCAGCCGCCCGACACGCATCGTCGGGTCACTGCTGCTTGCACCGAGAACTACGCAACCCGCCGTCCTTTCCTGGCGGACTGACGAAGTTTTCTTGAATCAAGACGTCTCCAAATGCAGCGTCGCTTTCATGCAAGGGGCGAAAACGGCAGGGGTCGGGTCTACGAAATTTCGGCTTTCCACTATTTGTGTTGAATCTCGTGATAAGTGAGCGGCAAGGCGCTAGCCGCCGGTTCTTCTCGCATCCAGAACCGGCGGCTAGCGCCTTGCCGCTCACAAGACCTCAATTCAGGGCGCGGGACGGCTTACTTTGCAGCCACCGTATGCGCACCCTGTAAGAAAAATGGCTCGACTTGCACTCGTTGTTCGGTGATGGGCTTGAGGAACTTTGCTGTGACGAGCACGGCTCGGCGTTGTTCGGCCTTCTCGGTGCGGTCCATCGCGGCGTAGTAGTTCTGAGTTGTTCCTGCCCAGCCTTGAGCCGCTCGGGCGTAGTTCGCGGGCATCTGCACATAGCCCGCTGCCATGCGGACGTAGTTCGAGGGAATCGAGGTGTAGCTCTGAGCGATCGACAGCGGCTGAGTCGCATAGCTCTGCGCCATGGCGATATAGCCGCCACCGAACGGAATCCCGGTCAGCGGGCCAAGCCTGCTATTGATCTGATTCTTCACCTGCTGAATGTCGCGAGTCGGTTGATCAATCTTGTAAGCGACCGCATGCATCTCGGCGGCCGCTTGATCGAGTTTCGCGAGACCGTTGCCTTGCAGTCCGTTTGATACTCCTAACGGCGAAGCCGGGATGTAGAGGTCTGCCGCTTCGGCGAACCAATGCGTCTGTTGACGCGGCAGCCATCCGGCTTGTGGCAAGACTTGATCGTTGACCGCAGTGACGAGCAGCCATTCCGAACCGGCGCGGTTCGTGATCTTCTCGACGCGAACTTTCGACTGGCGGCCAATCTTTCTCACAACGCTCCCGTCAGCACTCGGTTCCGACCGCAGCGCCACTTCGTCAACGCGGATGGAAGACTTCTTCTCACGCAGCTTCAGAACCGGCTGCCCTTTTTCGTTCGTCTTCGGACGGCGGTACTCATCGACTTCGAGGAACTGCTCCATTCCCGCTGAGTCGCCTTTGACGAAGAGTTCGAAGTGCTCATGAGCTTGCTCGTAGTCCGCCAGTGCCTCGCGATAGGCACCGCACGAGCGATAGCTGAAGCCGCGCGCCAGGTGAGCGACTCGGCAATCACGATCCAATTCCAGCGCGGGTGTAATGTAAGTTCCCAGCGCCAAGCAGACGCGGTTGTGATGGTCGCGATAGATCGCAGCGTCGTCGCGCTGTCGGCCGTAGTGATCGACAGGAGCCTTCGCGAACTCGTCGTAGTCCGTCTTGAAGCGTTGCTCGCCTTCGCGAATGAGTCGCAAACTGGAGTCCGCCATCAAGAGCGCTGTCTGCCGGTGCTCTAAGCCAGCATCGCTCGTCGTGACCATTCGCGGTGCGAAGCTGCCCGTTGTGCTGACAGCAAACGATGTCGAAACCCCCGTGAAGAGTTCCGGGTCCTGCGACTCCCCGATGTCTCCTGCCGCTTCCTTCGTCTTGCGATAGGTGTAACTAAACAACTCAAACAAGCTGACTTGCCCGTCGTTGTTGCCGATCAGATCCGCATCGCCCGCCAGCCCCTCGGCGACGAAGTGCGTGAAGATCGGTCGGTCGTCACCCGGCACAAGCTGCGGGCTCGAATACGAGTACTGCCGCTGACTGCAACTGGTCATGACGCAGACACCTTCCGGTGTCTTCTCCAACTTGCGAACGAAGCTGTCTTGAGGAGCCCCAGTGTCGCGGCAAGCGTCAACGATCAACAGCTTGTTGTGCGCCGGCGCTTGCTTCAGCAGATCACTCACAACGGGGATTGCCACCAATTCGCGATCAGCAACGTCCTTACGATGCAATGCTTCGTCGGAAGCATCGGACGGACAGAGGTAACTCACACCGCCGACTTCGCGTCCGTGACCAATCACGATCACGACAACGCTGTCATCGCTCTGCGTGCGTTGCGCGACCGATTGCAGTCGCGACAAGATGACCTCGCGAGTGGGACGAGCTTGAGCATCCATCGCGTCGCTGCTGATGACGGTGATGTTTTGCGGATCGACACCGCCGCGCACGAGTGCGGTTTGAAGCTGCTCTGCATTCCGCCGAGCACCGCTCGG
>Ga0172376_10006512_pt1 | contig 12683 bp, 8 predicted proteins | sample Lak35m_FD_121114 | JGI IMG/M metagenome (GOLD analysis project Ga0172376, IMG submission 121114) | Freshwater microbial communities from Kabuno Bay, South-Kivu, Congo - kab_092012_35m | ecosystem: Environmental > Aquatic > Freshwater > Lake | place: Democratic Republic of the Congo: South-Kivu...
GTGGTGTTCGTTGACCGCAGCAGCAAAGAATCGCGCAGTGCGTCTAGGGCGGAACTCGCCGAGCGCGTGCGGAACGGCCTGAGCCCCGTGGTTTTTCCGGAGGGCACCACTGTCGACCGCGGCCTCCTCGAGTTCAACCCCGGAATGTTCTACACCGCCGCCGAACTCGGCGTGCCGGTGATTCCGTTTGTCATGGAGTATTCCGACCCCAAAATGGCTTGGGTCGACGACGACACGTTCGTGACGCACTTGCTTAAAATGCTCACCCGTCCGCCCTGGCACGTCGACCTCTACATTGGTGAACCGGTGCGGAATCCCGAAGGCGCCCAGCTAGCTGAGCAAATCCGCGCCTGGATGCTTGAACGGGTCAAAAAATAGCCGATTCCAATCAGACATTCGGATTTATCCGAATTTGAAAATTCAACCGGCGTCCGTGACCTAAGAAAAGGCACTGCCTCGACGAGATATCCCTTAATTTTGCCCAAATTCACGGCTTCAGAATGAATATTCGAATATTTGGACTTATTACTGCATCGGCAGTACTGATCCTATCATCGTGCCAGCGCGATTTGCTGGACCCGAACGACCTCGACCTAAAAGTACAGCCCGGTCTTCAAATCCCTGTCGGTAAAGTAGACTTGACCCTAAGCGACGTCTTTCGACCAGATAGCGGACTAATTAGTGTGGGTGCCGACCAGAACTACCGCCTTGTCTACAAACAGGACAGTCTACTTAGCCTGGATGTGGCCGACCTCTTGGAACTGCCCAACCAGTCACCCGTTGCACAAAACTTCAAGATGGGCATCCTCAACCTGCCTGGATTCAGCAGCGCTTCAGAAATCAAACTGAGCACCTTAAGCAATGCGATTACGAATCCTGCTGGATTTGCGGCAACCCTTAATGCGGCCCACGGAACCAACAGCTTCGTGCCCGCCATTCCGACCCAAAGTCCTGGCGACCTGGCCGGGGTTAGCGTGAGCAGCTTCTCCACCGCAAGCTTTCACGGCGGAAGCATGACACTTAAAGCCGTCAATAATTACCCATCGGCCATAAACGCAACGATGGAGATTCGCACCACCGCGGGAGCCACCTTGATGACCTTCCCGCTCGGCGCCATCAGTGCTGGCGACTCCGCGACAAGCACCGTCAGCCTCGCGGGCCTCACCGTCCCCAACCAAATGCGCGTCGTACTGACCAGCTTCAGCAGCCCGGGTGCCGGAACCCCTTTGGTTCCGACCACCTATGTGCCGATTGATACGGGTTCTGCTCTTGAAATTACCATGACCGGCAGCAACCTTCAAGTCTACAACGCCGTAGCCCAGACCCAAACCCAGCAAATCGTCGACGACACCGTCAAAATTGGATTTGGCGCCACCGCCGGAGTCAAAGTCCGCGAAATCGCCTTTAACCAAGGTGGATTCAACTACAGCATGAACTCGGGACTCCCCGAAACCTTGTCGCTGACCCTCGACTTTCCGAGCAGCAACCCCGGCGGAACCCCCATTAGCCAAACCATTGTCTTGCCGGCTGGACAAACCGTAAACGGCAGCATCAGCCTTGCGGGCAGTACGCTCGACTTCACGAGCAATCCGGCACAGCCCTTCAACGAGCTACCCATATGCTACAGCGCGACCCTGCAAAGCGGGGGTCAGTTGGTGACCTTGGACTCGAGTGCCAGCATTAGCATGAGCTTCACCCTCGCCAACGTGGACTTTGCGCACGTCAAAGGATTCTTTGGTCAGGAAGTGATTAGCATCCCCGCCGACACCATTGACCTTGACCTTGAAATCCTCAACAAACTCGGCGGAAGCATCACCTTCGTTCAACCCGCCCTAAAAATTCCCGTCGTGAACAGTGTGGGAGTGCCCATTACCCTCGACCTGAACATGGCGTCAATTGACCCGCAAGGAGGGGTGCATCCATTGGGCGCTCCGGCTACGGTGCTTCCGTACCCGACGGCTGCCCAGTTTGGCCAAACGATCACCGACACGGTGGTTTTTGACAAAAACAATACAACGATTGTTGACTTCTTGAGCTTGCCCAAAGACCTCTTCACCTTCAGCGGTCAAGTGAGAGTCAATGCCGATACGGTCGCTACCGGAACCAACAACTTCATCACGAGCTCGTCGGCCATCTTTGGTGATGTGCTGATGGAACTGCCGTTCTACTTCACCGCCAGCGGAATAGGATTCAAAGACACCATCGACGTTCAGGCCCTTAAGGACGCATTTGCCCCCGAGGTGGGCGTCAGCGAGGGGACCCTCATCATTGGTAGCATCAATTCCCTTCCGCTCGACGTAAACGTCAACCTGAACTTCTACGACGTCAACAACGTGCTCATTCACACTGAGCCCATGCCACTGCTGCAATCGGGCGTAGTTGATCCTAGCACGGGGTTGGTAACTCAAGCGACCAACTTTGTCTCGCGTCTGACTATGGATGTGACCGACATCCCTAAAATATTCCAATCGACAACCCTTGAAATCGAGGCTGTTTTAGAAACAACGGCGGCGGGTACGGTTCCCGTGAAGCTCTTAAGCAATGCCAACCTGCAGCTCGAAATCGCGGTCCAAGCCGAACTTAACCGCAGCCTCTAAGACATGAAGACGAACACCATCCTTCGCGCCATTGCCTTGGTTGCAGCTTCCCTAAGTACCGCGGCCCAAGCACAGAACGACATTCTGTATGCCATGCGCGGCAACCCGCAGTCGTATTTTCTCAATCCCGCAGCCGACGTCGACAGCCGAATTCACTTGGCCCTCCCGAGTTTGCAACTCAATGGCCAATTTTCGATCAATGCATCCCAGATCATTGGGGCTCCACTTCCCGAAATGTGGCGCCTACTCAACGACCCCTACGAAGGCCTCAATAGCCAAATTGACCTTCATCTGGTCAATTTGGGTTGGAAGTACAAAAAATCCGCCTATTGGTTTGGAGCCCAGGTCAATACCGACATCGCGGCCTACCTCGACCACGACCTAGTGGACTTCGCCCTTTGGGGAATGAAGGATGCGAATGGCGACATTGACCTCAACTACGTCGGCGACTTCAGTCAAACGTCAGTTCTGGCGAGTGCTCGGGCCACCGCGTCCCTCGGGTGGCAGCGCCAGTGGAACGATAAGCTCAAGGTAGGTTTAGCATTAAATTCTACCAGCCTTGTTGGTCATGCGGAACTTAAAATGAATGCGTTAAGCCTTTCTTCGTTTCCAACTACAGGTGTATTCAATCGCCTTCAGCTTTTTACCGTTGGAACGCTTTCCACGTATGGCCTGATTGACCAAGCCGCTCAAATTGATTCGATTGGTCAGTTTTTCGGCGCTTTGGGTGGCGGACTTACTGGTGCTGCAGCTGCTCCGATGCTGCTTTCGGCAGACCTTGGAATCACCTACGACGTAACCCCGCGAATTCGGTTCATGGGGTCGTACCAAGGCCTCGGCAGCGGAATGGAATTCACGCACAACGCCCGCAGCCTCAAACTCGACAACCAAATCAACATAGACGGATTCAGTTGGAACACTGCGGATACCGGTGTAGATTTCTTGGGGAACTACCTTGATACCTTAACGGCGGAATTTGGACGAACCCTTTTTGTTGCCGGACAAACTGAGGCCTTGATGCTAAAGCCGATACAGCGCGCTGATGCAGCAGTGTACTGGCGTTCACCTAAAAAGGTGCATCAGTTCGGAGCACATTACCTCTACCGCAGCCGTCCGTCCCAAACGTACCATGGGATCGCCGGTGAGTACCACGGTTTCTTTGGCCGCCGTTGGCAGGTGAGCGGAAGCTACACCTACACCCTAAGCAGTGCCCAGGCCCAGAGCCACTCTGTAACGGCGTTCACGACCCTGCACCTTCCCGCTGGGTTGTCGGTGCACCTCGGAACCAGTGCGGCCCACATGATCCCTTCCCCGATGACCACGCCTACGTTGGTTCAGACAATTGGTATTCCTGCAAACATGGATCGAATCAACTTCACCGTAGGACTAAACTGGATGCTGTACGAAAAGTCGTACCGCAAAGAAGCCAAGGCCCGTCGCGCGGCTAAAAAGGCCAAGCGGGTGGCGAAAAAAGCCGAAAAAGAACTCGCGAAGGCCGTACCACCTTCAGACTCGGCGATGTCTGCCTCGTTGGATTCAGTGAAAACCGAAGTAGCCACCGTCGGAATTGAAATTCGGGATGATAAAAACTACTTTGTAGTAGTAGGGAGCTTTAGCAACCAAATGCTGGCCGAAAAGCGCTCGTCGAACGTATCAGGTTCCCAGGTAATCAAGAGTGCGTCGAACTACTACCGTGTCTGCTTTGGACCTTTTCGAGGAACCGACGTTCGCCAGCAACTTGATGAACTAAAAAAGGGCACTCCTGATGCGTGGGTGGTTGAAGCTGAGTAAGTTAATTTGGGCCCTTTGCGCCATTCTTTTTTGTGGAAACGCAACGGCTCTCTACGGCCAAACGCATACCAGTTTCTACACCCTGCAGCCCCGTGTGGGCTTTTACCAAATGACCGAAAAGGGGTGGTCCCCCCTCACGCTGCACCTTACGGCGGTCGACCTCATCCTAAGTCCTGACGCGCACACCACATTCTACTTTGGCCCTCGGATGGCGGGCAACTTTTTAGGCGTTCGCGCGGGCTACATCAGCTTGGGGGCGCATGCCGGAATTCAGCAACAACTCAACCCCAAATTTGCACTGCGTGCCGAACTTGACGGCAATGCTGGTGGAGGCGGATTTGCGCAAGACGGCGACGGTTGGGTCCTGGGCTCCACAGTGGCGGTCATGTATGGCGCGCGCGGCCAAAATCTTGAGGTGGGATGCACCTACCACTATGCCAGTGGGGGCATGATTAGGGGATTTTCGCCCTACTTCGGGTTGAGCCGAAGCCTTCAGCTCATTGCCCAACCAGCTAACAACAAAGTTGGCTTCGACCGAATGGGCGAACCCGATGCCGTGGCCCTCAGAGCACGCGTCGGACTCTTTGTGCAGCCCTCGGTGGGTCGCCAGCCATACGGAGACCCTGAAGGGGATCGCGCCTACCCCTTCACCATGCTCGGTGCCGAACTTAGCTTCGAAGGGCAGCGTTGGAACCATGCCCTAAGCCTAAGTGCTGCGGCCGACACCTTTGGCGGCTACATGCTCGTAATGAACAGCGTGACACCCAAATTTACCCAAGGCAATGTGCAGCTCAACCCCCAACTCTACCTTGGCGCGGGTGGTGGAGGTCGCTCGATTCACTACTACGGTGGACTGCACTACGGTTTGGGTTTCGAGGCTGCCGTAAACCTCGGTCCCCAGGGCCGAAGGGGGCAAGTGTATTGGAACCACCAATTTATGTTTACCAACGGGCCCTGGAACTATCAGGCAGATCAAGTAGGACTTCGCGTCCCATTGACCCTTGCACAGGTTCCGCACGCCAACCAAGTCCCGACCCATAAGGCCGTGCCGCGCTATACCCTAGAACTGGGTGTGGGGGCAAAAGGCTACCGTAGCGACAGTTTGTGGGCCGTCTGCGTTGGAGGCGAGGTGCGCATGCTTCACAAGGGCCCAATCAGCATCTATGGGTCTACGTGGTGGGCGGCGGTGGGCGGAAACCTCGGTGCCTATGCCGAAGGGCTCATTGATGTGAACTACCGGATTCTTCCGTCCCTGCATGCCACCGCTTCAGCGGGACTCGGTGCGGGTGGTGGTGTCAACCATTTGGGCGACGCGTACATGCTCGGCGCGGGCCTTGAGGCCGGCCGCAGGACCCGACTCCGCCTGCAGCTGTGGCGGGGCGCTCCGTCCACCGTGTCACTTGGACTGGTGCATCGAATTTCGCAGCCAATTGCCGGAGTGGCGCATTGATTCCATTGATTCATTCAATTTTTAATTTGGCGCTCCTTAGTGGTCTTGCTGAGCAAGGCACTACGTACATTTGCGGTTCTGAATGAATTCTTACCCCAATAGCATTCTCAAGCGGCTTTTAGATGTCGCGCTGTGCCTCGTTATTTGGCCCTTTGCGGGGGTGGCCGTCACATTGGGTGCCATCGCCATTTTGGTCACAACCGGTAAGTCGTTCATTTACACCCAAAAACGGGTTGGACGGGGCGGACGCAATTTTACGTTGTACAAGCTGCGCACCTTGAAGCATGATGCCCAGAGTGACTTGAGCGGAATGCGTCCCAACGACCCCGACATACTTCCCGTGGGCCGTGTGCTGCGGGTTTGGCGCATCGACGAATTGCCACAGATCTTGAACATTTTAAAGGGTGACATGAGTTTGGTGGGCCCGCGCCCAGAGCGCCCCCACATCGTGGAACGATGCGTTCAATCGATTCCGAACTACGACCAACGCCACCAAGTGCTGCCCGGAATCACAGGTCTTGCTCAGGTGCACAATCCCGACGCGACGCCCGATGACAACGCTGCCAAGCTCCAGCATGACCTTGACTACCTACGCACGGCCTCGCTGGCAATGGACCTCAAAATCCTATGGAAGACCTTGGTGGCCATCGGCTAAGCCGACGATTTGTCGGGCTCTTCTCGGTCTATGCGGGCGACCAGCCCGACTTCCTCTTTCAAGCACTGTGGACGGTACTGCGCTACCAACGCCGACCACTTGACGCCTGTGTGGGTGTAATTGAGGGCGAATTGAGCGCAGAGCTTGAGCACGTCATAGCGGAGTTTTCTGAAGTGAAGTGGTTGCGCATACCCAAGGTGATCAATGAGCTGCAGTTTGGACTTCCGGCAGCCCTCAACCACGGCCTGAATCACCTTAACTCGGGCGATGTGGTGCTAAAAGTCGATACCGACGACCTCTACCCCCCTGAACGGGTAGAGCGAACCGTGCGCGCGTGGGCCGAACATCCCGAATTGGGTTTGTACGGAGGTCAAATCGAAGAATGGACTCCGGATTTTTCAACCTACATGGGCACGCGGACCGTGCCACTCGAGCACAACGAAATCAGGCGTTATGCCCGTCGCCGCAACCCCATGAATGGCCCCACGGTGGCCTTTGATCGCGATGCGGCATTGGCGGTGGGTGGGTTTGCGCACGTGGGGGCCAACGAAGACTACGTCATGTGGGCAACGTTGCTCGCCAACCACGTCCTCGCGGCCAACGACGACGAAGTTTTGGCCTACATGCGAGGCGGACCCGTCCTGGTGCAGCGGCGCAGCACCGCCCGTACCCGAAAGGGCGAGGTTGAGGCCCTTAAGGCGATCCGCGCGACCGGGATTTTTAGTCGCCAAACCTTTTACACCCACCTGATTGGCAAGCAAATTGTGCGTCGAATGCCCCTAACTTGGAATCGCTACCTTTACCGGTGGCTACGCGAACCGGGCTGGCGTCCCCAGCCCGAAGTGGTCGCTGACGCCCTTGCCGCACTCAACCAATGGAACCCATGAACCGAATCCTTATCGCCCTCGCCTTGCTCCTTTTGGCTGGAGCCGTTCAGGCCCAAAATGTCTTTGCGCGCAAAAGCCTGACCTCCGTAAGCGTGGACCAGCTTGGCGAAGACGAAATCCTGCTCTTTAAGCAAAGCTTCGAAAACAAAAACATTACGCCAAATGAGGCCATCAACCAGCTCAAGGCCAAGGGAATGAAAGAAGAGGAGTTGCGGAAGCTCAAAATGCGTCTGAATGCGAGTGAAGTGGAGGATCCAAGTGAAAAGCTTCAAATGATTTCTCTCAAATTGATGAATCTGCAAGATAGTTTAGCTCGATTTCGGCGCAGTACGCTTGAATTGAGCGCGTTAGAGCGACTTTACGTGCTAGACTCGAACGTATTTGGAGCTGATCTTTTTCGCAACGAAAAGATGGATTTCGCGCCAAACGTGAGCATTGCCACGCCGCCCAACTACCGTTTGGGCCCAGGCGACTACCTAGATGTAACCGTGTACGGGTACCAGGAATTTAATAAAACGTTACTTGTAGAGCCGTCGGGATCAATTAATGTCCCTTATGTTGGGGTGGTTAATGTTAGTGGTCTTACTATGAATGAGGCGCGCGCTAAACTGACCCAGTCCTTTGCTGCGAACGGATACCACACGCTCCGTAACGGTACGTCAGAACTAGCCGCCAACCTAAAGCTAGTGCGCGGAATTGACGTTACGGTGGTTGGAGCAAAAATTCCAGGGCGGTACACGGTTCCTGGTGTGGCTTCGCCCTACCACGTACTCCACTTAGCGGGTGGGCCAGCCGATAAAGGCAGCTACCGCCTGATCAGCTTGCTGCGCAACGGCAAGACGGTCGCAAACATTGACCTCTACGAACTTTTGGCAAGCGGAACCAAGCACGACGACATCCGCCTTGAGGATGGGGACGTCATCTTCATCCCTACCTACAGTGCCCGTGTTACGGTAGCAGGCGAGTTTAAGCGCCGCAAGACGTTTGAAGTACTTCCCGGTGAAACGCTAAAGCACTTACTACGCTGGTCGGGTGGGCTTTCTGAACAAGCCTACCGCGGTAAGCTTTACGTGGAGCGAGTTGGCGCTCGTGGATTTTATGCGGACGTAATTGACTCTAATCAGTTTGCCACCTACCAACTACGCGGAGGGGACTTTTTAGTCGCGGACACCTTGCGCGACCTAGTACGCCAGCGGATCGCGGTTGCGGGTGGAGTCAACTTTCCGGGACACTATGCAGTTTCTGATGCAGGGATTAGTCTTGGTGCGCTAATACGTTTAGCGGGAGGATTGAATGAAGTGGGCCTCAATAGCGATTTTGTTGTCAGTCAGCGGTCGGCCGATGGAACCCGAAGCTACCGACGCGGAGACCTCGAAATGCTCCTTACCGAAGGAGATTCGGTCTTGGTACCTACCAAAGATATGCAACTAAGAGAATTGAGCGTGAGTGTGCGCGGAGAGGTTAAAAACCCTCAATCGCTTCCCTTTGGGCCCGGACTTACTGCTGCCCAGGCCGTGGCACTTGCGGGAGGCTACACGGGAGATGCGGATTTTGAAAACCTTGAAGTAGCGAGCATGAGCACTAACCGTAAGGCTGAAATCAGGTTGTTGACCGTTGAAGAGGCTTCGCGCACCGAACTCAAGCCGGGCGATGCCGTTACGATTAAACGGGTGCGGACACGCGACCAAGTTCCCAGCGTCACGTTAGTCGGTGAGTTTGCGACACCTGGTGCTTTTGCGCTCAAGGCGCCCTACGAACCACTTCGTACGGTACTTCAGCGATCTGGAGGTGTGACCACCTATGCCGACATCCATGGCGGCTATGTGGTGCGGTCGTACCGCGCTGAGGCCGCTGACACCGCGGGAAGCCAAAAAGTCAAGCAGATCGGTCAGCAGTTGTTTCGCAGCGATACCATCGCATTGGGCAGCCGTAGCCTACTCGGGCAGCGCGAATTCACCCTTCAAGACGGCGACGAAGTCTACGTACCCAGCCGCGAAACTACGGTTCGCCTAGAGGGAGCCGTGTTTCAGTCGACCACTGTTGGATTCAATGGTGCGTGGAGCTTTAACCGCTACCTCAGCCTTGCTGGCGGGGCCACCCAAGAGGGCAACGTGCGCAAGGCCTACGTGGTCTACCCCAACGGTGCCGCCAAGCGCAGCCGTAACTATATACTTTGGATCAAGCGGCCAAAAGTGGTGCCTGGATGTATGGTTGTGGTTCCTGAGAAACCCTACAAGCCAGGTAAGACTAGCCCTGCTGAACTAGCGGCCTTAGGTGGAGTTCTCGCCTCAATGACCACCCTTGCAGTGACGTTAATTACGCTGTTTCAGTAACCATGGCAAACCTTACCCAAGTCGTTGCAGGCCAAGCCACTCTGGGCGAGTGGATGGGCAACTTAACGCGCATCGTGCCCAACCTCCGTCGGCGGTGGAAGGGGTTGGTTCTCTTGGCCGTATTCGGTGGCACCGCAGGGTACTACTACGGGCTTCAGCATCCGCGTAAGCACCAGGCCGAAATGATCATTGCCGTCGAAGACGACGACAGCAACGGATGGCAAAACCTGCTCCAGCAGTTTGGCATTGACGTCGGGGGCAACAACCCTGGCGGAATCTTTAAAGGAGACGCCCTCATTCGCCTGTTCACGACCCGCAGCATGGTCGAGCGCACTCTGTTGCAGCACGTGCGCTATGAAGATGGTAGCGAAGGCATGCTCGCCAACCGCCTGTGGCCGCAAACCAAAATGGCTCAAAATGAAGTGTTCAAGGACCTTGAGTTTCCAGCTGACCGAGCGGACTTTACGCCCTTGCACGATTCTGCTATGATGCTGCTGTATCAGTACACCACCAAAGAGGTTGTTTCGGCCGACAAGCCCGAGCGCAAGTTGAGCCTCATCATGCTGCGCGCCAGCCACACCGACAAGTACTTTGCTCACGCCTACTGCGTTACGGCCATCGACCAAACCGCAGAGTACTACGTTGAACTGCTTACGAGCAAGGCCAAATCCAACCTTAAAGTGCTGCGCCGCGAGGCCGACAGCGTGCAGATGCTCATGCAGCAAAATCTGGTCACCAGTGCCAGCAGCAGCGACCTTAACATCAACCCGAACCGCGCCGCGCTAAGGGTTGATCAAAACCGCGCCCTGGTTGAACTTCAGGTTAGTGTGACGCTTTACGGCGAGATTATCAAAAACCTCAAATTGGCCGAAATCGGCATGCGCAAGCAAACCCCCATCATTCAAATTGTGGATTACCCGCAGTTTCCGCTGAACCAAGTGGGGATGCGCCCGTGGCAGTGGGCCTTCGTCGTCGCGATGATTGCCTCGGGCATCTATGCGTTGTGGGTTTCGCTGCTGCCCCAACCGAATTCAGAATCCAAAGCCTAGGACCCCGTGGCGTCGGTGCTAGTGGCCTACGGGTATACGCCGGCTAAGGCCAAAAAGTGGCGGCAGTGGCTCGACCGTGTCGGCCAAATGGCCTACCCGAGTGTGGTGGTCGACAACGCCCCCGATGCCGCAATGAGCGACGACCAAGACGGAATCCGTATTCTACAAGGGTCCAACGCCCAGTTTGAATTCAGCGGCTACCGCGAGGGAATCCAAGCCCTGAGCGCCCAGAACCCGGTGGTGCTTGTCAACGACAGCCTATTTAGTCACCATGCCACCAAAGCTTGGGCGCAGCTCGTGCGCAACGTGCTCGCTGAACCCCTGCACGGCAATCCTGGCGTCGTGGGGGACCCACGTATTGAGCCGATTCGCATTGACGGTCAGCCCCTGCGCCACCTTGCTTCGTGGATGTTTGTACTTCGCAGCGATGGGGACCGCGCCCAGTTCACTTCAGCGCTCGACCACGCACTCACCCACTTTGACCAGGCGCCTACATGGCCCGGATACGCTGAATTCCTCGCCCACTACTACGCGCCGTCCCGTCGCTGGGGCGGCTACACCCAAGCGCTGAGCCCTGAAGACCTCGAACGCAAGATGAGCTGCTCGTGGGCCGAGCACCGGCTCTCGCTGCACCTTCAGCAGCAGGGCCAACTACGGCCCTTGGGCGGACTGAGCTATCAGGCCGCACACCTCATAGATCGCGCCTTAAGTGCAATTAAACGCCTGAAATCCAAATGATTCAGGCCGTACTGCAGCACCTTATCTACACCCCCAGCATCAACATTCCGCTGGGGCTGAGTGACATTGAGACCTTTCCGTGGGCGCTGCTGTTTTGTCTGAGCCCTAAACTCGTCATCGACCGCGCCTACATCTACCTCATGCTGCTCTTTGGCTTGAGCGCCTTGGCCAGCCTTTACGTCTTTGGCTCGCCGGTTGATGTCATTCGCAGCTACTTCGCCATCCTCAACGCCAGCCTCATCTTTTACCGACTCTTGGGCGCCGACCGCGACGAATTTCACCAGCTCATCAAGGCCATGGTCGTGGTTTTCTTTTTTAATGCCTTCTTGAGCTTTATCCAAATGGCGGGCCTTTTTCCTGACGTCCTCGAGCCTATATACCGCCAGTTCGTCAAGCGCTTTACCAACGAAAGCCTCGACGGCGGGCGCGGGGTAGGGGGGCTCTACGCTGAGCCGGCCTATTCCAGCTATGCCATGCATTTTATGTTCGTATTCATGGCCCTGTGGTGGCGCCTCGACCCGTTCACACGGCGCGGAGCCCTTGCCTTCACCGCTATGCTGCTCTTTGACGTCTTCATCAATAAATCGGCTACCGGAACCCTCTTTCTCGTCGTCATCTTCGTGAGCTTTGTGCAGCGTCGTACCCTTCTGCAGCTCACGCTGAGCATTGGGGGCGGACTCCTCGGCATCCTCTTGCTGGTGCCCTACATGGACGAGCCACCGCGCGCCCTCGACCTGCTACACAACATCTTTTTTACCTGGGACACCGACGACATCTACATGACCGTCATGAACGAATCGGGCCACCGACTCTTTAGCATCATGTCGGCCTACAAGTACGGAATCCTTCACCCCCTTGGTGCCGGCATGGGCAGCTGGCCGGTCAGCAGCGTGTGGGCCATGGAAGACATGGGCATCAACTCATTCGAAATCTACTACTTCCTCGAGTTCAACGAGGGCTTCTTTAAGGGCATTCGCCCCACCGCCTTTGCCGCCGGACTCTTTCTCGAAGTGGGTGTCGTCGGAACCCTCGCCTTCATCGCTGTGTTGTTTCGCCACTGGATCGCGCTGCCCTACTTCACCAATTCCTACTGGCGCGCCACCGTCAACGTCTTCTTGTTCAATTTTTTCTTAATCGGAACCATCGGAGACCCCATGCCCTACATTGCTTTGGCGATGGGCTA
>Ga0172376_10006516_pt1 | contig 12679 bp, 14 predicted proteins | sample Lak35m_FD_121114 | JGI IMG/M metagenome (GOLD analysis project Ga0172376, IMG submission 121114) | Freshwater microbial communities from Kabuno Bay, South-Kivu, Congo - kab_092012_35m | ecosystem: Environmental > Aquatic > Freshwater > Lake | place: Democratic Republic of the Congo: South-Kivu...
GAAGCCCCACTCGTGGAAGCCGAGCTTCTCGAGGAGTTCGAAGCCATGGATGATCCCACGCCCGCCGCACCCGCGGCCGACCTCCGGGCCACCGAGCTCCATCGCGAAGACGCCGTCCCGCTTGAAGCAGACGTCGGAGATCGAGACTTCCTCGCCGGCGAGCTTCTTCTTGGACGAGGTCTCGATGATCGTCGGACAGGCGCGGCCACCGAAGAGGAGGGAGGTCGTGTCGCTCTTCGGGTCGCACCCGATGAGGAGGACCTTCTTCCCCTGCTGCGCCATCATGTAGGAGAGGTTGGCGAGCGTGAAGCTCTTCCCGATCCCCCCCTTGCCGTAGATGGCGATGATCTGCGTCGCCTTGGTCACCTCCCCACTCGACACGGGATCCGGCTCCTGCGCCGCCTCATCGCGGATGGCGCGGTGCAGTTGGACCATGGCATCGGTGGTCGGCTGGGCGGAATGGATCACTGGGGGGATCTCCAATCGAGGACCATCTTGAGACAGCGGGGATCGTCGAACGCCGCGCGGTAGGCCGCGGCGGCATCCGTCGCGGGGGCGACATCGGTGATGAGGCCGTCGAGCGAGAGCCGGCCATCGGTGGCCATCGCGCGGACCTCCTGCAGATCGGCCGGCTGCCATTCGGCGGCGACGCGGAGGCGCGCCTCCTTCATGAAGGCGGGCGGGAAGGCGAAGGTGATCGGCGCGCTGTAGAACCCCGCGAGCACGATCTCCCCCTGCGGCGCGAGCCGCGGGATCAGCGTATCGAGGAGCGCGGCGTCGCCGCTCGCATCGAGGATGCAGCGATAGTCGCGCCGCGTATCGCTCGCCGCATCGCGAACCGAATAGCCGATCGCGCCATCCAGACGCTCCGGCGCACGCTCCCAGACCGTGGGCGCACCGCTGAGGGCGAGGGTGAGCCGCGCGACGAGTCGGCCGAAGACCCCATGGCCGATGATGAGATCGGGGAGGACGCTCCCGCCGCGGATCGCATGGAGTGCGGTGGCCGCGAGCGCCAACAGCGTCGCGCGCTCACCGAGCTGCGCATCGATCGGGATCAGACGCTGGGCCGGCGCGACGACGGTGCGCGAGGCGCCACCGAAGAGCCCGCGGATCTCGCCATAGCAGTTCGCACCTGGCACGAAGACCGGTGTCCCGATCGACAGCGCGGCATCGGCGCCCCTCTGCGTCACGACCCCGACTGACTCGTAACCCGGGACGAGTGGATAGCCCAACCCCGGGAACGCCGGCATCCGTCCCTCCCAGAGGAGACGCTCGGTGCCCGCGCTGATCGACGACCAATGGATGTCCACGACGACATCCCCCGCACCTGGCGATGCGAGAGCGAGCTCGCGCAGCGAGAGCTGGCGCGGCTGATCGAAGACGACTGCCGTGGACATCACCATCGGGATCGAGGCACCTGCTGGAACGGGTAGGGAGTAACGATTACCAGACGCTTTAGTCCGTAAAGGGTCATTGACACTTCTAAGGTGCAACCGGGAACGGGAGCCGTCAAGAAGCAGGGTCCAGGGGACAGGGGTCAGGGCTCAGGCACCCTGATCCCTGACCCCTGTGCCCTGACTTCGGCATCTATTCGGTTTATTGCCCAGAACCTGACCGTGGCGCCAGATTGCCACGCATGACGCTCTTCTCCATCCTCGTCGGCGCCCATATCGCCACGGGAGCGGTCGGACTGGTCCTCTTCTGGGTCGCCGTCCTGACCAGGAAGGGGGGCGTCGCCCACCGGCGATGGGGACTCATCTTCGCCTACAGCATGCTCGTCACCGGGTGCGTCGCGATGGGGATGGGGATCACCACCCTCCTCGACCCCGTCGGCACCCACCCGCATCTCCCCCCTGCCGAATGGTCCCCCACGACCATCCGCGCGATCTTCGGCTGGATGATGCTCTACCTCGCGACGCTCACCGTGAGCCTCGCCTGGCACGGACTCCGCGTGGTGCGCAACAAGCGGCAGCATGAGGCGAATCGCACCCCCTTCGATGTCGCGATCCAGATCGCGGTCATCCTCGCCGCCCTCAACTGCGCCGCGCACGGCTATCTCGACGGCCAACCCCTGATGATCGGGATCAGCATCGTCGGCCTCGCCTCCGGCGGGACCAATCTCTTCTTCTCCTTCCGCACCGCGCCCCCGAAGTGGGCCTATCTCGTCGAACACATGAAGGCGCTCGTCGGCGCGGGGATCTCCGTCTACACCGCCTTCATGACCTTCGGGCTCGTCCGACTCCTCCCCAGCCACGCCCTCAACCCGATGGCCTGGGCGATTCCCCTCACCATCGGCCTCAGCATCATCATCTACCACCATATGCGGATCCATCGGTGGTACACGCGCGGCGTGAGCCGGCGGGTCGTGGTGCGAGACCTGTGACCCATACCGCCCGCTCGCTCATCGGCTTCGGTCTGTACGATTGCCTCATGGGCGTCGGGCTCTTCGCCGCCCCCGACGCCACCCTCGACCTACTCCTCACCGCGCGCACCACCGAGCACTGGATCCGTCTCCTGGGGATGAGCGCGTTGGTCCTCGGCTTCTATTACATCGTCGCCGGCCGCGCGAATCTCACCGTCATGGCGCGCGCCTCCCTCTGGGGTCGGCTCGGGATGGCTACTGGCTTCTCGGCCCTCGTCCTCCTCGACCTCGCCCCAGTCCTCCTCTTCGGCATCGTCGGGACCGAACTCCTCGGCGTGCTCTGGACCACGCTCGCACTCAAGGCAGACGCCAGCACGGACGCCCGTGCCTGAGACCACCTACCGACCACCGGCGCCGCGCCCCACCGGGCCGATCCGCTCGCTCCTTCGCGTGATCGCGAGCGGTGAGGGGGATCTCCTCTCCCTGATCCCCGATCTCGCGTATCGCGAGAAGCTCCTCCCACTCGGCGTCACCCGTCGCGGGATCCTCTATCTCAACGATCCTGCGCTCGTCGTCGAGGTCCTGAATGACGTCGAGGGGATCTTCCCCAAGAACGACCTGATGGTGGATGCCGTCGCCCCGCTCATCGGGAACGCGATGTTCGTCTCAAGCGGGGAGACCTGGAAGCGGCAACGACGGATGATCGAGCCCGCCTTCTCGCACATGCGCCTCAACCGCGCCTTCGGCCAGATGGTCGATGCCGTCACCGATCACGAGCGCTGGCTCGACGAGAAGATCGCCCGTGACGAGCCCTTCTCCCTCGATGCGGCGATGGGGCATCTCACCGCCGACGTGATCACGCGGACGATCTTCTCGATCCCGCTCCACGAAGGGGCCGCGCGCGACGTCTTCGAAGCCTTCACCCTCTTCGAGCGGCAGGTCGCGAGCGTGAACGTGAAGGCGCTGCTCTTCGACAAGCCGTGGAGCCACACCACGCAGCCACCCCAGGTGCTCGAGGCCTGCCGGCGGATCCGGTCGCACATCGATACGATGCTCGCCCCGCGCTTCGCCCCGGACGCCCCCAGCTACGACGACATCTGCGCAGCGGCGATCGCCGCCGTCGATCCGGTCACTGGAGAGCGCTTCACCCGCGAGGAGCTCGTCAATGAACTCGGCGTCTTCTTCCTCGCCGGTCATGAGACGAGTGCGAGCGTCCTGACCTGGGTCTTCTTCCTCCTCTCACAGCGCCCTGAGGTGGTGCGGCGTATCCGCGCCGAGGTCGACGCCCTCTGTGGCGATGGGGAGATCACCATCGAGCATGCGAAGCGCCTTCCCTTCATCAAGGCGGTCTTCAAGGAGACGATGCGGCTCTATCCGCCAATCACCTTCCTGCCGCGTGTGGCGCTGCAGGACACTGTGCTCGGCGGCCGAAAGGTCAAGCGCGGGACGATGCTGATGATCGCCCCGTGGACGATCCATCGGCACGAGGGGCTCTGGAAGGATCCCGAACTCTTCGACCCCGATCGCTTCTCAGCGGAACGCGAGCAGGCGATCGTTCCCGGCTCGTTCCTCCCCTTCGGATGGGGGCCACGGGTCTGCGTGGGCGCGGCCTTCGCGACGCTCGAGGCCTCGCTCTTCATCGCACGCCTCACGCGCCGCTACGACCTCGAGGCGCTCGATCCGTCGACGGTACGGCCAGCCGCCCGCCTCACGACGCGGCCACGGCAGGAGATCCTGATGCGGGTCCATCGCCGATCGAACCAGCTCTGACCCACCCCTCCACTCGCACTTTCGGCATGGCCACCGACTCCGCGCTGCGACGCCGCCTCCGCCCCTTCTTCCGCGCCCTCGCGGCCGATGGGATGATCCTCTTCATGCTCGCCGTGGTCGTGATCGAGGCGACGGTGCTGGTGCTCTGGCATCGCCAGACGGGGAATGGACCAGCGCCGGTCGAGCTCCTCACCTTCTTGGGAGCCGGAGGAAGTCTGATGGTCTCGATGTACTTCCTCCGGCGCGTCGATCGGCATCCCCTGCTCTACGCCTTCGCCCTGCTCTCAGCGCTCGGCTTCCATGCCGTTCACGTGCTGTTGCTCTGGGGACGCTGACGCGAAGCGAGCCAGAGCGGGACGCCCATCGCGAGGAGCCCGACGACTCCCGCTGGCACCATCCCCCATCGCAGACAGATCACGATCGGGAGCAGACCGTTCGCGGCATATAACGCGAGCGGGAAGTCATGCGGCGCCACGCGGGCGACCCATTCGCTCGGCGGGATCAGCGCGAGCGTGGTCCGTGCCACGATCGTCGCGGTGAGGACCCAGCCGAGGAAGTTGGCGACCGGGATCCCGAAGTACCCGTCATGCCCGAGGAGACGCTGCCAGAGCGGGGCGTTCGAGAGATCGGGGAGCTGCCAGAGCCAGTGCTCGGTCTCGAACATCGCGGGATCCATCACCAGGTCCCACGCGGTCATGACCAGCGCGGCGACGAGGGCCCACCACCAGCGACTCATCCCATCATCGCGTCCCGGGAGCAGACGACTCGCGATCCCCAGCGAGGCGACTAGCATGTAGAACCAGGAGGTGGGGATGTTGAAGGGGACGAGCCCAAGGAGCCGGTACCCGAGCCGATCGGTGTAGACATACGGCCCAAAGGGAGCACCGGTGACGGTCCCGACCGCCTCGGCGGTGAAGGCGATCACGAAGACGAGGGCGAGCGCTTGGAGGGTGCGGCGCCATCCGACCGCGTGCGCGAGGAAGGCGATCCCAGCGACGGCCCCGATGGTCACCGTGAGTTGGCCACCGAAGCGGTAGCTCACGTCCATGATCGCCTGATTCATCGGCTGCTGGAAGAAGGCCGGGATCGGCGGGACGAGGAAGGTGGCGAAGGCGATCCCGGAGAACGCCTGCAGAGCGACGTGCGCGCGGAGCGCCTGTCGAGCGAGCTGCATCGCGATGGGGGGCTAGTGCTCGGCGGAGATCAGACCGGCGTACACGGGATAGCGGGTCCGATGCACGGTGCTGCGTGAGAAGCCCGCCTGTCGGAGGAGGGCACGGAGCTCCTCGGCGCGGCGCGCGCGGCCGCGCCCCATCGCGCGGAGGTAGAGCCCGAAGTAGACATCGCCGACCGTCTCGGCGCCGCGGACGCCGGAGAACGGCTCCACGATCAGGAGCACGCCTCCGGGCGCGAGGGACTGCTTCACCTTCTGCAGCAACCTGAGGACCGATGCATCGTCGTGGTCGAGCAGGATGCGCACCAAGGTGATCACGTCGGCACCGACTGGGAGAGGGTCCTGATGAAAGTTCCCCCCGGACAATTCCACCCGCCCTACAAGCCCCAGCCGGGCCAGACGTGTCTTCGCTCCCTCGATGACCGCAGGGAGATCGAACAACTGCAACCGCAGATCGTGATAGCGCCACGCGACCTCGGCGAGGAACGCTCCCTCGCCGCCACCGACATCGAGCAGCACCTTCCGTCCCTTCAGCGAGTACCGGTCGAGGATGTCCTCCGCCAACGGTAGCACCGTCTCGGCCATGAGACTGCTGTAGTCAGCGACATCCCCGCGACCGAACTTCTCCGGATGCGCCACGCTGGTGTACGGGAAGTGACTCACCACCTCTCCCTGCCCACCCCGCGTGTCGCGGAAGAACTCGATCGGATCCACCAGGTCCTTGTAGAGCAGCGCGTTGTGCTTGATCATCCGCGTGAGCCCCGTGTTCCCGATCAATGGGGCGCCCATCGGACCACACCCGAACCGTCCACCCGACCGTCCTTGCACCAGCTTCAGCGCGATCGCCGCCCGCAACAATCGCTCCATCTCCTCCTGCGGGATCCCGACATGCGCCGCGATCTCCGCTCGAGTCCGCGGACGGACCGCGAGGAAATCGAATAGCCCCACCCGCACACACGCCGTCAGGGTCTGCGTGTAGACGAACCCCGCCGCCAGGTCGAACACCGCTCGTGACCGCCGCAACGCCACCGGCCGCATCAACGGGAATGACGCGGCGAACCGCTGGAACCTCGGACTCGACTGGATCGCGTCCCGCCAAGCCAGCATCCGGTCCCGCCATGTCATCGGCACCGACTCAACCGGCACCGACACCCCCGAGACTGCTGACTCCGTCATGCACACGGTCCCGCTGAGAGTCACCTGCCATATCCCACTCAGAACGCTGAACACGCCGAGTGGTCCCTACCGCGACGATAAGACCGAAAGTCCAAACTGTCAATAGACAGCTACAAGTTGAAGTGTCAGGGGATTGCGACAGTTCCCGAAAATCCCTACTATATATAAGACCCTCCCCCCCGGAGCCCATTCTGGTGCGTATCCCCTTCCCATTCTCGGCCATCGTCGGGCAGGACGAGATGAAGCGGGCCATCCTCCTCACCGCGGTCGACCCGACCATCGGCGGGGTGCTGATCCTCGGCCATCGCGGCACCGCCAAGTCGACCGCCGTCCGCGCCCTCCCCGCCCTCCTCCCCCCCATGTCGGTGGTCGATGGGTGTCGGTACGGCTGCGACCCCAAGTCGCCGACCAGCCGCCTCTGCGCTGACTGCCAAGCCCATCTGCACGCCGGCGAGAAGCTCCGCGCCCACAAGGCCCCGGTCCCCGTCGTCGATCTCCCGCTCGGTGCCACCGAGGACCGCGTGGTCGGCGCACTCGATCTCGAGCGCGCACTCACCCGCGGCGAGAAGGCGTACGAACCCGGACTCCTCGCGCGCGCGAATCGCGGCTACCTCTACGTCGACGAGATCAACCTCCTCGAGGATCATCTCGTCGATCTCCTGCTCGACGTCGCCGCGACCGGGGAGAACGTCGTGGAGCGCGAAGGGATCAGCGTCCGCCATCCGGCACGCTTTGTCCTCGTCGGGAGTGGGAATCCCGAAGAGGGGGATCTCCGTCCGCAGCTCCTCGACCGGTTCGGCCTCTCCGTGGAGGTCACCACGACGACCGACCTCGACCAGCGCGTCGAGGTGATCAAACGCCGTGATGCGTACGATCGTGATCCCGAGGGGTTCGCCGCCCAGTGGGCCGAAGCGGATGCCGAGGCACGCCGCCATGTGGAGCGCGCCCGCAAGCGGGTCGATACGTTACCCGTCCCCGACGCGGTGCTCCGCATGGCAGCGCAGCTCTGTGCGGCGGTCGGGACCGACGGCGTGCGCGGTGAACTCGCCCTCCTCCGTGGCGCACGAGCCTTGGCCGCCTACGATGGCGCGCGGCAGGTGACGGCGCAGCATCTCCGGGTGATCGCACCGAGTGCCCTGCGGCATCGCCTCCGGCGCAACGTGCTCGATGAAGTGGGGAGCACCACGCGTGTCACCCGCGCCGTCACCGACCTCCTCGGCGACTGACCTCGATGGAGGAGACCGTCGCGTCGCCGCTCGACGCACGGACCCAGACGGAGCTCGCGGCGGCCCTGCTCGCGATCGATCCCGTCGGGTTCGGCGGAGCAGTCGTGCGCGCGCCTCGGGGCGATATCGCGGAATCCTGGCTCACGATGGTGCGGTCCTTGCTCGTGGAGGGAACCCCTGTCGCACGACTCCCGATCAGCATCCCGGACGACCGCCTGCTCGGCGGGCTCGACCTCGCGATGACCCTCGCCACCGGACGACCGGTCGCCGAGCGAGGGCTCCTCGCGCGGACCGATGGCGGCGTGCTGGTCCTCCCCTGCGCCGAGCGAGCGAGCGACGCGCTGATCGCGCGACTGACGAGCGTGCTCGACACCCACCGTACCGCGCCACGCGGGCCCTTTGCCGGAGAGCCGGCTCCGGCGCGCGTGGCGATCATCGCGCTCGATGAAGGGGATGGCGTCGATGAACACACCGCAGCCGCACTGACCGATCGGCTCGCGTTCCATCTCACGCTCTCGACTGGGATCGGCACGGAGGGAGTGCTCTTCACGGACGCGGATGTCCGCGCGGCACGCGCTCGGTTGCCGCAGGTCACGATCAGCGACCCCCGCATCACGACACTGACCACCGTCGCGCTCGCCTTCGGGATCGACTCCCTCCGCGCGGTGTCGTTCGCGGTCCGTGTGGCACGAGGCGCCGCGGCACTCGATGGCCGGAACACCGTGAGTAATGACGATTGCCAGGTGGCGGCGGCGCTCGTGCTCGGTCCTCGTGCGACGCGCCTGCCGGCATCCGGAGACGCGACCGCGGAGCCCGAGCCCCCACCGCCGCCCGCCAATCCCACCGATGCCGAGTCCGAGCGCGACGAGCTACCGTCACCCGAGGAGCTCCAAGCCCTCGAGGATCTCATGATCCAAGCGATGCAGGCGACCCTTCCGATCGGGCTCACGATCGAAGCGCCATCGCAGCGGTCACGATCCGGCGGATCCTCTGGTCGCTCTGGGGATGATCGCGCGGGTGGGATTCGCGGGAGACAGGTCGGGACGCGCCGTGGTGATCCGCGCGGTGGGGGCCGGCTCGACCTCCTGGAGACCCTTCGAGCCGCCGCACCCTGGCAGCGGCTGCGTCCACCGATCGCCGGACAGGAGGGGCGGGTGCTCGTGCGGGTGCGCCCCGACGATTTCCGTATCCGTCGGCTCGTCGAACCCGCTGGGACGACGGCGATCTTCGTCGTCGATGCGTCCGGCTCAGCCGCCCTGCATCGCATGGCGGAAGCGAAGGGTGCGGTCGAGCTCCTCCTCGCCGAGGCCTATTCGCGACGCGATGAGGTGGGACTGATCGCCTTTCGAGGGAGTGCCGCCGAGGTGCTCCTCCCGCCGACCCGTGCGATCGCCGCAGCGAAGCGTGCACTCGCCGCGCTCCCTGGTGGCGGCGGGACCCCGCTCGCGAGCGCGATCGATCGCGCCCGCGAGCTCGTCGGGCAGGCGCGACGTACGGGGAACGACACCGTGGTCGTCTTCCTCACCGATGCGCGGGCGAACATCGCCCGGGATGGGTCGCCCGGACGCCCTCAGGCTGAAGCGGATGCCGTGGCCTCCGCGCATGCCCTCCGGGGCCTCGGTGGGACGACGGTGCTGATCGATACCTCGCCACGGCCCTCCGAGACGGCGCAGCGGATGGCGGAGGCGATGGGGGCACGCTACATCGCCCTCCCGCGGACCGATGCGCAGGGGATCCACGCCGCGGTCGCCGCCGCGATGCCACGGGCCACCACATGAAGGGGGTCGGCCTCGTCATCATCTTCTGGTGGGTCGCCACCGGATTGATCATCGCGATGCAGGCGAATCCGATCACGCGGTTCGCCGGGCTGCTCATCAGTACCATGCTCGCGGTGGTCGGGACGGCGGAGATCCGGGCCGTGCGCGACGATCTGTCAGCGAAGGGGATCCGGCGTGGATTCCTCGGCGGGGCGATGCTCTGGGCCTGGGTCTCGGCGTCGTTCTACGGTGGATACATCACCGGGATCCATCCCACCGGACCCGTGGCAGCCGCGCCGTCCTGGGCCGCGGTCCCACCGGCGATCGCGGCCACCTTGGTGAGCGATGCGGCCGCGATCCTCCTCATCCTTGCGGGGCTCGTGATGGATCGGGATGCCCGGAATCGTACGGGGCTCTGGTCGCTCACCCTCTTCTGGGGCGTGCAGCAGCTCGCCAAGTTGAACGTCTTCTTCGGCGTGGAGAACCCAGCGGCGAACTTTCTGCCGCCGCACCTCGCCTATCTGCATCAGTTCTTCGGACCGCCGGTGAACTCGCCCGTTCTCTGGGTGAGCATCGCCGCGGCGATCGCGCTCTCGGCATGGGCGATCCGCAGCGCGCGGGTGACCTCGTCCGAGGGGCACCGACAGGCCGCTGCCATCTACGCGACGATCCTCGGGCTCGCGGTCCTCGAATTGATCGTGCTCGGCATCCCGCTCGAGCAGACGCCCTGGGATTCATTCCTCAGGGCGCGGGGAGCCTAAGACCTACTGAAAGACCTTCTTCGCCGGATCGAGCAGCGCGACGAAGCTCTTCACCTGCGTCGGACCGAAGGAACTGATGGCGATCCGCTCCCCGGTCAGTGGATCCTCGAGGCTGAGACGGCCATCACCCCACGCCGTGAGCACAAACGGGGCCTCCGCGGAATACCCGCTCTGCCGACGGGTCTGCGCCAACGACCGGAGCGATCCACGGATGAAGCCGTTGGTGCCACTGGGGAGCGCCAGCGCGAGCGATCCGTCACGCGCATCGTTGATGATGATCCCGCCATCCGGGGCATCATGGAAGGTCAGCGCCCGCTGCGCGACGGGATCGGTATAGATATCCGCCGACTTGCCGATCCCGAATTGCGAGGCCGCGATCGCTAAGGTAAAGGTGAGAGCCACGACGACGAGCGCCGCACGCACCAACGGTTTCGGGGGCGAGATCTGCGGCATCGCCGACGATGCACCTGGCTCCGGCTCGAAATGATAGTGGACGCTCATGCTCGGCTCAGCTCGGCAGGGTCGCGCGCCGGAGGACCTCACCGACGTTGGCGACGTCAGAGAGTCCACGGAGCAACGGCTGGGGATTGGTGAATCGCCAGGGCCGCACGTGGGGGAAGAGCACGATCCACGCGAGCTTCTCCTTGGGGTCGAGCTGCAAGGCGATCTGTCCCGTGCCATCACCGAACCGCTTGACCTGAGCCCCCATGATGTAGTGCAACGGGATATTCACGGTCAGAGGGAAGATCACGCCAAGGCGCATCACGATCCGTCGATCGGTGATGGCGTAGGTCGTGGATCGTGCGATCCATCGGGCCAACCAGAGGAAGCCACCGAGCACCGTGCCGACGAGCAGGAGCTGCATGCCGACCGGCGTCCAGAAGTCCACCGTGGCGATCTGATCACGGTTCGCGAGCATCCACCATGCGATCATCGCGGCGAAGTACACCGTGAGCGGACGGACGAGGAGCAGATGGCGTGCGATGGCCTGCGGGGCGGGTGCCCCTTCCCACAACACGCGTTCTCCCGGGGGGAGAGCCTCTGCCACGCCCTGGACCCGCATCCGGGCCCGAGGCGCCGAGGCGCTGAGAATCGACGTGGTCATACTCAGATCCAGGGTTCGGCGCGGTCGGGGGTGGCGTAGAGATGGCCACCCGCGTAGTACGCCATGATCTTGTCCTCCTCCAGGAGCGTGATGCGATCATCGCGCTTGGTGGTCGGGACATCGGCGAACTGGGCCGCGGTGATCGCCTTCACGATCACATGGTCATTGCCCCAGAGGCCGAAGTGTGGCCACTGGACGAGCGCGGCCGGGAGCAAGCGCTTGGCCCCACCCGAGGCGAGCGCGACCTCGTAGTAGCGGATCTGCGGCTCGGACCGATCGACCCAGAGGTCAACAATCGTGCCCGCGATCGCACCGTCACAGGCCTTGACCGGCAACCCGCGCGGATCAGGATCGCCTGCCGCGATGGAGAAGGCCGGGGCGACACGCATCGGGATGATCTTCGCCTCACCATGGGCGGTGAGGTCGGGGACGTCGGCACGATCGGCGTAGGCCGCCGGACCGACGGCGTCCTTCATCGGGTTCCCCGTCGGGATGATCGGGGAGCCATTGTACCCATCGGCGGGTACCGCTTTGATCTCAGCCATCAGTGCGACCCTCCTTCGGTGTGCGAGGTGACATGGATGTACTCCTTCTTGGGCGGCACCGGCGGCCACCCCTCACGCGGACCCTGCGGGGAATCGAGGGGATACCCCTCACGCCGATCTTCGCGACGGAGGTAGATGATGAGCCCGATAAAGAAGGCCCAAAAGACATACAGCGCGATCTGTGCACCATCGATGTACTCCATACTTCCTCCTCCGCGAACGTGAACGTGCTAAACCGGCAGATCGGCGAGACCGAACTCCCCATCGGGTGCGCGCCGTATCGCCCCCGAGCGGACCAATCGCACGAGCGGCCCTAAGGCCACCAGTGTCGCGAACAACAAGACCATCTCCGAGAGATAGACCATGCCATAGGGCATGCTGGGATCGTCGAGCAGCCCCGTGAAGTCGCCGGCGACGCGACGAGCGCTGAGCGCATCGCGCATCAGCCCCGCGACCGCCATCGAGAGCCCTTCGCAGGTAGCAAAGACCGCCCCCCACGCGCCCAGCGCGATCCCATGCTGCGTGGCATCACGCAGCCCCATCGCGGCACTCAGCGTGCCCACGGCAAAGAGCCCCTCCCCCATCCCCATCAGGAAGGTCCCAGTCGCAAAGAGGTTCGAGGACTGCACCGGGGCAGCGAAGAGCACGGCGATGAAGCTCACGACCCCGACCGCCGTACCGATGGCCGCAACCCGCACGGGATCACTCCCTCGCTCCATCATCCGCGCCGCGAGCAGGAAGGCCACCAATGCCCCCGCCGCCGCGATCCCGGTGAGGCTCGTGGTCCTGGCGACGCTCCAGCC
>Ga0172376_10006517_pt1 | contig 12673 bp, 11 predicted proteins | sample Lak35m_FD_121114 | JGI IMG/M metagenome (GOLD analysis project Ga0172376, IMG submission 121114) | Freshwater microbial communities from Kabuno Bay, South-Kivu, Congo - kab_092012_35m | ecosystem: Environmental > Aquatic > Freshwater > Lake | place: Democratic Republic of the Congo: South-Kivu...
AGGAGATCAATGCGGCCGTTGAGGAAGGCGCGGCGGGTAAACTCTCCGGGTTCAGCCAGGCGGCACCCCTCATCGAGCAGCACTTTCAGAATGTGCTGAACAACAACCGGCCCTCCGTGGCAGGTAAACTCCACCATATCCTCCATGGTAAAGGAGTTTGGGGCGCGCAGGACGAGTGCTACCACTTCATCAATCAGCCCCTCAGAGTCATGCACGGAGCCGAAATGGGCCGTATATCCCTTTGCTTCTGCAAATCGGAATGCGGGGTTCTGCTTTTTTTTGAAAATACGCCCGGCGATCCCGAAAACTCCCCTCCCGCTTATACGCACAACCGCCAGCGCTCCGACACCAACCGGCGTTGCAACTGCGGCTATCGGCATGCCTGGTTGAGGCAGAGAGGCGGAGCGGGTGGTCATGGCTGCTGGTTTTTGAGGTTGAGTGTACGTTCTGGAAGTATAAGGATTAGAGGCAAGAAATTGTAACTTTAGGGCATCGTTGTAACGCTGTTTCGTCCCGATACTGTAGAGCGATACCCTTGGCAGTTTGAAGGGAAACAAAATCAAAAGAGACCATGCAGGAGAACAGACCGATTGAGCAGTTGAAAGCGGCTATTACCGCAAAGAGAGAGCGTACGCTTCAGGAGCAGTTTGAACGGGTGGTCAGCCTGGTAAAGGTGCTTCGCCAGGAGTGCCCATGGGACAGAAAACAGACCTCGCACTCTCTTGCCCATCTGCTGCTTGAGGAGAGCTATGAGCTGGTACATGCTATCGACGAGGGGGATGAGAGTGAACTTAAAAAAGAGATAGGCGACCTCTTTCTTCACCTCTGTTTTCAGGTGGAACTCGCCGGTGAGCGCGGAACCTTCTCGTTTGGAGATGTTTTTGATGCGCTCTCTCACAAGCTCATAAGCCGTCATCCGCATGTGTTTGGTGACGTTGTAGCCGAGAGCGAACGGGAGGTTGTGAAAAACTGGGAAAGCCTTAAAATGCAGGAGGGTCGTCAAAGTCTGCTTGAGGGTGTGCCGAACACCATGTCGGAACTGCTGCGGGCATACCGGGTGCAGAAAAAGGTCTCCGGAGTCGGTTTCGACTGGCCAAGTGATGACGGGGTGCTCGACAAGCTTGCTGAAGAGATCAGTGAACTGAAACATGCGGCAGGCAAGGCTGAACAGGAGGAGGAGTTTGGCGACCTGCTCTTCACTATTGTCAACTACAGCCGTTTTCTTGGCGCCAATCCTGAAGATGCGCTCAGAAAAGCCACAAACAAGTTCATGGCCAGGTTTCGCGCTGTTGAAGAGAAGGTGCACTCTTCGGAGCGCGACTGGAAGGAGTTCAGCCCCGAAGAGCTTGATGCCTTGTGGCAGGAGGTAAAACGGTGTTAGGGCGTTTTTTAAGCGTAAATTAAGTTATCGTTAAGGCTTCTTTAATTGTTTATTCACTACAATTAAAAAGGGTTAGCTGATGAGCTGCTGATCCTGCCGGTACCGTAAGCGCCTTGATGATAGTGATTTTGGCTGGTGATGATAGAGATGCGTCGATGACTGCTGTTGCCTTGATGACCTGATAATAACAACCAGATACTCCTCTTGATGTACCGGCATTGATTTTGTGTTCACCTTGCGTTGGCAGTTGTTTTTCCGGAAAGCAGTAATTATGTATTCTGTTGTTGTATTTTAACGCCTTTTTTTTCTGCACATGCAGGGAAAAAAGGTAGTTAACACCTTCAGCAATATTCTCCGGCAAGAGATCTTGCATGTAAACAGGTAATCAGCTTTTGGCTGCTGCGGGGGTTATCAATTTAGCAATAACAGTAACTGCTCTCTATGTGATGAAGTTGCATGCAAAGGTAAAATCCACCCGTTTGAGCAGTGTGCTTTTAGGTGCTGCGCTGGCATTGCCCTCAGGGCAGATGCTCTATGCTGATGCTCCGCCAGAGCGGGGAGTGGTCAGCATGAAATATTTGAATTATCAGGATAGTCAGTCCGGAGATTCAGCGCTTACAACAGGAGTGCAGAGGGATCGGATTGCGGTTAATGCTTTTACTGTGATGGCAACAGCTCCCATTGCCGGTAAATGGTCAATCGGAACATCGTTCATGGAGGATTCGGTTACGGGGGCATCTCCGGCCTACCACTCCTCGGGTTTTCCGGCCAATAACGCGGTATCGGGAGCATCCGGGGAGATTCGTTATGCCGGTGATCTCAATCTCACCCGGTACTTTTCACAGGGAACGCTTGGTGCTGCTCTCAGTTATTCGAAAGAGTCCGATTATATCTCCCGCAGCGCCTCTTTGCAGGGGAGCTGGTCGACAGAGGACAAAAATACAACGGTTACTCTCGGTGGAAGTTTTACCGACGATACCATAAAGCTCAATGCTCCGAATGTTGTGGCGGTGAAAAAGCAGGACCGGAATGAAGGGAAGCAGATTGTAGCGGGCCTGTTGGGTGTTACAAGAGTGTTATCGAAGCGTGATATTGTGCAGCTCAATCTTGGCTACTCAAACGGAAACGGCTATTACACCGATCCCTACAAGGATCCGGACCAGAGACCGGGGGATCGCAATAACATGACCCTTTTGACCCGGTGGAACCACCATTTCGATGGCAGCGACGGTACCATCAGGCTCTCCTGGCGTTATTACACTGACTCTTTCGGTATTCGGGCGCATACGCTTGGGGGTGAATATGTACAGCCGCTGCATCATGGCTGGACAATAACACCGCTGCTTCGACTCTATACACAGTCCGGGGCTGATTTTTATGTGGCAGCCGGCCCGGCAGAGCAGGCAAATCCGTCAACAGCCACACCGCCTCCTGCCGGTGCACTCTTTTATACGGAAGATCAGCGGCTTTCGGCTTTTGGCGCTGTTACGGCCGGGGTGAAGATAAGCAAGCAGTTGAGCCGTGACTGGCTGGTTGATTTCAAGTTCGAAAAGTATGAACAGCGTCAACAGTGGGCTCTTTTTGGTAACGGCGATCCGGGAGTGACGGCTTTCCATGCCAGAAGTGTTCAGGCCGGAGTTTCACGGCAGTTCTGAGTAAAATGCAGCAAACAGTATGAATTTCAGATGTACATGGCGGTTGTGAACCTGCCCGGTCGGGGAGTTTGACACCCGGTTGTTCTACAAAAAAAGCAGTTATGAATATTTTTCGTTTTCGCTTTCAGGCAATGAAGAGTAATTGTGAAGTCGTTCTTGTTGCCGAAAGCAAGGATAAAGGACAGGCAATAGCCGCACATGCAATCGCGGAGGTTTCAAGAATTGAGCGTATCTACTCCCGATACCGGCCGGAGAGCATTGTTTCGCGCATCAATGCTGCCGCCGGCCAGAATTCCGTTTCCTGTGACAGCGAGACCATAACGCTTTTGCAGTATGCAGATAAGCTCTATGAAACCAGTTCAGGGTTATTTGATATCACGTCAGGGGTGTTGCGCAAGGCCTGGAATTTCAGTGAGGCCGCACTGCCTTCGCCGGAAACCCTTTCATCGCTGCTTCCCCTTATCGACTGGAAGCGTGTGGAGCAGAAGGATGACCGGGTGCACCTGCCGGTAGCGGGAATGGAGCTTGATTTCGGCGGCTTCGGCAAAGAGTATGCCGCCGACAGAGCTGCGGCGGTTATTCACGGAAAAGGGGTAAGGTCCGGATACGTCAATCTGGCCGGTGATATACGGGTTATAGGCCCAAAGCCTGACGGTACTGCCTGGGTAATCGGTATTCAGGATCCGCGTCACCGCGAAAAAACGATTGCCTCTATCCCGCTCTTTTCCGGCGCACTTGCCACGAGCGGTGATTATGAGCGTTTTTTTGAAGCGGATGGAAAACGATACTGCCATATCATCCATCCCCGTACGGGATATCCGGTCACCTATTGGCGTTCGGTAACGGTTGTTGCTCCGTTAGCCATAACGGCGGGGAGTTACTCGACCATCGCAATGCTCAAGGAGGATGATGGATTGGCTTTTCTCAAGGATTCGGGAATGGACTATCTGGCAGTGGACAAGTTCGGCAGGATTTATCACAATACTTAACAGAGCAGATTTTATAATATTCACTAACGACTTTGACGCGATAACATTATGACGCATTATTATTTCAGGCGCGCGGCCGCTCTTTTTACTTTTTTGCTGGTACTCTGCGGTACTGTACGTGCTGCTTATGCGGCTGAGTTTCTTGATCCTGACCAGGCCTTCAAGCTCAGGGCCGAGCTGAGCAGCTCCAAAACGATTTTGCTGAATTGGGAGATAGCAAAAGGGTACAAGCTTTATCAGGACAAGGTGAAGGCGACGGCTGAAGGAGGGGGTGCGAAGCTTCAGAATCCCGTTATGCCGAAGGCAATATTGTATACCGACCCGACAACAAACGAAAAGCTTGCTATCTATCATGACAAGCTGTCGGTTACAACGCCTGTTGCAAAAGCGGACGGCATATTTACGCTCAATGTCGAGTATCAGGGGTGCGCCGAAGACGGCCTCTGCTATCCGCCTATAACCAAGAGCTTCACGGTTGATCCTTCAAAGCCCGGAGTACTGGCAGTAGCAGGTGAACAGCCGGTTGCCGATGCCGGATCAGTTACTCCTGCTGCAGACAGTGCAGCAGCGCCATCATCAGTTGCTCCGACGGAGGTAAAGCAGGCCGATAACGATCTCAATCTGGCGAAATCAACCCTTGCCGGAGGCAGTCTTTGGAAAATAGCCCTTGCATTCCTTGCGTTCGGGCTGCTGCTCTCCTTTACTCCCTGTGTGCTGCCCATGATCCCCATTCTCTCGTCGATTATTGTCGGTGAGGGAGAGGTTACCCGTCGTCGCAGTTTTTTAATGGCGCTGGCCTACTGTCTGGGAATGGCACTGGTTTATACCTCTCTTGGTGTTGCAGCCGGGCTTGCCGGTGAGGGACTTGCCGGGGCTTTGCAGAAGCCATGGGTACTGATGGTTTTTGCGCTTCTGCTTGTGACGCTCTCGCTCTCGATGTTTGATGTCTATCAGCTTCAGATGCCTGCTTCCATACAGAACAAGCTCAACAAAACTTCAGGAAATCTCAAGGGCGGTCGATTTGTCGGTGTGTTTTTGATGGGCTCCCTGTCAGCACTGATTGTCGGGCCCTGTGTTGCTGCGCCGCTTGCAGGAACGCTTGTCTATATCAGCCAGACGAAAGATGTGGTTATTGGCGGACTGGCTCTTTTTTCAATGGCCATGGGTATGAGTGTTCCGCTTTTGCTGGTCGGATTGTCTGCCGGAAGCCTGCTTCCCCGCGCCGGAGCATGGATGATCAGCGTGAAATATGTTTTCGGTCTTCTGCTGATTGCAGTTGCCATCTGGATGGTCTCTCCGGTGATTCCGGCTCAGGCGGTCATGATTGCATGGGGTGCGTTTACTATTCTTTGTGCGGTCTTTCTTGGAGTTTTCGATAAACATGCCGAAAAATCAACGATTGCCCAGAAGTTCGGCAAAGCCTTGGGTCTTGTACTCTTTATTATTGGCGTACTGGAGCTTGTTGGTGCGACTTCAGGCGGAACCGATGTCCTGAAACCGCTCTCAGGTTTTCACGCCTCTGCAGTTTCTGCTTTAGGTGATGAGAAGAGGGTCGCTTTCATACAGATCCGCTCTGCCGCAGAGCTTGATCAGGCCCTCCAGTCGGCAAAAAAGCCGGTCATGCTCGATTTTTATGCTGACTGGTGTGTTGCCTGCAAGGAGATGGATAAGTTTACCTTTCATAACCCTGACGTCATTTCGCAGTTCAACAATATGACACTGCTTCAGGTTGATGTTACCGCCAACAGTGCTGATGACCGTGAATTGATGAAGCGCTTCGGGTTGTTCGGTCCTCCCGGCATGATTTTTTTTGATACATCAGGCAAGGAGATTCCGGACAGCAGGGTTATCGGTTTTCTTGAAGCACCTGCTTTTTCCACTCATCTCAGCAAGATTGTGACAGGCAGCTGATCGCTTCCGGCTGAAAAGATTACCGGATTACAGCGCCAGGCGGTCACTCGCTACTCTGCTCTATCCCCTTTTCGCCCTGTTTCCGCCCCCGGACGGAAACAGGGCGAGCTGTTTTCAGCCGTACAGCCCGTTCGTCCGGCTGGTTGTTTGAACAGTTCTGCTTATCTTTTCTGGTCATGGGTACGTTACTTCCTGCAGTGACAGGCAATCTAAATGCGGCGGCATGTCTTTTTATACGGAATTTGCACCGTTTTACCCTCAGATTTTCCCATTCAGAGAGGAGGTTTATAGCTTCCTCCGGGAATATGCAGGCGAAACCGGAAGCAAACTGCTTGATGCCGGTTGCGGTCCCGGTTTCTATTGCGGCAGGTTTGCTCTTGATGGTTACCATGCTTCGGGGGTTGATCTTGATGCAGGGATGATTGCTGCAGCAAAGGAGCGTTTTCCGCTTGCAGCATTCCACTGTATGGATATGACCGCCATAGAGCGCTTTCCCTCATCCTTTCAGATGATTTACTCAATCGGTAATGTGCTGGCTCATCTCTCCGGAGGGCAGCTGTTACTTTATTTTGCTGCTTTGTATGAGAAACTTGCGGAGGGAGGGTTCTGGGTTTTTCAGGTTGTGAACTGGGACTATTTTCTGACTCTGCAGGAGTATACCTTTCCGGTAAAAAGCATCGCAACCGGCTCGATGGAGTTTCATCGCCGATATAGCCGTATCTCGCCGGAACAGGTAACTTTTGAGGTGAAGATGATCTCCGGGGGGAAAACGATTTTTCATGAAGCGTCCCCGCTCTATCCGCTTTGCGAGGAGGCCTTTTTAAGCCGGCTTACTGAAGCGGGGTTTTCGGTTGAGGGGGTGTATGGCGGTTATGATCGTCAGCCGTTTATAAAGAGCCGGAGTTCAGCTCTTGTGATGGTTTGCAGAAAGTAATGGCTCCCGGAAGCAGGGAGGAGACTCCTCAGTTCCAGGCTTCAATGCGTACATTGGCGGTTCCATTGCCGAAAAGCCCGATCTCTCTGGCAGCGGCAGGAGAAACATCTATAATTCGCCCCTTTAAATGAGGTCCCCGGTCGTTGATGCGAACAACGACCTGTTTTCCGTTATCAAGATTGATCACCCTGACGCTGGTTCCAAAAGGAAGTGAGCGGTGAGCAGCCGTGAAGTGGTTACAGTTAAAGGATTCACCGCTTGCTGTTTTTCTGCCCTGAAACTTTCTGTTGTAGTAGGAGGCGGTCCCTTCGGCAGTCAAAGCGCGCTCAGGAATAAGGGTGGTTACACCACGGTTATCCTGCGGGAACGAAGAGCTGTTTTCAAGGGGAAGTTCAGATGCTTCTGCTGCATGGAGTGGTGCGGTTTTCCATGCAGGGCAGCAGATAAGGGTCATAATCAGGAGAAAAGGGAGCCGGAGCATAGATCGTCTGGTTTTCGTCATAATGCCACAAGGTTATGAGCGTTTTTAAACGTTTTCTCTTTCGCCTCAATTCAGTCAGAGCCGTCTTGTTCCGATAGTAAACATGAAAAGGCCATCCGGCCTTTTCATGTTTACTATACAAAAACCGTTACTAACCTCCGAGCGCATCCGGTTTAAACCGGGATGAGGAGGCGGGTGTCAGGAAGCTGATGATCTGCGGTTGGAGGAACCAATAGTTTCCAGTTTAACCTGGGCGGTTCCTGTTTTCAGTATGCCAAGCTCCTTTGCTGCGCCGATAGAGAGGTCGATAATCCTCCCTTTGACAAATGGGCCTCGATCATTGATCCGAACAACAACGTCTTTGCCTGTTCGCATATTGGTTACTCTTACCCATGTGCCGAAAGGCAGTGATGGATGGGCAGCGGTCAGCTTGTTTATATTGAAGGTCTCGCCATTTGCCGTTGTACGGCCATGAAACTGATTGGCGTAGAAGGAGGCTTTCCCCTCACCAACAAGAGTGTTTGTGCGTGATTCTTTATTCAGTGGTGAACTGCTCTGCTGCGCTGCTTCTGCAGAGCTGTAGAAAGGATTATATCGTTCGGTTATTCCGGAGAAAATCGAACCGCTCGTATTGACCGAAAGAGTGGCCAACATCAGAGCTATTACAAATGATAGATTGATAACTTGTTTTTCATGCTTCATAAACTCGGGGTTTGGTTGCCCGTCATCGTGACGGAATCCAGGGAGTGATGATTCGAAATGAATAAAAATCGATAATCCATTCAGTTCCCCGGCACCTCTTAATATACAGAAATAAAATTATAATAAGCAATTATTACGCAAACCCTTTTAAATACAGGGGTTTAGAGCCATTTTGAGGGATAATTCGAATTGTAATGGCTATAATTCATCCTTCGAATGAGCTCTTGCTGTTTTCGGGATACCCGGCAGTAAATCCTCATTTTATTCTTTATTGTGGATAATATTCATTCCGGGTGAGTCGGCTGCGGTTGTGTTTTTTTTACACACGCGTTCCGGGGGTTGTTTCCGGATTCTGAAAGGATGGTGATCAATGCTCTGCTGCAGATCGCTGTCCGGTCAGCTGTATTGTTCGATTGAGCAACTATTGTCTATATTGAGCACTCGATATTTTGTTCTGTAATGGTATGGTAACGGTGTGCAACAGAGCGGCCTGTTCTCCTCTTCCATGGGTGTGGCGGCAGTCGCAATCCTTTGTGTTTTAGGATTAATTGGCTTTATTGTTGTTTTTATCAGGCATGAGGTCTGATGGATATTATTTTTTTTGTGAAGATAATCATGTCAATAATGTCTGAAGAGTCAGGTTCCCATTCTCATTCAGAACCTTCCGGCTTTAAACGGCTTGCAGGCCTCTCTCTTGCTGCTCTCGGTGTGGTATTCGGTGATATCGGAACCAGTCCCCTCTATGCTGTTCGTGAGTGTTTCCATGGCGATTATGGTATCCCTGTTACAGAAGGCAATGTTCTCGGCGTGCTCTCCCTGCTTGTCTGGTCGCTCTTGCTGATTGTCAGTCTGAAATATCTGACCTTTATCATGAAGGCGGATAATGACGGTGAGGGCGGTATTCTGGCTCTTACGGCACTGATCATTACCCAGAGCAAGAAAATCGGTCGTGAACGCTGGTTTCTGGTGGCGATCGGTCTTTTCGGTGCTGCACTGCTCTATGGTGACGGTATGATTACGCCGGCCATATCGGTTCTCAGTGCCGTTGAAGGTGTTCAGATTATTGCGCCGGCATTCAAGGATCTGGTTATTCCTGTCACCATTGCGGTGCTTGCTCTCCTTTTTTTCTTCCAGCATCACGGCACAGCAAGGGTCGGAGCCCTTTTCGGTCCGATTATCTTTGTCTGGTTTGCGGTTATCGGAGTGCTCGGCCTTGTGGAAATTATTCGTTACCCCCAGATTCTGCAGGCAATCCTGCCCTGGTACGGTATCTCTTTTATATTAGGTAATCATCTCCAGGGCTTTATGGTGCTCGGCGCGGTTTTCCTCTCGGTTACGGGTGCAGAAGCACTCTATGCTGATATGGGCCATTTTGGGCGGCGCCCCATCCGGATGACCTGGGTAGTGCTGGTGCTTCCGGCTTTGCTGCTTAACTATTTCGGCCAGGGAGCGCTGCTTCTGGAATTTCCGCAGGAGTCCCATCATCCCTTTTACGGGCTTGTACCGGAGTGGGCAATGATTCCTACGGTTATACTGGCAACCTCTGCAACGATTATTGCCTCACAGGCCCTGATCACCGGAGTCTTCTCCTTGACCCAGCAGGCCATCCAGCTTGGTTATCTTCCCCGCCTCACGGTGACGCATACCTCCGCCAAGCATATGGGACAAATTTATGTTCCGGCAGCGAACTGGTCGCTGATGATTGCAACCATCAGTCTGGTTGCCGGTTTCGGGTCATCAAGCAAGCTTGCCGCGGCTTATGGCGTTGCTGTTACGGCCACCATGCTGATCTCCACCATTCTGTTTTACTATGTTGCCCGTGATCTCTGGAAGTGGAACAATGTGGCGCTCACGATTATGATCAGCTGTTTTGCTGTGATCGATATCTCATTTTTCGGGGCAAGTATGACCAAGCTTTTTCATGGAGCCTGGTTCCCTCTTGTGATCGGCCTGGTTGTCTTTACCATTATGCTGACCTGGAAACAGGGGCGTACGCTTCTTTTGCAGCAGTTGCAGGACCGTACCCTTACGGTTGAAGAGTTCATGCAGAGTCTGGCGCTGCAGCAGCCTCAGCGGGTAACCGGGCAGGCGGTCTATCTGACGGCCAATCCGGATGTAATACCAATTGCCATGCTCCACAACCTTCGTCATAACAAGGTACTGCATTCGGAGGTGGCACTTTTTCATTTCAGTACAGAGCGGGTGCCGAGGGTGCCGAACAGCCGCAAGGTTGAGGTGGTCAAGCTGGGCGATGGGTTTTTCAAGGTTGTTGCCCGCTTCGGTTTTCTTGAGTATCCCAATATTCGCCAGGTCATAGCTCTGGCCAATCATCAGGGGCTGCATTTCAAGCCTGCTGCCATCAGCTTTTTTCTCAGTCGGGAGAAAATTGTTGCCGGCCTGAAGACGAAGATGATTTTATGGCGGAAAAAGCTTTTTGCCCTGATGGCCCGAAATGCACTCAGTGCTACAGCGTACTACGACTTGCCATCGGGTCAGGTTATTGAGATAGGTCTTCTGGTGCAGATCTGAATATCGTTGTTGTCTTCCGGCAGACCGGGATCGGGTGTTACCCGACATCCCTATCCCTCTCTGTCGTGACTCCGGTTTTGTGCTCCACCGTCTTGCCCCTTCAAAGCCCTCACAACACAATAGACCGGGGACTACTGTCAGAAGAGAAGATCGTTGAACGGTAGTTGTGACGGCGTTTTTTTATGGAAGAGCCTTCCAAGAACGCTATTATGAGGGAATAGTACATACTGATTGAATTATGATGGATGTTGTCCACAATATTTTAGATAATCCACTGTCGTCACTGCTTGTTATCGGCAATCTGATCATCATTGAAAGTCTGCTCTCGGTTGATAATGCAGCGGTACTTGCGACAATGGTTATGGACCTCCCTGAAAAAAAACGGGCGACTGCACTTCGATACGGCATTCTCGGGGCTTATGCCTTCAGAGGGATCTGCCTTTTTTTTGCAGCGGTTCTGGTTCAGATATGGTGGCTGAAGCCATTGGGAGGACTCTACCTGCTCTATCTTTTCTGGGACTGGATGAAAGGTCGATCAACTCCGCAAAAAAGCGACGACTATTTTCAGAAAGAGGATAACTGGCTGTATAAATGGACATCAGGATCGCTTGGAACATTCTGGTCTACGGTGCTGCTTATCGAAATGATGGATCTGGCTTTTTCCATAGATAATATTTTTGCCGCTGTTGCCTTTACAGACAACATCGTTCTGATCTGGACCGGCGTGTTTATCGGTATTCTCGCCATGCGGTTTGTTGCCCAGGGCTTTGTCCGGTTGATGGAGAAGTATCCCTTTCTTGAGACCTCAGCGTTTGTCGTCATTGGCCTGCTTGGTCTCAAGCTCACCCTCTCTGCCGTGGAGCATTTTTATCCGGAAACGGTTTTTGTTCGATTTCTTGAAGGCCATGCCGGGGATATGATCACTTCCGGGGTCACGGTTGCTGTCTTTGTTGTTCCCCTGCTGACCAGTCAGCTGTTCAACTATCCGGCAAAAGATCGTTAAGGTATAAACACCTGAAGAAGAGTGCGATCACGGTTTTTCTTTAGTATATCTTTTTTTATAAGATGTATATTTGACATCGGACGGTATACTCGGTTGTTTGCTGCGGAAACGGGGCGGCATCTCTGCCTTCCTGATACTTTATTTGCCTGTTCTCTTTGATCTCTCCATACTCGTTGCTGTACAGGGATGTTCATGTATGGCAGGCACTTTTCAATACACTCCTTTATTTGATGTTATGGGTTCATCTACGGGATTCAGTCAAAGACTCAGAGAGTACGTTCTGAAAAAACACGGTTCAGTCAACGCATTCTGTCGTGCTACCGGCATTAAATATCCGGCTCAGATGACTCCCTATCTTTCAGGCAAATGCATGCCCGGAAAGAAAATGATTGCGCGGCTTGAAAAGGATGGCGCGGATATAGAGTGGCTGCTCAGCGGTCATGTTCCCAGCACCACCCCCTCTTCGCTGAGTAATACGATGGCGTTGTCCCGGTACCTTATGGACATTGAAAACCTTTTCAGGAAGGTTCGGCTGCAGATTGCCGGAAGTGCTGATGTGAGCAAACCGGAGATCGATGCCTATGCAATTGTTGATCAGGATGAACGTATCGTTGATCTGACAGGATCGATTGAGAGGTTTTTGGGATATGAAAAAGGGGCTTTGTCCGGAGCTGAATTATCCGAATTGATCCATCCTGAAGATTATCTCACGGTACAGAGTGTTTTGCAGCAGCAGCGGCTTGATGATGATATTGTCTCGTTTGCTTCGAGATTCAAAACAAGTGATGGCAGTTTTATTCCTGTTGAGCTATGCCTGTATATAAAAAAGATACCAATGTCAGAGCAGGCTGAATATTCTATGATTTTAAAGCGCAGAGAGAGTTAGCCGCTCATTCTTGACTGCTTTCCTCTTCTTTTCTGCAGTTACGCTTCATGCCGTTGTTTCACCGGAAGAACCCGCTCTTTTTTATATGGTGATCAATCGGCTCTTTTTTTCTGAAATATATTGTCTTGTTTCAAGTCTGTAATGCTATTACCGTAATACGGTTTTTTCTCCCGATTTTATTTCTATAAATTATATGTTTTAT
>Ga0172376_10006520_pt1 | contig 12670 bp, 11 predicted proteins | sample Lak35m_FD_121114 | JGI IMG/M metagenome (GOLD analysis project Ga0172376, IMG submission 121114) | Freshwater microbial communities from Kabuno Bay, South-Kivu, Congo - kab_092012_35m | ecosystem: Environmental > Aquatic > Freshwater > Lake | place: Democratic Republic of the Congo: South-Kivu...
TCCAGCAGGGCGAAGGCGTGGATGGTCTTCTCCAGCAGCACCGGGTCGCAGCCGCCGAGTTCCGCGCGTTTCCGGGTCTGCCACTCATTCGTAAAGCATTCCGTGGCAATCATCGTCCTGTTTTGAAATCAACTAAAGCCGCCTTTTTGTAAAAGGCGGAATTAGTTGATTGTCGTTCCCGAAAAGTTTGACGGGCGGCAGCTTTCGCCCGGCGGCGTGGCTCACCAGCAAGGCCATCGGGATGCGGTGCGTCCCGGCGAGATTCGCCAGCATCGTGTGGAAGTCCGCCGCCGCCATCAGCCGCAGGTCGCGCGCCTCGAAGCACAGCTCCACCAGCAGTTTCTCGATGGGCGCGCACGGTTCCGACGATGGACTTTTGCGGCTCTCGCGGCGCACCACCACCGTCCGCTCGCGCACCGCGAACCGCGCCGCCTCCTTGCCGCGCGGGTTCAGCCAGGCGTCCCAGCCGGCGTCGCGCAGATGCTCCCACACCGTCTCCATCGCGTCGGCCTCCACGTTCACGAAGGTCACGTATTTGCCCAGCAGATGGTGCATCGCGCCCTGCACCTGCTCCGTGGACCAGCAGGAGAAAGTGACCAGCGGAAAAGCCTTCGCCAGTTCTGCTGCCAGCGCCGCGACCGGCGCGGTATCGAGGACGAACGGCTCCGCCAGCCGCGAATACCAGCCGCGCCCGGCGTCGTGCACCGTCCCGTCGCGCATCGCGACGGAGAGATACTCGCGCAGCAACGCCGGGCTGATGGCGAGCTTCCGCTGGCGGAACCACGCCCGCACATCCGGGTGGCTGAAATACGCGGTGCGGGCGGCGAGCGCGGGCAGGCACTCGGTGCGCAGGATTTGTTTTAGATTCGGCTTGTCGGCAGCGGGCATGATGGCGGTTCGCGTCTCGGATTTCCAGTCGTTCGTGGCGCGGCGCTCGGGTTCAAACTGGCTCTGGCGCGGGGGCTGCCGCCGCAGTGCCGGCGCCTTCGACGATTTGGATTTCTTCCGGCGTCAGGCCGTAGAGCGCATAGACGTGCTGGTGGCAGTGGCTCAAGCTGGTTTGTTGACGCTGGCATGAACGAACCAAGCGCATACCCAGAACACGCGACACGCACCGCATCGCTAAATCAGGTGGCAGAACATCGCGTCGCGGAGCTTCGGCTCGAACCAGGTGCTCTTCGGCGGCATGATGCCTCCCGCGTCGGCGATTTCCATCAGGTCCACGATGCTCGTCGGGAACATGCTAAACGCGCAGGCATACTCGCCGCTGTTCACCAGCTTCTCCAACTCCGCCGTGCCGCGGATGCCGCCGACGAAGTTGATGCGCTTGCTCGTGCGCGGGTCGGTGATGCCGAAGATGGGGTCGAGCACGAACTTCTGGAGCAGCGTCACGTCGAGGCGTTCGATGGGGTCGGTCGTCGCGGCGAACTGCGGGCGGAAGTGCAGCGTGCGCCACTGGCCGCCGAGGTAAAGCGCCAGCTCGTGCTTGCGCGTGGGCTTCGGGGTGCCGTTCGGGCTGAGGATGAAGATGGCGTCGAGCTTGGCGAGCAACTGCTCCGGCGAGAGGCCGTTCAAATCCTTCAACACCCGGTTGTAGGGCAGGATTTGCATCTGGTCGTGCGGGAAGGTGACGGTGAGGAATCCGCCGCTGTGGCCCGCGCCCATGCGTGATTGAAACACCCGCCCCGCCGCCGCGCTGCGGTGGTGGCCGTCGGCAATGTAGAGGAACGGAATCTTCGCAAACTGCCCGGCGATGAAGGCGATCTCGTGTGCATCACGCACGCTCCATGAGGTGTGCCGCACGCCGTCGGTGCCGGTGAAGTCCACGTCGGGCGTGCCGGCGGTCTTTTTCGCCACAAACTCATCCATCGCCGCGACGGCCTTGTAAGTCAGGAAGACCGGGCCGGTCTGCGAGTTGAGCGTCTCGATGTGGCGCACGCGGTCGTCCTCCTTGTCCGGGCGCGTGAACTCGTGCTTCTTGATGATGCCGTCGAGGTATTCCTGACAGCTCGCGGCGGCGACGAGGCCGATCTGCGCGTGCCCGCCCATGATCTGCCGGTAGAGATAGAAGCACGGCTGGCTGTCCTGAAAGAGCGCGCCATCGGCGATGAGCTTGGCGAAGTTCTCCTTCCCCTTCGCATAGACGGCGGGCGAATAGAGGTCCGTGCCCGGCGGCAGGTCAATTTCCGGCTTCGAGACGTGGAGGAAGGAGAGCGGGTTGCCTTCGGCCATGACGCGCGCCTCGGCGGACGACATCACATCGTAGGGCAGCTCGCAGATGCGGGCGGCGAGTTCGGGTTTCGGACGAAGCGCGGCAAAGGGTTTCAAAGTCGCCATAAAGAGGGGCGAAGATAGGAACCGACCCTGGCGAAGGCACGCGAAAAAAGCTCGCGTGCGAATGACTCCGCGAGGTTTTGGACTGCGCCAGTCCTCTGGCGCTTTGTGGGCGAAACGCAATTCGGTGCGTTTCAAAAGCGGCAGGGGACTGCCGCACTCCAAGACGCTGGCGCGAGTCTTCAACGGCCTTTCACGCCGTCGCCCAGCGACTTTACGAAGGCCTCCAGCTTCGGCACGAGGTCGGGCGATTTGCCGAGTTGCGCGATCTGGTTCACCACCGCGCTGCCGACGACCGCGCCGTCCGCTGCGAAGGCGACCTGCCGCGCCTGCTCGGGATTCGAGATGCCGAAGCCGATGGCGATGGGTAAGGCCGTGTGCTTGCGGATGAGCGCCACGCGGTCGGCGAGATTGCCGGCGACGCTCGCCTGCATCCCGGTCACGCCCTCGCGCGAGATGTAGTAGATGAAGCCCGTGCCGCGCTTGACGATGGTGGCGATGCGTTCGTCCGGCGTGGTCGGCGCGACGAGCCAGATGGCGCACATCCCGGCTTTGCGCATCAACTGCTCGTAGGTGTCGGCCTCCTCGGGCGGCAGATCGAGCACGAGCAATCCGTCCACACCCGCGCCCGCGGCGTCGGCGATGAACTTCGCCACGCCGCAGCGGTGCATGAGGTTGAAATAGACGTAGAAGACAATCGGGATTTGCGACTCGCGCCGGACGGCGGCCACGGTCTCGAACAGCTTCGGCGGCGTGGTGCCGCTCTCCAGGCCGCGCTGCGCGGCAAGTTGGTTCACGAGGCCGTCGGCAAGCGGGTCGCTGAAGGGCACGCCGAGTTCGAGCACGTCCACCCCCGCGCGGTCGAAGGCCAGCGCCAGTTGCCGCGTGGCTTCGAGGTGCGGGTCGCCCGCGCCGATGTAGACAACGAGGGCCTTCTGCCCGTCCTGCTTCAGCTTCGCGAAGCGCGCTTCGATGCGATTCATGTGGCGCGGATTGAACCGGCGCGCGGGGAGTGAGGCAAGGAATAGTCGGGCGGCCGGGCACTCGCAAGCGCGGGCAGCCTTGGCCGCGCGAGGGGCAACACTATTGAACGCGCGGGCAGGGCTGCCCGCGCTACTTGCGCCGCGCCAGCCAGACCAGCCGCAGCCCTTCGAGCGTGAGGTTCGGCTCGACGGCGGTGATCTCCGGCAGCTTGGCCGCGATGAGTTCCGCGTAGCCGCCCGTCGCGACCACGGGCAGCCGGCGGCATTTCAACTCGCGCTTCAGCTCCATGATGAGTTCGCGCACCAGCCCGCGATAGCCATGCACCGCGCCGATGAGCATCGCCTCGCGCGTGCTCTTGCCGATGACGGAACTCGTCTCACGAATCGTGATGCGCGGCAGCAACGCGGTCTTGTCGTGCAGGTAATCCGTCATCGCCGCGAGGCCGGGCGCGATGATGCCGCCGACGTAGTCGCCGTGCCGGTCCACCACGTCGAACGCGAGCGCGGTGCCGAACGCCACCGCCACCGACGGCGCGCCGAAGTGGTGCCGCAGCGCAACCGCGTTCGCCAGCCGGTCGGGGCCGATGCGGTCGGGCTGGGAATAATTGATGCCCACGCCCGCGATGGTGCGCGGGGTCAGCTCCAGCGCGGCGAGGCCAAGTTCCTTGCGGGCAAACGCCGACGCCTTGCCCGTCACCGCCGGCACCACGCTGCACAACGCGACGCCTTCGACGCGCGCCCTGCCGATGAAGCGCAGCATCGGCCCGTCCGCCTCGCCGGAACGCCACAGCGCGGTCTTCACGTTGGCCTGCCGGCGCACGCCGCTCGCGTCGGCGAGGCCGAGGTGCGTGTGCGTGTTGCCGATGTCGAGCAAGAGGATCATGGCGGTGCGAAGTGGCCGGCGACGGAGCGGCGGGCGCGTCAGTTTTTCTGCGCGGCCAGGGACTCCGCGTAGCGCCGCAAGTCCGCCGCGCTGGGCAGGCCGAGCTTGAGGGCGATGCTGTGGCAGACCGAGGGCAGCGGCAAAGGCTGGTGCGCGAGCCGGCGCGTGATTTCCTCGGACGCGGTGCCGGTGCCGAGCAGTTGCAGGACGAGCCGCTCGTCCTCGTTGAGCAAGTCCTGCCGGTTCCACGGCTGGCGGCGGAAACGGTCTTCGATTTCCTTCAACGCCTGCCCCGAAATCGCCGGCGTGCAGAAGAACCGCCCGGCCAGCGCGTCGCGGATGGCGGTGACGAGGAAGGTGGGCGCGGACTGTTTAAGCACGTAGGCGGCGGCCCCGGCGTCGGTGGCCTCCTGCACGTAGCGCGGGTCATCGAAAAGCGAGAGCACGATGAGCAGGGGCCGGGGCGTCTGCCTGGCCAGTTCGCGCAGCAGGTCGAGACCGCCGACCATCGGCATCACGATGTCCGTCACGACCACGTCGGGCGGGGACTGCTCGATGAGATGCAGCGCCTCCAGCCCGTTGGCCGCCTCGCCGATGACGCGGAAGTCCGGCTGGACTTGCAGCAGCCCGCGAATCCCGCGCCGCACGAGCGGGTGGTCTTCCACGATGAGGATGCTGGTGGTTTTCAATCGGCGGTCGCGAGTTCCAGAACGCGCGGGCTGCGTCGAGATACATACCTGAACCGCCGCCGGGGGAAAAGCCCGAATCCAACCGGCCACCAAGCCATGAGATTAGCCGTGGACTACTTCACAAAGACGCGCCACGTCAGCAGCGCGCCGATGACCGCCATGAACGCGCCGACGAGCGCGAACTTGCGCGCGTGGTTCTCGCCGTCCTTCAGGTTCCGCTCCACCACCCGTGCCAGCAGGCCCGGCCAGAGCAGGTAGAGGATGCCCTTGAGCGTCCACGCCCAGCCGAGGAGCGTCACGGCCACGACGAGGTCCCACGCCCAGACGTTGTGGCCGAGGGCGATGACCGTGCCGAGGGTCAGGTAAAGCCAGCCGAGGTAGAACGGCAGGAAACGGTTCTGCCGCCACTCCGCGAAAAGGTCGGCCCACATCTGCGCGCGGAGCCAGTGCGACAGTCCGATGACCAGCAGGCCGACGGCCATCACGCGTTCGATGAGCAACTCCACGGTCATTGGGCGGAGCCGGCGGATTCCGGCAGTGGCGCGGTCTCGGACGAACGGCCCTTGAAGCGGCGGCTCAAGAGGCCTTGCTCCGGGCTGAAGACCCACGCCAGCACGAACAGGCCCGTCGCGGCCACGACCATCGCCCCCGCGAGCGAGCAGTCCAGCCACACGCCGAGGTGCAGGCCCAGCACGGAGCTGAGGGCGGCGTGCAGCACGGTGAGGCCGAGCATCACGGGGAAGCGGTTCGAGAGCAGCGTGGCGGTCGCGCCGGGCAGGATGAGCATGGCGATGACGAGGATGGCCCCGACCGCCTCGAACGCTCTGACCACCACCACCGACAGCGCCGCCCAGCACGCCCCCGGCGGCTGCAGCGGGTATGAGCTTTGAATAGTCCTGGGTGAATCCGATTTGCTTCGACTCCTTGACGTCAGCGAAAGCGCCCGACGTGTTATCCCACACCGTCTCGGCCATTGGCTTGCTTGGCAAAGTGCTATCAAACCGAACGAGAATGGTTTGGGGTTTGGGGGGCGAGCGCGGTTTCAAACGGAATAGTGTGCAGCGGCATCCGTTTCACCGGACTGAGAGTGACTCCACAGCCCGAGACGAGAACGGAAACTGCGGCAACGAGCAACAGTCTGGCGGTGTTCCAACCTGGATCAGGTCTTCGGACTGCTTCAAACGGACTAAGTGGTCGGTCGGTCATTGCGCATGAGTTGATTGGCCTGAACTGGCACCTGCTTCCATGTGGGCCAGATGCGCGAGATTCCGGCTTGCGGATTGCGTGCCAATGAAAACGGCGCGCGCCTCACCAAGCCTAATCGGGGGCAGTGTCAAGCTGCGCCCCCCGCGCGCCGAACCGGGGGGTTGCCAAGTTTCCGTCCGTCCGTATTATCCGCGTGCAACCAAACTGATGCGACAGTTCATCACCATTGGCAGCAATGCCATCATGGAACTGGTCCGGCAGCCGATTTTTCTGCTGCTGGCGACCTTGTCCTCGCTGTTCATCATCTTCCTTTCCACGGTGCCCTACTTCGGCATGGGCGAGGACACCAAGCTGGTGAAGGACAGCGCGCTGGCGACGATGCTGATGGTGGGGCTGTTCGTCGCGGTGTTGAGCGCGTCGGCATCCGTGGCCCACGAGATTCGCACGGGCACGGCGCTGGCGGTGCTGGCCAAACCGGTGGGCCGGGCGAAATTCCTCCTGGCCAAATACTGCGGGCTGGCCGCCGCGCTCGTCGTGCTGGTGTATGTGAACACGCTCGCGACGCTGCTCGCAAGTCGCATGGCCTTCGATGCTTACGGCGAGGCGGACCTGGTCGGGCTGGGAATATATTTCGGCTCCGTGGCTCTGGCTTACGTGCTGGCTGGCTTCACCAACTACTTCCTGCGCCGACCGTTTGTGTCGGACGCCGTGGTGTTCCTGGCGGTGCTGACGACCATCGCGTTTGTGGTGCTGGCGTTCTTCGTCGAGCTGAAGCGGCCGGGCAGCACCTTCGAGGTCGGCATGTATCGGGTGGACTACCGCCTGGTGCCCGCGTGCGTGCTGGTGCTGCTGGCCTTGCTGCTGCTGGCGGGCCTTGCGCTCGCGTGCTCGACGCGCTACGACACGGTGCCGACGCTCGTCATTTGCACGGGGCTTTTCCTGCTCGGGCTGATGAGTGATTACCTGTTCGGCAAGCAGGCGGAAGCCGGGGCGTGGTGGGCGACGGTCTGCCACACTGTGTTGCCGAACTGGCAGTTGTTCTGGCTGGCCGACGCGATCGAAGGCACGCGCAACCACGCCATCCCCGGCGTCTGGGGCTACGTGGGCAAGGCCGGCGCGTATGTGATTGGGTATCTGGGCGCGTCGTTGGCTGTCGCGCTGATGTTGTTTGAAGACCGTGAGCTGAGTTGAAGCGATGGAACGCAACTTGAAACCAACCGGGCTGGTCAACCTCCTCATCGCCCTCGCCGCCGCCGGCATGGGCGGCTACATCGCGCGCGCGACCGCGTCCTACACGGACGAGGTGGTCGGGGTGTTTCTGGGGCTGGGCTTTCTCGCGGCAGTGTTCAGCTACTTCCAGATGCGGATGGAGGCCCGCGAGAAGCTGGAGAAGCTCGAACTCGACGAACTCGCCAAGTCCGCGCGGAGCACGACGCTCTTCGAAGGCACGGACGCCGAGGCGTTCCCGGCGCGGCGCGCGCGCGAGCAGTTCGAGAAGTGGCTCGTGCCGGCGTTCTGCGTCATCCTGCTGGTTCTGCAAGCGGGCGCGGCGTATTGGCTCGGCAAGCAGGTGCTCAACCCCGAGGCGCGCCCGGTGACGGCCTCGACGCCGATGCTGGCGTCGTTCTTCGGCTTTCTGTTCTTCCTGCAATTCCTCCCCGGCCGCTACTCGGTGAACGTCGCGCGGCTGGAGGGACACCGGCTGCTGCAACCCGCCGGCAGCTACCTGCTGCTCGGCGCGTATTTGAGCCTGCTCGCGGCGGCGGGCAACATCGCGATTTACTTCGGCCACTCGAAGATTGACCTCTTTGTGTCACGGGCCTTGTGCGTGATCCTTGCGCTGGCGGCGGTCGAAAACCTCTTCACGCTCATCCTTGAACTCTACCGCCCGCGCGTCCGCGGCCAGGCGGCGCGCGTGCTTTACGAGAGCCGGCTCGTCGGCCTGCTCGGCCAGCCCGAGAGCGTGTTCACCACGGCGGCGCACGCGCTGGACTACCAGTTTGGCTTCAAGGTTTCCGAGACGTGGTTCTACCAGTTCCTGCAAAAGGCCTTCGTCTGGCTGCTGCTCATCCAAGCCGGCCTGCTGTGGCTTTCGACTTGTTTTGTGTTCATCGAGCCGGAGGAGCAGGCGTTGCTGGAGCGCTGCGGCAAGCCGGTTGGCGACTCCGCGATGAACCCGGGCTTCCACCTCAAACTGCCGTGGCCGATTGACTCGGTGTATCGCTTCCAGACGCACCGAGTGCAGACCTTCACCGTCGGCGTGGTGCCCAAGGAGGACGAGCACGGGGCCGGCGAGGAGAACACGATTGTCTGGACCAAGAGCCATTACAAAGAGGAGTTCAACCTGCCCGTCGCCAACAAGGAGGCGGACAGCGCGTCGAACACCAACGCTGCCGGCGAGAAGGCCGCGCCGCCCGCCAACCTCGTCACCGCCAGCGTCCCGGTGCAGTATCAAATCAAGGACATCGTCGCGTGGGCACGCAACCACGCCAACCCGAACGAGCTGCTCGAGCGCATCGCCACGCGCGAGGTCGTGCGCCATCTCGTCAGCGTGGACTTCTTCGAGTTCATGTCCGTGGGCCGGCAAAAGGCCGCCGAATCGCTCCGCGCCAACATCCAGAAGGCCGCCGACGCCGAGGCGTTGGGCGTGAACATCCTCTTCGTCGGCCTGCAAGACGTGCATCCGCCCGTGACCGTGGCGGAGGCGTTCGAGGCCGTCATCGGCGCGGAGCAGACGCGCGAGGCGAAGATTCTCACCGCCCAGGGTGAGGCCGCGAAGACCAACGCACTGGCCGCCGCCGAGGCGCAGAAGGTCCTGGATGAGGCGAAGTCCTTCTCCGCGCGGCGCGTCGCCGAGGCCGTGGCCGTGGGCGGTCAGTTCCAGAACAAGCTCGATGCCTTTGCCGCCGCGCCGACGGTCTATCCGCAGCGCGTCTGGCTCCAGACGTTCGCGAAGGCGGCGGCGAAGTCCCGCAAGTTCATCATCGGCACGCCCAACGCCAGTGAGACGATGCAGCTCAACCTGGAGGACAAGGTCCGCGCGGACCTCCTCGAAGACCTCGCGATACCGCAGAAGAAATGAGCCGAGGCAATGACCAATGACCAATTCCCAATGTCCAATGAATGACCAATTCCCAATGTCCAATGAATGACCAATTCCCAATTAACAATGGCCTCCGGCGCGCTTCGGCCCCGGGCATTGGGCATTGGGCATTCATTGGACATTGGACATTGAACATTGGTCATTCCCCCCGCCGCCCGCTTACCAACTGACCCTTTACTTTCAGCCATGCGCAACCCAGTCACATTCGCCGTCGGCCTCGTCATCCTCGTCATCTTCGGCTCCATCTCGTTCTTCTTCCAGGTGCGGCAGAACGAGGTCGCCTTCCTGACCACCTTCGGCAAGGCGTCGGACGAGGTCATCAAGGCCGGCCTGCACTTCAAGGCTCCGTGGCCCATCCAGAAGGTCCACCGCTTCGACGCCCGCGTGCACAACTTCGAGGGCAAATTCGAGGAGACGCAGACGCAGGACGGCCGCAACCTCATGGTGTTGATCTATGCCGGCTGGCGCGTGGTCGAGCCGCAGAAATTCAACCGCAGCTTCCCCGGCGGCGTGGACGACGCGAAGCGCAACCTCGAAAGCCTCGTCCGCAGCGCCAAGAACGCGACCGTCGGCCAGCACCCGTTCAGCCACTTCATCAACACCGACCCGGCGCAGCTCAAGTTCGACACCATTGAGCAGGAGATGCTGGCGCAGGTGGCCGCCACCGCGAAGGAGAAGTTCGGCATGGAGGTGAAATTCCTCGGCATCAAGCGGCTGGGCTTCCCGGAGAGCGTCACGCAGAAGGTCTTCGACCGCATGAAGGAGGAACGCCAGCGCCTGGTGAAGCAGTTCGAGGGCGAGGGCGACCGCGAGGCCACGAAGATTCGCTCCGCCGCCGACCTCAAGCGCAGCGAACTGCTGGCCGAGGCGGAAAAGGAGGCCACGCGCCTGCGCGGCGAGGCGGAGGCCAAGGCCGCGGACAGTTTCAGGACGCTGGAGAAGAACCCGGAACTCGCCGTGTTCCTGCAAAAGCTCGCCTCGATGGAGGCTGTCTCGAAGGAGCGCACGACGCTCATCCTCGACCAGAACACGCCGCCCTTTGACCTGCTGCGCGGCACCAACGCCCCGTCCCGTCCCGCCGGCAAGAAGTAAGCCGCCTGCCATGAGCGACCACGACCATTCCCATTCGCACGGGCCGAACGACCACAGCCACAGCCACGGGCCGGGCGCGGACGACCACGCGCATTCGCACAGCCACGGCCCCGGCGACGCGGATCACCACCACCATTCCGCCGCGCCCGAACCCGCGCCCGAGTCACCCTTCGAGGATTCGAGCACGCAGGCGCTTTCCGACGCGCTCAAGAGCAGCTTCGTCGTCGTCCGCGTCGTGATGGCGGGGTTGATTGTCCTCTTCTTCGCCTCCGGGATTTTCACCGTCGGCCCGCAGGAGGTCGCCATCAAGCTCCTGTTCGGCGCGCCCACCGGCACGGGCGAGGCCGCGCTGCTCAAGCCCGGCCTGCACTGGTCCTTCCCGTATCCCGTCAACGAGATCGTGAAGGTGCCCAAGGACAAGGTTCACACCATCGTCTCCAGCGTCGGATGGTATCCGGTGACGAGGGAGCAGGAACTCGCCGGCCAGGAGCCGCCCGCCGGGGGCACGCTCAACCCCGCCGCCGACGGCTACACCCTCACCTCCGACGGCAACATCATGCACGTCAAGGCCACGGTGCGTTACACCATCAGCGACCCGGTGCGGTATGAGTTCGAGTTCGCCGCCGTCTCGAACCTCGTCCAGAACGCGCTCAACAACGCGCTGCATCACGCCTCCGCGCAGTTCACCGTGGACAAGGCCACGCGGCAGGACATCGCCGGCTTCAAGGAGAAGCTGATGAGCCGCGTGCAGGCGCTGGTCGCCGCGCAGGGCCTGGGCATCGAGTTCGACCCGCGCGGCAGCGATGTCCTCGCCATCCCGCCGCGCCAGGTGAAGGCCGCCTTCGACGCCGTGCTCGAGGCCGAGAACGACAAGCGCAAGACCATCAACACCGCGCAGGGCGAGGCCAACACCACGCTCACCAAGGCGCAGGCCGAGGCCGATTCCATCCGCAACGCGGGCCGCGCCGACGCCACGCGCATCGTGCAGGCCGCGCAGGCGGATGCGGACTACTTCCTCGCGCGCCTGCCGGAGTTCCAGCGCGACCCGCAGCTCTTCCGCGAGCGCCGGCTCGCCGAGACGATGGCCACCGTCCTCGCCAACGCGCAGGAGAAATACTTCCTCGTCGAGCGCGCCGACGGCACCCCGCGCGAGCTGCGCGTGCTGCTGAGCCGGGAGCCGGTGAAACCCGTGGCACCGAAACAACCGTAGTCAAAATGCCAAGCTCCAAGTTCCAAGCTCCAAAGAAGCTCCAAGTTCCAAGCTCCAAGCCGGGACACCTCCCAGCTCGGCGATTGGCGATTGGGGTTTGGCGCTTTTTTGGATCTTGGGATTTGGGATTTGGAGCTTAACTCATGCAAGTCACCAGCCTCCTCAGCCAGCAGGACGAACACAACCACGCCAACGGTGAGAAGTGCTCCTCGTGCGGGCACGACCACGAGCACGCCACGCAGCAGCTCGGCGTCACGCTCTTCGGCCTCATCCTCGTCATCAACTCGTTTATCATCGAGTGGTTCACCGCCAACGGGAAGACCGCCGCCGACCTCAGCGCCGGCCTCGGGGCCATCGTGCTCGGCTGGCCCATCGTCGTCGTGGCCGTGAAGGACTTGAAGCGCGGCAACCTCACCACGAATGAGCTGGTCGCACTCGCCGTGCTCGCGTCCTTCGCCAGCGGCCATTATCAGGAAGCCGGCGTGGTGAGCTTCTTTATGCTGCTCGGGCAAATCATCGAGAGCCGCACCGCCGAGGGCGCGCGCCTCTCCATCGAGTCGCTCATCAAGCTCACGCCCACCAAGGCCCGCCGCCTCGTCAACGGCAAGGAGGAGGAAGTCGCCGTCCACGAACTCAAGAATGGCGATGTTATCCGCGTCCGCCCCGGTGACAACGTCGCCGCTGACGGGCAAATCCTCTCCGGCGAAGGCTCCATCAACCAGGCCAACATCACCGGCGAATCGCTCCCCGTGGACAAGAAGCCCGGCGACCAGGCGTTTGCCGGCACCATCAATCTCACTGGCGTCCTCGAAATCAAGGTCACGCGCGCCGGCACCGACTCCACGCTCAACCGCGTGCGCGAGCTGATCCTGGCCGCCGAGAAGACCAAGCTGCCCATCATGCGCATCGTGGACCAATACATGGGCTTCTACACGCCGCTCGTGCTGGTCATCGGTGCACTGGTGTGGGCGTTCACGGGCGAGTTGAGCCGCGTCATCGCCGTCTTCATCGTCGCCTGCCCGTGCGCGTTCGTGCTCGCCACGCCCACCGCGATGGTCGCCGCCCTCTCCGCCGCCGCGCGCCTCGGCATCCTCATCAAGAACGTCGCCGACATCGAGCTGGCCGCGAAAATCAACGCCTTCGTCTTCGACAAGACCGGCACGCTCACCA
>Ga0172376_10006523_pt1 | contig 12668 bp, 12 predicted proteins | sample Lak35m_FD_121114 | JGI IMG/M metagenome (GOLD analysis project Ga0172376, IMG submission 121114) | Freshwater microbial communities from Kabuno Bay, South-Kivu, Congo - kab_092012_35m | ecosystem: Environmental > Aquatic > Freshwater > Lake | place: Democratic Republic of the Congo: South-Kivu...
GGAAGTTTTGGCAATACGGTTAATTGATTATTTTGACAAAAAAGATATAGAAGTTGATTAGGAAGTTTTGGCAATGAAGATAATCGTTTATTATTACATTCAATAAAAATAACTTTATCATAATTCGTAATTTCTTCAAATGAATTAAAATAATATCCGTTACAATCATTTTGATACATAATTTTGATTTGGTTGCTATACATTTTTTACAAATTATTAAATTATCAAAATAAAAAATATAAAATCAATTTTTATTTACATCTCATTCTAGACATAAATTCATAAATAAATAATTTTCCTAAAATATTTATATTTTATTTTTTTGATAAATTTATTATTTCCACAAGAAAGTGAATTAAGTGTATTTGGAAATTCTGGTAATACACTTAATTGATTATTATAACACCAAAGTATTTCAATTGAATTAGGAAGTTTTGGTAATACACTTAATTGATTATTATCACATATAAGTGTTTTAAGTGAATTAGAAAGTTTAGGTAATTCTGTTAATTGATTATTTCTACAATTAAGTTCTTTAAGTGAATTAGGAAGTTCAGGTAATTCTGTTAATTGATTATATCTACACCATAAATATTGAAGTGAATTGGGAAGTTCAGGTAATACACTTAATTGATTATTATCACAATAAATACCTTTAAGTGATTTAGGCAGTTCTGGTAATACATTTAATTGATTATCATTACATTCAATATAAGTAACTTCATCATAATTTGTAATTTCTTCAAATGAATTAAAATAATATACTTTATAATTATTTTGATATCTAATTGTAATTAACATTCTTAGACTTTTATAAAAAATATTAATTAATAATATAAAATCAATTTTTATTATATATCTCTTTCTAGACACGAATTCATAAATAAATAATTTTCCTAAAATATTTATGTTTTATTTTTTTGATAAATTTATTATTTCCACAAGAAAGTGAATTAAGTGTATTTGGAAATTCTGGTAATACACTTAATTGATTATTATAACACCAAAGTGTTTGAAGTGAATTAGGAAGTTTTGGTAATACACTTAATTGATTACATTCACAATAAATATACTTAAGCGAATCAGGAAGTTTGGGCAATACAATTAATTGATCATTATTACATATAAGTTCTTTAAGTGAATTAGGAAGTTTTGGTAATTCTGTTAATTGATTATATCTACACCATAAATATTGAAGTGAATTAGGAAGTTCAGGTAATACATTTAATTGTTCAAAATAAATATTAATATTAATATAATTAACATTATCATAATTTGTAATGTCTTCAAATGAATTAAAATAATATCTGTTACCATCATTTTGATACATAATTGTGATTAACATTCTTAGACTTTTATAAAAAATATTAATTAATAATATAAAATCAATTTTTTATTTACAACTCATTCTAGACAAAAATTCATAAATAAATAATTTTTCCAAAATATTTAAATTTTATTTGTTTAATTAATTTTTTATTATAAAAATCAAAAATTTGAAGTGAATTAGGAAGTTCTGGTAATACACTTAATTTATTATTATAACAATAAAGATATTTAAGTGAATTAGGAAGTTCTGGTAATACACTAAATTGATTATCTGAACAATTAAGTTCATTAAGTGAATTAGGAAGTTCAGGTAATACACTTAATTTATTATATCCGACCCAAAGTTTTTGAAGTGATTTTGGAAGTTCAGGTAATACACTTAATTGATTTTTACCACAATTAAGTTCTTTAAGTGAATTAGGAAGATTTGGTAATACACTTAATTGATTATCTCCACAATAAAGATATTGAAGTGAATTAGGAAGTTTTGGTAATACACTTAATTGATTATCTCCACAATAAAGATATTGAAGTGAATTAGGAAGTTCAGGTAATACACTTAATTGATTATTATCACAATAAAGAATTTGAAGTTGATTAGGAAGTTTTGGCAATGAAGATAATCGTTTATAATAACATTCAATTAAAACAACTGTCTCATAATTTGTAATTTCTTCAAATGAATTAAAATAATAACTGTTATAATCATTTTGATACATAATTGTGATTTGGTTGCTATACATTTTTTTCGAATTATTAAATTATCAAAATAAAAAATATAAAATCAATTTTCTTAGACATATAATATATCTAATATAAAAAATAAATTCTAGATAAAAATCAGATTTCTAATAAATTATTTTAGATAGATATGGAAAAATTAAAAAATAAATTCCGATGTCATATAATAAGATAATAAGAATAAAAAATGACTGGTTCTTTACTTTCATTAGTCGCAAAAGGAACACAGGATAAATATTTAATTGGAAATCCGAAAATAAGTTTTTTTAGAGCTGTTTATAAACATCATACAAATTTCTCAATATACCCAGAAATATTACATTTTGACCAAGAAGTGGATTTCGGTAAAAAATCAAGTATTTTAATTGCTAAAAAAGGTGATTTACTTCATAAAATGACTCTTCAAATTGATATTCCATCGACTGATGATGAAGGAATTAGTTGGATTAATGGATTTGGACATTCAATTATTGAATATATAGAACTTGAAATTGGAGGACATGGAATAATAAAATATGATGGAACATTTCTCGATTTACATCAAGAATTATACACCGATAATAGTAAAATAAATGGTTATAATCAGATGATAGCTAAGAATAATGTATTTACAAGATATACACAATCATCATCAAAAACTATATACATACCTCTTAAATTTTGGTTTACACAAGATATTGGGAAATCTTTACCTTTGGTAGCACTACAATATGCTGATGTTCGTATTAATCTTAAATTACGTCCCTTTTCTCAAGCTTGGTATTCGGGAACATCAATGAGTTCAACACCAACAATAAAACATATCACAAATGCTAATTTACATGTTGATTATATATTACTTGCTGAAGATGAACGTAAATATTTCGCACAACGTGATCATGAATATTTAATTACACAAGTTCAACAATCAAAAGAAAATCCAGTTAATGTTGGTTCTAGAGCTGATAATTATGATTTATCTTTTAATCATCCATGTAAAGAAATGTATTGGGTTTATCAAGCGAATAGCGTTTCAGATACAAATGATTGGTTAAATTATTCTAATACTTTAGATAATGATTTAATAGTAGTAAATCCAGAAGAACCATTAGACGAAATAACAATTAAATTAGATAATAAAGAACTTTTTGAAAAGAAAAAAGCATCATATTTCAGATTAGTAATTCCACACAATTATTTTCCTAGAACAAGTGATAAATATATATATGTATATACATTTGGATTATATCCAGATAGAGAACAACCATCAGGAAGTATAAATTTTTCAATGGTTGATAATTTAACTTTTACCGCCACATTTCCACAAAATATAAAAAATGGTAATCTTTTTATTTATGTCATAAATTATAACGTTTTACGTATCAAAAATGGACAAGCAGGTATATTATTTAGTTCATAATTAATTTTTTTTATCAATAATTTTTTTATCAATATATATTAATAAATATAAAAAATGATGTCAAATACAAATGAACCCCAAGCAAACAACAATAAACAACCGAATAATGAACCCCAAGCAAACAACAATAAACAACCGAATAATGAACCCCAAGCAAACAACAATAAACAACCGAATAATGAACCCCAAGCAAACAACAATAAACAACCGAATAAAAAGAAAAGTCAAACTAAAAACAAAAGTCAAACTAAAAACAAAAGTCCAACTAAAAACAAAAGTCAAACTAAAAAGAATCGTGAAAAAAAATTATTAATTGATATTAAATCAATAGCTACAAGTTATAAAGAAAACTTTGATAAAATTGATGCTGGTGGAGTTGATAAATGGAGAGAATTAAAAGAAAAACTTGATTTAGTTGAATTTACAGATGAACAAGATAAATTAATCGATATATTAACTAATTATATGGATAATCAAAAATATGCTTTATCGAGAAATGAAATGAAAGAAATAGCAACTGAATTTATTCCAACTAATAAGACAAGTAAAAATGCGTGTATGTTAGAATATAAAAATATAGAAGAACGAAAATCTGATAATGGTTATGATAGTTATTTTTCTACACGTATTTATTATGGAAATAAAGAAGATAAAAAATATGTAATTAAAGTTATGAGTCTCGATCCAATGATTGAATTTAATAAGAAAAGACTTAGTAATGAAATTAAAATGGCTAAATTAGGATCAGATAAAGGTTTTTCTCCTAAAATTCATAATGTATTTTATTGTAAAACTGAAAAGGGAAAAGATAAACTCTTTATGGTTATGGATAAAATTAATGGTGGTGATTTAGCTGAATACACTCGAGAAAATAAATTAACACAAAATGAACAAAATATGCTTAAAAAATTAATAAATGATTTATTTGAAAATGATATGTATCCAAGATGGTTAAGTAAAGAACATATATTGGTTGAATTAGATGAAAATAAAAAAATCAAAAAATTTTATATAACAAGTTTATCACAATTTTCAAGTCTTGAAATGATGAGAGAAAATTCAAAAAAAGAAATTCTAAACGAATTAGATTGGTTATCTGATATAACAGAATATAGTAAATTATCATTGTGTATTAAGGATTTAGTTAATCGTAAAATAATTAGTGTTTTACAATAAATATTTTTCTCGTATTGTTCAACATCTAGAAAACAATATTTTTTAATTATTATCTACATTTTTTTTTCTAAAAAGCATTATATGATAAATTAACATATTCTAGACTATTTGGAAGTAATGGTGGTTTTGACAATTCATTATTTAAACAATTTAGATATTTGATATTATCTGGAATATTTGGTAAATCAATTAAATAATTATTTGAACAATTTAATTTAATTAATGATTTTGGTATTTCTGGTAATTTAGTTAAATTATTATATGAACAATTTAATATGATTAAATTATTCGGAAGAAAACTTAAAACTTCTATTTGATTATGTTGACAATATAATTCTGTTAATGATAGTGGTAAATTTGATTGTAATGTTTTTATTTTATTATTTTCACATGAAATTTTTCGAATATTTTTTGGAATATTAGGTATTGTATATAAATTATTATTCCAACAACAAAGATGATTTAATGAATTTGGAAGTTTTGGTAATTTTATTAAATAATTATACCAACAAAAAAGATGTTTTAATGATTGTGGAAGTTTAGGTAATGTTGTTAATTGATTATGACCACAAAATAAATAAATTAGTGTATTGGGTAATTTTGGTAATATTGTTAAATAATTATCTGAACAATCTAAATATTGAATATATTTGGGAAGTTCTGGTAAATATGTTAATTGATTACTACAACACGATAAATAAGTTATCGAATCATATGATGGAATTTGACTAAATGAATCATATTTATGTAATTTTATATTTTTATAGCTCAATATATATGATTCTATTTCTAAATCATAACTAATATATATATTCATTATAATAATAAAATATCCAAATAATTTTATATCTAAAAAGTGTGTTTTAATGTTTTTTTATAAAAAATTAACAAATATAAAAAAATAAATAAATTATTTAATGCAAAAGAACCCACTTATCATTATTATTTAGATGAAGATATGCGGTTATACGTTTTCCATTTGATATGTAGTTTTTGATTATTAAAGTATTATTTTCTTCAAAATCAATTTCATATTCTTCAAATTGTCCAGATGATTCCTTTTCAATTTTCACTCGATAAAACTTTGATAATGGATATGGCATCAATAACATAAATTTCTTCTGTTGATTGTCATTGTCTGTAAGAGATAATATAGTGTTATGTCTTATATAACTTTTTACAATCAGGAAAAATATAGCCTTATCTATAGTTGGTTTGTCCATTTTTATTGTGACGAATAATATTATGTGAAATTTCAATTTTTTCAATTAAATATTATCTAAAAAAGAATAAACTAGAATAAAATAAAAAAAATACATGGTCATCAGCATGACGACTCACCATCCAAATCATCACCCAAACGATAAAATCGGAAATGAATGGGAAAGGGGGAAAGCAGGTATACTACCCGAGTATCGGGGTCGAAACGGCATGGATAACCGTCGTAAATGCCCAAGTGAAGAGGCATTTCGAGATAGAGGGTGTCAAGAGGAATAATATTTTATAATAACATAAATAAAATCAATTTTTGAATAAAAATCTAATCAAAATCGGAATAAAAATAATTAAAAAGTATGTATTTACATATCACTTTTACGACGAAGTGAAATAAGACTCTTTAGATTTTTGATATTTGTTCTCAGACACATTTCAAACCAATCTTTTTCAGGATCATAATCCAATCCTTTTGATTTTCTTATATTGATAAGTTTAGATAGCATTTTGTCATCATTTAATTTCATTTTGGCTAGATAATCAAAAATGAATCTTAATGTATAGTTTGTAGAAAAATCAAATTTTAAACTTTCGAAAAAATCTGCCAATACAGTAATAAATTTGCTGTTATAATCCCCTTCGGTACGTGGTAATCCAAATGTTGAAAATTCAGTTTCTGGAATAATTGTTCCATTTGGAACCTTTGCCTTGTTTTGAGCCCTTTCAACTAGACTGTTGATAAGAGGCATATATTTCTTACCAATATAAGTGCCTTCCTCAATAATATGTTGAAGAAGTGCCAATGCCTGTCTTCCTTGTTCTTTTGACATGTTTTTATTCAAATGTGTTTTATGAATAAACAAAATTAAAAGTTTCAGTGTGATATTTATTATAAAGAAGTAGATAAAATCAATTTTTGTAAATAAATAATACATATAATTGATAAAAAAAATTAATCTTCTCCAAAAGCTACATCGTGCTCTCAAAGAGGATCATGATCACACCATCCTTCTCGAAGATGGTGAAACGACGGGCTTCCGGCTCAAGAATCTTGAGAATGCCCTCATTCCCCTCCTTCTTGACTTTGAACTCCTTTTCATCCATTTTCAGGATGCCAAAATTGTTCTCTGTTGGAAGAGTCAGAGAACCCTCTGGAAGCAGTTTCGCATTCCTGAGGTTTTTGATGAACCCCCAGAATTCTGGACTCACCAAATGTTCCAGAATGGTTCTTTCACCGAAAAAGTTAGAACACTGACGTGGTAGGACAGAGTTCTGACAGAAGGAACTGATGTTAACCGCTCTCTTCTCCTCTTCAAGTGCGCGGTTCATCTCGGTCTCTGGGTCAAGACGAGAAGCCATCTTTCTTTACGTGATGAAAGAGGGAATGTAATAGAATAAATAAATAAATAATTAATTTCAATTTTTATATTAAATACTTATCCAAAATGAGAATAAAAAATATCATTTATAAATAATGTATTAATTGTATGGATCGAAAGCAAACGGATCTGGTGCTTCATTTACAGCATAAACAATCCGAACCTTTTCATAGGCTGGATCGTTATCAAGGAAGAGAATAAATTGACGTCCATCATTGCGATAGCATACACCATCATTAATAAAGAACTCAAACTTTGTTGTATTGACCATAAATATTCCATGTGAAGTTTCATTCGGAAATGTAAGACATCCCTCTTCAAGTAGACCAGCATTTCTCAAATTTGGCATGAAATATCTGATCTTATGATTGTCATTTGGATTCTCCATCTGGTAATATTCACTACAAATTAGTGAAACCTGATTCTTTCGACAAAACTTGCGAATCTCGCTATTTGGACTGCCGTTTTGCTTCTTTGACTTCCGACTAGCCATCTTTAGATATAATGCCTAATTAATGGTTAATTAATGGTTAAATAATAGTTAAATAATAGTTAAATAAGTAAATATATATTTTCAATTTTTTTGATATATAGTTATCTAAAATGACAATAAAAAATATCACTTCGCAAGACGCACAAGATGAATTTTCGACTGGTCATACTGATTCACAAAGAAGGTGAAAGGGATTTCGGTCTTTACTCCGTTGGACTCAGACACAATCTTGAAAATCCCCTCTGAAAAGGGTTCCACATCAAAGGTAAAAGCGGGGGAAATTTTGAGAGACCCCTTCTTTCCATCTTGTGGAAGAACCAAATCAGTCATAGGGTAGCTTTTTAGTTTACCTCCAGAAGTCAAAACCATCTTGACGTAGGGTTTCAGATGGTTCAGACTTGGAAACGTATCCCATATCGTTTCCCATTTTTCATCCAACGGTTTCAAGAAGGCTTCCATACACAGAAGACACAAAAGTATGTTCAACCCATATGTGCGTGTGTCATTGGGAAGAAAACAGCAATTTTTGGGTTTGTTGTTGAGATTCAACCCCGTTTCAGGGGCTACAGCCACAAGCCTTCCTTGTTGTGGTCGGCGGTCTCGAATCCATTGAAACTCATCATTTCCATTCGGATTGGGGTTCATTTTCCAAGAGGGGGAAAATGAAAGAGGGAATGTAATAGAATAAATAAATAAATAATTAATTTCAATTTTTATATTAAATAGTTATCCAAAATGAGAATAAAAAAATAAATAAAATGTGTTTGATGAATAATTTCTATTTTTTATTATTATAATATAATAAGAATCTAGATTAAATAAAAATAATTCTTTAAATAAAAAATGAATATTGAAAAAGACACATGGAAAATTATTGATTCCTATTTTAAGGAAACACCTAATTATTTAACAAAACATCATATAGATTCGTTTAATGATTTTCTTTCTGAAAAGATTAGATCGATATTTAATGACGAAGATTTAAATCCTCAAATTATTCCATTCTTTGATAAACAAGACCCAAATAAACAATATACGGCAAAGATTTATTATGGTGGTAAAAGTCAAGAAGGTATATATATAAGTAAACCGATTATTTATGATGATTTAAAAGGTGAAAATCGCCCATTATATCCGAATGAAGCTCGTCTTAAAAAGTTGAATTATGCGGTTAATGTGTTTTGTGATATTGACATTGAATATTCAATGAAAATAGATAATGAATATAAATACAAAGATGTGGCTTGTCCAGTTCAAATTAAGAAACTAAATTTAGGTCGTGTTCCATTGATGCTACATTCGGAGGCGTGTCCTTTATATAGAGTTCCTAGGGAACTTAGGAAGAAAATGGGGGAATGTATTTATGATCATGGGGGTTATTTTGTGATTGATGGTAAAGAAAAAGTTTGTATATCAAGAGAAAGAAAAGCGGAAAATATGCTTTATATAAATAAATCATCACATCCACATTATTCATGGACTTTGGATATTAAATCAGTTCCTGCGGAATTCCGTTATGCTCGTAATTCATATTTACATGTTATAGAAAAAACGGGAGAAATATTTTTTGAGAATACATATTTTAAAAATCCGAATAAAAATAATTTAATTCCATTAATGATAATTTTTCGTGCTTTTGGTGCGGAATCTGACAAGGAAATAATGGAATATATTTTCAATGATCTAGATAGTGAATTTGCCCGTAAAGGTATGGAATATTTAATACCATCCTTTAACAATTCGGAGGCATTGGAAATTGATGATCAAAATTCATCATATGTTTATTTAGAACATTTTATGAAGGGTATTGAAAATGATCAAAAGGATTTTTATCGTAATCGAACGGCTAGATTAGCATTATTAATGAAAAATATAGTTGACAATATATTTCCACATGTCGGTAAAGATTTAACAGCTAAATTACATTATTTAGGATATTCGACAAATCAACTTTTGAAATGTATATTAGGATATAAAAATGAAACTGATAGAGATAGTTTTGTTTATAAAAGAGTTGATTTATCGGGTTTTATGATAGCTAATCTTTTTCGTGATGGTTTTAAACAACTTCGATATGATGCGAATATTACATTATCAACCAAATACGAATTTAGTAGTCAAACATTAAAAGATTATGATTTTATTAATTTAATAACCGACGCAACAGTAAAAGAAGTCTTTAAAACAGCGTCTCTTGAAGAATTTGTAATGAAAGCTTTTAGAACTGGTAATATGACAAATGTTGGACATATTAATGAGAAGAAAGGTGTTATTCAACAAGCGGATAGACGTGGTTATTTAGCTCATACATCATTAATGCGTCGTTTGGTGACTCCCAATGATTATGATACACGTGTTCAATTAGACCAACGTAGATTACATGGGACGCAATATGGATATTTATGTTCATTTGATATTATGGATGGGTCAAATGTTGGTGTTAAGAAGCATTTTACATTATTATGTCAAGTGACGGCGGGAACACGAAAAGGAGAACTTATCAGATGTATTCAAGAAAATAATTTAATACCACTTACGGATATTCATCCATCATTAATAAAGGGACAAACAAAAGTATTTGTTAATGGTGAATGGATAGGTATTCATTTGGAACCAGAAAAACTAGTTAATAAATTACGTTTATTACGTCGTAATGCTTTAATTAATATATATACGAGTATAGCTTGGTATGTTAATGATAATGAAATTGTTTGTTGGACAGATGGTGGGCGATGTGTCAGACCATTATATATTGTTGAAAATAATCAGTTAATGATTAATCAAGATTTAATAGATAAAGTAAAAACTAAAAAAATTGGATGGTATAATTTGATTGGGGGTAAGAAGAAAAAGACTATTGATCCTAGTGATGGTAAATATTATCGACCAGAAGAAAACGGATTTATTTGTGATACAGAAGAAGAATTATTAGAACAACTTCGTAAAAATAGTGGTGTGATTGAATATTTGGATAATAATGAAATTGAAAATGTGATGTTATCAACTAGTTTTTTTATGGAAGATTCGGACATTGAATATACTCATTGCGAACTTCACGCATCAATGATTTTAAGTCCATTAGCACATTGTGTTCCATATGCGGGAACAAATCAATTACCACGTAATGTTTATGGGGTTACACAATGTAAACATGCGATTTCAACGATGGCGACAAATTATATGAATCGTATTGAAACGGCAGCCATGATATTATCATATCCACAAAAACCACTTATTAACACTCGTGTTGGTAAATATTTGTATAATGACCGTTTAGGACATGGTAATAATATTATTGTAGCGGTAGCATGTTTTACAGGATATAATCAAGAAGATTCGATTATTTTTAATAAATCATCAATTGACCGTGGTTTATTGAGAGTATCATATTTTAGACAATATACAAGTGAAGAAGTTTCGGATCCAAAAACGGGAACTTATGAGAAATTTTATAATCCTAATAATACATCTGGTAATGAAGTTCAAGAAGATGTTTTACCATCACAAGATTTAAATTATGAAAATATTGACCAATATGGTTTTATTAAAGAGGGAACATATTGTAAAGGTAAAGAAGTTGTAGCAAGTAAATTCATTAAAATAACTAGACAAGATATCCCCCCTCGTGATATATCATTGTATAGTGAAGGTGGTGAATTAGTTGATAAAGTATTTACAACATATACGGATAATCAAAAAACGAGATTAGCAAAGGTTAGAGTTGTTAAACAAAGATTACCAGAATTGGGGGACAAAGTTGGTTCTAGATATGGACAAAAAGGTTGTTGTGGAATGTTTTTTCCAGAAGAAGACATGCCTGTAACCGATGATGGTATTGTTCCAGACATTATTATTAATCCACAAGCTTTTCCCAAACGTATGACTAATGGACAATTAATTGAGGGTCCCGCTTCATTATTAGCTTCAGCATTGGGTATAAATTTGGATGGAACAACATTTGAACATTATGATTTAAATTTAATTGGTGATCTTCTAGAACAGAACGGATGTAATAGATATGGTGAAAAAGTTTTATATGATGGTTTTGAAGGAAGACAAATTAAGGCAAATATTTATATGTGTCCAACATTTTATCAACGTTTTAAACAGATGGTTAAAGATAAAATTCATAGTCGTACTGCGGGTTCTAGAATTGAAGATGTCCCAATGTTGGGTGGTGGTTATATGGCGAGAGAAAGACAACCATATGCGGGGAGAGCATTAGGTGGTGGTGGTCGTGTGGGTGAAATGGAACGTGATTGTATTATAGCACATGGTATATCAGCATTTATGAAAGAAACGTTGATGGAAAGATCGGATAAATATTTTTATTATGTTAGTCAAGATACTGGTCGACAAGTTATATGTAATCCAGAGGAGAAAATATATTATGATCCTGATATGGATGGTCCCATGTCATATAATTTGGTTGATGTTTTAGACATGGATGTTAATGATAAAAATAAAGATGAAAATAATATTTCGAATAAACATGAAATATTGGGTGTTAATACATTCCCTCAAAGACATACTAATTTTTCTAAAATTTATGTTCCATTTAATTGTAAATTACTTGTTCAAGAACTTGAAGCAATGGGCATTTCTATGCGTATCATTACCGAAGGAAGTAATATTTCTAAAAAATACCCAATTAAAAATACAATGCCTTCAAAAACTGTCAATAATATACGGCAAGACATAATTAATGATATTGAAAGAAAACAACAAATCGAAGCAAATTTTACACGTGAAAGACTCGAAATTGATAATTCGAAAGAATCAGATAATAAAGATGATAAAGAAAAGACTGATAAAATAGATTCTATTGATAGTAAATCAGATAACACTTCAGAACGTGATGATATTGATGATATTTATGATGAATTAACAGATATGTCGGGTGGTGGTGGTAAACCCAAAGTTGTTGAATTGTTTA
>Ga0172376_10006524_pt1 | contig 12667 bp, 12 predicted proteins | sample Lak35m_FD_121114 | JGI IMG/M metagenome (GOLD analysis project Ga0172376, IMG submission 121114) | Freshwater microbial communities from Kabuno Bay, South-Kivu, Congo - kab_092012_35m | ecosystem: Environmental > Aquatic > Freshwater > Lake | place: Democratic Republic of the Congo: South-Kivu...
CGGCATTCCCCTTGGGCTGTGGGCCGCGCTCAAAAAGGATCACTGGGTGGGTCGGTCGATCATGGGCATGTCGATCCTGGGTTTTTCCCTGCCCACCTTCTGGGTCGGGTTGATGTTCATCATGCTGTTTTCCGTGACCCTGGGCTGGTTCCCGTCGAGCGGGCGCGGCGAGACCGCGCTGGTTCTGGGGGTCCCGCTGAGCATCGTCACCGCCGACGGACTGCGCCACCTCGTGTTGCCGGCATCCAACCTGGCCTTGTTCAACACCGCGCTGGTCATACGGCTTACACGCTCAGGCACGCTGGAGGCTTTGCTGCAGGAGTACGTCAAATTCGCCCGTGCCAAGGGTTTGCCCAGGTCGCGCATCATCGGCGTCCACGTCCTGAAGAACATCCTCATCCCGGTGCTGACCGTGATAGCGCTGCAGTTCGGTGCCTTGATCGCCTTTGCGATCGTCACCGAGACGATCTATGCCTGGCCCGGGATGGGCAAGCTCATCATCGACTCGATCCGCGTGCTCGATCGCCCGGTCGTCGTTGCGTACTTGATGCTGACGGTGACGATTTTCGTGCTGATCAACCTCGTGGTGGACTTGGCGTATTCCGTGCTGGACCCGCGCGTGCGCTTGTCCGATCTCAAGGGCTGATCCGGATGGCTGGCCACTCTGACGTGTCTGACCCCCCCAGGACGACTCCTCTGGAGCGGGGTGAAGGGAGCGCGGACTTCGCCAGGATCGAAACGCCGCTCAAGCGATTCGTTCTGGCCTACCGCAGCGATGGTGTGGCGGTCGGTGCGCTCGCAGTCCTGTGCGTGATCGTGGTCGCAGCCGTACTGTGCCCCTGGATCGCACCACAGAACCCCTATGACCTTTCCGTGCTCGACGTCATGGACTCCCGTCTGGCGCCAGGAGAGCGCTCGGGCGACGGCCGTTTCACGTTCTGGCTGGGCTCGGACGAGCAGGGCCGCGACATCTTGTCGGCGATCCTGTACGGGGTGCGGACGTCACTGGCGGTGGGCATCGGGAGCACGCTGCTGGCTCTGGCTATCGGACTGACGCTCGGTTTGACCGCCGCCTATGCCGGCGGGCGCGCGCAGGTGCTGATCATGCGCGTGGCCGACATCCAGTTGTCGTTCCCGCCGATTCTCATCGCCCTGATCCTGCTGGCTCTGACAGGTCCTGGTGTTGGCAAGATCATCGTCGCGCTCGTGGCCGTGCAATGGGCCTACTACGCGCGAACGGCTCGCAGCACCGCCCTCGTGGAGTTGGGGAAGGAATACATTGAGGCGGCGCGCGGATTGCGCTTGTCGGCGCTGCGTATCACCTTTCGCCACCTGCTGCCGAATTGCGTGCCGCCGCTGACTATCGTGTGCGCGATGCAGGTGGCCGCGGCCATCAGTCTCGAAGCGACGCTGTCTTTTCTCGGGCTCGGGCTGCCGCCGACCGAGCCGTCTCTTGGCCTTCTGATCTCCAACGGTTCGCAGTACCTGATGTCGGGCAAGTACTGGATCAGCGTGTTTCCCGGGGTGGCGCTACTCGTCCTGATCGTGTCCATCAACCTGGTGGCCGACCACCTGCGCGATGTGCTCAACCCACGGTTGCAGGTTCACTGAGCATGGCTCCAGAACTCTCGAACCCGTCGCAGGCCGGTGCCGTACTCGAGGTGCACGACTTGACGACGGAGATCGCGACCCGGCAGGGTGTGGTTCGTCCAGTCAATGGCGTCACGCTCTCGCTGCGGGCCGGAGAGGTCATGGGGCTGGTCGGCGAGTCTGGTTGCGGCAAGTCGATGACCGCCTACTCGATCATCGGACTGGTCGACCCTCCGGCACGAGTCGTCAGTGGCAGTGTCCGTCTGCGAGGGCAGGAGTTGGTGGGGGCTGACGAGGAGACGCTCCGTCAGGTCCGCGGCAACCGTGTCGCGATGATCTTCCAGGACCCGATGATGACGCTCAATCCTGTGCTTCGCATCGACACCCAGATGATCGAGTCGATCCTGGCGCACCGTCGCATGTCACGTGAGGAGGCTCGCGAGGTCTGCCGCGCGGCACTAGAGCGCGTGGGCATCGCATCGGCCGAGCAGCGTCTTCGCAGTTATCCGCATCAGTTCTCGGGCGGGATGCGGCAGCGGGTGGCGATCGCGATCGCCCTCCTGAACCAGCCCGACCTCATCATCTGCGACGAACCGACCACGGCACTCGACGTGACCATCCAGAGCCAGATCCTCCATGAGATGCAGAATCTCTGCGCGGACACCGGAACCGCCCTCCTGTGGATCACGCACGACCTGTCAGTGGTGGCGGGGCTGGCCGACCGCATGTGTGTGATGTACGCAGGGCAGGTCGTCGAGCAGGGCCCTGCGTACGACGTGCTGACCCATCCGCGTCATCCGTACACACAGGCCTTGCTGGCTTCGGCACCTGCTCGTCACGCGAAGGGGCAGGCGCTTCATCAGATCGGCGGCCAGCCGCCTTCGCTGTCCCGTTTGCCAGTGGGCTGCGCCTTTGCACCGCGATGCGAGCAGGCGGGACCCGATTGCCAGCGGACGCCGCAATTGAGCCTTGAGGGGGCAGGCCAGGTTCGTTGCCACAGGCCGGTGGTGAACAGGCAGAGCGTGGCGGATCTCGCCAATTCCACTGCGCCCACGCCGGTGACCGGCCTGTCCTGAGGCCTGTAGGCGCCTGCCGGAATGCGCTCGATGTCGATCGAACAACCCACTTTGCTGCTCGAACTTCGCGGCGTGTCCAAGCGCTTCGTCAGGCCGCTGGACCTTCTCGACCGGCTCAGCAATCTCTTCGGCGCGGGCTTGACATCGGAGACGATCCACGCCGTCGATCGCGTCGATCTGAAGATTCGAAAGAGTGAAATCGTCGGATTGGTCGGTGAGTCAGGTTGCGGGAAGTCGACGCTGGGGCGGATGGTCGCGGGCCTGCACACGCTCAGTGAGGGCACCCGATCGTGGCGTGGAGTGGATTACAGCGGCGTAGGCGCGAATTTGAAGGGCACACCGGTCCTACCCATCCAGATGATCTTCCAGGATCCGTATGCGTCCATCAACCCGCGGATGCGTGTGCTGGACATCGTAGGAGAGGCGCCTGTGGCGCACGGGCTGGTGGCATCGAGCGAGCAGCGAGACCTTGTCGTTTCACTTCTGGCGCAGGTGGGGCTCGACGAAAGTGTTCTGCTGAGGTTCCCGCATCAGTTCTCGGGCGGGCAGAGGGCCCGCGTCGGGATCGCCAGGGCGCTGGCGGTGAAGCCGGAGTTCCTGGTCTGCGACGAGGCGGTGGCTGCCCTTGACGTGTCGATACAGGCGCAGGTGCTGCGGTTGTTCCTGGAGCTTCGGGATCGGCTGGGTCTGACCTACCTGTTCATCAGTCACGACCTGGGAGTGGTGCGCTACCTGTCCGACCGTGTTGTCATCATGTACCTGGGCAGGGTGGTCGAGACGGCGACGGCTGCAGAACTGTTCGGCCGGCCCAACCATCCCTATACGCTCGGCCTGCTGCGGGCGGAACCGGGACTCGAGGCCCGCAAGCGCCGCTTCGTGCCGATCCAGGGGGAAATTCCATCGCCACTGTCGCCGCCCACAGGCTGTCACTTTCATCCTCGTTGCGCGCAGGCCATGGAAATCTGCAGGCAGCACACGCCTGCCCTGCAAGAGATCTCACCGTCGCATTTCAGCGCCTGCCACCTCAACGGATGACGATGTCGATTCGTTATCCGTTGAATGAGGCATCGACCAGCGCTACTTGAACAGATCCTTCACTCGATCGGTCCAGCTCTTCGCGTTCGGTGAGTGCCGTTCGCCGGCGCGCCGGAAGGAATCGTCGAGTTCGTTCAGCAGCTTGCGCTGGTGCTCGGTCAACTTCACCGGCGTTTCGACGGTGATGTGGCAGTACAGGTCACCCGGATAGCTGGAACGGATGCCCTTGATGCCCTTGCCGCGCAGGCGGAAGGTCTTGCCGTGCTGCGTGCCTTCGGGCAGTTCGATCTCGGCCTTGCTGCCAAGCGTGGGCACCTCGATCGCGCCGCCCAGCGCGGCCGTGGTCATGCCCACCGGCACGGTGCAGTGCAGGTCGTCGCCATCGCGCTCGAAGATGTCATGCGCCTTGATGCGGATCTCGATGTAGAGGTCGCCGGCGGGGCCGCCGTTGCTGCCGGGCTCGCCGTTGCCGGCCGAGCGGATGCGCATGCCCTCGTTGATGCCGGCGGGGATGCGCACCTCCAGCGTCTTCTGCTTCTTGATGCGGCCAGCGCCGTTGCAGGTGGTGCAGGGCTCGGGGATGATCTTGCCGCTGCCACGGCAGTGCGGGCAGGTCTGCTGGATGCTGAAGAAGCCCTGGCGCAGGTGGACGTTGCCGCTGCCGTTGCAGGTGCCGCAGGTCTTGGGGCTGGTGCCGGGCTTGGCGCCGCTGCCGTGGCAGGTCTCGCAGGTTTCCCAGCTCGGGATGCGGATCTGGGTTTCCTTGCCCGCAGCGGCCTCCTCCAGCGTGATCTCCATCGCGTAGCTGAGGTCGTTGCCGCGGAAGACCTGCTGGCCGCCCGGCCCGCGTCGACCTCCGCCGCCACCACCACCCCCGCCGAAGATGTCGCCGAAGATATCACCGAAGGCTTCGGCGAAGCCACCGAAGCCCTCGCCACCGCCACCGCGGCCGCCCATGTTCGGGTCGACCCCGGCATGGCCGTACTGGTCGTAGGCCGCGCGCTTCTGCGGGTCCGACAGCATCTCGTAGGCTTCCTTGGCCTCCTTGAACTTCTCCTCGGCCACCTTCGCGCCATCACCCTGGTTGCGGTCCGGGTGGTACTTCATGGCCAGCTTGCGGTAGGCCTTCTTGATGTCGTCGTCGCTGGCGTTCTTGGGCACGCCGAGGACGTCGTAGAAATCGCGCTTTGCCATGGAAGGGTTCTCTGTCGGCACGGGAAAAGGTCACGCCGCGGGGGAGGGAAGACCGTGGTCCACCTCCCGGCGCGGCGGGATTCGAGGCCGGCCCCCCGGGGCCGGCGCGGGGATCACTTCTTGACTTCCTTGAACTCGGCGTCGACGACGTTGTCGTCGGCCGGCTTGGACGAACCCGCGGCCCCGCCGCTGCCGCCCGCGCCGGCACCGGCAGACGCGCCAGCCGCCCCCGCAGCCTGCGCGGCCGCCGCCTGATCGGCATAGAGCTTCTCGCCGAGCTTCTGGCTGGCGGTCATCAGGGCCTCGGTCTTGGCTTCGATCTCAGCCTTGTCGTCGCTCTTGAGCGATTCCTCGGCGGCCTTGATCGCGGCCTCGATCTTCTCCTTCTCGCCCGCGTCGAGCTTGTCGCCATGCTCGGCCAGGCTCTTGCGCACCGAGTGCACCATGGAGTCGGCCTGGTTGCGCGCCTGCACGAGTTCGAGCTTGCGCTGGTCCTCGGCCGCGTTGAGCTCGGCGTCCTTGACCATCTTCTGGATCTCGGCCTCCGACAGGCCGGAGTTGGCCTTGATCGTGATCTTGTTCTCCTTGCCCGTGCCCTTGTCCTTGGCGCTGACGTGCAGGATGCCGTTGGCGTCGATGTCGAAGGTCACCTCGATCTGCGGCAGGCCGCGCGGCGCCGGCGGGATGCCCTCGAGGTTGAACTCACCCAGGCTCTTGTTGCCCGAGGCCATCTCGCGCTCGCCCTGGAAGACCTTGATCGTCACCGCCGGCTGGTTGTCGTCGGCCGTGGAGAACACCTGGCTGAACTTGGTCGGGATCGTAGTGTTCTTCTTGATCATCTTCGTCATCACGCCGCCCAGGGTCTCGATGCCCAGGCTCAGCGGGGTGACGTCCAGCAGCAGCACGTCCTTGCGCTCACCACCCAGCACCTGGCCCTGGATGGCTGCACCCACGGCCACGGCCTCGTCAGGATTGACGTCCTTGCGCGGCTCCTTGCCGAAGAACTCCTTGACCTTGTCCTGCACCTTGGGCATGCGCGTCATGCCGCCCACCAGGATGATGTCGTCGATCTCGGAGACCTTGACGCCAGCGTCCTTGATGGCGGTGCGGCAGGGCTCGATGGTGCGCTCGATCAGCTCTTCCACCAGGGCCTCGAGCTTGGCGCGCGTGAGCTTGACGTTCAGGTGCTTGGGACCGGTGGCGTCGGCCGTGATGTAGGGCAGATTGACGTCGGTCTGCGTGCTGTTGGACAGTTCGATCTTGGCCTTCTCGGCGGCCTCCTTCAGGCGCTGCAGCGCCAGCACGTCCTTGGTCAGGTCCACGCCCTGTTCCTTGCGGAACTCGGTGACGATGTAGTCGATGATGCGCTGGTCGAAGTCCTCGCCGCCGAGGAAGGTGTCGCCGTTGGTCGACAGCACCTCGAACTGCTTCTCGCCGTCGACGTCGGCGATCTCGATGATGGAGATGTCGAAGGTGCCGCCGCCCAGGTCGTAGACGGCGATCTTGCGGTCGCCCTTGCCGTGCTTGTCCAGGCCGAAGGCCAGGGCCGCGGCGGTGGGCTCGTTGATGATGCGCTTGACGTCCAGACCGGCGATGCGGCCGGCGTCCTTGGTGGCCTGGCGCTGGCTGTCGTTGAAGTAGGCCGGCACCGTGATCACGGCCTCGGTCACTTCCTCGCCGAGGTAGTCCTCGGCGGTCTTCTTCATCTTGCGCAGCACCTCGGCGCTGACCTGCGGCGGCGCGAGCTTCTTGCCGCGCACCTCGACCCAGGCATCGCCGTTGTCCGCGGCCGCGATCTTGTAGGGCATCAGGTCGATGTCCTTCTGCACTTCCTTCTCGGTGAACTTGCGACCGATCAGGCGCTTGACGGCATACAGCGTGTTCTTCGGGTTGGTCACCGCCTGGCGCTTGGCCGAGGCGCCGACGAGGATCTCGCCGTCCTCCTGGTAGGCAATGATGGACGGCGTCGTGCGCGCGCCCTCGCTGTTCTCGATGACCTTGGTCGAGTTGCCTTCCATCACCGACACGCACGAGTTCGTGGTGCCGAGGTCGATGCCGATGATCTTGCCCATGGTGTGTTGCTCCGGGGAAATGGGTGTTGCTGTTCTGGAGATGGTGGGGTCTGTCGCGCTTTCAAGCGCTGCTGCGAGGGTGTGGATGCGGTTTCAGGCAGTGGCGCCGCTGGCGCTTCAGCGCGGCGCGGACACCGTGACGAGCGCAGGCCGCAGCACCCGATCGGCGATCAGGTAACCCTTCTGCAACACGCTGACCACGGTGTTGGCCTCCTGCTCGGCCGGCACCATGCTGATGGCCTGGTGGTGGTGGGGGTCGAATTTCGTGCCGGCAGGCGGCTCGATGGGCACGACCTTGTTGCGTTCCAGCGCCTGCGACAACTGACGCAGCGTGGCCTGCACGCCTTCGAGCAGTTGCTGGTTGGTGGCGGCCTGGATCGCCAGCGCGGCTTCCAGGCTGTCGCGCACGGGCAGCAGGCTCTCGGCGAAGCCCTCGATCGCGAACTTGCGGGCCTTGGCCGTCTCTTCCTCGGCGCGGCGGCGGGTGTTCTCGGACTCGGCCTTGGCGCGCAGATAGGCATCGGACATGGTTGCCAGGCGTGTTTCGAGGTCGGCGATGCGCTCCTCGGCGGATGCGGGGGGCTGGACGCCGGCTTCGGCGTGCGCCGTGTCGGTGCCCAAGCCTGCGGTCGTCATGCCGGCAGGGTCGGTCGATGGGGCGTCGGCGGGCTCTTGGTGCGGATTCATGGAAACGCTTTCGCAGGGGATCGATAGAACGGCTGGGGGGTACGGGTCGCGGCGGAACCTTGGGAAAGAACTGGGGTCGAAGGCGGCCGATTCAAGGGCGTGTGCATGTGTCTGTGCATCAGGCCCGATGGCTGCCGATACGCGACCGGAAGGCCGAGGAGGGTGCTGGCTTCAGGCCTCTCCATCCAGGCTGGCGCTCCAGCGCTGCCACTGCACGAGATCGCGTCGGTCGCGTTTGGTGGGACGGCCCTGGGTGAGCGTCCAGGCGGGCTCGACGCCGTCGCGTCGCGCGCGCTGGGCCTGCTCACGTGCGGCGATGCTCTCGGCTGTTTCCTCGTACAGGGTCTGGGCGACGGTCGCCGGGCCACGCTGCGCGCTGAGCGCGAGCACCCGCACGGTGCGGGTACGCCCGCCGTCGCGCACGTCGAGCAGGTCCCCTGGACGCAGTTCCCGCGCCGGCTTGGCAGCGATGTCGTTGACCTTGATGCGCCCCAGGTCGGCCGCTTCGGCGGCCAGGGCGCGGGTCTTGTACAGACGCGCGGCCCACAGCCACTTGTCCAGGCGCACCCCTTCAGCGCTGGTGTCCGTCGGGCTCGATTCGGCGTCAGCCGATCCGCGACGCCGGCTCAATCCTTCGCACCCATCGCCAGCGCCCGTTGCCGTTGCAACGCCGATTCCGCATCGCCATGCCCAGCGCTCAGCGGCCAGCCCTGCAGATGCCGCAGCGCGACGGTGGCCAGCGCGTCGACGGCGCGCGGGTCGTCATTGAGGCAGGCGACGTAGCGGAAGTCGCGCCCGCCGGCCTCGAGGAAGGCCTCACGCGCTTCCTGGGCGATCTCCTCCAGGGTCTCGAGGCAGTCGACGGCAAAGCCGGGGCAGATCACGTCGACCGAGTCGACCCCGGCGGCGGCCAGTTCCTTGAGCGTCGGCTCGGTGTAGGGGCGCAGCCACTGCGCCTTGCCGAAGCGGCTCTGGAAGGTCACGCGCCAACGCTCGGGCGGCAGTTCGAGGGCCTGCGCCAGCAGACGCGCGTTCTTGTGGCACTCGCAGTGGTAGGGGTCGCCGAGGTGCAGCGAGCGCTCGGGCAGGCCGTGGAAGCTCATCACGAGCATGCGTGCCTGCCCATGGGCCTGCCAATGCGCACGCACGCTCGCGGCCAGCGCCTCGATGAGCCGGGGCTCGTCACCATAGCGGTTGACGAAACGGAACTCGGGCACGTGCCGGGCCTGCGATGCCCATTGCGCCACCCGGTCCCACACGCTGGCGGTGGTCGCGGCGGCGTACTGCGGGTACATCGGCAGCACCAGCACGCGGGTGCAGCCTTGCGCACGCAGGTCGTCCAGCGCGGCGTCCATCGACGGGTTGCCATAGCGCATCGCGTGCCGGACGATGACCTCGGCGCCTTGCGACCGCAATTGCTGCTCCAGGCCCTGGGATACGCGCGCGGTGTGCACCACCAGTGGCGAGCCTTCGGGCATCCAGATCGTGGCGTACTTCGCGGCCGACTTGGCCGGACGCGTATTCAGGATGATGCCGTGCAGCACCCCCATCCAAACCCAGCGCGGGATCTCGACCACCCGCGGGTCGGACAGGAACTCGGCGAGGTAGCGGCGTGTGGCGGATTTCGTCGGCGCATCGGGGCTGCCGAGGTTGGCCAGCAGCACGCCCGTGCGGGCGGTGCTGCCGTGCGCGTAGGGCGGCTCGGCTCGGTAGGGCATGCGCGGCGTCCCCGACTCCTCGGTCCTTTAGATCATCACAGGTTGTCGAGGTAGGTCCGCAGCTTGTCCGAGCGGCTCGGGTGCTTGAGCTTGCGGATGGCCTTGGCCTCGATCTGGCGGATGCGCTCGCGCGTGACGTCGAACTGCTTGCCGACTTCCTCGAGCGTGTGGTCGGTGCTCATCTCGATGCCGAAGCGCATGCGCAGCACCTTGGCCTCGCGCGGGGTCAGGCTGTCGAGGATGTCCTTGACGACGTCGCGCAAGCCGGCCTGCATGGCGGCGTCCACCGGCGCGACGTTGCCCGTGTCCTCGATGAAGTCGCCCAAGTGCGAGTCGTCGTCGTCGCCGATCGGCGTCTCCATGGAGATCGGCTCCTTGGCGATCTTCATGATCTTGCGCACCTTGTCCTCGGGCATCTCCATCTTCTCGGCCAGCGTCGGCGCGTCGGGCTCGTAGCCGAACTCCTGCAGGTGCTGGCGCGACAGGCGGTTCATCTTGTTGATCGTCTCGATCATGTGCACCGGGATGCGGATGGTGCGTGCCTGGTCGGCGATCGAGCGGGTGATGGCCTGACGGATCCACCAGGTGGCGTAGGTGGAGAACTTGTAGCCGCGGCGGTATTCGAACTTGTCCACCGCCTTCATCAGGCCGATGTTGCCTTCCTGGATGAGGTCGAGGAACTGCAGGCCGCGGTTGGTGTACTTCTTCGCGATCGAGATCACCAGGCGGAGGTTGGCCTCGATCATCTCCTTCTTCGCATCGCGTGAGGACTTCGCCCTCGTTCATGCGCTTGTTGATGACCTTCAGGTCGTCCAGCGGCACGACGGCGCGCTTCTGCAGGTCGATCAGCTTCTGCTGCAGTTCCTGGATCGCGGGCAGGTTGCGGCCCATCACCGCGCTGTAGGGCTTGCCGGCCGCGGCTTCCTTCACTGCCCAGTCCAGGTGCAGCACGTTCGGCGGGAAGGTGGCCACGAAGTGGTCCTGCGGCATGCCGCACTTGTCGACCACGATCTTGCGGATCTCGCGCTCGTATCGCCGAACGTCGTCGACCTGGCCGCGCAGCACGCCGCACAGCCGCTCGATGATCTTGACGGTGAAGCGGATCGACATCAACTCACGGTTGATCGCCTGCTGCGCCGCATCGTAGGCGGCCGAGCGGTAGCCCTGCGACGTGAAGGCCTCGTTCATGCGTTCGAAGTTCTGGCGCAGCGTGCCGAACTTCTGCAGGGCCTGGGTGCGCAATTCCTCGAGCTTCTTGGTCAGGGCCCGGCTGCCACCGTTGCCGTCGTCGTCCTCTTCCTCGTCGAACTCGTCGAAGTCCTCCTCGGCGACATAGTCATCGGCCTCGTCGTCGGAGACGAAGCCGTCGACGACATCGGAGATCGGGATCTCGCCAGCCGCGATCTTGTCGGCCAGCGCCAGGATCTCGGAGATCGTCGTCGGCGATGCCCCGATGGCCAGCATCATCGCCTGCAGACCGCCCTCGATGCGCTTGGCGATCTCGATCTCTCCCTCGCGAGTGAGCAGTTCGACCGTGCCCATCTCGCGCATGTACATGCGCACCGGGTCGGTGGTGCGTCCGAACTCGGAGTCCACCGTCGACAGCGCGGCCTCGGCGGCTTCCTCGGCCTCCTCGTCGGTGGCGGTGGCCGTGTTGCTGCCGCTGATCAGCAGCGTGGCCGCATCCGGCGCCTGCTCGTAGACGGCGATGCCCATGTCGTTGAGCATCGAGATGATGGCCTCGAGGATCTCCTCGTTGACCAGCTTCTCGGGCAGGTGGTCGTTGATCTCCTGGTGGGTCAGGAAGCCCCGCGTCTTGCCCATCTTGATGAGCGTCTTGAGCTCCTGGCGGCGTTTGGCGACCTCTTCCTCGGTCAGCGTCGTCTCGTCCAGGCCGAACTCGCGCATCAGCGCGCGCTCCTTGGCGCGCGAGACCTTCATCCGCAGTGGCTTGGCCTTGGCTTCGGCTTCGGCTGCCTCCACAGGATCTGCCGGGTCGGCAGAGGTCGCAAGGTCGCCCGCATCCCCCGAATCCGACGGATCGGCGCCATCGAGATCCTCGCCGGCGACTTCCAGGTCCTCGAAATCCTCCGCGCCTTCGGCGGCGTCGTCGGATTCGGCGGGCTTGGGCTTGACGGACTTCTCTGACTTTTCCGGCTTCTCCGGCTTGTCGGTCTTGCGATCGGTGGGCGCGCCAGAGGTGGCCGCGGATGCAGACTTCGATTTGGCTTTGCCCGGCGCCTTGGCGGCGACAGTGCCGGCCTCGCTTCCCGCCGCGACGTCGCCCGCCGCACCCTTCTTCGCCTTTGCGGGCGGCCGCGCCTGGGGGCGAGCCGTCACCGCTTCGCCCTCGTTCGCCACGGTGGGTGCCTGGTCGCTGACATCGCTTGCGGGGGAGGCTTTCTTCTTGGCCGTCATGGAAGTCCTTGGCTGGGTGCTCTGAAGGTGACGTCGGCCTGTCGGCGTGCGACACGCCTTCAGGATCGGTTCAGCAGGGCCGGAACGCGCGCGCAGCGGACCGGCGATGTTTCGGGCAATCGGGGCGGATCAAAGGCGCCCGGCGTGGGGCGTCCATTCAGGGAAAGCGCCCGACCGCATCTCCGTCCGCTTCGGGGCGGGGCGGTCGCACGGGCAGGCAGACTGGATGTTCGACGAGCAGAGAACGCTCGGACACCTGATCCTCATCGGACATGTCGGGCTCGTGGGCGCCCTCGCCGGACTGCACCGTGTGGCGCCGACACAGGCGCTGCAGGCGCTTCGGCAGAGGATTGGATTATACCCGGATCACGCGCTCGTGGTCGGTGAGGCGCGTGGTCGGTGTTCGGCCCGAAGAGGCCCGATCAGGGGCCCGCTCGGGGCCCGCTCAGGGGCCCCGACCGAGCAGGTGCATGGGCTCCTTCAGTGCCAGTGCGCGTGCGGTCTGGGCCAGCGCGCCCCGCAGTTCCTCGATGTCGGGTGGGATGTCCACCTCGGCACCGTCCACCAGCTCCCGCGCCTGTGCGGCGAAGGGCGTCGCGTCCAGGCTCAGCCGCAGCTCGGGCCATTCCAGCGGGCCACGTTCCATCAGTTCGCGTTCGAACCAGCGGAACAGGGCGCCGTGCCAGGTCTCCAGCCGGGTCAGCAACTCGTGGTCGGCCTCGGTGAGCGCATTCCAGAGGCTGGCGTCGCGCAGCAGCATGCGCGCAACCTGGTCGGGCGGCTGACGGACGCGGCGAGGCAGGCCTGCTGCGCCGGGCGGCGGCCTGCGCAACGTGCTCGTCGTGCCTCGGCCGTCCTGCCGTCGCTCGCCCCAAAG
>Ga0172376_10006530_pt1 | contig 12660 bp, 7 predicted proteins | sample Lak35m_FD_121114 | JGI IMG/M metagenome (GOLD analysis project Ga0172376, IMG submission 121114) | Freshwater microbial communities from Kabuno Bay, South-Kivu, Congo - kab_092012_35m | ecosystem: Environmental > Aquatic > Freshwater > Lake | place: Democratic Republic of the Congo: South-Kivu...
CTTCGGTGGCGGAACTTGCGATATCGCTGTCGTCACTTTCACATTGTCGCGCGAACGCGGGGAGATTGACCTTGGAATGCATGCCGTATCCAGGTTTCACAGACTTGGGGGCAGCGACATCGACCAATCGATCGTTCATAAAGTGCTGATACCTCAATTGTGTGCTCAAAACGAAATCGAACCGCATTCTCTCGGATATCAGGACAAGTTCAGACATATTGGACCTTCTTTGATCGGTCTCGCAGAGAGCCTTAAAGTCAAGCTTTGCAGTGAGATTCGCAGTTTAGAAAGTTTCGGAAGATACGATCAAGCTGCGAGATCAGGACTCGTTGTCAGGATTCCCGGTGAGACGACGTGCCATTTTAATGGAAGACTTCTTAAGCTTTCTTCGGCCGAACTGAGCGTTTCGGAATTCGAGAAGATCCTGTCCCCTTTCCTCGACAGCAATCTGCTCTTCCCGCAAGAAAACGAATACTACATGACACAGTCGATTTTCGCCCCAATTCTGGACGCTCTTGACCGCGCTGATCTAGACAAAACCCGAATCGATTATTGCCTCGCGGTCGGTGGCAGTTCCTTGATTCCGCAAGTTCGTTCCGAGTTAACCAATTACTTCGGTAAAGACAAGGTCGTCACATTCGATCGCAACGAGGATATCCAGAACTGCGTCGCTCGCGGCGCGGCTTACTACTCTTTGTTTTGTTTTCACTATGGCAAACCACCAATCAGGCAAGTATTGAACGATGGCATCTCATTACGTACGGAATCGGGCCCCATGGAACTTGTCGCCCGAGGCACTCCATTACCGTATCCTTCAGACGGGGCCTTCGCTCGTTACACAGACCTTGCCGTTTCTCGAACGGTCATCGACAAACCTCTTGAACTTAGTGTCGAACTTTTATCATCTGGGGATGAACGTGAACTTGCCAAAAGCGTATGGAAAATCGATCGACCAGTGAGCAGGGGAGAACGCATTCGTATAGAGTTTCGAATCGACGAAAACCAACTTCTCGAACTCAGGGCTAAAATCGATACGGACTCGACTGATACCTACTTCGAAATGCGTATCGAGAACCCGTTAACGAACGTCGTCAACCCTGCCCCGAAGCGTCTCAAGATGGAGGAACTTGAAGAACAGATTCGTTCGGGCCTTGTCAATAGATCGGAGATCGAAGAAAAGCTCGAAGAACTTGAAGCGATCTACGTTAATCTCGGTTTCATTGATAAAGCGATAGAATGCCTCAAAAGAGTTCTGAAGAACAAGGGGCAAGCCGATGTCGCAATCATGAATCGCCTTGCGAATCTATACGGAAGGCAAGGCGATTACTTGAACGAAGAAAAGCTATATAGGCAAGCAGCGAAAATTGATACATGGAGCGGCACATGGTTCAACCTTGCCTTATCACAGAACCGGAGGAAAGATTTCACGTCCGCACTCGATAGCATCGGAAAAGCGATCGACGAAGACGATGAAGCCCCATATTTTGTGCTTCGCGCTCAGATCGAGCTTTCGATGGATAATCAGGTGGATGCGGAAAAGTCCATTAATGACGCGAAGAGCAGATTCTCGGCCCTTGATTCAATGGACGATTTCGAACTTACATGGTTTGAACTTTGTTGTCAAATCTCACGCGATAAAATAGGGATGATGCAAGCCAATAACGAACGCAAGAAGCGAAAACGAGCAGAAAGTAAAAGTCAGGAAAACATGGACAAAGTTCTTCCGATCCGACTCCCAGGCACACCAAGGAAACCCGAATGAGCTGGCTCATCCCTCGCAATTCACTCACGCCTGACCAACGAAATGCTGTAGAAGCAGACGAGTTTTCTCATCGAATCATTTTGGGAAGACCTGGTTCGGGAAAAACCGTTGTTTTGCTGCACCGTGCAGCCGAGCTGATTAGAAGACATCGACTACGACCAGATTCCATTAGGATATTCGTATTCACGAACACTTTATGCGATTATATCACGGATGTAACGGACTTGCTCGGAATATCTTCGCATAGCATCTCAACAATCGACAAATGGTGTATCGAGTACCTGACTTCTCGGATGAAAGAATCAACTCCGAAGATCGGAGGTTCGCCTGACTTCGAATTGATACGCAAACGCGTACGAACCGATGTTTCGTCTAAGTTTGTCAAAGAATACGAAGTCATTCTGATCGATGAAGCACTCGATTTGTGCGAGGACTCCCTATACATTGCGAAGGCCATTGCTAACCATGTCACATTGTTTGTCGATCCAAGTCAACAGATTTACGACAATAGCGCTTCCATAGATACGATTCGTAGCATCTTCAATATTCATGATAAGGAATTGACGATGCTTGACATTTTTCGGACCTCTCCATTCGTAGCTGAACTAGCTATAGCTCTTATGGAAAGTTCATCCGAACGTGGTACGTTCCAGAAGGCAGTCAGAACTCAACAGATAGAAAGGCAGAAACCGCTTTTTTATCGAGCGATTGATCTGAATGATGAGCAAGGATTTCTGGCGGAGAAGATTCAGAGCCGCCTGAAGATGGGAGATAGCGTAGGGGTTTTGTTTCCTCAGAAAAGGCAGGTATTCGGTTGGTCAGAGGCGATGAAAGAGAGAGGTTTGGATGTAGAAGACATGCGATCAATCGACCTCTCGTCCACGAAACCGAAGTTTATGACGATCCATAGCGCGAAGGGCCTGACATTCGATTCTGTTTTCATGCCGAAGATGAATCAATCGTCTTTCCGCAAGTTCAAGCTACCACAGCAGCGAAACATGCTGTTCGTCGGAATTACCAGAGCTCGAAAGTGGGTTTGTCTTAGTTCGACTAGCAATGAAATTGAGTCATTGCAACGACTATTCAGATTTGCGTCAAACGCATTCACCATTCAGGAGGCCAAAGACCGTCCGTCCGCTACGCTATTCGATAAGGTCCAATCAGGAACTAATGTTGCAGATCAGGAACAAGTCGATGAGGACGAATACAGCGATGACGAAATGACCGATTTTCTCTCATAGGACAATCTCGATTTTTGTAGCAGTAAGTCATCAATACCCGATGTTCTTGATTCGATTATCGATCGGTCATCTGGGTATAAGTTGATACCATTAGTCGGTAAAATCCAAGATTCAATAATGGCAATATCACACGATATATTCCGTGTCAGAATTCGTTTTGAATTGAACATCCGAAAACGATCGCATTCCAACAAATGAAATGCGATCCTTTCTCAGTCTCTTTTTATTCTTCCTTCTCCCCACGCGGCAGCATCAGGATCATATCCGGCTCAAGCGGCGTGCGGACGTCGTCCAGCACGTCGGGATTGAGCTCCACGATCTCGTTGGCCCGGCGGGCGTTGCCCAGGCGATCGGCCGCGATCGTCCGCAATGTGTCGCCAGGCCGCACGCGATGACGAATGTAACCGGCCGTCGATGCCGTCTCGCCGACAGGCTGCGACACGATCTCTTTCGGATTGGCCGGTTCGGGCATCGCCGGCACCTTGCGCGCCGGCTTCTGCCCAGGCTCGCCGCCGATGGGCACCGATTCGATTTCATTTCGCGTTCGCACGGCACGGGCGTCTCGCGAGCGGGCCACTTCCGGCGTTTCTTCGTTCGCCGGCGCATTGCCGGCACGCTTCGACTTCGCCACGTTCGAACTTTCGATCAGCGATTTGTCCAGATTTTCCATGGCCGGAATCTGCACGACGTCGCCGACATGCAACTCGTCGATCTTGCCGATCCGCGCCGCGTTCGCGGCCCAGAGGGCCTTGAAATAGCGGCCTGAGCCATAGTAATCGCGAGAAATCGTCCAGAAATTCTCGCCTGATTGAACCGTGTGACGAATCGGGGCGATATCTGGCGGCGCGGTGTCAAGAGGCGGCATCGATTCGACCTGAACCGATCCACCCGAAGGCGACCCGTTCGAAATCGCCGCGCCGAGTGCCAATCCGGCACCCGCGCCGGCGGTCGCCACGGCTGCCGAGCGGGCGAGCCCAGCACCTGTCGGGGCCGAATTCGCCAGTGAACGAAGCAGCTTGCCCCGCCCGTTGGGGATCGAAGGCCAGCTGGCGTCAGCCTCGCGCGGCTTCGCCTTGTTCGCGACGTTCGAATCCCCGCCAGGCGCGGATGGCGTCTGCGGAATGTCGCTTGGCAGGCCCGACAACGAACCGGGCGGTTCGGAAGTCGGACCGATGCCTGGCGGGCGCTCGGCGGGCGGTTCCGTGGCTGCAGCGGCCGGCGGATCGTTGGGCGGTATCGCCGCCTCGGTGCCGGCTTTCGGAATATCCAGCGAACCCGCCGGGGCGGAATCCGATTTCAGGCTTTCGGCGGCCAGGCCAGCCCCCAGCCCCACGGCGACACCGGCAGCGGTCTTCGGAACTGTCGATCCGGCATCAGGGGCCGATTTGGCGGCGTCCGATGCGTTCGGGATCGAAAGGCCAGGGCCATCGGTCGGTGACGGTAAGGGTTCCGAGGTTGAAGGAAGCCCGGGGGGATCGTCCGCGGGAGCCGTTGAACCGTTCGCGCCAGGCGTTTCGTTCACGGGCGGTGCTTCGTTCGCCGGTGCGGGAATGCCTGGCGGGGCTTCCGCGGGCACGGCGTCGGGAGTTTTCGGCAATTCCGGCATCCCGTCGCCCGGCTTGCCGATATCGGCGGCCGTTTTGGCGGCATCACCAGCCTTCGAACCGGCCAGGGCGGCAGCGGCACCGAGACCGCCAATGGCCGGCAGTGCAAGTGCCTTGGCGTTCAAGCCGGACTTCTCATCGGCCTGTCCCGTGGCGTTTTTCGATGCTTCCGTTGGGGGCGCTGCGGGGTCGGCATTGGCGGCTTCCGTCGCTGGCAACCCGGGCGGCGGTTCGTTCCCCGGAATTCCAGGCGGGGCCTGTTCGGCAGGCAATCCTGGCAGGGAATCCGGCGGCAGGCCTGGCGGCGCATCGGGCGTATTCAGGCCGGGCGGTGCCTCCGTGGTTCCGGCAGCCGCGGGAATGTCAGGTGCGTTCAATCCCGTCGACGGCTCGCCGGCTGGCAGCGCAGGCAGCCCATCGGCGGGTTTCGAATCGCCCGGGGCGGGGTCGCCTCCGACAGGCGTCGCGGGCAGCGTTGGCAAGTCGTTCATGGCCAGTGAGACTGGCTCAGCGGCCGGATCGGTCGGGGCCGGCTCAGCCTTGGGCGGTTCCGATTCGGCCTTGCCGGCATCGGCCACTTCCGTCGGGGCGATTCCTGGCTCTTCGTCCTTCGCAATGGCCTCGCCCAGGGCTGATTCGGCCTTTTCGCCAGCCAGTTGCTCATTCTTGACCTGTTCGACAGGCTTTTCCGGCTCTCCGCCGGACATGAACCAGATCGAGCCCGTCGTCGTCAGGCCGGTCGCGGCCGCGGCGGCGGGGGCCCATTTCTGAAATTTGCGGTAGCGGGCGATCCAGGCCGCCGGCGACATGTCGAACTTCCGCTTCGAAGCTTCGCCGACCGCCTCGGCAAGGTCCTCGACAAACTCTTCACCATGTTCCACGACAGGCGCGGCCGGTTTGCTCGACATGCCCATCTCGGCCAGCTTCTGCCGCCTGAGAATCTCCACGACGATCTGCGGGTTGATTCCCAGCTCGACGAGAAACTCCGGTTCGAACTGCGGCAGCGTGGCCGGGTCCATCCCCATGGCGGCCAGCGTGTTCGGATCGAGCCCGAACTCGGTCAGCGCGTTCGGATCGATGCGGTCCGAAGAGGGCAGCACGATTTCGATCTGAGGAGCTCCAGAACGATTCTCACCCATGCGATCCTCCCCGCTGCGTTTGCCGAACCAGCGACCGAACTTGCCCGATTTTTCCGCCGTTTCCGCCACGACCGCCGAAGAACTCGCCTCAACTGCCGCTGCCTGAACCCGTTCGTCCCGGGCCGGTTCATGCGCGCCCCGGTTCGCCAGGGCCGCGGCCTCGGCTTCGGCCCGAGCCTGGCGCTCGGCCGCCTCGCGACGCCGGCGTTCCTTGCGGCTCTCACGGGGGCGATCGTCCGAAGCGTATCGGCCGTCCTCTGTCTCATCGTCTTCCTTGTCCGAATGCCGCGAGGCCTGGGCGTGATAGGCCTCCGCCTGGCGGCGAGCCTCGGCTTCGGATTCATCCTCGCCGTAGCCGTCGTCGGCTCCCTCGCGATGATCTTCGTAGCCGTATTCCTCGCCTTCGTCGGCGTTCGGATCGTCGTGTCCGTTCGGATATCCGTTCATGGGTTTCGATCCCCGGTTGTGACTGTCTCAGGCCGGCGATGGAAGGCCCTCAGCTTGGCGCTGCGCGACCTCGGGTTGCCGGCCTGCTCGGCTTCGGTCGCCGTGACGACCTTCTTCGTCAGCACCTCCCACGCCGCGTGGTCGCGAAGCGTGTGCTTGACCATGCGATCCTCCAGCGAATGAAACGAGATCACGACGAACCGGCCCCCGGGCCGAACCCACGCGTGAACGTGTTCCAGCAGCCGTTGAAGCTCGCCAAGCTCGTCATTCACGGCGATTCGAAGCGCCTGAAACACCCGCGTACACGGGTCGATCCGCCCGCGCGGCCCCGGCATCGCCCGGCGAATGACCGCCGCGAAGTCGCCCGTCGTTTCGAACGGTTCGGTGCGTCGGCGCTCGGCCAGTGCCCGCGCCAGCCTGCGGCTGTGCCGCTCTTCGCCGAATTTCCAGAAGATGTCGGCCAGCTCGGTCTCGGTCCATTCGTTCACGACTTCGGCCGCCGTGGGGCGGTCGCCGGAAGTGTCGAACCGCATGTCCAGCGGCCCGTCGCCCTGAAAGCTGAAGCCCCGGTCCGCCCATGCGAGCTGATCGCTGGAGAGGCCGAGGTCGACAAGAAAACCATCGACACCCTTGATATCCAGCTTTTCGAGCACCGCGCCAGCATCGGCATAGCTGGATTGACGCAGCTCGAGCGTCACGCCCAGTTCGCGGGCCGTTTCGCGGGCCAGTTCCAGCATCCGGGCATCGCGATCAAGGCCGATCACGTGGCCTTCCGGCCCGGCTTTCGCCGCGATCAGGCACGAGTGGCCCCCGGCTCCGGCCGTGCCGTCCACGTACGTACCGCCCGCCTGAGGGTCAAGCCAGTGGAGGACTTCCTCCGGCATGACCGCCCGATGCACCGGCGCGGTTTCGTCGTCGATCGGGTCGATCCGGTCCAGGGCCGCCTCCTTGCGTCCATCCGTCGATTCGGCCGTCGTTTACGCGATTCAGGCCGGTCTTGAGAATCCGGCCTGGCAGCCTGAGGCGCATCCTTACGCCGCAGCCGCACATTTTCGCGCGTAGTCCGCCGAATACGAGTCAGCTTAAGCAATTCGGGAAATCGGTCAAGCGGGATTCCGTTTTTGCATGGAGATGCAAGCGAACACAGCTCGCCGCACGGTCCGGGTTTCGTCCCGAAGCGCAACGGCAAGCCTTGTTTTTCGAAAGACTCGTTCCGTCGAAATTCAGACTTCGGCCTTGTATTTCGCGAGAACTTGTGCGGCGACGGCCATCATCCGGTCGATCGAAGTCCCCGTACCCACCTGGCTCACGATGTCCTGGTAGGCCTTCTGCCCATTCGCGGCTGTGGTCGAATCGACTTCGTAGAAGGTCAGGTCGACACCGCCGACATGTCTCGCCGCCAGGCACTGCAGTGCGTAAACGACGACCTTGTTGTTCTGGAACACGCCCGTGCCGATGCCGCCGGTGTGAATCATCACCTTCTGATTCGCCGGCACGCTGGTTTGCGGCATGTGGCCGCTGGCCTTCACGAACCCGGCGACGAACGTGTTGAAAAGATCCTGCACGACTTCGATTTCGGTGCCGGTGAACGTCTTGCCGCCGACCTTTCTGCGAAGGTCCGGGGCCGCCATCGCCAGCACATTGAAATTGGCACCGTAAGTCTGGGGCGTGAGGTCACGCACTTATTGCTTCAATTCCGTCTTGTCGAGCTTCGCCCACCAGTAACGGTCAGTCGGCCTGGGGCTCGGTTCGCCAATCTCCACCACCTGGTTGACCCCGACGATCACCAGCGGAACCGGCGAGCCTTCACGTACGCCCACCGATTCCCCCTGGCTCGCCCTGCGAGTCAGATATCCGTTCGAAGATGCGACCGCATTGGCCAGTTCGGGCGATTCCAGCACCATCGTCTCTTCCTGGGCCAGGCCGTTGTCGAACGCACCGCCACCGAGCTTGACGTTGGCATAATCGACCCAATAATTCCCCTTGTACCCGCTGACGTTCTTGTATGTGTAGCGGGATCCGATCACGCTGGTTTTGATTTCGGGGTTCGCGATGTTGAAAACCGAGTTGGTGAAATACTTCGGAAGCTTCGAAATCGTCATTTCGAAATCGGAGACATTCGAAAGCCCGCTGACGATCACCTGCTTCGCCTGACTCGGCCAGCCGATGAGCTTCGTGTAATTTTCCTTGGCCCATTCCAGAATCCACGACTTCCGGATTTTGAAGTCGTAATCCTTGTCGGAAGAGGGCGTCGCGGCAAGTTCCTTGATCTTGGCGTCGATCAGGGTCGGGAACGGATCCTGAAACAGCGGCTGCGAAGGCGAAGATGCGACCGGGTAAATGATCTTGCGCACCGGGTCATAGGCATATTCCACCTCGGGCCGCGTGCCGTCGTCGGCCGGAATCGGGTCGCCCGTCACATAACGGAATTCACGATGCCGCGTGGCGATGCCGCCATTGAAGAAATTGTTGACGTTCAGCGGGTCGAACGGCTCGCTCGACATTTCGAAAGGCGCCCGGAAGCCCATGCCTGTCGCAAGGAACGGCCGGTTATAGCGGTTCCAGAAGTCGACGCCCGAGGTATCGACATTGAGCAATTGAAATTCGCCGGGTCGCTGCATCCCCGTCTGAATGATGAACGGCTTGCGGTCATCGACGTCCGGCACCTTCACGAACCCGCTGCTCTGATTGATCCCGGCCGTGTCGCTGTAATAGCCGCCCAGGACGAATGTCGTCCGCGTGGCCTGCCCCACCAGGTCGACCCCCGTGCTCGGCCGGAAGCCCGGCACCGTGTCGACACTGCCCCGGGCGTTCGGTTTGTCGCCCGGCTGCGCCACGATCGTCGAAATGCCAGGCGAACGGACGACGACGTCCTGATCAGCGGCACTTCGCAACACATAATTCCTGCCCTGGCCACCGTCGAGCATGTCCACGACACCGTCGTTGAGCACCGACGTGCCGAAGCTGCCGGCCGCGATCATCGAGACGTAAGGCGGGGGCGGAGGGTTCAGTATCGGGCTCAGCGGGTTCACCACGACCCTGTTCGGAGCCATCGAAAGATCCGTGTCGCCCCACGTCACCGGCGCCGCCAGAATCGCCGTCACGGCCGCCGTGTCCAGAGCCGCCCAGCGGCTGAGAATCTCGGCCGTATCCAGTTGCAAATAGGTGTTGTCATATCCGCCGATCAGCACGTCCCAGCCAGCGCCGCCACGCAGCGAGTCCCTCCCCAGGCCGCCGACAAGCAAGTCCAGCCCGCCCTGCCCCATCTGCAGGTCGTCGCCGTCGTCGCCGAAAAGGGCATCGCTGCCGTCGCCACCGATCAGGCTGTCCGTCCCCGTTCCGCCATGCAGCAGGTCGTTACCCTGGCTGCCGTTGAGGGAGTCGCGGCCTTCGTCGCCGAAGAGCCAGTCGTCGCCCGGCCCGCCAGTCACGTTGTCGTCGCCGGGCCCGCCCCGGAGCCTGTCATTGCCCAGGCCGCCCGTGATCAGGTCGTTGCCCAGGCCACCGTCAATAGACATCGGCCGCATCACCCGGCCATGAGTCCCGATCCTGTCATTCCCCGCCAGGCCGTCGACATACAGCGGCTTGTCGCCCGAACCGACCCGGTACGTCCCCGCGCCGAAGCTTGTCGAAATGACGATCGATCCGTCACGATTCTGCTGCACGCGGACCGAATCGTCCCCCTGAGTCGCCCGCACATAGGTGCCCTGGGTGTCGTCCAGGAAGTGGCCGACGTCGATCCGCACGGTCGCCAGGGCCGTCTCGACACCAGCGGTCGCCGTGATCGTGGCCGTGTAGACGCCGGCATTGAGATACGCCCAGGGCATCGTCGCATAGCCCTGCCCCAGCCCATCCAGCGTGAAGGCCGACGAGGCGAACGTCGGCTACCCCTCGCCCCACTGGATCGCGATTTTCGCACTGGCACCCGCATCGCCCTGCAGCGAAACCCTCAACCCCACCCCGCCAAGCCGCACGTTCAGGTCCGGCACCGACGAATCCGCCGCGGTGTTCGGCACCAGGTAACCGATCAGGGCCTTCGAGGAGCCTTGCAGGCCGCCGTCCGAACCGACCTCGAGGGCGACATCCTCCAGGATTTGCTGATTCAGCATGCTGATGCTGGCCGCCCGCACAATCCCGGCGATCCCCAGCGTGAGCATCGACCGGGCTTCCAGCGCATCGATCGCAGCCGCGTATCGCCTTCGTCGAGCCTGTTTCGAACTTGCCGCCCGCGAACCGAAATCCCCGCGGCGTGCCGAAAAACTCTTGCCGAACCAACCTGAGAAATGTGCCAAGAAGCCGAACTCCAATGATGAGGTACCGACGAATATGCAGGTCGCCACGTGAAACCGGCGAACGAAGCCGGTGATTGACGCCCAGGTACGGCTCAAACCGGTCCGAACGACACTTCGCGTATCGAACGAATGGACTTATGGCGATATCATTCGCAGCGAATGCCGAAAAATCAACCATCTCAGTCAGGGATGGAATTCTCCCATGTTGCGAAAATCCGCTTGCGCGGTTTCGTCCCTCAACCGAACGATTTCCATGCCCTCGAACCCGGAATCCAGTGCCCCTGGTACGGTGCGGCGAATTCGCAATTCGGATCACCGTGTCCGCTTCGAATTCCGGAAGCATCGCAATTCGAGATTGCAGGGCGGATTCATGACCGATTCCGATTGAATATACATAAATAGACATGTTCACTCTCACTTGTTTGAACCTTGATCATTCGATCCTTTCGAAACGTTCCGAAGCGGTAAAGTCATCGATGTCGATCTCTGGCGAGGTTCACGGATTTCGAATCCCGCGGCCATTGTGTACAATGCAACCTCGGCGATCCGACCGGTTGCGATCGCCACCGAAAAACCTGTCCAAACGATTCGAACATGACCCAACTTGCACCGTCTCAGCGTACGCTCGTGACATCGATCGCCGATCGCCTCGCCGAAATTCCCGGCGTTCGCGGCGTCGTACTCGGCGGTTCCCACGCCCGTGGATGCGCCGGGCCCGATTCCGACATCGACCTCGGCATCTTCTACTCGGAAGCCTCCCCCTTTTCCATCGAGGCCGTCCGAAGCCTCGCGGAAGCTGTCAACGATACGCCCGGCCCGGTCGTTTCCGGCTTCTACGACTGGGGCAAGTGGGTCAACGGCGGCGCCTGGCTCACCGTCGCAGGCCAGCGCGTCGATTTCATTTACCGGAGCCTCGAACACGTCGACCGCGTCATTGCCGAAGCCCAAGCAGGCCGATATGAAATCGATGACCTGCAACAGCCCCAGTTCGGCTACTTCAGCCCGACCTGCCTGGGCGAGATCGCCATTTGCGTGCCATTGTTCGATCCCGACGGCTGGATCCATTCCGCCAAACGCCACGTCGACCCATATCCCGAAGCCCTGCGCCGCGGAATCATTCCGGACTTCCTCTGGATGGCCGAATTCAACCTCTCCCTCTTCGCTCCCAAGTTCGCCGCCCGGGCCGACACGTTCGGCACCGTCGCCTGCCTGACCCGCGCCTTCCACCAGATCGCAGTGGCTCATTTCTCCCTCAACAGGCGATATCCGCTCAACGACAAAACCGTGCTTGCGGAAATCGCGGCTTTCGAACTCGCGCCGAACCGTTTCGGTCCCCGAGTCCATGCAACGCTCGCGGCACCCGGCCTTTCGAATCACGAACTCAACGCCGCCATCGAGGCCGCCACGCAGCTTCTGCACGAAACCATCGCATTGACGGGTGGCCTGTATCGGTCAAGATACGCCATCCCGAAATGAAAACAGCAGATCATCTGGCCGATTCAGGAAAACGGGATCCTCGCCTGCACCGCGAAATCCGCTATAATACCCGTCGTTTCATGTTCCACGCGGCCATGACTGGTCCCTTCCCTCGGAATCGAGCCCTCCGCCGTGAATGCCCTGACGCTCCGCCACGCCACCGCCATTCTGCCCTGTAGCCTTCTGCACGACGCCCGCATCGAAATCGCCCTGGGCCGCATTTCGAAAGTCGTACCCGAATCGGCCAATCCTGTCGAAGCCGATTCGATCGATCTTCAAGGGGCTTATCTCGCCCCGGGGTTCGTCGACATCCACGTTCACGGAGGCGCCGGGGCCGACTTCATGGACGGCACCCCCGCAGCCGCCCGCACGGCCTGCCATGCCCACTTGCGGCATGGAACGACCACGATCTTCCCGACGACGACCACCGGCCCCTTCGAACGCATCAAGGCCATGATCGAGGCCGTCCGTACCATTTCGAAAGAGGCCGGCGACAATTGCGATTCGCTCGATATCTCCCTGCCCGCCATTCCGGGCATTCATCTTTACGGCCCCTATTTCGCCGCTGACAAATGCGGCTGTCATGAAGTGTCCGGTCGCCGCGACCCGGCCGAACCGGAATTCCGCCGCTATTTCGAAACCGGCTTCGTGCGCATCGCCACCTGCGCCGCCGAACTGCCTGGGGCCGGGGCATTCTAC